>ERZ1036431.4-NODE-4-length-347897-cov-47.598076_pt1 | contig 347897 bp, 315 predicted proteins | sample MGYA00514222_ERZ1036431 | MGnify/ENA primary metagenome ERZ1036431 (study PRJEB33795, sample SAMN09464926) | human gut metagenome | host: Homo sapiens | place: USA: Stanford, California | collected 2016-08 | study: EMG produced TPA metagenomics assembly of the... | reverse complement strand
CGAGGGCTGAACGGGAATTGAATGAAAATTGAGCAGGGATCAGACAGGAATCAAATGCAAATCAAACGCAAATCAAACAAGAATGGAACGGAACCCTGCGTTAACATTGTTAATGCGGTGGGAAAGACTTTGATTTTAGGGATGGAAAGAACAAAGCTTTTGCTTCCAAAAGACTTGTTATTTAAAAACAAAAGGCTTGATTTAACAGAGAGTTAAATCAAGTTATAGGAAGAGGAAAAACAAAAGGGGAAAAGGATTGAAAATGAAGAGAATAGAGAAAAAAGGGAGTATCTGCCAAAAAAAGGATAAGTGCCGGACCGAAAGGAATAGTTGCGATTAAAGCAAGTATAGGGGCAATCCGAAAGAACGCATTTGAGGTCCGGGAAGCCAAGTTGCACAATATTTTCATCAGCAAAGTTCGGGGCGGAAATGGAAGAAGGCTACCTTTCAAGCCAAAGACATGTTGGTTTGAACCCAAGAGGGCGTTGATTTAAAAGGTAAAGGGCCTTGGTTTGAAACTAAAAGGAAACAGCCGGAGCACAGTACCCCACCCGCTCCCGAAACCGGCTCCTAAAGCAAATGTCTTCCTGTTAAAATCACCCTTTCAGAAAACAAAATCCCCTACCCCATGTTACATAACCAACTTAATTTTTATAACCTAAACCAAAAGAATTATGGCTAAAGAAAGTGTAAAAATCCTGCAAGGAAAGCTCGATGTAAAAAGTTTGATTGATCAGCTGAATGCTGCATTATCTGAAGAATGGTTGGCATACTATCAATATTGGGTAGGTGCATTGGTAGTAGAAGGTGCTATGCGCGCTGATGTACAAGGGGAATTCGAAGAACATGCTGAAGAGGAGCGTCATCACGCACAATTGATTGCTGACCGAATCATAGAATTGGAAGGAGTTCCGGTACTCGATCCGAAAAAATGGTTTGAACTGGCTCGTTGTAAATACGATTCTCCAACAGCATTTGATTCTGTCAGCCTGTTAAATCAGAACGTCTCTTCCGAACGTTGCGCTATTCTCCGTTATCAGGAGATTGCTAACTTTACAAACGGTAAAGACTATACTACATGCGACATCGCAAAGCATATTTTAGCTGAAGAAGAAGAGCATGAACAAGACCTACAGGATTATCTGACTGACATTGCCAGAATGAAAGAATCGTTTCTTAAGAAATAAATATTAGTTTCTTCAGAAATAGAAAGAGGAAATACCCCACCTGAGGCTGTTTCCTCTTTTTATTGTTTATCTCCATACAATAACTTCTCCTTTACTCCCCGGTTATACTCAAATATTCACATTTTATATGTCGCAACCGTGACAAAACAAAAAACTATGCGACTTATGGGATGAATTTCAACTCAATTATTTATCTTTGTTAGCTTTAAAAGAGCTGGCATAAAAACAATATGTACAATGAAAGATTTCTTTAAATTTACGCTTGCTACAGTGACCGGCATCGTGTTATCGGGCATTGTTTTATTCATTATCGGAGTCGTAACGCTTGTCGGAATCATTTCGTCATCGGATACAGAAACTGTGGTAAAGAAGAATTCTGTGATGATGCTCGACTTGAAAGGTACACTGGTTGAGCGCACTCAGGAGAGTTTAGAAGGTTTACTGGGTAAATTTACCGGTGAAACAGCCGATACATACGGACTGGACGATATACTGGCTTCAATCAAGAAAGCTAAAGAAGATGATAACATAAAGGGCATTTATATACAAGCCTCATGGCTGGATGCTTCGTACGCTTCGCTACAGGCGATACGTAAAGCATTGGATGACTTTAAGGAGAGTGGCAAATTTGTCGTAGCATATAGCGACAATTATACGCAAGGACTTTATTATCTTTCGAGTGTTGCCGACAAGGTGATGCTCAACCCCAAAGGCATGATCGAATGGCGCGGACTCGCTTCAGCACCTATTTTCTATAAAGATCTATTACAGAAACTGGGAATTGAGATGCAGGTATTCAAGGTAGGTACTTACAAGTCGGCAGTGGAGCCTTTCACCGCCACAGAGATGTCTCCAGCCAACCGAGAGCAGGTTACAGCTTTCATCGGTTCTATCTGGAATCAAATATTGGATGGTGTTTCCGCTTCACGTAAAATAGGAAAAGATTCACTGAATATGTATGCTGACCGCATGCTGATGTTCTATCCGTCAGACGAAAGCGTAAAATGCGGACTGGCCGACACGCTGATTTATCAAAATGACGTACGCGACTATTTGAAAACACTTGTAAAAATCGACGAGGACGATCGCCTGCCCATCTTAGGACTCGAAGAGATGGTTAACATTAAAAAGAATGTTCCTAAAGACAAGAGCGGGAATATTCTGGCTGTTTATTATGCTTCCGGTGAGATAACCGATTATGCCGGATCAGCAGCGTCTGATGAAGGTATTATAGGTAGCAAAATGATTCGTGACCTGCGTAAACTGAAAGAAGATGACGATGTAAAAGCTGTTGTATTACGCGTAAACTCTCCGGGAGGAAGTGCTTTTGCGTCCGAACAGATCTGGCATGCCGTAAAAGAGCTGAAGGCTAAGAAACCGGTCATCGTCTCAATGGGCGACTATGCCGCATCCGGTGGATATTATATCTCTTGTGCTGCCGACAGTATCATAGCCGAGCCAACCACTCTGACGGGTTCTATTGGAATCTTCGGCATGATTCCGAACGTTAAAGGATTAACCGAAAAAATCGGATTGACATATGACGTAGTAAAAACCAATCAATTCTCAGACTTCGGCAATCTGATGCGCCCGGTAAACAGCGATGAAAGAGCTTTGCTACAGATGATGATCGGCCAAGGATATGATTTATTTGTAAGTCGTTGTGCCGAAGGACGCCATATGTCTAAAGATAAAATTGAGAAAATAGCTGAAGGACGTGTATGGACCGGAGAGATGGCTAAAAAAATCGGATTGGTAGACGAATTGGGTGGAATAGGTAAGGCACTGGAAATAGCTGCACAAAAAGCCGATTTAAAAGGATACACCATTATATCCTATCCTGCCAAAAAGGATATTCTGTCTACGTTGCTTGATGTCCAACCCGGTAATTATGTAGAATCCCAAGTGCTGAAAAGTCAACTGGGAGACTATTATAAAGATTTCAGCCTGCTGAAAAATATAAAAGAACGCGCCATGATTCAAGCACGCGTTCCGTTTGAACTGAATGTGAAATAGCAAACTGCATGGAAGAAAACTCTATCAAGATACATAAATGGCTATATCCGGCTTCATGGTTATATGGAGCAGGAGTAGCATTACGAAATAAACTCTTTGACTGGGGGAAACTTCAGTCAAAGAGTTTTAATGTTCCTATTATTTGTATCGGGAACATCGCAGTGGGCGGTACGGGTAAAACGCCGCACACAGAGTATCTGATAAAGTTGCTTCATGATGAATTCCAAGTGGCTGTATTAAGCCGGGGATACAAGCGCCATACCAGAGGATTCGTACTATCAACAGCAGAAAGTGACGCCCGCAGTATTGGTGACGAGCCTTATCAAATACAATCGAAATTCTCCGATATCCGGGTAGCAGTTGACGAAGACCGCTGCCATGGCATCGAAAGGTTACTCACACTTAAAGAGCCTCCGGTCGAAGTTATCTTGTTGGACGATGCGTTTCAACATCGATACGTGAAAGCAGGACTAAATATTCTTCTGACAGATTATCACCGTCTGTTCTGCGATGACACCTTGATGCCTGCGGGACGCTTGCGGGAGTCTGCACAAGGCAAAAATCGGGCACAGATAGTCATCGTAACCAAATGTCCGCCGGATATCAAACCTATTGACTACAATATTATTACGAAAAGGTTGAATCTGTTCCCCTACCAGCAGTTATATTTCTCGTCTTTCCGATACGGAAACCTGCGGGCAGTCTTTCCCGATTGTGCCACTGTACAAGAGAGAAAATTATCCTCTTTACAGACAGAGGAACAGATACTGCTAATTACCGGCATTGCATCTCCCGATACGATCATCCGTGAATTGGAAATACATACACGGAACATCGACTTACTCGCTTTTAGTGATCATCATAATTTCAGCCAGCGAGACTTGGCGCAAATAAAAGAGAGATTCGGTAAATTAAGAAAAGGGCAACGCCTGATTGTCACAACCGAAAAAGACGCGACACGCCTGATATGTCATCAGGAGCTGGATGAAGGGCTGAAACCATTTATTTATGCCCTACCCATTGAAGTAGAAATATTACAAAATCAACAAGATAATTTTAACCAACACATTATTGGCTATGTTAGAGAAAATACAAGAAACGGCAGCCTTCCTGAAAGGAAAGATGCACACAAGTCCTGAAACAGCAATCATTCTGGGAACCGGACTTGGCAGTCTGGCAAACGAAATTACCGAAAAGTATGAAATAAAGTACGAAGATATCCCCAACTTTCCTGTGTCTACCGTAGAAGGGCACAGCGGTAAGCTTATTTTCGGTAAATTGGGTAATAAAGAGATTATGGCAATGCAGGGACGCTTCCATTACTACGAAGGTTACTCTATGAAAGAAGTGACTTTCCCGGTACGCGTGATGCGTGAACTGGGTATCAAAACATTATTTGTGTCCAATGCCAGTGGCGGCACCAATCCTGAATTCGAAATCGGTGATTTGATGATTATCACTGATCATATCAACTATTTCCCCGAACATCCGTTACGTGGTAAAAACATCCCGTACGGCCCCCGTTTCCCGGATATGAGCGAGGCATACGATAAGGAACTGATCCGCAAGGCAGATGCCATTGCAGCAGAAAAAGGCATTAAAGTACAGCACGGAATATACATCGGCACACAGGGACCCACATTCGAAACACCTGCAGAATACAAACTGTTCCATATCTTAGGAGCTGATGCGGTAGGAATGTCTACTGTCCCCGAAGTGATTGTAGCCAACCACTGCGGCATCAAAGTTTTCGGCATTTCCGTCGTAACAGATCTTGGGGTAGAAGGAAAGATTGTAGAAGTATCACACGAAGAAGTTCAGAAAGCAGCCGATGCTGCCCAACCGAAGATGACCACCATCATGCGCGAACTGATAAACCGTGCATAGATACTTCCTTATCATAAAATAAGATATATGAGAACAGAGATAGCAACCTTAGGTGAATTCGGACTGATCAAGCATCTCACCGAAGGAATTAAATTAGAAAATGAATCAAGCAAATATGGAGTAGGCGACGATGCAGCCGTCCTCTCCTATCCTGCCGACAAGCAAGTGTTGGTGACTACCGACCTCTTGATGGAAGGTGTACATTTCGACCTAACCTACACGCCGTTAAAGCATTTGGGATACAAATCTGCTGTGGTTAACTTCTCCGACATCTATGCGATGAATGGAACGCCCAAACAGATTACAGTTTCACTTGCTCTCTCCAAACGCTTCAGTGTGGAAGATATGGATGAATTTTACTCCGGACTCCGTCTGGCATGCCAACAATATAAAGTCGATATTGTAGGTGGTGACACCACCTCTTCTTTGACAGGGTTTGCCATCAGTATCACTTGTATTGGTGAAGCCGACAAAGATAAAGTAGTTTACCGTAATGGCGCCAAAGATACCGACTTGATCTGTGTCAGTGGCGACTTAGGTGCCGCCTATATGGGGCTGCAACTGTTAGAACGCGAAAAAGCAGTCTTTAAAGGCGAACAGGATGCTCAACCGGATTTCTCCGGAAAAGAGTATTTGTTGGAACGACAGCTCAAACCGGAAGCCCGCAAAGACATTATTGAGAAACTGTCCGCCGCAAACATCGTTCCGACTTCTATGATGGATATCTCTGACGGACTTTCTTCGGAGCTATTGCATATATGTACTCAAAGTAAAGCAGGTTGCCGTGTCTACGAAGAGCATATCCCTATCGATTATCAAACTGCAGTTATGGCAGAAGAGTTCAATATGAACCTCACCACCTGTGCCATGAACGGTGGTGAAGATTATGAACTTCTTTTCACTGTTCCCATTGCCGATCACGAAAAAGTATCGGAAATGGAAGGTGTCCGCCTGATCGGACATATTACAAAGCCCGAATTAGGCTGCGCACTGATCACACGCGATGGTCAGGAATTCGAGTTAAAAGCTCAGGGATGGAATCCACTACAGGAAAATAAATAAAAAATTCCGAAAGAAAAACACTGATAATAAGCAGAATAGCTTTTTATCAGTGTTTTTTATTACCCTAAGGTTTGCAAAATCAAAAACTTTCACTACCTTTGCAACCGCAAACAAGAAAGGTGCCATAGCTCAGTTGGTAGAGCAAAGGACTGAAAATCCTTGTGTCCCCGGTTCGATTCCTGGTGGCACCACTTCAAAATAAAAAACGTTGTGAATCATCTTTCGCAACGTTTTTTATTTATCTCCACAAACTATATTAGTAACCTTTTTATGGTTCAAACTAGTACTTCAACAAAGTAGAAAATCCCGTAATAACCGAACTGAACTAAAGACATAACCTGAATTATATTTTTCTAACTGCTCACAGTCTGTCGATGCAGCCCATGCCGCTGACAAACACTGTATCTTTACGGAATTGCATGCCTCGATATCAGAAACCGCATCTCCTACATATATCATTTCATTCGACTTAAAGCCATAATATAATGATATGGCCTTCATTGCTTCTGATTTTCTGTTCTTTTCAGAAGAGCCGGTTTCTATTCGGTCAAAACACCCATCCATACCAAATTGTTTCAATGTAATATCACAACTTCTTATACCTTTTCCCATAATAAGAACTACTATTACATTTCTTTCATGTAATTGCCCGATCAATGTTTTCATCCCTTCAAATGGCTTGGGACATAAAATGGCATGCATTTCTTCATAAATTACATAGAAATCATTTAATGCCTTCTCCCGACTATCACCGGAAACCACTTGATTGATCATACCTTCTTCATTTAATCCGAAGGTCCGCGCTATCTCGTCATCTGATAATTCATGATCTACATAAGGAGTAGTCGCCTCTCTGAATGCTGCTAAACATAGCGGAATAGTATCTCCTATCGTACCATCCAGATCAAAAGCTACCAGCCGGATCATAATTTTCAGATTTATTGATTTGACGAATCACCCTACATGGGTTTCCAACAGCCAGACTGTTTGCAGGAACATTTGTGGTAACAACACTTCCGGCACCAATAACACTTCCCTTACCAATAGTAACCCCGGGCAATATAATAACTCCACCACCGATCCAGCAACCATCTTCAACAGTGACTGGAAGGGCAAATGTATGACGGACATATCGAACTCCCTCCGGTGCCTCAACAGGTGTTAACCGTTCATTCAAATCAATGGGATGCGTTGCCGTATAAATCTGGACATTAGGAGCAATCAGTACATTATTACCAACTGTAATCTTATTGCAATCGACAAACACACAGCCTATATTTACCGTAACATTATCACCAATATGAATATTACATCCATAATCGCAGAGAAAAGAATGTCCTACGGAAACCTCTGTTCCGATACTACCGAACATTTCTTTCAGAATCGCATATTTTTCTTCTTTTTGTTCATAAGACAGTGAATTGTATCTCATCAACAAACGGTGAGTTTTTCCTTTTAGTTCTAGAAAAACCGGAGCATGGCAATCATACCATTCACCAGCCAAGCATTTCTCCATCTCTGTTTTCATTCGTTCCCTCCCATGCGGATTTATAAGAAAGTAACAATTTCATCCTTGTCCTTTCGGGTAGTAAAGTGATCAGGTTGCTCTTGGATATATCCCAATGATACAATAGCTACCGGATATCTTTCGGACGACAGCCCGAAATTAGCTTTAAACAATTCCGGATCAAAGTTGCACACCCAACAACTTCCCAGCCCTATTTCGGCTGCGGCTAAACAGATATGCTCTGTAGCAATAGCAGCATCGATATCCGCATGATTTTTGTTATCGGATTTACGTACCCATGCTATCGATTTATCGGCACAAACAACAATGTATACCGGTGCCCGTGCGAACCATTCTCTATTATAACATTGCCGTAAATTCTGTTTTTGTTCTTCACTGACTACCACCATGAAATGCCAAGGCTGATAATTAACTGCAGAAGGAGCTAAACGGGCACATTCAATGATATAGTCTATTTTATCCTGTTCGACCCTGTCTGACTTATAATTTCTCACCGAGAAACGTTTTTTTGTAAGTTCTAAAAAGTTCATATCTTATCAATTTTTAATATTTAAAGCAAAGTTATACCATTTTTAGGTCTATTATTATGTATTACTTTTCGTTATATCGGTAAAATTACGTTTTTTAGACTATATTTGTCTTATGAAAAGAGAAAACTTACATCAACCGTTTGAGATTAGTTTCAGTGAGTTTGACGAGTCAATGCTAAAAGAACACGACCATACTTTTTTTGAGTTGGTCTACATCTTATCGGGTACAGGTATCCAATGGATTAACAATAATAAATTTTCTTATCACGACGGACACCTATTTATGATAACTCCCGGAGACTCACATTCATTTGAAATACATTCCACTACTAAGTTTATCAATATTAAGTTCAATGATATCTACATTCATTCCGCTGTTTTCGGTACAGAAAACATAAAACGATTAGAATTTATCTTACAGCATGCCAACCACCAACCTGGCTGTATTTTACGAAATCGAACAGACAAACTACTCGTAAAACCTATGATTGAAGCCATCATCAGGGAATACGTCAATAGAAACTTATATAGCAAAGAAATCATAACGCAACTGATAAACACCATAATAATAGTCGTTGCACGCAATATCGCCATGTTTCTGCCTGAACAAGTAAATGAATGCTCCGAAGAGAAATCACTCGGTATACTGCAATATATCCAGACCTACATTTATCAATCCGAGAAAATCAAAACGAAAACTATCAGTCAACATTTCGGCATTTCAGAGAATTATTTGGGACGTTACTTTAAAAAACACACAAACGAAACAATGCAACAGTACATACTGAATTATAAACTGAAACTGGTAGAAAACAGATTATTGCATAGTGAAATGAGAATCAGTGAGATTGTAGCAGAATTAGGCTTCACCGATGAAAGCCATTTAAATAAACTATTAAAAAAATACAGAGGTTGCAGCCCCACAAATTTCAGAAAGAATAATGCAGTATAGCCCCAATAATAAGTTATACAAGTTTCAGACGCCCTATTCGTCTGATATGCCCGATATCTTCTCCTTCTTTACATTTTCCTTTTGTTGCTCTCTATACTGTCGCGGAGGCATGCCATACCTTTTCGAGAACAGTTTATAGAATGTTCCGCGGTTGTTGAATCCGGTCTGATCCATAATCTCTTCAATAGTAAGATTCTTGGCTATTAACAGTCGTTCTGCCATTGTTAGACGGTATTCCTTAATGATATCAGCAGGAGACTGTTCGGTTATCGGTTTTAGTTTCCGGTAGAACTGGCGGGTACTATACCCCATCTCACTACTTAGCAATTCCACTTGTAAATCGGGATTTGCAATATTCTTCTCTATAATCTCGAGCATTTTATCCAGGAACTCCTGATCTTCTTTATGTATACAATTACCATGTTCCATAGTGAAGGAACTGAAAATAGAGCTATAATATTCTTTCAAGTCTGCCTCCCGTTTGATGAGACGATAAACGATTTTCTCCAGATACTTCACGTTAAAAGGTTTGGTAACATAGGCTTCTGCTCCTGACTCGATGCCCTTTACCTGATCGTCTTCGTGATGTAGGGCGGAAAGGAGGATCAGTGGAATATGACTCCATAATTTGTGTTGCTTTATCTTCTGAGCAAACGATAGTCCATCGATACCGGGCATCATGACGTCTGAAATAATTAAGTCGGGTTGCTTCTGCTCCAGACTGCTCAATGCATCTTTCGCATTATCAAAAGAGCACACATTGTATTTGTCTGCAAAAAGTTCTGAAACGAACCATAACATGGAATTATCATCATCAATAACCATGATGGTCCGTTTACCCGTATCAAACTCTATGGCAGTCTTTTCTAAAACAATAGGTTCCTCCGTAGCCGTATGTAATAGTCCGGTTTCATAAGTAGTTTGTGTAGTGTCCCGTTCAGTTATGGGAAGATTGGGCAAGGTAACGGTGAATGTTGTCATTTCATAGAGAACACTATTTACGCTGATTTCCCCATTCAACTGCGTAATCATGCTCTTACAAATAGCTAATCCAAGTCCTGTCCGAGAATTCTTACCGTTCATCTCAACAGAATCCAATATTTTATAACGATCGAATATTTTGGATAAATTTTCTTTGGCTATCCCTTTTCCAGAGTTGGATATACAAAAAATTAACGACTGGTTTTCCACTTTCAACTCTATTGTGATAATTCCTTTGTCGGGCGTGTACTTAAAAGCGTTGGATATTAAATTGCTGACAATCTTATTGAAGCAGCTGATATCCGTATTCCATTCAATGCCCGGAGAAATATGTAACTGATAATTCATTTCTTTATTTTCAGCCAGTTCTTCGAAAGATTCCGCTATGCTTCTAACCTTTTCCGACACGGATAACTGTTGAATAGAAAGTACTTTATTGCCGGTTTCCAATCTGCGAAATTCAAGTAACTCTAAAATCAGATTATTCAGTTTTTCAGTATTTTGTTGTATCATCTTTGCATACTTCTGAGTGTATGCGTCAATCTCCGGATTGGCAAGTATCTTCTCACAAGGACCATAAATCAAGGTCAGTGGCGTACAGAATTCATGAGTGATATTAGTGAAAAAACGCAATTTTGATTCGTAGATTTCTTCTTTCTTCTCCCGGTTCATCTTGTCCAACATACGGTGTTGTTTGCGACGGTATATATAAATGAGCCTATATATCCCTGCAGTGCACAACAGTGCAAATAGAATGAAATATACCATATAGGCCAGCGGACTGAGATACCACGGCGGAGTGATACGGATAATGACGGATTGTGTTTGGCTTTCTTGCCCGTTTATATTGTTTTTGTATTTTACTAATAAAGAATATTCACCCGGAGCAAGATTAGAGAAAATAGCGCTGGTGGATGTTCCGTTTTCTATCCATTGGTTGCTCATTTCTTCAAACTTATAATAAAAAGAATAGTTGTTGCCATTGATGTAATCAATAGCCATAAAATTTAGCTGAAAGAAGTTTTGACTGTAATCCAGTTGAAGGATTGTTTTACCCTCCTTTTCATAAAGAAACTTATGAATATTGTGTTCTTTGCCAAAGATAGACAGTCCTTTCAGGGTGATTTGCGGCATATACTCTTCGGTGATACAGTCATTTGTCTGAATGGAAATAAAACCATTTGTACCTCCAAAAAACAGTGTTTCCGAAACGACATCTTTATAGAAAGCACCATCACTGAACTCGGTGATTTCCAATCCATTTCCACTGTTATAGGTTTGCCCTGTACGAGTCTCGGGGTTGAAACGTATCAATCCCTGGTTGGTACTCAACCAAAGATCGCCTTGGTGGTCCTCTAAAACTCCGTGTACAGTATTATTTAAAAATAAGTCCGCTTTCGTATATAAGGAATCATTTTGTTCAAGATGCAACAACCCCGAGCTAGTTCCTAACCAATAACCTTTTGCGTTTTTGTAAATAGCAAAAATGTCGTTAGCTGTCTGACTGCTTACAATACTGTCAAAACGATGCGGAATCATTTCCCCTGTCTCTACATTCATGCGATATGCACCGCAACCACGATTGCCAAACCAAAGTATGGAGTCGTTTTCCTGATAAGAAGTAAAGAAATAGTTCGAAGCCATACGCCCGTTATCAATAACAGTACGGGAAGCAGATTTTACAGTAGGAGTAGCAGTAGAAGCATCAAAGATAACTTTTACAATGCCTTCACCTACCGTAGATACCCATAAGGTCGTATCATTCGGTTGTTTTATAGAATGCACATACTTCACTTTTTCTCCATTGGCAATGATAGGCAGTTCTTTTAATTGCCTGCTTAAGTACGAATAATAATTAATTCCATTTTCGGTTCCGATCCACAATTTATCTTTGTATCCGGGAGCAAAACAATAGACGGAATTATCTGCCAGCGCACTATTATATGGTGTAATCCGATCAGACGACATAGGCATACTGTTATCCGGAGTATACTTTTTAATGCGGAGTATCCCACTTCCTTTGGTTCCTATCCAAAGCGTTTGCTCCTGATCGTAGTAAAGAGCCCTAACCGGATTACTTATTTGATATACAGGAGTGTCTAAAAGAGTATTGGTAATAGAAAAGGTGTCATTATAATACATGTATACACCTTGTCCGTCTGTTCCTATCCATACAATATCTTGAAATTTATCTTTCATCAGACAGAAAATACCGGAATGTATTTCTGTTTTCTGTATCTGATATTTCATCTTTTGAGAGGACATATATTTTAGAACAATGAGACCACTGTTTTTGAAACCGATGTAGTAATCGTTTTTTTGCTTGATGATGGAAGATACTTCCCCATGCACTTCAATTTGACTTCTTAGATCAGCTATATAGTATGCTTGCCGGTTATTAAAATCATATTCGTAAAGAGCGTAGGTTTCGTCAATAAAGTAAGCCATATCTTTCTCGGCAAAGGCATGGTATAATTTACACGAATGCGTAAAAAGATTCTTACGGGTTAATGTCAGCCCCTGTTTTGTATTCTCAATACGATAACTTTGAGTCTCTTCATTGGAGGTAAATATCCATAAAATATCGTTTGAATCTACAGTCATAGAGAGTACATGGCTAAATTCAAGATTGGGAATTTCCAATCTATTGAAAGATTGTGCTTCTCGCTGATAATAATAAAGATAGCCATCATCTTTCAGAATAAAAAGCATGTCATCCTTATTGTTAGCCATAAAGTATTGCCCTTTGAATTCAGTGAAACTCTGACTGGTCTGTTGCTTGGTATCTAAGCGATTCAATCCATAATTAGTCTGCACCCATAATATATCCTTCTCCGATTCGATGATTTGATTTATCAAGTTTCCGGAAAGTAAGGTTTTGGAAGAGTTTATTGGGGTATACAAATGTATGTCGGTTCCATCAAAGATATTCATGCCATCGCAAGAGCCGATCCAAATGATGCCCCGATCATCCTGATAAAGAGAGAGAATAGCACTATTTGAAAGACCATCTCTATTGGAAAATTGTCTCAAACTGTATGCATGAACCTCCAAAGGCAGGCAAAATAGTAAGCAAAGAAAATACAGTAGTGACAAGTATGTTCGATAAATGTATTTCATGTTAGATATAATGCATTAGTGGGTTCACAAAGATAATACATGCCGGACAAATAATTCTCAAGTGCATGATAAATGTTTTCTCCCGAAGATATTGCCATTTCTATCAAAATAGTATCCGAATCCGGACTTGCTCCACAACTTCTCCCTGCAAAGCAATATGAAAGGAGAGAAATGATGCAACCAGTCCGGATTGGATAAAGATCGAGATAGGATTATCACTCAATGACAGAGGCAAATCCTCCGTTACGTGCCAGACGCACTATTATTTTATCTCCTTTTTTAAGAGTATATTCTTTTTTTCTGTAATCCATAGCTTGTCGGTTAGCATTAACCCCATCCTCAAAAGACGTCATCCGATAAGATTGCCCTTCTTTCAGGAAGTCGAAATCCAATTCAAAGGTTCTCTCTTGCTGTCGGTTGTTAGTCATGCCACCGATATACCACTTATCTCCTTTACGCTTTGCCACAATCACATATTCCCCAGCCTTAGCTTTCAAAGCAATGGTTTCATCCCATGTCTGCGGGACTTGAGTAATATATCGGGTACATTCGTCATTGCGATAGTAAAGTGTAGGATTGTCCGCCATCATCTGCAACCCACTTTCGAAAATAACAAATAAAGCCATTTGGTAAGCTCGTGTACCTATACTGGCTGAATTAGGGCGTTCGGAACAATAAATTTCCGGTTGCATACTAAGCATGGCACCCGGCGTATAGTCCATTGCACCAACCGCATTTCTCATAAAAGGCAGATATATGCTGTTGTCCGGTCGACATCCACCCATTTGTTCCATTCCTCTTACGCCCTCATAAGACAATACATTCGGATACTTATATTCCAATCCGGCAGGCTTAAATGCCCCATGAAAATCGACAAACAGATGGTGCTTGGCAGCCTCTCGGGCTACTCTTTCATAATAATTCACCATCCACTGGTCACTTCTGTCCATGAAGTCGATTTTGACTCCCTTCACACCCCATTTCTCGAAAGTCTCAAACAGCCCGAAATTGTTTTCTACAGTGAGCCATGTCAACCAAAGCACAATGCCTACATTTTTTTCTTTGCCATAACGAATGAGTTCATGCACATCTACCGCAGGATTTGGTGTATAGGGATCACAGGTACTCATAGCCCAGCCCTCGTCCATAATAATATATGGTATACCATAATTAGCAGCAAAATCAATAAAATATTTGTAAGTATCGAGATTGCATCCTGCTACAAAATTAACATCCGGTCCGTAGGGAGTAGCACCGTTCCACCATTCCCAGCTTGCCAATCCGGGCTTAATCCAGGAAGTATCTTCCAATATGTTCTTTTCGGCCAATCTATAAGACATCGTATTCTCAATGAGTTGGCTATCTTCTGTACTAATGACAAAATAGCGCCAAGGGAAATTACGCTTTCCACTGGTTTGTGCTATATAGTCGGCTTCTTTCAGTATTTTGACACTCCGATCACCGTCTTCTCCAAATTCAAGAGGTACTTTGGGAAATACAGAAACCATACCATTGCTGCCATTACTTTTCAGAAAAACAGCCGGATAATCGGTTAGTGATGTTTCACTGATTAATATCTTACTTCCTTTTTGAGTATCAATCAGAATTGGCAATAAAGCCATTGAGGCAGATGATTTCCATTCTTTGCTATACAAATGGGTATATTCTTCTTCATAAGCCGTTTTAAAACTTCCGGACTGTTGCATGTGTAGCAAATAATTATCAGGGAAGTTCACTTGGAGGGTCTCATTCTTCACATTGATCATTCCTTTTTTATTGGTTATAAAACGGTAGGCAATTCCGTCATTGAAGGCACGAAACTCTACGGAATAACCTCCTTTGAAGTCTAGAAGAAGTTGGTTGTACCGATTACTTACAGACGAAAATTTCAATGGAATAACAGGCTTTAAAGACTCGTCTATATTCTTATGGCTTACTTTAGTCATTTTAGGATTCGTTCCCAATTCCTGGTCACCGATTTCCATTGCAAGGTGACACTGCTTTAACAATGTCTCATTCCGGCAAATGACATCGTAGTAGATTTTATCTGAAAGATTCACTGAAATCTGAATATTCCCATCCGGCGAAGCCAGCTTGTGTATGTTCTGTCCCTGAACATACAAAGAAATACTGAAAATTAATAGCAGCAGTAATTGTTTTTTCATACTAAATGATGTGTTTTAAAGTTTTATTATTTGCAAAATTAGCACATAAATAGAACATTCTGTTCTGCATTTGTGACATATATGTATTCATTTATGTCATTATGGGTTCTATATACTTTAATGTCATGTATTGGGGTGCGTTTTTAAGTATAGATTTCTATCTTTGTACAAATGAATAAAACTAAAATAATGTGTATATCAAAGTAAAAACGAAAGGGTATGAAAAACAAATGTATGCTAGTTGTAATTTTACTGATCTTGTCAGGTACAGCATTTGCAAAAATAGTGCTGCCACCTATTTTCTCTGATAATATGGTGTTGCAGCAACAAACCAATGCCCCCATTTGGGGTGAAGCGCAGCCTATGAAAACTGTAAAAGTAACCACCTCATGGGATGGGAAGACGTATGCGGTTCAGGCTGATAAAGCAGGAAAATGGAAAGTAACTGTTCACACGCCTGTTGCCGGAGGACCATACGAGATTGCCTTGACAGATGGTAAGAAAGTAAATTTAAAAAATGTGATGATTGGCGAAGTATGGATATGTTCGGGACAATCGAATATGGAAATGCCATTAGGGGGATGGGGAAAGATTACAAATTACCAGAAAGAAATTGCAGAAGCCGGACACTCTAATATACGACTCCTGCAAATAGAACAAATCAACAGTACCCAACCGGAAACGAATATAAAAGTCCGCAATGACAGTTGGCAGGTTTGTTCACCGATAACCATCCCTGAGTTTTCTGCTACAGCTTATTTCTTTGGCAGAGAAATCTCAGAGAAACAAAATGTTCCGGTTGGCTTGATACATACTTCTTGGGGAGGCACAAACGTTGAATCCTGGATAAGTGGAGAAGTCTTGAAGGAGATGCCGGAATTTGTGAAAACAGTGGAGTCCATTCAGAAGATGCCGGGTGATAAGAAAATACTCAAAGCAGAATATTTAAAGGAGCTCACTGCCTGGAATAACCGTGTGGACGAAGGTTTTGCTGAAGGAAAACCGGTAAGAGCTGCTGCATCATTAGATGACAAAGATTGGGAAAGTATGAATTTCCCGGGTGAAGTGGGTCCACAATTGGCCGGCTTTGATGGAGTTATGTGGGTTAGAAAAGAAATCGAAATTCCCGCTAGTTGGGCAGGTAAAGATGTACAACTATCCCTGGGGGCTATTGATGATAATGATATTACTTATTGGAATGGAATAGAAATAGGCCGTACAGATGGGCCGACTCTTCAACGCAAATACATCATTCCGGAAAAAATGGTAAAGGCTGGAAAAGCAATATTAGCCATTCGAGTCTTGGATACAGGTGGTAACTGTGGCATTTGGGGAGACCTTTATCTTCGCTCTACAAATGATGAACAGATTAGTCTGTCCGGTGATTGGAAATATCAGGTTGCTGCGGATACTCATAAGGTAGGGGCACTTCCGATAGACAGATCCGTAGATCCCAATTTACCGACTTCCCTTTATAATGCAATGATTCATCCACTGATATCTTATGGTATTCGAGGAGCAATTTGGTATCAGGGTGAGAATAATTCTTCCAGAGCCTATCAGTATCGGGAACTTTTCCCATTGGTAATAGAGAATTGGCGCCGGGATTGGAAACAGGATTTTCCATTCTATTTTGTGCAACTGGCCAATTTTATGCATGAAGTTTCCCAACCGGCAGAATCAGAGTGGGCAGAGCTTCGTGAAGCACAAATGCGTGCATTGGCAGTAGGCAATACCGGTATGGCTGTAATAATAGACAGAGGTGACGCCAACGACATTCACCCTAAAGATAAACAAACCGTAGGACATCGACTGGCTTTGATTGCCCGTGCCAAAACATATGGGGAAAAACTGCCTTATTCCGGCCCGATCTATCGCTCCCATCAGATTGTAGGAAATAAGATAATTCTTTCTTTTGATCATACCGATGGTGGATTGAAAAGTAGCGATGGCAAGGAGTTGAAAGGCTTTGCTATAGCCGGGCGCAATCATGAATTCCATTGGGCCAAAGCTGAGATAGACGGAGACAAAATTATAGTCAGTGCACCTGAAGCGGTACCTTATCCGGTTGCTGTGCGATATGCTTGGGCCAATAATCCGGTCTGTAATTTGTATAATGGAGCAGGACTTCCGGCTTCACCTTTCCGAACAGATGACTGGAGAGGAATTACACAAAAGGATTAATTGTTCTCATAAAATACCCTCATCCTTTGTCACTGTTAAACGAAAGGTATGAGGGTATTTTGTAAATGCTGATATATGGTCTCCAAGGGTATCCTGAACGTTACATAAATAAATTACCGGATTACTACTTTCTGCACCCTTGTCGTATGAGATAAACATTTATCGTCCACGTAAACCATAAAGCCTTTTCCCCTACCATATTTTTTCCCTTTCTTATCAAAAATAATGGTAATGGTTTTGCCTTGGCAATATACATTATCCAAACAAAAATAGTCCCAACATCCATCAGGAACAAGAGGGTTTATGATAATACTTCCATCTTCCTGCGGACGAACTCCCATTAATCCTGAAATAATCAAATTGCAAAAAGAAGAGTGGTTATAATCTTTCCCTCTTTCTACACCACCTTTAGAATCATCCCAAGTTCCGTTTTTCCATGATTTCAGGCGAGTCCTCGATATCCAGTCTCCCGTATAGGGATTGATATTTTCATCAATCCAACAAATCGTATCGTTATTGACTGATAAAATACGATGACTATTACTGTATATGTTCAAAAGACTTAAATAATCTTTTTTAGTGATGATGGGAGAATCATAACTATTGAAATAGTTAGCCATTGCTGTCAGTGTCATGGAAGTCAAATAGGGCCAGCTGGGACCATTCCATTGACATTCGTGTCCTTCGTATGAAATCTTGAAATCAGTGCAACGCTGTTCTACAGTAGTTGGGCCATAGGCTGCTTCAAATCCCTTGGAATCAAATAGTTGTTTCCATGCTATGGAATAGTCATCCGGCGGTATATTATAGAACCAGGGAATGTATCCAAGAAGTTCACGTGCATAAGAGAATTCCATCTTGCCATTTAGAGGTATAACCTTATAGAAATCAGCCTGTTTATCCCATAGCCTCCGGTTTATTATTCCTTTTAACTTATCAGCCTTCTTCTGATAGGTCCGGGCTTCCATGTCACGATCTACTATTGAAGCTATTTTTGCCAACGCAACAGCCTCACCGTACATATAGCTGTTAATGGTAGGACGATAACCACGTCCACCTTCTGACAAATGTCCGGAAACAGACATCTCCATTCCATCCCTGTCGTCAACCTGCCAGAACATTCCAGTCGAATCCCGCTTTTCTTCTTCCCACTTTGCAAAGTTATCTTTTAGCTTGGGATACAAATCGGCCAGTAGCATTTTATCATTGTGAATTAAATAGTAATTGTAGATAGCGTCTGCAGCCCCAAAGCTGTATAGCCTCGGACTCCCGCTACCAGAAAACCAGAAAGAAGCATAATCAGATAAAATTTCAGCGTTTCTCAGCCACCGGCCCTCGTAGAAATGATGGTTAGCCGCACAACTGATGGTATTATACTTTCCGGCCCAAGGAACATCCGGCAAGAATTCAGTAATAACGAACCCGTCAGGAGTCTTCTTTATATGCTTTCTATAAGTCCACCATCGAAAATAATATGTTTTCTCCAGCTCCTTATCCGGACACTCAAAAAATGGAATATTCTTTCTTAAAAAATCAGATGCACCACAGTTAGGGATATCTTGTTTATACAATTCATTATCTTCACGATTGAATTGATTGACGTAAGACTCGATTACTTCCGGAGCATCTTTAATGAGGAAGTTTTGCCCCTGCATGTGCAGGGGCAAAACTATACCTAAAGCTATAAATAACTTCTTTATTTGCATATAGTTTAGAAATTTAAGTCATGATTGTCATAAATAGCCAAACCAATCTGTTCCAAATGTTCATTCCGCCCATTGTACCAAAGCATCCAGCAGTCTTTCTCTTGAATGGCAAATGGCTTGTAAGTGGCACTGGCATCCCACCCACCTTCCGTAGGAGAAATGATCGGGTTTTCGGAGTATCTTTCCCAATCATTGATTCCGTCTTTGGAACGTGCCATTCCTATCTGCGCAAAATTAATGTCATAGAAACCGATATAAAACATTAAATAATCATTTTCGCGTTCTATCACCTGACATGCGGTAACCTTATGCTGTTCCCAACTTTGTGCAGGATCGGCTTTAAATATCGGATTTTTGTCCCATTTAGTCCAATGTAACCCGTCTTTACTCGTTGCATAACCGATAGCATCGGGTTCATATTGTTCTCCTCCGGAATACCACATTTTAAAAATATTCTCGTGTTTATCCCAAATTACATGAGGACACATGACCGCAACTTTCTCCCAAGGCTGTTCCGCTGACAAGACCGGTTCTTTGCTTTGCCGTTCAAAGTTATAGCCGTCTTTACTTATAGCATATCCAATCCATGACTTACCGTCATTTTGTCCCGTATACCACATGTGATACAGTCCGTCTTTGTAAACAACAACCGGACGATTCATGTCAGCCTCCCAACTACTGCCTTCAACAGGTGGCAAAACTATTTGCGGCGCACTCCAATTTTTTCCATCTTTACTTGTGGACAATGCAATACTTTTTTGGGGGCGCCAAGAACTGTACATCTTATAAGAGTCACTATCTTTCAGTACACAAATATCGAATACCGTACCTAAATCGCCACCACCCAAGACAGGATTATTTTCATATTTCACCCATTTTCCTGTGGCCTCCTCTTTTTGTGTTGTTTTCTTTGGGGAGGTAGTGCAACTACAAATTCCGATGATGACGGTAAGGCTAATCAATGTCTGAATTACATTTTTCTTCATGTTCATTTTCTGTTTTTTACCTTTGCTTTTCCCCCTCCCTACAGACAGGGAAAAACAAAGGTATGGATATTACATTAAATTTTTAACTTTAACTATTACTATTTTTCCCAGCCGGGATTCTGTTTCAAGTCAGGATTCAACACCAATTGTTCAGTAGGAATCGGCTGAAGATACGCTTTTGTTGGGTCGAAATGAAAATGTCCGTCCGGAATGTGGCGTTGATAAGGTTCAAAATAACCTTCACTGTCCACCCAGTAGTTGTCCTGATTACGTTCGGGACTCCAATGCCCCACCTTTTCCATGAAATCTGCCTTATTGATTGCGGCGGGAATGTGGAAGTCGTTTTGGAAATACTTCACTAACCAATCCAGGTTTTCAAACTGAGCAGCGTTTGCCCCCTGTATTCTATCGTGATTCCATAAGTGGTGGGCACGCCAACGCTTTAAATCATCGTGGCGGTAACCTTCACATGCTAATTCTATACGGCGTTCACGTCGAATCTCCTGTAGCAGATTGGAAACCGGTACCCCCTCATAACCTCTTGCTGCCGTAAAGTCTCCCTTTGGATCGGTATAACCTACGGAAAGTGTGAGATGTGGCATACCTACCCTATCACGCAGTTTATTAATGGTAATGTCTAAATCATTCTGTGTGATGTTACCCAGTTCGGCTCTTGCCTCTGCATAAATCAGCAGTGCTTCAGCATAGCGAAAAATGATACTTCCTTTGATACTTCCCGAAATGGTCTCCTGTTCGTTGGCATCGGGATCAGCACCTTTGGCCAGTTCATATCCTGTGGAACACTTCTCTACACCGGAAAGGGTAATATTCGGCTTTATGAACACAACCGTTGTATCCTTCCCATTGATAGTTCTCGGACGTCCGGGAGTAAACATTGTTTGTGCCAAGCGTGGGTCACGGTTGGCAACCACATTCAATAGATTAGTATCCCCTGCATAATTTTCGGCCAGGCTTATCGGCAATGCCTGTGTACCGTCTTCACTGATGCAGAGATAGGAATCAACCAATGCCCTGGTCAATCCTACACCGGCACCATTACGTCCGGGATTACGGTTATCATTGTGCCAAAATCCCAGTGAGCGATCAAATTTCTTCCATAGCATAATCTCCTTGCTGCTTGAATAGTCCCAACGGTTGAACAGTGTGTGATAGCCGTCTTCCACGCCCATGTTGTCCAAGTCAAACAACTGGCTGTCAATGACCAACTTCGCCATTCTGGCCGCTTCTTCCATATAAGCTTGTACATTTCCCTCTCCGGCGAAAGGTGTACCGGCATGATACTTTTCCCAAGTGGCTTCGAACAGGGCAATTCGTGCTTTGTATAGCATAGCTGCCTCTTTTGAGACACGTCCGGTCTCCTGCTGACTATATGTCGGTAATCTGTCTATGGCGTCATCCATGTCATTCAGAATCTTATCAGCTAACTCGTGCCGCTTCAGGCGAGGGCCGTACAATTCTCCTGATTCAAGATCCAGTGTTTTATCAATCCAGGGAGCACCGCCAAACTTCCGCAGAAACTGTTCATAGTAGAGCATAGCTCTGAAGAAGTAAGCTTCACCAATGTATTTGCGGGCTTTTTCCGGTTCGGGAGACTTGTCACAGTTATCCAACAAAAAGTTGACACTGCGTATTTTTCCCCATTCAGTAGTTCCCCAGCCTTCGCCACTGGAAGGAACTTGGTGCAAACCTTCAATCAAGTCTTTGTTATCTTGATAATTATCACTAAGCAGGTTATCCGAACCTCGGTCAATATGATAAATATAGTTGTTAGGCGAGCCCCAAAATGAGGTATAAAACTGATTTACGTACAGTTTGCATTCATCTGCCGTATAGGTCAGATTCACATCCGCAATCTGATCCAGTGGGTCTCTTGCCAACCAGTCTTCACAAGAAGAGATTGCCATGCCGGTAAATAGGCAAAGTGTATAGATTAACTTTTTCATCTTTTTGTATTTTTAGAGTTTTAGAATGTAACGTTAACACCAAAGGAAATTGACTTGGAAATGGGATATGCACCGCCCCACGGAGCTTCGGGATCAAAGTTCTCGTTAATACCGGAGAAAGTCAGCAGGTTATCTCCACTGAAGTAAATGCGTACTTTTTCCAGCCCTACCTTATTAATAATAGCTCCCGGTAACGAATATCCCAACTGAATGTTCTTCAGGCGGCAATAAGCACCAGTGTCCATGTAACGGGTCTGTTTCTGCAAATTCTTACTGGTGCTCCACAAATAGAGTCTTGGTAACCATGGATCCGGATTACTTCCATCCTCACGCCAGCAGTCCAGTGTGTTTTTCCATACATTGGACCCCCATTGCCCACCTCCGAGTCCAAAGGCAACAGGACCTTCCAGCCATAAGTCACGTTTCATGGTTCCTTGTAAAAACATCGAAAAGTCGATACCGTTCCAGTCTGCATTGAAGCCAAAACCAAAATTATAGCGGGGGGTATCATTACCAATGATAGAGAGGTCTCCATGGTCTTCCAGCGTCTGATTTCCATCGTTAATGTTAGGATCATCATCCAGATTCACATACTTGATGTCACCTACAACCCAGTCACCACCAAACTTGTTCTGTACGCCAGAATCGTTAATGGCTTTCGCTTCAGCAGGATCGGTCATTATATGATCGGTGGTATATCCCCATATGGTCCCCATCTTCTTACCTACGTAGTAGTCATATATCAGCCCCTTGGGATTTGAATATTTCAAAACAGTTCCTTGGTAATCTGAAAGATTGAACGATACACTGTAGTTGAATGATTTAGATGCCAGCGAGAACTGGTCTCTCCATCCGAGTGTCAGTTCCCAACCCTCATTACGTATATCGGCATTGTTCGTATCAGGAGAGTTTACACCCAGCACGGCAGGCAAAGTGACACCCTTTGTAATAAGTCCGATAATATCTCTTCTGTACCAGTCGAACGACATAGTAAGCCGATTGTTCAGTGCGGCGATGTCAACGCCAAAGTCCAAAGTACGATTCTTCTCCCATGTATTATAGGCAATCATATTAGGAGCACCAAAGGCACTGATTCGTTTGTCACCCATAATATAATCGGTCGTAGCGTTATAAGGTACGGTAGAGATATATTGGTAATTTTTTCCCCGCATATTGCCCAATTCTCCCCAAGATCCTCTTAAACGTAATTCGGAAAGTATCGAAGTATAAGGTTCGAAGAAAGCTTCCTTAGCCACATTCCAACCGGCGGAAAAAGCTGGGAAAGTTCCCCACTGGTGTCCTTTGGCATAACGGGAAGAACCGTCTCTGCGCAGGTCGAACTCAAAGAGATAACGGCTCTTGTAGTCATAGTTGAAACGACCGAAGAAACCGAGAGTAGCATAATGATCCAGAGAATCCCAGGCCTCTATCTTTCCTGTACTGGTAGAAATGGACGGTTGGCCCGGTAATACCATCCCCATTTTATTAGCATAAAGACCGAAGTTCTTCTTATATTCCGACTGCATACCGGCCATTATCTTGAAATTGTGTCCCTTGAACTCTTTTTCATACGTAGTATATGCATTCATTGATGTGAAGTCATCATTGTTAGATTCCTGCCATACACGCGTATCTTCAGTTCCAAATCCACCTTCAAGGTAAGGCTCGTTGCTCACCGAGTAGGAATAAATGAGACCTTTGGAGTAACTACGTTTGTTCATCCATTTGTTGTAGGTAAAGTCGGCATTGATAGTCCAACCTTTCAGTGGCTTGATGACTACGTTAGCAGTGCCCCAGAAGTTATCGGTGTATGAGGTCTGAGGATTGGCATCGGCAATGAATACCATACGTCCGGCCGGAGAGAAATGTCCATTGGGATCACGCACAGGAATAGTAGGCCACACTACTTGTGTCCAACCAATCATATCGTTGACACTGCCACCCGGATTCATGCCGTAAGCGGGAGATACACTCTTTTCGTGTGAATAACGTACATTCAAGCCCACGGTCAGCCACTTCGTCACGTCAGTCGTAATTTTGGCCAACGCATTGTAACGTTGATAATGATCATCGTAATATCTCAGTTTGCCTTCGTCTTTCAGATATCCCAGAGACATGACGTATGTAGTCTTGTCGCTACCACCCCGAATTGAGATGTTGTGTTGTTGGTTAAGCTGGTTATTCTTAAACATAGCTTTTTGCCAGTCTTCGTTGGCATTTGAACGTCCGTCTCCCCAATCAGCCCAACGGTCCGGATTATCTCGTTGCGGCACGTTGTTGGGAATACTGGTCGGATCATAGTAATATTTTTCAATACGCTCCATCGTCTCCAAGTCAATAATACCACTACCGCCTCCATTGATGTCAGCTTCTCTAAAAAGTCTGGAAAACTCCAATGAACCGGCTGTTTTGGGTAGTACGGTCGGACTGTTGAACGAAAAATTATTGTTATAATTGATGACAGTCTTTTCATTCTTCTTACCTGACTTAGTGGTAACCAATATCACACCGTAGGCAGCTTGCGCTCCATAGATAGCACTTGCAGCAGCATCTTTCAATACAGTCAACGTCTCAATGTCATTGGGATTCAAATCATCGAAATAACCGGTTACACCGTCTATGATAACCAATGGACTGTAGGTTGCGTCCAGTCCGGCATAACCTCGGATATTGAACGATGCCTTCTTACCCGGACCACCGTCTCCATTGGAGATATTCAAGTTGGCTACCTTACCCTGAAGTGCTGCGGCAGCATTAGTTACAGGACGGTCCTCAAGTTCCTTCGCCCCTACTGTGGCGATAGCACCCGTAAGGTTGGTTTTCTTTTGTACACCGTAGCCCACTACCACTACTTCGTCTAACAATTCCGTATTGTTCTCTAATGTAATATTTAGAAAATTACCAGTTACTTTTACTTCCTGAGATAAATAACCGATAAAAGATACCACAATAGTAGAACCTTTTACAGCGTCGATGGCAAAACTACCGTCTATACTAGTAATCACTCCGGTCGTGGTCCCTTTTACAACTACATTAGCACCAATTACAGGTTCGCCAATATTGTCTACAACCTTACCTTTTACTTGTATAGCCTGCTCTATGGCGGCCATCGCGTCCATACTTCCAAAAAGTAGCAATACCATTAGAGGTATTAGAATGTGTTTTTTTATTTTCATAATACTAACTTTGATTAAAAAGACATTTATTTTTCAACATCTGATAGTTCCTTGTTTATGTAAACAGGAAGAATGAGCTAGGAAGAGTTTTCTTTTGTCATACCAATTCTTTTTTAATAAGTGTTTATATTTATTTAGTTACTGCTAACCGAGCATACATCTCTACCATAGCAGCTTGCGTTAACAGCCACTTGCGGTCATCATGGGTTCTTCCACTGAAATCGATATCGAAAAGTCCCTTCTCATCACGCACATGTTCCCATGCATAATCCATGTTTTGATTGAAAGAGTTGATATATGTTTTATTATGGTCAGTTTGGTAGAGTTCAATGAACCCTCTCAGCATAACGGCAGTAAACCATACATCCCCCTTTTTAAGGAGTTTGAAAGGTTCCCCTTCTTCAGGTATAAAATTTATAAAAAAATAGTTATAACACGCTTTTGCTATATTTTGAGCATCCTTCAAAAAATGGCTACAACCGGTAAGTTGATATAATAAAGTGGCAGCCTGCATCATTTGCCCACTATTGTAGGCATATTTAGACTTATCAATTTTCCCATCCAAAGAGATATTGTCAAAGTATAAATAATCGGTCGAATCTTGCAGTCTTTTTTTAGTCCACTCATATAGTTCCTGCCCTTTTATCAGGTAAGAACTATCTCGGATAGCTTTGAACATTTTTAATGCGAACACCGATGCCGGTGCGTTAGAACATGTATTTTTAGATACTTTCTTTTGCTCACACCAATAGATACCTCCGCCTAATTTGTCATCTGCTCCACTCTCTATAAATTTCCAGATAAGCTGGGCTTTCTTCAGGTATTTTTCTTCTTTTGTATTTAGATAAGCATCTGTGAAGTCAATACCCAACCAGATATTATCATCGTAGAAGCGGTCGGATTGGGAAGCCGTGTTTATGTACGAGGCATAACCGGCAGGGCTTCTGCTGATATCTAAATATTTTTCAAGTCCCCGCAATACCTTGTTATCGAGTAATGTCTTATAGCTCTCATCCCCAGTTGCTGCCCATAGTGCATTTACAGCAGAAAATGTCCCGGAATAAGGCCATAAGTAAGAATATTGATTGGGGATTTCTTTTTGTTCTTCAGAAGCCAGATACGTGGCTGTGTAATTTCCTACATTGGAAGGATAATTCTCTCTTAACAGACAGGTTCCTGATACAGAATAATTTGCATATAAAGAATCAAGTGTTTGTGTAGCCCGTATCAGAGTTAAGCCACTATCTATAGTAGTTTGTTCTTGTGTATCGCATCCGGTCACAGTCAATGCACAAATGAAGATGATGAAAAGTACTTTTTTTGAGTTCATTGTCGCTCTGTTAGATTATTATTGTGTATCATTACTTTCTTTTAAAGAGGATATTTTTAAGATATCCTCTTTTCCTTTGTTTATAAAACCTCTTTCACCTAATCAATTTCTCTAATAACTACTGAAATCTGCCTGCAAAAGTATAAGATACACTGAAAGGTGTTTTATAAATCCATGACATAAAAGTATAGCTGTATCTTATGACATAAATTTGGATAATTATGTCCCGAAATCGTATAAGAAAAAGTGAGAAAAGAGAAAAAAAGATGATTTATGAAGAAGGAAAGAGAAAATTATATATTATCCATCAACAACCAAAGTACAATTCCGGTCAAACTTTGACGATTGGTAGAGCATCACTTTATCTCTTCCCCCGGTAGTATAATTAAGATCCGAAAGCAATTCATGTTATTTTGATCGCATTTTTTCTTTGGTAACGGGGATTTATTACATCGATTCCTGTTTTTTTGCCTCAAATATGATTAAGCAGATAATAAAAAATGAATAAATATCACCCATTGGAAATAAAATGCCATATTTGCACAATATTATATTCATTTTACCTAAAACAAATTATCAAATCCCATGCATACCACCATTTTAGAAACCGAACGTCTCCTTCTTCGTCCTTTCCGGGAAACGGATCTGCAAGAGCTCTTTGAATGTTGCCAAAACCCAAACTTAGGAAATAACGCCGGCTGGGAACCACATAAAAGTATCGAAGATTCCAAAGAGGTCTTGCATACTGTATTTATGGGAAATGAAGGAGTTTTTGCCATAATTCTCAAAGAAGATAATTCACTGGTGGGTTCTATCGGTATTATTACTGACCCCAAACGGGAAAATACCCGGACACGTATGTTGGGATACTGGCTGAAAGAGTGCCATTGGGGAAAAGGTATGGCCTCGGAAGCGACACGAACCATATTGGATTATGGATTTAACGTACTGGGATTGCATTTGATTTCAGCGAACTGTTATCCGCATAACACCCGTTCCCGACTTTTATTGGAACGGAACGGATTTGTATACGAAGGTATACTCCATGAAGCAGAAATGACTTATGACGGACATGTATACGACCATTTATGCTTTTATCAGAAAAAAGAAAGAGTGCCCATGGACTAAAAAGATCTTACGATGATATCCGCAAATAGAGTACGGACTGAACAGCCAACAAAATCACAAAAAGATATTCCGCTGTCAGATATACTGCCAGAGAGGCGGTATAATGACTTAGCAGATACAAATAGAACAAATAAATAATAATTGTTATCAACTGGAACCAAAAGGCAATACGGGTTTTACCCGTACCCGTCACCGCATTAATATACACATATCCAGACAAAGCAAACACATAATTCAGCAACATCACTGCAAAAGGGATACTTGAAATATTAATAAGTTGAGAACTGTCCGTATAGAATCCAGTAATCTGCCGACGAAAGACCATAGCTAATACTACCAGGGGAAGCCCAATTGCATAGCCCAACTTTAAAATTTTCCTACAAAGCGGAAACAGGTATTGCCTCTCTCCTGCTCCGATCAAATTACTGACTAATGCTCCCGTAGTGGCAGCAAACGAATTGACAATCACAAAGAAGATTGTAGAGATACTTCGAATAATATTAGAAACAGCAAGCTGAGCTTCTCCCAGTCGTTCAATAACCACGAAAAAAAGAAACCACGGAGCAACACTGATAAAGGCATGGAGCATACTCCATACAGAGAGGTGCCATAGCTCCACTAACAAACATTTGTCAAATATAAATTTTAGTCCAAACTCTGTTCTATCGATTTTCAGCCAAGTATAAACCATAATAATTAGAAGAGAAGCAGCTTCGGACAAAGAAGAAGCTATCGCCGCACCCGCTATTCCTCTATCAAGAACAAAAACAAACCAATAATTACAGGGAATATTTATTAGAACGGCTGCCAGTGCTGCCCATGACAAAGCATTGGTTCGGACAATACCAATATAAAAGGAACGAAATGCCAGAAAGGAAAAAGAAAAAAGCAAGCCGAAACATCTCCAATCCAGATAATCAATCACGGCACAATATATCTCAGAAGAGTGCACAAAATATCTCAAAAGAAACGGAGAAAAAAAATAAGAAGAGAGGCTAAGCAAGATAGCAAGTACACATAGAAAGACTAACCCCTGAAAGAAAGTTCTGCCTGTTCCGGTATAATGTCCCTTTCCATTGTACTGTCCAACCATCACTTGTACTCCCAAGCTAAAACCAAATCCTAACATATAAATAGCAAGATAATAAATACTGCCAAGAGCGGAAGCGCCAAGTTCCACCTCACCAACATGCCCTAGAAAAACAGCATCGGTTATATTGATTAATTGTTCCATCAGAATGCTCAACATCACAGGATAGTTGATAAGCCAAATTTGTCGATAAGTATAATTCATTGCTCAACTTTATGAATACTGCACATTTATGACACAAGGAAGATATCCTACCCAACAGTATCAACATGTACACAACTGATAAATAAATAGATACGAAACTCAGGGAGAGAAGCCGGGGCATCTATCCTATAGCTGAATAATTTTATTTAGAAAAAATTATTCGTCGAGCTTAGCTATATACAAAGTTTCATGTAGGAGATTAATGACTTAATGATGAATACGGAACAAAGGTATAAAAAAGAAGCGGATAAACAATTTTCTCCCTCAAACGTTTTATTCTCACATAGAATGAAAAAACAAATAAGAATATGGAACAGTCATTCAAAAAAGGAATTGTACTCCATCTAGCCTCATTAGTAGAATATTCTGAAGGTGGAATTATCAGTAAGCAGTTAATCAAAAGCCCTGCCGGAAACATTACTTTATTCTCATTCGACAAAGGCGAAGGACTTAGCGAACACAGTGCTTCATTCGATGCTTTAGTACAGGTATTGGAAGGATCTGCGAATATTGTTGTAAATGGACAAGTTTTTACGGTAAATGCAGGAGAAAGTATTGTATTTCCGGCTAATGCGCCGCATGCATTGACAGCTATTGAAAGATTTAAAATGTTACTGACAATGATTAAAGAGTAGAATCCTCTGATAAAACATTCTGGATTGAGATAGAAGAATAATGTATCAGGTAAGTTTATTCCTGATTTTTTTAATATCTTTGTTGAAATCAAATCTTACCTCAATACGATGAATGTCAAAATAGAAAGTAGCTGGCAACAGCGCCTGCAAGAAGAGTTCGATAAACCCTATTTCGAAAAATTAGTGAACTTTGTCAAGAATGAATACGGGAAGGCACATATACTTCCACCCGGACATCAAATTTTTCATGTATTCAATTCATGTCCTTTTCAGAATGTAAAGGTAGTCATTTTAGGTCAAGATCCATATCCTAATCCGGGACAATATTATGGTATATGTTTTTCCGTACCGGACGGTGTCGCTATTCCAGGTTCACTTTCCAACATTTTTAAAGAGATACATCAGGATCTAGGCAAGCCGATTCCCAATTCGGGTAATCTGGATAGATGGGTCAAACAAGGAGTATTCCCCATGAATTCCGTACTTACCGTACGAGCTCACGAAACAGGTTCACACCGTAATATAGGATGGGAAACTTTCACCGACGCAGTCATCAAAAAATTAAGTGAAGAACGTGAAAACCTGGTATTCATGTTATGGGGATCATATGCCAAAGAAAAAGCATCACTAATCGATACCGATAAACATTTAATATTAACCACCGTACACCCTTCTCCCCGATCCGCCGATTATGGATTTTTCGGTTGCAAACATTTCAGTAAAGCCAATGCCTTTTTACGAAGCAGAGGCATAGAAGAAATTGACTGGTAGCATTTTTATTTGCATTCAGCAACATCGGACAAGTGCTCTCTTTCTTTTCACCCTATCTTTGCAACATTGAAATACCAATTGAATCATGGAAGGAAAAAAGACAACGCAAGAAGAATATCAGAAGTGTGTAAATGCAGTAGTAGATTATATTAATCTCCACTTGGGTGAAGAAATTGACCTGAAATCATTGGCCAGAATTTCCCATTTCTCCCCCTTCTACTTTCACCGCATTATGAAAGCGTTTTTGGGTGAACCCATCGGTACCTTTATTGTTCGGACACGAACTGAAGCAGCGGCACGCCTATTACGTTATTCATCAACTTCCATATCCGATATTGCCTATCGGATCGGATATGCTTCTCCATCGTCTTTTTCCAAAATATTCAAACAAATGTATGGTATCTCTCCAACAGAATATCGTAATAATAAAAACTATGTAATTATGAAACCAGCAATTATTAAACCGGATCTGGAATTGAAAAAGGAAATCAGAGAACTCCCCCAACGAAATGTAATTTATATCCGCCTCTTTGGTGATTATAAACTAAATGACTATGCAGGCACATGGATGCACCTTATTCAGTTTGTGAAAGAACAAAATCTTCCGATGGGAGACCCTTCTCCACTCTGTATCTACCATGATGACCCCAAAGTAACCCCAACCGATAAACTTCGTACTGACGTATGTATGTTGTTACCATCAAATGCAAGGCCGAAAGGAAATGTAGGATTCAAGCAATTGCCTGCCGGACGTTATGCAACCTTCCTATACAAGGGTTCATACGATCAGTTGCAAGCCGTGTATGACACAATTTACGGCAAATACCTACCTGAAATGGAGTGTACACTAAGCGATGAACCAAGTGCTGAAAGGTATCTTAATGATCCATCATGTACTCCTCCCGAAGAGTTATTAACCGAAATCTACATTCCAATCCGGTAAATCTTCAAAAGAATATAGGCAGGCAAGGCATTTTCTCCTCTTGCCGGCCTATTGGTACTACTGCAATAAATATATTCAATACAAATAATACATACTAATCTCCCTCCAACTACCTTTTCTCTTATATAATAATGTAAGCATCCTATCCAATTAAACAATTATTATATAAATTCAAAATATTATCGTAATTCATAGTAATAATTATATTAATAACACTAGTTTTGTTATCACATAAACCAAACGACTAAAAAGACAAATAAATAACCCCAAAACTAAATCATGAAAAACAAGTCAATTGCATCTTTTATGATAAAAATCGTAATGATGCCTCTACTCTTTACAATCTCATGTGTGAATGAAATTTCAGAAGATCCTGTAGATATTCCCGGAGAGATACCCATCCGCCTTTCTACACAAATTTTATGTAACCACACACGTGCTATCAATAACGAATTTCAGGAAAAAGATGCCATCGGTCTGTATGTATTGACACAATTATCAACCATCAACCAGAAACGATACATTGACAATATGCGTTTCACATGTTCCCAAGCAACCGGTTTCGAACCAGAAGAAACAATCTATTATCCCAAGGGAGACGGTAAATGTGATTTTATAAGTTATTACCCTTTTCAAGAAACAGGTATTAACCAAGACCAAAGTATAATGCAAGTCCAAATACATACCGACCAAAGTTCTGTAAGCAAACACTCGCTCTCCGACTTTATGATCGCTACAAACAGTGATATTACCCCCAGTCAAAATATGGTATCTATGGAATATAAACATAAACTCTGCAAACTGAAAATCACTATAAAACCAGCTCCGGGAGAAGATATAGATGAACTTTTAAATGACAATCCATCTCTATCATTAAATGGATTCCATTCGGACGCATCATATGATTTTCTCACAGATCGATTCGAGCCATCGGGACAAACAATTAGTGTCACACCTCATGGAGAATGGAAAATAGAGAATAACGCTCTGACAGGAAAAGAAGTCATATTAATACCCGAAAAAATAGAATCTGACAATCACTATATAAATATAGATATAAACGGTAAAAGCTATAGTTGTCCATTTCCTGATAATTTTCAATTAGCCAGTGAAAAAAATTGTTCTATAGCCATTATTTATAAATCATCCGAAGGTATCCAAATCAACAATTTCGATCATAGCATTACAGACTGGACAGAAGGGGATTCCGGTGAAACGACAGCCCAGGAAACATCAGGCGTAATTCATCTCTCAGCTCTAAAATTCAGTAAAAGTAACGTTTATAAGGCAATTAATGAAGGAACTCAGGTAGCTGAAATATGTAAAGAGTATCTTTTAGCTGATAACATCGACGCACAAGCCATTGTCGTCTATCCCGTCCTAAACGGAGCAACAGATCTGAATAACGGAACAGTAATTTGTTTACTTGACGAACCAGCATCCATTCATGGAGGTAAAGTCTCTTGGAACAAAGTTAATAACGCATTAGACTACACGCCTGGCAATCAAAGCATCATCAGCGACTTCTATATAACCCAAGACAACTCAATATCAATTTCTAAGCCGGAAAACCCTCTACCGGTGCGATTACAAGAAGAGGTCTTGACAGATATACGAAATACGGAAACCCAAACTTACCCTATAGTCAAAATAGGAATCCAATATTGGATGGGACGTAGTCTAGAAGCGACACACTATACTGACGGTAAAACAATTACTTTAAAAAAAGATTTTACAACAACAGCAGGCTATTACACCGGCAAATTTAAAGATGCACCTCAAGACTTTTACTTTTACAATTCAGAAGCTGTTATTTCAGGCAAGCTATCACCTCAAGGATGGAGTATTCCTACCGAAACCGAGTGGGAACTATTAAAGCAATATATAAACAATGATGCTTCTAAACTGAAATTCGGACCATGGTCGAGCGATGAAAATGGTGACAAGCTTCCCATACTAAACATTACGGGATTCAATGGAGTACCAGAAGGATATATTCTAAAAAGTAAAAACGGATATACCAACGGCTTATATACAGTGGTATACTGGTCTACCAATTCATCTGGAAATCAAACAAACAGAGCAATCTATTTGCTGCATACCACAAATGAAATAAAAGATGGTAATATAACAGACAGAGCTCTTTCTGTCAGATGTATCCGTAAATAACAAGCATTTTGCATAGCATACAGAATCTAAAGTTTAGGTCAGTAACGGTGATAGCGATCTATCTAAACTTTAGATTTTATATTTTATCGTAAAATTATTCTTATCATCCGAATAGGGAATCTTCTAATTTTTTCTGTCTTTATAATCAAGAAATCAATTATAAAACCAAAAACAGAAAACATATGCAGAAAGTACTCTTTATCACCACAATTCTACTTACATTATTCGCCCTTTCTATCCGTGCCGAACACAATCCTCGAAAAAAGCCCGATGTATCTGCCCAATTCCAAACCGTCTCCGGTCACAGCATCAGTTTAAATGGCATCGGACTAGCCTATAGTTATGAATATGCTTTTGCCCCCAAAGGGACTATTATTTTTAGTGCAGGATCTTCTTATGCTTTTGGAAGAATACTACAGCTCAAAATGGAATCACTCCGCGAATTTCATATCGATACCAAAGACTATCATTTAGTAACCGGAGATTTAGCCATAGAACCACGTTTTTATTATAACCTGAAGAAAAGACATCGCAATGGCAAACGTACTTGGGGCAATTCCGGCGGGTATTTATCTGTTAATTTCGGATATTCTTTTCCTATAACCATTACCAGTGGAGTGAAAGCAGCCCACATATATGTTATCACCCCCTATTGGGGATTCCGTCGCGTATGGAAGCATTTTCTATTCGATCTATCGGGTGGAGTCGGCTATATCGGATCTTCAAATGGAACTTCTGCCGTTTATCCGGGTTTAAGAATAGGTTTAGGATACAGATTCTGATCCTCCTATTTTAATTGTAGAATAAGCAACCAAAGTGTCTTATACAAAAAATGGCTACTCATCCCGAGCAACCAATCTTTTGTTAACCTTAAATCTAATACTTATGAAAAAAACACAATACAAATATACCGAATTTCAATCAATTAGCAAATATCAGATCAAAAATATTCCGTATTATAACACCGTTTAATATTCACTCCTATTTTGTTAATACTTCGCATTAAAAACGTTAACAATTAACACATTCGTTCACAATTCTCTTGTAACTCTATAGCCTTTGGGAAAACAATATTGTTCTCCAAATGAATATGATGGTGCAAATTATCTTCAAACGTCCTCAACATCTCAAGTAGCAACCTATAACTACTACAAGCGTCACCAGGTACCAGATATCCATGAGTTAACCCGGAAATCCTGCGAAAACGTTCTCCTTCGGCATCATGTTCGCTCATCATTACCGAAATAGGGCTACTCACACTTCCACAATGGAAAGCCGGAATAGGACGATGTTGAGCCACCGCATCAAATAAATCATATATATAAGGAAACAAAACCATCTCCTCCTTAGTAAGATGATTGTTCAGATCTATCCAGGATTCCTGAAACAGTTCACGCACTTCATAAAGTTCCGGGTGCTCTCCGGCATGTGCTTCACAAACCCTATCAAGCAACTGGAGAATTTGCGGTCCCTGATAACGGATATTACGATGATGGAACTTCAAAATGTAATCTACTAATAAATCTATAGGCCAACTTTTAAAGTCAAGAGTTAAGGACTGTTCCGATTTTATTTGCTTCAATTCTTCAAGCAAACAATCTGCGTCTATCCCCATTTTCCCGCAAGCATCAGCCAGGGAAACATCTCCATTACAGCAAAAATCAATACCATACTTATTGAAGACCTTTGCATAATCAAAACAATCGGCTACAATTTGTCCAACCGCCATTAGTTTATAATCTTTCATAACTTTCATCTTTTATTATTCAGTGGGCAAAGGTCGGAAATGAGATACAAATAATTTGTAACCAATGTTACAGGATGGATTTTCTTTCGTTTTTTAAATAAATAGAGCGAGTACACCAAATGAGGATGTGTCAAAACCCGGATACGCCACAGATCAGCATCGTTAGTTATCAATAGATTAAGTTCACTTTGTGGAACCCTGTGTTACTCTGTAGTGAGTTATGACACACCTTCAGTACTACTCTCAATTAAAATAATACAAGAAGATAGCGATACCTTCAAGGGCTTTCTTTGGCTGATCTTTAATCTCAATCGCAAATTTAATCTCGGCTTTAGCCACACCACGCAGATTAGTCAAAGAATGGAGACTTGCTTTCAAACGTACACTTTGGCCTGACAATACAGCTTGTCCAAACTTCATCTTGTCCATACCATAATTGATCATCATCTTCAAATTATTGACCTCAATAATCTGATTCCATAAATGAGGAAGCAATGACAATGTCAAATATCCGTGAACAATAGTGCTATGATAAGGACTCTCCACTTTAGCACGTTCCGTATCCACATGAATCCATTGATGATCCAATGTTGCATCAGCAAAAAGATTGATACGTTCCTGAGAAACTTCCAGATAGTCAGAGACTCCAATCTGCTGGCCTATCAACTTCTCAAAATCTTCATAAGAATTAATAATCACTTTATCCATATTTCTTTATTTAAAAATGTACATCTTTGCCACAAAGATATATTTTTTTTAGATAAGTTAAAATTAATCCGATCTTTTAGATTCTTCCGAAGAAAAACCAAACGGTTTTATACATGAATCTGCTTTCCCAAATATTCTATACCGATATTTCGAAACCAATAAATAGATCGCATCCCTCAGCTTAGCCGGAATAAGAATTAATGGATAAAGACACTGCCAGAATCCCCCCAAATCTTTTAAAATATAGAGTATAGCTGTAGATTTGGAATAACAACGATTATTCCGAAAATAATAAAGAGTTTTATTAGTACTTTCAACAGCATATCGTTTCAAGAGGGATTTCCCCGTTTCGGACTGTAATGAAACAAAACGAAACAAGCCTTTTCTATCCCTCTTTACAACAAATGTAACCGCACCATTGCAAAGGTTACATATACCATCGAAAAGTATAACATTCATTCTAACATTCTAAATGATGGAAGTCTCGAATGCACTGGTCAGCATATCATAATCAGCATCGCTGTATTCTCCTTTTTCCCTTACTTTCTTCACCTGTTTTATAAATGTTTCCACTTGTGAAAGGAAAGCCTGATAAGACTTCATTTCGCCTTCATGACCATTTACAACAGGAAGTTTTTTCGCCGCATCCAGTTGTTGGGTTAGCTCGGCTACCTTCAGATCAATACGTGGACCGTCCATCCTATGTTTACGTGCATAAAGATTCAGAATACTCTGCATCGTGGAAGACATTTTCCGGACAGACATAATTTGTGCTTTTAACGGATTATCCACCAAAAGTACCAGCTCGGCCTGTTCGGTGAACGGACTCAGAATATCAAAAATATTCTGTTTATATTCGGACATCTGCGTGCTTAACTGATAATTCACATCCAACAATTTCTTCGCATTCGTTACATCTTTCTTTTTCAAATAAGAAAGATAAGTATCAAAGTTGGCATAAAATTCTGTCCTTGCCTGAAACAATCCGGTATAGTTCTGTTTCAGATTCTGGCGGGTCTCCTCGTTGAAACAGTTACCCGGATTCAACACTATTGCCGAGTCTTTTGAAACAACGGCCGGAGGAACACTGGCAGAAAGAGCCGGGGCTTTTCCTTTTTGTTCCATATAATCCAATACAGCATTTACATCTTTTTCCTTCACCATATCTTTCAACACCCCAAGCGAAGTATTATAATACTTGATTACTTCTGCCGCATTTTCAATATCTGCCGTACTGACAACAGGAGCTTTACTCTTATCCCCGCCTGAGCAAGAAGCTAACAAAAAAGCACTTACAAGTGCTCCAACTAACAATAGATTTTTTTTCATAATGTTTCCTTTAATAATTAATAAATAGAACAAGCTTATAGAACGTTGATATTGCACTAATAACAATATAAAAATCATTTTGCTTTCAAAATCATCTATAAATTATAAAGGAAACCAATCGGGTGGAAGAATAAAGATTATCAAAGAGAAACCATATAACCATATAAAACAAAAAATGGCTACTCATCCCGAGCAACCAATCTTTTGTTAACCTTAAATCTAATACTTATGAAAAAACACAATACAAAAATACCGATTTCCAACTAATTAGCAAATTTACAAGCCATATCCAGTCATAATATAACATGGTTTAATGTTGTCGGCAACTTATTAACATTTCACATTTACACTGTTAACAATTAACAAGTTCTTTTTCACCTCAACAGATATAAAGAAGGCTAATCTATCCCAAACTATTTATCATATCCTCCCAACTCACCGAATATAAAACATCATCCAAAAGCATCGAGTAAAGAAGTACGTATAAATCTATAAAAGCACGATTAATAATCAGATTTCAGCCATTGCAGAGATATGCAATCTGTTACTTCTAAAAGTAGAACAATGAAGTCAACACTGTATTTACAGTCTCTTCATATATGGGCATAAAAAAAGGCTATCTATCCCAGACAGCCAATCTTTTGTTAACCTTAAATCTAATACTATGAAAAACACATTGCAAAGATACGGACTTTTATCAACTTTGCAAATTTACCAAGCGAAACGGACCATCTTATAACATGGTTTAATAGAACGAGCGTCCTATTAACAATTAGGCTTTCTTTCGTTAACATTTAACGGATTTATAAAGATTTGGCGGAACAAAAGATATACAGATGCAAAAGTCAGGGAAATGGTGCTAAAGAGGGTTTATTCGAATAACAAATTCTGAAACAGACTGTTTATGTAAGTATCAATCCTCAAAACCATCCTATTATGAACAGATTTGAAAATAAGATAATCATTATCACGGGAGCTGCCGGTGGAATCGGCGCATCAACCACACGCCGCATTGTATCTGAAGGCGGCAAAGTAGTTATTGCTGACTATTCAAGAGAAAAAGCAGACCAATTTGCTGCCGAGCTTAGTAATTCGGGAGCAGATGTACGTCCGGTTTATTTTTCTGCTACAGAATTGAAAAGCTGCAAAGAACTAATCACCTTTACAATGAAGGAATACGGGCAGATCGATGTACTGGTAAATAATGTAGGAGGTACAAATCCCAGACGGGACACAAACATCGAAACTCTGGATATGGATTATTTTGACGAAGCCTTTCATCTGAATTTATCTTGTACCATGTATTTGTCCCAACTGGTTATCCCCATTATGAGCGCACAAGGTGGTGGAAATATTGTGAACGTAGCCTCAATAAGTGGAATCACGGCCGATTCGAATGGTACTCTTTATGGAGCCAGCAAAGCAGGAGTCATCAATCTGACCAAATACATTGCCACCCAAACGGGAAAGAAAAACATCCGTTGCAATGCAGTAGCACCGGGATTGATCCTGACCCCGGCCGCACTGAATAATCTTAATGAAGAGGTACGCAAAATATTTCTCGGGCAATGTGCGACACCCTATTTAGGTGAACCGCAAGATGTTGCCGCGACCATCGCTTTTTTAGCCTCCGAAGATGCACGTTACATTACCGGACAGACCATAGTAGTAGATGGCGGATTGACAATACACAATCCGACAATAAACTTAGTATAAAAAGAATCTTATCAAGTTACTGAGGTTATATCAAAATCGAGAATAGCTTATAAATCCCGATAATGCATCCGTCGCTTCCGACAAAGGTATTTTTAATCACAAATCATACAGCGAATATTATTTTAACAAAATGTGCTCCTTCTCTCTAGAAGCGAGCACATCTGAATAAAACAAACAATCTTATTTATCTTCATGAGATAAAAATACAATGACACTTTCCTATTCTACCGAACCAAAAAGTATTCTAACTAAAAACATAAACTAAGCTCGTTTCAAAACGTGAATAGACAGTTTTTATACAAAAGCAAATCAAAGAAAATTAATTGACCACTTACTATATCTGTTATATTCCTGTTCTTTTGTAAAGACATCTACACAGTTCCCCAATATCTCCCGCTCAAAATTACCACAAATCATCCTCTTTAAACAAGCCATATTTCTTCACTAATAGAGATAATTCCGGATCTAGATTGGCCCGGAATCTTATCCGGTCATCCACTTCCGCCGCACTGAGCAACAACGATACAGCCCGCTGCTCATTACCCAGACGAGCATTCAGAATAGCCTGCATATATTGGGTTTCGGTAGTCTGCGACGATTGTTCAAGTATTCGTAAGGCAGCCTTATCATATCCCAAAGACATATAGGCAATTGCAGTATTTACATCCTCGTACGGACGCAGAATTTCCAAAGCTTGCTCATATTTACGTTTCTCCAGATAATCCACAGCTCGGGCATACATTGTATCCGGTTCATTGGTATAGAGTGTGTCCTGCCGCATACCCCGACGGGAGAGACTGAAAAGGAAATCCACCCTACGTACTGCCGGATAGAGTTTGTCAAGCATATAGGCATATTCTGTCTTATACTGACTTTTAATCAGCCATTCGCGCCGATCGGGCTCCTGTTCACGATCAATAATTCTCAAGATTGCACCTTTATTGCCTTGAAAATTTTTATCATTTACAATCAGACGGCGCAGTTTCTCCCACCCCTCAGGTACGGTACGTATCTTTATCAACTCCGGCAAGTTCGGAATCCCGTCCTTCATCTCCTGCCGGATGATGTTGCCCGCCTCATCCATCTCGATAGCAGCACCGATAGCCAATGAATCATAAAGCTGTTTGAAGTCCTCCACCAAGATATTACGGATTGATTCCGCACGTTTTCGGGATATTTCTCCATTAACGTGCCAGTTACCTTCGGGTGACGAGGTAGCCAAAAGCGTCAGACTGTCTATGATATATACCGGATCGGTCATTAATGCCAGAGTAAGGTTATGTACCTGCTTCACTCCCTGCCGGTTTATGTCAATAGTTTCATTCATACGAAAACTGTTTTTTGGAAAGTAAAAGTTTACACTAGCATTTGCTTCCGCATCACGGGTAACTATTTTTCGAACAAAGCGTGGCGTCCTGTCAACAAACTTAGTCATCGAACTCACCAGATAAGTCAGCGTATCCGAGTACGGAAGGGAAAACCTGCTTCCATTACTATTCAGCACATCACCAACTACATATACCTTCATACGTGCCGAATTTTCATCTGCCGGTACTTTCTGCGAGTAGAGGAAATGTACCTGATCAGTAGCATAAATCACCGTATCGAGTTGCGCTTCAGGATTGAACGGAAAACGAACGATATCACGGTATTTTGTATCTTTCATCGCCTTACGCGCCTCATTACGGGCAATTTTCTGTGTATTATAGAACATCTTTATCAGACTGGTCGAATCAAGAGAATTGATACGTGCCAGTCGCTCTTCATAGCTCGCCTGCCGAGCCGCATGCCGCAGAGCAGGCGGATGTATGTTATACAATTTACGTATCAAACGGTATTGCGGATAAGTTGACCGCAGGAACTCGTAACGACCGATATAACGATTAACCGTAGTAGCCGAATCAAACCGGCTGAGTTCAAAATCCCGCCGTGTTTTACGTCCCGGGACACGCGATACTATAGAATCGGGCAAATCACGATGATAGGTATATAGAGGCAGAAGACCACGAAAAGGTCCTATCATTCCCCTATCAGATACCCCTTGTTGCTGCCGGACATAATATTCGTATATATCTTCTTTTGAAAACTTCGACAGCAATGTATGCCGTGTCTGCATTGTATCTATCCGTGTCCTCGTCTCCCACAAAGGAGATAACGTATCCGGATCCGGACGACGGAAATGAAACATCGGGAAAAAATTTTTCACCTTCTCGTAGCGACGAATATATTTCTCCGTTAATTGGTTGCGGTTCAGGTACGACGAAGTAGTATCACGTCCCACCATAAAAGCTCGCAGAAATCTTACTCCTTCCCTACTTTCAGCACGCGCGCCTTTAGTACGATAATATCGGTAAAGGATAGCATCCAGCCGTTCCATTTTATCATTAAAATAGCCAAAGCGAGAAGCATATATTCGTATCGCAGCATCCGGGTCCGCTTTATAGAGTGCGCGCTTTGCCTGCCACATAGGGGTACTCAGTGCTTTGTCGCGAAAATAATTCTTGCGGGCTATCAGTCCATCGGATTGGAAAGTGGCATTATCGGCCCATTTATTGTTGAAGAAGCGGAAACGTTCCAGCAGATGCCTACTTTGAAACTGTAAGGTGTCATTCATCCGCTCCCATGCACGACCGTATCGCCACCACTGCCGGGTAATCATTCGTTGAGAGTTATCCAACATACGACTTTTCATCAGGCTGTCCCGCCTGCCTACCTGACGGTTGAACATATCAAAACGCAACAGCAAAGGGTCCGGACGACGTTTCCTGGCATCCTGTATTGCCCAACGTTTCTCTAACCCGCGTTTATACCACTTCAAACGCTCCAGATAGCGCTCGAAAGAGTGATAGTTTACATAAGTCCGGTAAAAATTGACAGAATCCGGGATGATTTTTTCGACAAAACGGTCATAATGCCGATAATCCCGCTCTTGCGCCTCCCGAAAACGTTGGCCCGTGAAACGCAATTCTTTTAATGAATCGGGCGTATCCCCCCGCATTAATACCGGGCGGATATTAAGCATCCAGTTATCCTTCTGCAGGGCTTGCGGCACCGTTACTACAAATTCTATGTTAACCATCCCGTTGCGCTCCGCCGTGTTACGGGTAGAACGGGCCGACACCACAACCTCATCCAGAGCCAGCGTAGTCAGGTTCTCTTTATGGATACTATCCCATTCTACAGACATACCCACAGGAATAGAATCTCCTTTAGAATTGACAAATGTAAAATTTGAAACCGGAAGCAAGCTAACAGAATCACGCTTTACCACATTCATCGGTCCCGTTTCCTGCCTGGCCGGCAATGCCAGTGTCACTCTGGGCTGCTCTTTATGGAGAAGACCGAATGGCGTACATGCAGTAATAACCATTATCAGAAATATAATATAGAAACTTTTAGTATTCTTCATACACTCGTGGGTCGAATAAAAAATCAACCTCAGAATAAATAAACAAGATTAAATGCCAATTTAGGAGTCGGTAAAAAGTAAGTTCCCGATTTTACCTTATCTCCACAATGTTCGCAACGATATTTTGTGTACGGAGCCACAAGCAATCCCAATCCTGCCTCCACTTCCATATTCCAGCGTTTACTCAGCAACCAGGAACGTCCGTAAGTCATTCCGGCACCATACCCCCATCCCTGATAACGGTAGTCACCACCCAACAGACCATCCCAAGCCACATTGTAACGGGCCCCCATGGCATACATACTGATAAAACTACCTGCATAGGTTTGCCAGAACCAGTACCGTGCACCGGGTTCTATCAGAAAGTGTTTTATCTTACGTGTATCGCTGAAGTTCCACGGATTATAAGAAAAACCAAGATTCAACGTCCAATGGGTACTCAAAAGCATACTGCCCTCGGCATTAAAAGTAGTGGTAGCCAATTTAAGCGTATTGGTCTGTACTGAATAAAACTGTGCCTGCAGATTACTCGTAAGACTACCTGCAAACAATAGAAAAAAGAATAATAAACAATATCGTATGATTCGTCTCATTGATGTTTCAATATATGAAGTTTATTTTTGTCAACAAATAGTTTAGTGCACCATTTGTCATAGCCATTTCGATAGCTATAGACCGTAGGTGGAACGCTAACCTGTATATGGGTATCCGAGACCAGGGTATTGTAATAATCTGAGAGGTTTAACAAACAGGGTTCGGTAACGGGAAGGAAAGGCAGACAGTCTCCATCACTCGTAAAAAATGCCTCGGCAAAGTCATCCAACTCAGGATACATGATACTCAAGTAATACGCAGAACAGCCAAATGCACACCACCTATCATCAACATAAAAAAGATAGATGTGATACAGATTGTCAAGTTCCATCGTTTTTGCTAATACCGGAATTTCCATATTACATTTTATTATTGGTTAATAATCACTTACGCATCTCACATTGCTTGAAGTAGTTTTAAGCTGCCAGGAACACTGAGGCACCCCCTGTTTGAAATCGAAATACCATGCATTGGCAGCATCTTCCTCTGTGGCAGCCCAATATATTTTTGACGATACATTTTCCATCTGTGCTGCCGGATAGATAATTCCCACAGGCTCACGAAACAGCCACATCAATTGCAGCTCGCGCTGGGTAGGAACACGCCATTTACGACCTTCTCCATCGGCGGTATTGCCATAGTTACGGCATCCGGTAGTAGCTGGCGTAAAATTTGCATTTAAATCTCCATTACCATCGCTTGCACCTTCAGCCTGCATCCAAGTGACGCCGGCTACATCAGTAGGAGCGACAATGAAGCGCATCGGAATCCTGTCATTGACAATCAGATTTCCACCGTTTCCACGGGTAACCTGATGGCGGATGGTTGCACCGTTTCTCATCATTTTGAATCCCAGGTTCCATTGGGCCGCTCCTGCCAATCCTTCCGAATAAATAACGGCATAATCTTTGCCATTGACAGTCTCTTTTTTAATATATTGCCCGAAAGCACCCGAGGGAAAGCAGAAGCAGACCCAAACAACAGGCAGGATGATATAATATTTCAAATTCATAATTTTCACTTATAAACAGGTTGTATTTATTGATTGACGTTAAGTACATCGGGGTCCCGGAAGCCTCTCACATAATGACGGCCTGTATCACTGTTGACAAGTGCGGTTTTAACTTCCCCTTCATTCGTGATTATAAAAGCCCTTTGGCTGTTATCGTTAAGGGCGGTAGACGACCAGTAACTGGTACTTAGCTGATTTACCGTACTTGCAGAAGAAATCCATGTTCCCACCAATTCTGAAATGGAGGGAAGATACCATGCAAACGATGCCTCACTTACACTATTCAAACCATTGAGTCCCGAATAACAAGCCAAAGCTGCAGGATATCGTAAAAAAGTAGTAGAGTTTCCTTGTAACTTTCTGGTATTGTCATAACCGTTTGTCAGGGAAGTCGCTCCAAGATTATTGTATGCATTTCCTTCATACCATTTCAAGTCCAGTCTGCCAACCTCTTCAATAGGCCCCTGTGTAATCATCGGATAAGGACTATCCTTAAAATATGCCTCCAGCCTTTTGGAATATTCCCATTTTCTGGCAGCCGGATCGGTTATTGAAGTTAAGGCGGCACCACTTGAATCATACGCTTTAAGTCCTCCGGAGAAATAGCCGGGAATAAATCTTACTACATTGGTATCTTCGTCCGCCCTTCCCTTCAGCGTGATATTGTAAGTCAAGTCATAATTGGGATACACACTGAAATCGGTAGTCAGGTTTTTTCCCAGATAGATCTGATAAAGAACGAAATCTTTTACTACAGGCAGCGCAATCACTCCCAGAGGTGCCATCTCTCTTCCCATAATTTGAAGGTAAGTGCCTCCGATTGGTGCATTATCACGGCGGGTGGACTGAGTGACAGTCACTACCGGCTGCTGGAGATTGACAGGGAGATAGGAAAACTTCCCATTCAGGGGAAGAGCCTCGCCCTGTGTCGAGGTAAGTGGCTGGGCCCAATAAGCAGCATACTGATTCATAGGATCAGTAGCGGGAAAAACAGCAACGCGCCCTAATGTATTAAAGTAACTTTTATTGGGAATGCTCATTAATATCAGATCCCAATTCTCTAATTTATTAAACGCCGGATTATCTGTCTTAATATTAAATGTAACCTTTGCTACCGTTCGTTGTAGAGCAATGGATATTTGTTTGGATTCACCGGTATTTATGATAGCATCAACCGAACCACACATTATCATTGCATCCTTCACTCCGTTTGCTGTTGTAACTTTATGTAAAGGGAAGATAGGGTTTCCTGCTTGTGAAATATTCATATTCTGCAAATCCGAATAGGTGGAAATGCCTGTCTGCAAAGCATTAAAATCCGTCGCATCAACGTTTGCTATAACCACGAACCGATGCTTAACGGCACCCCCACCGCTTCCTGTTGTAGTTGCCAGAAGCTCTACATCCGCTGTCTTGATTATCCCTTCCGGACAAGGATATGTCGTTTTACCAAACAACAAAGAAGTCTCTGTCGTTCCGGCAAACTGTAATACGGTATAGTTATAGACAGCGGTTTCTTTATCAATGGCTACGGCAGCCCCTCTTGTGACGGGTGTCTTCACTAATTCTATGTCCATATCCTGATTGGATACGGACAAAACAGAACTCTCCCCTCCCGCACGTGTGTCACCCTGCAATGGGGTATTAAAAGTCTCGGTGCTGAAATTCAGCCTGACGGGGACAGTTTCTGAGGATAAGGATGTTTGGGATGAGGGCATCATGTCATCGTCCGTACACCCTGCCAACAACAGACATATCATACATATTGAGAATATTATTTTTCTAATCATAAGGATATGGTTCATTTACAAGATTATCTAATTATCGTTATTTAACATCCCGGATACAACGTACAGAGAGTTTCGTTCTTTTGTCTTGCGGGGATATTTTGGGACCTCTATGGGTAAGATCTCCCTCATTATAATAGAGCATTGCCCATGCTTTGTCTTCGCTTTCTTCGGTTCCTGTCCAGTAAAGTTTATTCAGGCTTCCATTAGACTCATTGAAGTTCAAATTTCTAAATTCGTCATAGCCGATATTATATATTAAATATACAAATAGTGCCCTGAGCTCGGACGCCCTTGGAAGCCTCCAGTCTTTAAAACCACCCCCGTTATATTTACTGCAAATTTCTTTTGCAACCAACTGTCCGTTTTCATCTTCCCACTGCACCGGTTCAATGGAAATATCTGCCGTAGTCATCTGAAATACCTTACAAACCGGTTCTTGGGTAGCAACATTTGCATCATCCTCTATAATTATACCACCGGGAGGGGGCGAAGCCGTCACCGGGCTGGCCGACACATATTCTCCATTGCTACCATAATTCACAGTAGTAAGGTAACTCTCAAACCGATGGTCATTAGCCGGCAAAGGTTTGTATAGCGGAGGAAATTTAATGCCACCAGTAGCACTCGTCCAGCTAAAACGGCTGTCGTTGTAGTTTATCTTTTGAAAATTTGTAGGAGTGGCTGTGCTTACACCAAAATTCCCACTAATATTTGTTGATCTCCAGTTCAAGAGCCGCATATTCAGAGATGAATTATTGAATTCAAGATTATAAGTATTAATATAGCCCTGTCTGAAACCATATTTATCCCCGTCTTTGTTCAGGTGTGTTCTTTCAAGGGGAAATATTTCTTTGTGTCCGTTAATCATCAGTGTGATGACAACGTCTTCGTCTTTAACCCCGTTATCCATAAATGCCGGAACCAGAAATTCGTATGTTACAGGAGTACCGGTGCTCAGAGCCCGTGCAGCCCTGACTTCTCCTATCGGACCCTCAGTAGCTCCTTTCATTGCCAACCCCGTCTCCGGATTGATATTTCCTTTGTTTTTAATCCATCCTCCCGATAGGTTGTCTATGGCTACACTGGTCAGGTCATAGGTACCCTTATCAACATATTTCGTCACATTAATAATTATCCACGAGTAGGCATGCTGAAATTTCAGAGGAATAGTCACCTTGTCTGCGGCAGATGGAGTTATCGTATATGAAGTGTTGGTATTATAGAGTATTTCGGTCTGTCTGAGGTTACTGGTTTGTGTGAAATCAAACGGGATTCCATTAGTGAAAGCCTCGGTTCCGATGATTGCAGGATAATAAGCTATTACTCTTAGCGGTTTTCCTTCCGGTCCGCGAGGAGTAACAGGTGTATTATCAACGTTTTTCCTGAACAGCCAGTTCCACTCTCTTCCTTCCGAAACACGGCTCATGGTTGCCGTCAGATCACCGGATCCTTCAAAAATCTCACCCCGTGATGCATTATCTTTAGTAACAGACATACCAAAATCATAGGAATTTTCGGTAAATCCTTCGATGTGCTCAACGCTTCTTGTTTCAGTAGTGGTTGCATCAATCGTCGACGCGTTGAAATTCAGGAGCACATTTTCTGTCTGAGCCTCCATCTCAATCCGGTCGATACTATCACATGCCCCTGCCAATAATATAAAACACGATGCAAGGACGATTGATCCGGATAAGCTATGTTTCTTTTGAGTATCCATATTTATTATATATGATATTTTTTCATTTACTGCGTTTGCCGTACACACCGGATTTTACATCTATCCGTTGTCTTTGCATGGTTTCCTGCATTACCGGGATTTGGCTCGTCAAAATTTATCGTCCAAACCCGTTCGGAGTGTCTTCTATCGTCCTTCGAATCACTTACCAGATATTCCGAACCACTCCAGTAAGTTCCGCTTAGTGGAGCAAACCCTCTCATTGACTCCAGGTTCCCTCTGTTTAAATAGAGCAAAGCCAATTCAGAAAACCGCGGGAGTCTCCAGTCACTATATCCATCTCCCTGATAGTTGCGGCAGATATCAAAGGCCGTAAGGGTGTTACCCGTTTTCCACGGACTGGTATCTCCGCTTATCACACCAGAGACATCATCGGCTGATATCATCAGGAAGGGATATACTCCCTCTTTATTAAAAGCATCGTCTACTGTGTGATATAGCTCCCCGTTTCGAGGTTCTATCGGGTACACTGCGGCATAAAGGCTGTTTGCTTCGCCATAAAATCCGTTATAGTTAAAGCCATAATTATACCCCACCCATTTATCCTTCTTTTTAGGAACATTAAGTCCGGTAGTTGTATTCCACAACAATATGTCACCATTCGTTTTTTGGTATACCATACGGTAGCCGATTATTGAAGGAACGGAAACCTCAGAAGATTCCGTCCATGGAGTAAGCTCAGCTGTAAAACCTATATTTTTCGGTACACTTTTATATGCCAGTTCGGCTGTATCATAACCGTCGTCCGTTACACTCTTTATGGTAAACTGGTAAACATGGTTACGCAATATGTTCATCGTTTCAGAGGTCTGGTCGTTGGTTAAATCCACCCGGTAAAATGTCTCTTTCTGCGAACCGTTATATTTACCCCCCACGATGATTGCCAGACGGCTCGTATGCTTGGTATCATATACACTTCCCCATTGCAAATCAGCTTCGGGAAGATAAATCTTCTCCGCACAGTAAGTGCCGCTTGTTATATATGTATTGTCATAGGCTTTAGTCGCCACATCACCTACAGGAGAAGGAGCGGTTATGGTCAGTGCACCTCCGGCAGAGGAAAAGCTACCTTCCAAAGGCATGTATGCATACTGTTTTCCCGATTTCCAGATTTGAATCTGGGTCATATTAAATTTCACCCCGTTTTTGCTCCAGGTATTGGTATTGGCATCCTTTTTCCCGATACCGATATCCACGCGTGCTACGGCACGCACTAAAGAGACACTCCCCAAATCCAGGGTCTCGTCGATAACTTCAGGAGTTCCGCCTTTAGGTATTCCGAACATCGGAAAACAATTATTTGTATCAAACCCGAGGTTTCCGGTAATCTCCTCGCTCAGGCATGCTTGTTGCACTGCAGCATAGCTTTTGCCTGTCATGCCCTGGAAGACACCGTAGCCATTAGGAAAGTTGGCAAGCACAACAAATTTATATTTATCATTTGTATCTACGCTTTGAAGCAGTGTAGCACTGTATTTTCCACCACCTGCCACATTCTCCGTACCGATACCCACATGCCGCAAGGTTCCGAAATCATTTCCGTTCGCATTAAACTGAAGAATACAAAGGGACTTGATAGCCGAAGCGGGATCATCGGAAACCAATGTCACATCGCTGTTGGAAGCAGAAACAGAAAGGTTTACGAGGGTAGAGCCCGGAGAAGTCCGGTTACTGTACAGCTCCTCCTGCTGGCAGGAAGACAAGGACAGCAACACCAACACCGCAGGAATAATCATTACCAACCGGTTCAACTTCAATATAGGTTTATTCTTCATATTCTTTACTTTATCATCATTCTATAGTTTTACACTCTATGGAAATCAGTTGTATTCTTTCCAGATATACTCCTCTCCCCACCCGGTGAGTGCCAATTCCACATCCACATCGAGTCTGAAGTTCAACAAAACATTCAGCGTTTTACCCACAACTGGCAGGATGGGTTGATTCCCGCTATCAGTACTTATACTTCTGAGCAGGCTGCCGTTACGATAGATATCGATGGATATTCCGCTACCGGCCGTAGTAGGAAAAAGGTTGAAAGGAGGTATGATGTAATCTTTTCCGGCTTCAAAACGGGGCGAGAACGCATAAGAAGCAGGATCTCCTCCGTAACGGCCTTCAAAGTCTACACGACTGGCAGTTTCGTGCACCACAATGGAGTAAACGCCTTCATTGCTCTGGCTGAGAAGCTCCAGACCGCGTATGGTTATATTCATTGACGCCACCATACGGGAAACGGACATTTCCTTTTCCTCAATGCGGTTGGACGTCGAAGTATTGTCTACATTAAGCTCTCCATAGAATAAATCCGTGGGAGAGATGAAAATGCTCTTCTGTGCCCTTGTGACGGCAGAGGGTTTCAAAGAAATGAAACCGGCAGAGAGCGGATCGCCCGTTTTTAGGGGACTGACATACATTGTACCATCCTGTGTGTTGCCCCAAGCAATACAATGAAGGCTGGGTATGCCCGGATAGCTTAAAATGACAGGCTCTAAACTGCGTATTGGTAGTATGTCCAGCAAGCGGTCGCTACCATCAAATACATAGATGTTTATGTCTTGCATTGTTTCGGGTAAAATACCTGCCGGTAATTTCACTTGAAGAGGAACACCTCTGAAACAATCGTCATTATTCTCAGCTATGCATCCCGACAACAGTAGCAGTACGAACATAAAGGATAATATCCCCGGTTGAAACCGGAATTTAATGTTGCCTATCATCATAATAGATATTCTTTCTTGTTACCGATTAAAAGCGGAAGTGCGCCCGAATGCAGATTTACAATCGGGCACATACCGATTTTATTGAATGTTCTTTCCCCATTTTAAAGGAAAAAGCTAGTTGTGAAGTTAGTTAAACTCTTTTGTAATTTCAGCAGTCGTTGTCCATTTTGCAGGATGTACCGTAACGGTAATATTTGCATCTACACTCGGCTTAGACGGATCGTCACTACCACCGCCACCATTGCCGCCCGGTTTAAAATCACCGTTCAGATTTAAACTGATATCATAAGTTTTTCCAGGCTCAAGATACGGCTGATTAGCTGGAGATGATCCTGCTTTCTTTTCACCAAAATAGATTGTAAAATATTTGGTTAAAACATCAGCACTGTTGTACTCTGCATTGTCTTTAGATCTCCATACTACTTCAACTACAAGCCCAGTCGGTTTATCAGAAGAAGCAGGATTTTCAAACAAATACCAAGGATTATCAGCAATGACATTCGCCACTTGATTTCCGGTAGAACTAGCAGCCAGATCTGTCTTTACTAAGTAAGTATCTGTTTGAAGAGGAGTTGGTGTCGGAACTGGTACCCACGGAGTACTCCCCCACGACAAGCCCCCTGCAAACGCCAAACCCGTAGCTGGAGCAAACGCACCAGCCCATGTTACCGTCCCTGCCGGAACGATTACGGCATCTGCAGGTAAAAGATGTGAGTTTGTCTGAGACATCATTAAGTAGACTTGTTTGATGGCAAACCATTTAGACTTATCTGTTTTAAAAACAGACAGAGTTGAATAGTTCTGGTTTGTATTATCAGCTTTCCATGAAATAGCTACCTTATTAATTTTAGCCGATATGAAATGCAGATTTACTGTTGCAGTACCAGTCAGACCATCTGAACCTATCGTCACTTTCCCCATTCCACTCATATACAGACGATCCTTAGTTTGATTAATTGTATGTTTGGTTGTGGGATCTGTGGTAGTAGTAACAGAAGAAAATACTTTTGTTTTCAGCTGGTCAATACTGCTCACACCAGCTAATTTTTTACCTGTAGTTGTTTCGTCACTCCCTAGATTAGCTATTACAACCACTTGAGAAGCATCCGTAGTGGTCGTAATCGGTTTAGCAATATCCGCCGCGACACCTATGTATTTGGGAGTACCCACAATAAACCCTGTCGTATTAAAAAAGAATACAGTAATATCCTTAATTTTGGCACCTTCTTCAGTAGCTGGCACATCGGCTCTTGTATCCACAGCGTCTCCCTCCAGCTTAAGGACAACCCTTGCTTCTTCACCGCCCGCCCCAGCAGGAACCACGTCATCATTCTGCGAACAACTTGCCAATGCCGCTATCGCACACATTGATAATAAGATTTTTTTAACTTTCATTCTGTGATTTTTTTAATGAATAAAATTGATAATGTTTATTTGTTTCAAGCTTAAATATTGTTTTTTACTGCATCTCTATTCTATAATAGAGATTGAAAGGAGAGTAAACAAATCATAAAATTCTAGTTATCAATAAATTAACGTCACATAACCGACATAATACCTTATGAAAAGAACAATTAATATAATAAGTTAAGGTTTAATTCACAGTATTTTAGTACAATACGAAAAGCTATCAGAACAAGATGCTGAAATAATACTGAAGTAAAATGAATAAGCCACCAAACTCAATATGATATGAATAAGAAATCTTCACTTAACAATTTGCTCTATATACAAGAGCATCGTTCATGCAGAAATTACCTGGAAAAGGTAGAAAACGGATTCAAATATATTGAATTCTCACATGAAGAAGTTATTCTGGAAAAAGAAATTTCATGGAACTATCTTTTATTTGTTCTCGAAGGAGAATGTGTCATCAATTGTAATCAGTTTAGAGAACGTTTGTTTCAGGCTAACTGTATGGTGCTACTCCCCAAAACGGCTATGGTTGAAATTAAAGTCATAGCCGGTACCCGGTTACTCTCCTTATCCTTTGATGTTCCCTTAAACGTATGTGATAAGTTCATATTACAATCGTTAACAGGACTATGCAGGAAACTGGATTATAATTTCCAGCCACTCGCTATCCGTTATCCCCTTCCTCCTTATTTGGAGATTGTTACGTATTGCCTGACCAATAAGATGGATTGCGGACATTTTCACACTTTGTTGCAACAGGAATTATTTTTTTTACTCCGGGGTTTTTATCTGAAAGAAGAATTAGCCTTATTGTTCCACCCGATCATTTCAGCAGAATTAACTTTCAAAGATTTTGTCATTGGAAATTATTTTAAAGTAAGCAATGTAAATGATCTCATCTCCCTCTCCAATATGTGTAAAAGCAGCTTTTACTGTAAATTTAAAGAAGTATTCGGAATGACGGCCAAGCAATGGTTGCTGAAACAACGGAACACACATATATTAAATAAAGTGATGACCTCAGAGACCACAGTCGGAGAGTTGATGGAGGAGTTTAGATTTGAGTCACAAGCTCATTTCACCCACTATTGCAAGCAGCATTTTAATTGCACACCACGGGAGTTGATTATGAAATATCAGGTTGTAAATCAGTAGTTTTTAACTACTTTGTGAAGTTTTGTACGAAATATCAAAATTATTGTTCTTTTTGGCAATAATGGCAAACTGACAATGTCGTACTTTTGTAGCGAGAAAGATAGATTGATGAAAAATATGAAGTATTAATCTCTATTATAGAATAGAGAAATACAGAGGAACTCATTTTCTCTCCAGAAGATTATTTACCATCTTATTGATCCGGTGAAGAGGAGCCAAATCCAATTCCTTAAGATAGACAAGTGTCATTTCTTCTTTGGTATGCCCTAATCCCGCACTGATTGCCGAAACCGGGGCTCCGTATTCTCTGGCCAGCGTTGCCCATGTATGGCGCGCGGTGTACGTAGTCAACGGAGGATCAATCTTCAGTTTCGCAGAGATTATTTTTAAGTGCCTGTTGGTACGTCCTAAAGCTGTACGATACTGAGTATATTCATTTGCATTATTTTTGATAACCGAGAATACATATTCTTCTGCATTGTTCGTATTATTCCCATGCTCGTCTATAATGGATTTGATCTGGGGTGTAATGACTATTTGTATCAATTGTTTTGATTTATGTCTTCTATAGATAATCCGATTACCACTTATATTTTTCCACTTCAGATATGCAATGTCAACAAAAGCCATTCCCTGGGCATAGAAACCAAAAAGAAAAAGATCCAATGAACGTTTTAACTCTGCATCGGAATGCAATGACAGACAAGCCAATTTAACCATCTGTCCCCGATCTAATGCACGTTTTACTGTTTTACAGGGCTTGGTACATATTTCCTTGAACGGATAATCGCATGGAGGAACCAAGCCGTCCTTTACCGCGAGATTATACAATGCCCTGAAGTTCCTTAAATAGTATCCGATCGTATTTTCCGTAGCCCCATTTTTGGATAAAAAGTCTCTGTAGCAAGTTACAAAGCGGTGGTTCACTTGCGATATTTTCACCTCTTTCTTACCGATATATTTGGCAAGTGAAGCATAGGTACTTTGATAAGCAGCGGCGGTTCCGTTTTTCATTATTGACTTTTTCCATTCTATTTGTGTATCAATGTAAGGCAGTAATAAGAATTTCCCGGTCGCTTTTGAAAACATGATAGTAGTGATATCATTTATTGTATATTCCTCACCACGGCTTTCCAGTCTGCGAACTCGTGCGGTCAGTTGCTTATAGATCCTCAACAATTCACGACTGATTTTGCAACCGGTATGGCAACCCGAAACAACATTTCCGGCAATAATTATAAAGTCCTCTTCTTTCATACGGTATTTCGTATAAATTATTTTTTTGCGCTTTTGGTGGATTAGCTGGAATACCACCGGATAATTCCCATCTTTCAATGCACGGGTCTTGTTCAATTTTAATTTTACTGATGTCATAAGTTTTAATTTAATATAACAAAATTATCTTTTCGGGTTGCAAATAAAAGATTCCTCCAGCAATTGCGCAAAAGATCGATACCAAATCCTTTATTGAACTTTTGTATTCCGAAATAATTTTGTTAACGAGCCTCCTGTTTACATCAGGAGACTACAGTATACCGGACGTCAAGTGACTTTCGCAGTTATTTTATTTGTGTGCTTTAAATTCATTTTTTTAAGAAGTTATACTGCATAATCCAGCGACAGAACTGTGTGTGTGCAACTTGTTCTAATGCCTATCATATAAGATCTGCGTCTTTATTAATTCTCTTTTCTTCATTACCATAAATACTGAATATGAGTGCAGGTTATGTCTTCTTATTTCTTGAATACAAAATTATGCAATAAAAAGAAGAAGCTTATTACCAATTTGCGTATAAAATCTACCAATTAAGGCAAGGTACTCATATTATCATCCTTATTGCTGTTTCTTATTTGCATCGGAGCAGCACCCAAATGTTGCTTACAATAAAAATTAAAATGCGAAGAGGTTGCAAATTTAAATTCATACATGATCTGCTTCAATGAGATAGCGGGATTCATCAATCTTTGTTGTATCTGCAAAGCCTTCCGTTTCTGCATCCATTTATAAGGAGATTCATCAAAATTCTCCCTAAAAAGCTTTTCAAACGTCTTTATGCCATACCCCAAAAGACCGGCTAACTCTTTAACGGTTTTCACTTTTAAATAATTATCCAACACCCGTTCGTTAAAGAGTGGATTGCTGCCTAATGTGAGATAAAATATCTGTACTATCTCCTCATACGTATAGAAGTGCTTGAACATGAGATACAGTTCTTTATGTTTCAAAATGTACATATGATGACAGTTTATTCCGGACTCAAGATAATGCTTCATTTGATTCACTACTGTTTTGACCTCGTCCTTCATCACTACTCCACGGCAATCGAACTTCACACCGCCCTTTATTTTATATAATATTCCTGCCCTGGCACTCGTACATGGAAAAGTGGTTGTATTGTATCCTGTAAGAATCAACGCTGTTTTCGTAACAGCTTTCCATTTAAAACAGTTGTTTTTAGGCAGAAAAAACATTTCATTTTCCAATACGGGCCGATTAGTGTACTGCTCAAAACTAATTGTTATTTCACCTGAAAGAATAAAGATAAAAAAGTTGGTAGTTTTATTATTCAATTCCATACACTCTCCCTCTTTCAAAACAATATACTGAGGTATCACTTTAAATTCCGGAGAGAAATAAGGACAAATATCCGGTTGTTGGTTTAATTTTTGCATGGTTGTTTGTATACGGATTAAGTTTTAAAACTAATAAAAAGATAGAAAAGCACCAACTTATAAGATCTTTTTTTGTTTTTAATATCAGCTATCATCATTGAAATGAACACCGTGTATAAAGAAAATACTTTATCTTCGGAATGATGATTTTGCCATATGAACCGATACGGAATAGATTGCTATAGAATATTTTGTATCTTTGACGAGAATAACAGAGAAAAAAGAACCCAATGATCATTCGTACCATACTCGATACAGACCTTTATAAATTCACTACTTCGTATGCTTATATCAAACTATTCCCGTACGCAATAGGCACTTTCAGCTTCAAAGACAGGGACGGGACTGAATATAGCGACGAGTTTGTGGAAAGATTGAGAACGGAAATCAGTCAGCTATCACACGTGGCACTGACCGAAAAAGAACTGGAATATATGATAAAGAACTGCCGCTTCCTGCCCAGGGTCTATTGGGAGTGGCTCTCTTCTTTCCGTTTCCAACCCGAGAAAATAGAAATCCGTCTGGACGAGAATCGGCAGCTTCACATCGAAGTGAACGACTATCTTTACAAAGCAACGCTTTATGAAGTACCTCTACTCGCCATCGTTTCGGAGATAAAGAACCAATCGTCCGGCAATGTTGCCAACCTGGAAGACATTCTGTACAAACTGTCCGAAAAGACAGAACTGTCCAATAAGCATCAGCTACTTTTCTCTGAATTCGGAACCCGAAGGCGCTTTTCGTTCGATGTGCAGAATCAAGTCATCGGGCACCTGAAACAGACAGCCCATTACTGTATCGGCACTTCCAATTGCCATTTCGCCATGAAATACGGCATGAAGCCCATGGGTACGCATCCCCATGAATGGTTCATGTTTCACGGAGCGCAATTCGGCTATAAACATGCCAACTATATGGCCCTTGAAAATTGGGTAAATGTATACGATGGCGACCTTGGCATCGCCTTGTCCGACACTTATACATCTGCCATCTTTCTAAGCAATCTAAGCCGCAAACAGGCTAAGTTGTTTGATGGCGTGAGGTGTGATTCCGGTGATGAATTCCGGTTCATCGATCAGCTGACCGCACGTTATAAGGAGTTGGGCATCGACCCGACCACCAAGACAATCGTATTCAGCAACGCACTCGACTTTGGCAAAGCACTGGATATCCAGAAGTATTGCCGGGGAAAGATCCGTTGCTCTTTCGGCATCGGGACAAACCTGACCAACGATACGGGATTCAAGCCATCGAACATTGTCATGAAGCTATCGCAATGCAAGATGAACATGAACCAGGAGTGGCGCGAATGTGTGAAATTATCAGACGACATAGGGAAACATATCGGCAGCCCGGAAGAGGTGCGTGCCTGTCTATACGACTTGCGGTTGGAGTAACCTCCAACCGCAAATACATTTTATCATAACAGTGCTTTGATGGCATCTGTGATTTCTTCATCGGTCCGCCCCATTCGATACCCCCGGATGACCTTTCTGATCACCCGATCCTGATCTAATATAAAGAATAAAGGTGCCGCGCCATAAGTCCGGTATGACTTGACAATACCTTCATCACCGCACAAAAAACTATAATTTATTTGATTCTTATCCGCATAAGTTCGCAGCGAATGGGGTTCACGTCCCCAGGTTTCTATAGAAACCACTTCAAATTCACCGGCATTGAACTTCCCTTTCAATCCGTTCAGGAAAGGAATGGAGGCATGGCAAGCACCACAACCGATACCGGTGAGGTTCACCAATAGCACTTTACTTTTAAATTCGGATAACGCCACCGGTTTCTCATACATATCTTTCAACATCCAGTCGGGAGCTTTCTGTCCTATAAGATCTGTCGCCGCAGGCTGAGTGGCCTTTTTATGCTCGCCATATTTGCGGATCTCATAGTCTTGGGGCACATAATCATATAAGTTAAAATCGGCTATCGACAATTGATTCAAGACTACATCCGAACAAGTAGTAGCAGAAATCTGATGCGACATTTCCCTGCGCATTTTATAAGGCAGACCGTTCGCTTTGCTAATCCACAATTCGTAAATCGAGGTCGGGTCTCCCAAATCAAAAGGAGGCTTCGGTATGTAGTACGCTTTTCCAAAAAATTCAACCTGCCTGTCTTCATGTATCACCAACTTGAAGTAATACGCTTCTCCTAAATCCTTCCATTCGGTGGTGATACTATCTCCCGTACTCAAAGCATATCCGATGATATTCCGGGTATAACAAAAAAACGGAGGAGCCACCAACCTGAAAGGAAGGGATCTGGTCGTGAAATCATCGATCATAATCCCTTTATGCTCATGATAACTTATCATCCTCACGTTTCCATCATAACCAAATTCAAATCGCGTCGTATCCTTGGCGTCAAGACACACATAGCTCGCGCCGATGGTTGAATCAGAAGGATTGGTGTATTCTTTAATAAAACGATGAAAATTGGTAATGGCAACGGTATCGCCGGGTTGCCAGGACTGAGATTGCTCATGATAGGAAGCTGATTCTATCTTACCAAGATTACCGAGAACTTTTTTCAAATAAGTTCTCATATCCACATCATTCTTACCACAGACATTCATGACTAACAAGAATGAAATAACAGATAACAAAATGGACTTCATAGTATTTTATATTTTAGATATACGCAAATATAGCCAATGAAAACAGAAATCGACAAGCGGTATCCCAACTTTTATACTTAATAATAATATTATAATATCTACTAACTTTTCATAGAAAAGAGACACTTTAATGGCCCGAACACAAATAGACGAAGATATTCCTATTTTAAGATCAGAAAGAAACGATTTCTCTCTTTTTAATAACACACCGTCTATTCAAAACTTATGTAATAGAAAGATACAACGCATAGATATGACATTTACATACAGAAATCTACATTATATTGAGTAAATATACCATTTTACGTACCCAAAGACTTAACTCTTTCCGAAAAAGAAGTTAATGTTTTCCCGGTAAGAAGTTAGTCTTTTCTTCAGAAGAAGTTAGTCTTTTGTCCGGAAGAAATTAATAAAGCAAAAGAAGAGGTAAAATACATGCTTTCTGAAGTTATCAGAGACCTCAGAGGGAGCATTTACCAACTATCATTTTAGAGAACGGAATTGAGTTACATCAACAGAATGCTTCTATACCGGAAGATTATCAATCCATAATATCAGATAAAAAGCCCCAATCACATCATTTTAATTTTGACTAATGGCAAAACAACAGCTTTTTCGGGAGCAATCGCAAAGAAGCCCGGAAAGAAACGAATACAGCCCGTATTAAAAATACAGAATGACAGTTCGACGTGCTTCTGTCAAAATGAAAATTTTCATCTGAATCGTTTGTCTTTCCTCCTCTCTTTACTTACACATGCTTTTTCCGCATCAGGAGTTGTCTGATCTTCTCCCTGTCACCCACTATCCATACCAGATCTCCCAAACGGAAAACCGTACTTTGATTCATGGAAATCAACTCGTCTTCCCGCTCAATGGCAACGATAAGGCTGTCATACTGTTTTCCCAACCGTGACTGGGCAATACTGTTATTCAGGAGCGGAGATTCTTCATCTACCGTGAAAGAGTGAAGCGTCACCTCTTGTCGCACATTCTTTTCGTCCGGAAAATCCTGCCGGATGTCGAGTTCCGAACGAAACTTCTGTAACTGGCCGTCTGTACCGACCACGATCAACTTATCCTGCGGATAAATGCACTCGTCACTTTGCGGAATGTATATCCTCCGTTCTCCCCTGACAATCCCCACTACATTGACACCAAACTCACGCCTGAAAGGAAGTTCCTCCAGCGACTTCCCTATATAAGATGAATAAGGAGATACCCAAACGGAGGTCAACTCGATATCTTTATCACTAAACTCACTGTTGAAACGGCTCTTCAGCGGATAGCGATTCCGGGCTGCTTCCTCCCTTCCGTTCAGATTGGTCAGGAAGTGGTTCTCCAAATGCGAATATTGGGTGAGGTTCTCCCTGAGAAGAAGTATCAGTCCCAACACGGCAACAGCTATGACAATACCTATCCCGTAATTAAGACTAAAATAACTGATGACAACTCCCGCTATGAAAAAAACAGCCACCGAAACACGGAACAGAATCAACGCTACCAGCCTCCCGTGATTGTAATTGTCGTCATTCCACAACTTCAGAAACACGTCCGGAGAATTGTACTTATCTGAAACAAGGGCCCACAAGAAAGGAGTCATCAGCAAAAGGGTGAGCAGGCACATCACTACACTCAGCCATCGTCCCGGGGAATCAAACATTCCGTTTATCGTCGGGTATACAGTCTGAACGGACAACAGCCAAATAGCAGTAAGGAGGACACTGTAAATAATCACTCTTCCGACAATCGTTTTCAGTAACCGTTTCCAGTCACTATCATGATTGACGGTCTTCTTGCCGGAAGCGTAACGGTCCAGGAATTCACGGGTCCGAGGGGAAAGTACTTTATAAAGCCATTCGGAAAACGGATTTGCCAACCGGATAAAATAGGGAGTGGTAAAGGTAGTGATAACGGATACCGCAACGATAATCGGGGGAACAAACGGGTCCAGCACCTTGAGCGAGGCTCCCAATCCCGCGATAATAAAAGCAAACTCTCCTATCTGGGCCAGACTGAACCCGGACTTGACGGAGACCTTCAGTGGTTCGCCGGACAGCAAGACTCCCAATGAAGAGAAAATCGATTTACCCACAAGAGTCACCAATGTAATGATAACCACCGGCCAGGCATACTGAAGCAGGACAGACGGATTGACCAGCATACCGACGGATACAAAGAAAATAGCTCCGAAAAGATCTTTCACCGGCTGTATGATGTGTTCTATATGTTCGGCCTCAACCGTCTCAGCAAGAATAGATCCCATAATGAAAGCACCCAGCGCAGCCGAAAAACCGGTACGGGTAGCCAGCACGACCATTGCCAGGCAAAGCCCGAGAGAGACAATCAACAGAGTTTCATTATTCATCAACCGCTTTGCTTTTTTCAGGAAGAACGGAAGGATGAATATACCGACCAGAAACCACAAAATCAGGAAAAAGGCAACTTTCAGGACACTCATCAAGAGTTCCTCACCCACAAACTCTTTGCTCACCGCCATAGTAGAAAGGATGACCATCATCAGGATAGCGATCAGGTCTTCGACCACCAAGGTTCCGAACACAATGCCTGTAAACCGTTGGCTGCGCAAACCAAGATCATCAAAGGCTTTAATAATAATCGTGGTAGACGACATGGACAACATTCCACCCAGAAACACAGAATTCATCGTACTCCACCCCAACAGATGCCCCACCATAAAACCGATCAGTAACATACTGATCACTTCGGTTGTTGCCGTAATAAACGCTGCCGATCCGACATTCATCAATTTTTTAAAGCTAAACTCGAGTCCGAGAGCAAAAAGCAAAAAGACAACTCCTATCTCAGCCCAGGTATTGATGTTCTCCATATCGCCAACAGTCGGGAAGATGCGGACATAAGGCCCGGCCAGCAATCCGGCAACGATATATCCCAGAACCAGGGGTTGCTTCAGCCATTTAAATAAAAGAGTAATGATACTTGCGGACATCAGTATTAAGGCAAGGTCAGCAATCAGGGTAGGTAAATGTGACATAGTATGGTATGTATATTTCGTTAGTACTTCATTCCGTTTTATGCTCGTTTATTGTACCCAAAGAACAATCGGTAGTCCGTTTGTGTTCCGTATATATGACATTTATTTTGAAAAAAAGCTGCGGGGGCATTGCACAAAACTGAACTTTTCGTGCAAAAAGTATCCATCCTATTCAATATTTCTCTATATTTGTCGCCGAATTGGTTCGGAATCCGTGGTCAACGGACGAAGATTAAAAGGGAATCGGGTGTAAATCCCGGACAGTCCCGCTGCTGTGAAACTCTGTATAGCATCTTATCAATCAGCCAATTTCGCACCACTGACAGAAAAAGCAAACTCTGTCGGGAAGGTCCCGGTAAGATGTAGAGTCAGTCAGAAGACCTGCCATTCGTGAATAAGAGCATTCTCTCCTCGTGGGTTAGGAAAGAAAGCATCGTTGTTAAGCCCCAAATCGTAGAAATACTGTGTTTTCATCGGGTGGACGTATGTCCGCAGGGTGGAAAAGCGCGAATATGTATATGCATTTAATTGAGAAATGAATATGATTAAAAGAATCTTAGTCGCCAACCGCGGTGAAATTGCCGTGAGGGTGATGCGCTCCTGTCGGGAGATGGAAATAACGAGCATTGCCGTTTTCTCGGAAGCGGACCGAACAGCGAAACATGTACTTTACGCCGATGAAGCTTATTGCATCGGACCGGCAGCATCGAAAGAGAGTTATCTGAATATAGAAAAAATCATTGAAGTGGCAAAGTCATGCCACGCAGACGCCATTCACCCGGGATACGGGTTCTTATCGGAAAATGCAACCTTTGCCCGCCGTTGCCGGGAAGAAGGCATCACCTTTATCGGTCCTGACCCGGAAACAATGGAAGCCATGGGAGATAAAATCTCGGCACGCATCAAGATGATCGAAGCCGGGGTACCGGTAGTTCCGGGCACTCAAGACAACCTGAAAAGTGTTGAGGAAGCAGTAGAACTCTGCAACCAAATCGGCTATCCGGTAATGCTGAAAGCCTCGATGGGCGGTGGCGGAAAAGGAATGCGACTGATTCATCATGCAGACGAAGTGGCCGAAGCCTATACAACAGCCAAGAGCGAATCGCTTTCCTCGTTCGGAGACGACACGGTCTATCTGGAGAAGTTTGTGGAAGAACCCCATCACATCGAGTTCCAGATACTGGGCGACAAGCATGGCAACGTAATTCACTTGTGCGAACGTGAATGCTCGGTGCAGCGCCGCAACCAAAAGATCGTAGAAGAGAGCCCTTCGGTTTTTATCACACCGGAACTGCGCCGGGACATGGGCGAAAAGGCAGTAGCTGCTGCCAAGGCCGTGAACTACATCGGCGCGGGAACCATTGAATTCCTGGTGGACAAGCACCGCAATTATTACTTTCTGGAAATGAACACCCGCCTGCAAGTGGAACATCCCATCACAGAAGAAGTAGTCGGCGTAGATCTGGTAAAAGAACAAATTAAGGTAGCCGACGGACAGGTGCTGCAACTGAGACAAGAGGACATCCAGCAACGGGGACACGCCATCGAATGCCGCATCTGTGCGGAAGATACGGAAATGAACTTCATGCCCAGCCCGGGTGTCATCAAGCAAATCACAGAACCCAACGGTATCGGAGTACGCATCGACAGCTATGTATACGAAGGATACGAGATTCCGATTTATTACGATCCGATGATCGGCAAACTGATCGTGTGGGCCACCACACGGGAATATGCCATCGAACGGATGCGCCGCGTGCTTCACGAATATAAGTTGACAGGCGTAAAGAACAACATCAGTTACCTGCGCGCCATCATGGATACACCCGACTTTGTGGAAGGACACTATGACACAGGCTTCATCGCCAAAAACGGTGAAGTGCTTCAGCAATGCATCACGCGCACCAGTGAGCGTGCGGAAAACATTGCGCTGATTGCCGCCTACATGGACTACCTGATGAACCTGGAAGAAAACAACAGCGGACTGGCAGCGGATAACCGCCCGATCAGCAAGTGGAAAGAGTTTGGATTGCACAAAGGGGTATTAAGAATATAAAAGTATGGAAATACATATAGGAAATCGTGTGGCCGAAATAGAATTGGTCAGCAAGGAAGACAACAAAGTGGTTCTCACCATCGACGGAAAAACGTTCGAAGCGGACGTTGTCATGGCAGAGAACGGGAATTGCAACATCCTGATGGACGGACGCAGCTCCAACGCCCAACTGATTCGCAAAGAGAACGGAAAGAGCTACAAAGTGAATACACACTACAGCAGCTTCAATGTCGAGATTATAGACAGCCAGGCGAAATACCTGCGCATGCGCAAGAAAGGTGAAGAGGAGCAGAACGACCGTATCACTTCGCCCATGCCGGGCAAGGTGGTGAAAATCCCCGTCAGTGTGGGACAAGAGATGAAGGCCGGAGAAACGGTCATCGTCATCGAAGCCATGAAGATGCAGAGCAACTACAAGGTGACTTCGGACTGCCGGATTAAAGAGATTTTGGTGCAGGAGGGCGATAACATTGCCGGAGAGCAGACGCTGATAACGTTAGAATAAAATTAAAGCAAGAATAACAATGGAAGATATAAATAAAGCTTATGCCACGTTCGCCGAACGTGACCGCATCGCTTCTCTGGGTGGAGGCGCAGCCAAGATTGATATACAGCACGAAAGCGGAAAAATGACCGCCCGCGAACGCATCGACATGTTGCTGGATAAGGGTACATTTGTAGAGCTGGACAAGCTGATGGTGCACCGTTGCACCAACTACGGCATGGACCGGAACAAGATTCCGGGAGACGGCGTCGTGTCGGGCTACGGAAAGATCGACGGACGGCAAGTATTTGTCTATGCCTATGACTTCACCGTTTACGGCGGTTCGCTATCGGCATCGAATGCCAAGAAGATAGTCAAGGTGCAGCAACTGGCTTTAAAGAACGGTGCTCCGATCATTGCACTGAACGATTCGGGCGGTGCACGTATCCAGGAGGGAATCGAAAGCCTGTCGGGTTACGCTGACATCTTCTACCAGAATACGATGGCAAGCGGGGTGATTCCCCAGATCTCGGCCATTCTGGGTCCTTGTGCCGGAGGTGCCTGCTACTCTCCCGCACTGACGGATTTCATCTTTATGGTGAAAGAGAAAAGCCACATGTTCGTTACCGGGCCGGACGTCGTGAAAACGGTGATCCACGAAGAAGTCAGCAAAGAAGAGCTGGGCGGCGCCATGACACACAGCAGCAAGAGCGGTGTGACACACTTCATGGCCAATACCGAAGAAGAGCTGTTGATGTCGATCCGCGAGCTCCTCTCATTCCTCCCGCAAAACAACATGGACGAGGCACGCAAGCAGAATTGCACCGACGACGTCAACCGTGAAGACGCCTCACTGAACAGCATTGTCCCTGCCGACCCCAACGTACCGTATGACATGAAGGAGATCATCGAAAGAGTAGTCGATGGAGGCTATTTCTTTGAGGTGATGCAGAACTTTGCCAAGAACATTATTATCGGTTTTGCACGCATGGGCGGACGCTCGGTAGGCATCGTAGCTAACCAACCGGCTTATCTGGCCGGAGTGCTCGACATCGACGCCAGCGATAAAGCAAGCCGCTTCATCCGCTTCTGCGACTGCTTCAACATTCCGCTGATTACATTCGAAGACGTACCGGGTTTCCTGCCGGGTTACACCCAAGAGAACAACGGCATCATCCGCCACGGAGCCAAAATTGTGTATGCTTTTGCTGAAGCAACAGTACCCAAGCTGACCGTAATCACCCGGAAGGCTTACGGCGGTGCTTACATCGTAATGAACTCCAAACAGACGGGAGCAGACGTGAACTTTGCCTATCCGAGTGCAGAGATCGCTGTAATGGGGGCCGAAGGTGCGGTGAACATTCTGTTCCGCAAGGCAGACGCAGAGACGAAAGCCCAAGAGCTGAATGCCTACAAAGAGAAGTTTGCCACCCCCTATCAGGCTGCCGAACTGGGATTCATTGACGAAATCATCCTGCCGAAGCAGACCCGCAAACGCCTGATACAGGCATTGGAGATGACGGAGAACAAGATGCAGACCAATCCGCCCAAGAAGCACGGAAACATGCCACTTTAAACAGCTGGCGGATGGAGTAATCATAAGAGAGAGGAGGGTGAATACCAGTTTCAACACCTCCTCTCTCTCTTTTTAACCTGACTACTTTAAAAAAACGCTTTCACTTATCGCTGCCGCATCTCGTTTACAAATTCATCCGTTGTATACACCTTTTCCGCCAACAACGTGAAGTTGATAAACGCTGCCGTATCGGCATCCATCCCCGGAAGCTTGGCAGAAGCCGTAGCATCAAACACCACCGCTGCCTCAAATCCCCGTTCCTGCAACTCGCGCAAATGGGATTCTGCACAGAGATTGCCGGACATGCCGCACACCACTACTTTATTGACCCCGCGCTTACGGAGTTGCAGAATCAGATCATTGTTTTCCGGACCGTAAAGTTTGTGCGGAGCTGTAACGATGATATTCGTGCCTTCGTTGATATAAGGCTTGTAGAGATCCAGCCAGTCGGCACCCGAACCTTCAAATCCCTCACCGGTCAGTTGTCCCCGGCGCTCAAACATACCCGTGTCATGCATCAGTTTCTCGATAGGCCCCTCAAAAAGCCATTGGTGATCGTGTTTGTAATAATAGTGTGGAGAGATGAATACCAGCATACCTTTCGCTGCCGCTACCTCAAAGATGCGGCGGAGGTTCTCTACCGTACCGTTCTTCTGTATATTCTCTCCAAAAGCTCCCCAACCTAAACCGTTCTCACTCAGAAAATCGTTTTGTGGGTCTGTCATTACAATCGCTGTATGTTCGTCAATAACGAACGGGGTATTGATACCTTCCATAATCTTTTTCTGTTTTTAGATGTTTATATTCTTTTTCAACCCGGGTGCTGCCGTATCGGCAGCCTCCGTTTTTTTCGACTTTGCAAAGGTCGGTATTCGGTACGGTACGGGAAATGGCCATTCAACCGGATAATTTGGCAATTCTTCCCGATTACACAAAAGCATCTATTTTCATCTCGGAAAGGGACCGGTATAGGAAGGAAGCCGGAGCAGGAACACCTATTTATATATAAAACACTTATGTTATAAACCATTAGACAGTAACTCCCGAGAGTTCTTTTTTGTATTCGGGAATAATTGCCTATTCAATATGTGATATCGCTATTTCCCGTGAATTAAAAGCCGCCTATCTTTGCAACATCAGATTGAGACAACTAAAAGAAGACCCAAAACGTTATGAAAAAGAATTTATTAATTTTAGTCGCACTGCTGACATCGGCAACGATATCGGCACAGAACGGAGGAACCATTATGAAGAAGTATGAGAACCAACTACCGCAAGCCGGCAGAGGAAACGTGCATGTTGCCTACCAAGGCAAAGCCATCGACCAAATGATTTACGATTTTATGGAAGAACAGGGAATACCGGGCATGACACTTGCCATCGTACAGGCACCATATATTCCGCGTGTAGCAGGCTACGGAGTGACGGATCTTGAAAAAGGAAACCTTGCCGCTGCCAAGACTCTTTGGCCCATCGGTCCCATCTCACAAGGATATGCAGCCGTGGCAGTGATGCAGCTCTACGAAAAAGGAAAACTAGACCTGAACGACCCGATCGGCAAGTACCTGAAAGATATACCCGAAAACTGGAAACCGATCAGTATCCTTCAGTTGATGCAGCACAGTTCGGGCATTGCGGACTATCGTAATGAAAAGGGATTCGATGTATCGGCCGATTATCGCCCGGAACAACTGATCGAAACGGTAGCCGCCATTCCGCTCGCCTTCGAACCGGGGACAGACGTGAAACAGAGCGCCACAAACTTTCTGCTACTGACTTCTATCATCGAAAAGACCGGCAAGATGCCGTATCACGACTTTGTGAAAAAGTATCAGATCGACTACCTGGGACTGAAACAGACATTCTTCGGCGAAGACCTGGCGAAAGTAAAACAGGAGGACGTGACCCTCACCGGCAACGTGCATCAGACATTCAAAAAAGATAAAGACTACATCAATCCCTCGGAAACGACTACCGGATATGTAGAAAAAGAGGGTCGCCTTGTCGCCGCACCGGCTGTCAGCCCGACGGCACTGAAAGGATTCTCCGACATCTGGGTATCAGCCGAGAATGTGAGCCACTGGGACATCGGACTGGCGGGAAGTGCATTGATCGAAAAGCCCGAAAACCGTGACATGGTGTACAAGCCAACCCGGCTGGCCAACGGCAAGGTAGTACCTGCCATGGCAGGATGGCAGTTCTATAACCACAACGGCCTGATGGACATCAAAGGCAACGTATCGGGCCATTCGGCTTTCCTGAGTCGATTTACGGACGCCTCGGAACTAGTGTGCGTTACCCTACTGGCCAATAAAGAGGGGGTAGACCTGACAAATCTGGGACGCCGTATCGCAGCCGCTTTCGACAGTGATAAGATGGGTACGGGAGCCAACGACAACCTGCTCTATACTTATGAAAGCCAGTTCAGCGTGCCCGAAACCATGACGCGCATCGAGCAGACCCTCCACACGATGGGCGTTCCCGTCTTTGCCAAGTTCGATCACGGGAAAAACGCCGAAGAAGTGGGATTACAACTCCTCCCCAACCAGGTCATCGTTTTCGGTTCACCGAAAGTTGGCACAAAACTGATGCAGGACAACCCGAGTATCTCAATCGAACTGCCGCTGAAGATCTCCGTTTGGGAGGACAAGAACGGAAGCGTATGGGCCACTTTCCCACAAATGAGGACGATGGCGGCCGAATACGGGCTGGAAGCCGAACCGGTAATCGGAAAGATGCAAGAACTGCTGGAGAAAATCGTAATTAAAGGGGCAAGCGTATACTAACTTCCTGCTGTAGGGATAAACGCTTTTCCTATAGACATCACTTTTAAAGAAAGAAAAACTATACAAGGGGCTATCCGACTTTTGGGATAACCCCTTGTACTATCGTCTATTTCGGTAAAAAGCCTTATCTTACCATTGCAAAAAACTGAATAGCAATGGCCAAGATAGTATTTAAAGAGTTAACTTCCAATCAAAATGTACCTTTTCCGGCTCGTTTATCAGAAGAGTCACCTTCATACATATGAAAAAGGATCATATGAAAAACGGCCAATTGAAACCCACCTATAAATACAGATTACTACAGAGAAGCAGTTCGTTACAAATCCGGAAACTTATAGGCAAGCCGGAGATACGGCAACTTTTATTCCTTTTTTGAAAGATTTTCAAGAGATTTATCATAGACAATCCCTTATACAGTAGTAATTCATGCCGTTCTGGTCAGCATCATACATCAGGCTATACGCATTGGTCTCTTCGAAGAGCCGTTGTAGAAATATAAAAACAAAAAAGAATTGTTATATTTATAAATGAAATTTAATGTAGAACCTGATATAACTGATAGGGAGAATAGAAAGAAAATAGGAATTGTCAGGATGGAAGAATGGAAAAATTTAACAGAGAGTAAATGCAGTGAATTAAGGGGAAGGACTTCGAGTGGATATTCCACAGCCATAGACAAAATATATTGCAAAACCAACAACTTAAAATCGCAACAAATAACTATTTTTGTACCACTATTACAAAAGTTCATGCTGAATACAGAAAATATACAATCACTCATTGATAGTGGAGAGGGCTACAATGTGGAATTTAAGGTTCGTGTTCCTTCTAAAGTTCGCGAGCTGACAGAAGAAATATGTGCTTTCGCCAATGCAGATGGAGGATATTTGCTTATTGGTGTGGATGACAATGGGCAAGTCGTAGGTACAAATTTAGAAAACGACAAGCGTTCCGCCATTCAAGGCTCTATTAGCGAAATATCTCCGGCACTTCATTGCGAATTGTATCCGGTAAGCATAGAAGATAAAACAGTTTGGGTGATTGATGTTCCGTCCGGTAAGGATAAACCTTATATATTTTCCGGTTCTATCTATGTACGTGAGGGAGCAAACTCACAGAAACTCCGCACAGTCGAAGAAATGCGCAGTTTCTTTCAGGAGTGTAACAAAATCTTTTTCGACCATATTCCCTGCTATTGGTTCAATATCTACACGGATGCAGATGAACAGATGATAAAGGATTTCCGAACAGAAGCCAAACTAAGTCCGTCTACACCCGGCAAACAAATATTTGAGAACTTGGAATTATTTACTGAAAATGGAACGGCAAAGAACGGTGCAGCAATGTTCTTCGGCAAACAACCTGAACGGAAGTTTCCACACGCTGTCACAAGATGTGTTCTCTTCAAAGGAACAAACAAAGTCTATATTATAGATGATAAAACATTCGGAGGTTCACTATACCAGCAATATTTATATGCTATGGCTTGGCTGGAAAGTAAACTGCAAGTAGCCTATAAAATAGAGGGAGCAGGACCGAGAGAGGAAATTTGGGAAATACCTCTAACCGTATTTAAAGAAGCCATTATAAACGCCCTGTCACATCGTGACTATTATGAACAAGGCGCAAGTATTATGATAGAAATGTTTGATGACAGAGTAGAAATCTCCAATCCCGGAGGACTTTTGCCCGTTGTAGCTAAAGATTTCGGGCATAAAAGCATGACACGTAATCCGTTAATTTTCGGTTTATTTACCCGTATGCACTTGGTTGAAAGAGTTGCATCCGGCATTCCTCGTATGAGGGAAGCTATGAGGGAAGCTAATCTGCCCGAACCAGAATTTCATACGGAAGGGATGTTTACAGCAGTATTCAAAAGGGGTATCAGTATCAATCATGATACCGTAAATGATACCGTAAATGATACTGTAAACTCAAAAGAGCAGGAGGTTCTAAACATCATCAAGCAATATCCGGGACTTAATTCGTCTAAGATAGCAGAATTAATAGGGAAAAGTGTACCTACTGCTAAACGCTATTTAAATTCTTTGGTTAGATTGGAATTAATAGAATTCAAAGGTGCTCAAAGAAATGGTGGATATTATTGGAACAACAAAAATAATGAAACATCAGGTAAAAATTAATCTTTATAAATTCGTACTATGAGGAATATCAATATTCTATCTATCATAGAAGCTTATCGAAAACTAAGTAATACTCTATTCCAAAAACTTATGAATAGTTACGGAATAACTAGTGGAATAAAGAATTACGAACTTAATGGTATAGAAGCTTTTGTGGATGAATTGCTAAAAGCAAATAATAACATTTCTATTGTTAACAGATATTATTTAGGTTATTCAATACCACAAATTGGAAAAGAATTTGACTTACTGAGGTTTGGCCATAACTATATTATCAATATAGAAATTAAAACAGAGAGTTCAATAGAGAAGATATTAAAACAACAACAAAAGAATAAATACTACCTCAGTTTTTTGGACAAGCCACTTCATATTTATACCTTCATTTCAAATGAAAATAAACTGTATAAACTTGTAATCAGAAATAATGGGGATGAAATAGAAGAAATAACCTTTAATGAATTATGCAATATATTGATGTCTCAAGAAGTAGTGACATTTAATAATATCGATGATTTATTTAATCCATCTGATTATTTAGTTTCTCCTTTCAATTCTCCGGAAAAATTTATGTCAGAGGGCTATTTCCTGACAGTTCAGCAGGAACAAATATATAAGGAAATTCAAACAAAGTTATCTGACACCGTAACAAATTTCATAGCCTTAACAGGGGGTGCAGGAACAGGTAAAACATTATTAACTTATCACATAGCTAAAGAAACTATTCAGAGAGGTAAAAAAGTACTCATTCTACATTGTGCCCCACTAAATAGTGGCCACCAAATTTTAATGGACGAATATAATTGGAGTATATATATGCCTAAGTATGCTCCCAATACGATAGATTTCGACTTAATCATAATTGATGAAGCTCAACGAATGTATCCATATCAATTTGATAAATATATAAGAGAAGTACGTACTCTCAATAAAAAGTGTATCTTCTCATACGATGAAAAACAATATTTACGTGACAATGAGAAACAATATCATACCAAAGAAAGGATTGAAAAAGAATTATTATGCACTCCCTATAAGCTAACAGATAAAATTAGAACAAATAAAGAAATTGCATATTTTATAAGACAACTTTTCAATATCAAAAAGAATATACCCAATATAGACTATACCAATATTGAGCTTACATATTGTAAAGATTGTTACTCAGCAAAGTTATTATTGCAAGAATTATTGGAAAGAGGTTGGAAAACACCTAATTATACCCCAGGAACACGCTCTTTTTTCCACTATGAAGCATATTTATCTAATGATACAGAAAGCGCACATTCTGTAGTTGGTCAAGAATTCAATAATGTTGTAGTAGTCATAGACGAATCTTTCAAGTACAACTCCCAAGGAGATCTAATTGCTGATAATACTTATTATTCACAAAGACAAATGTTATATCAAATAATCACTAGAACTAGGAAAAAATTGCATATCGTAATAATTAACAATGAAGTCATGTTAAATAGATGCATAGACATACTAAGTAAATAGTTTTACCAATAAGCAATCTCAACCAAAGAAATATAAAGAAACACACTATCTTTACATTTAGAAATCGTACCCAAGATACAAACTAGTGTCAAATGGTGCTAAGTTGTGAAAACCTTATTCAAGGGAGTAACATCATAACGAAGATATAACTGATTGAAAAGTAGTGCTATGCAAACCAACTTTCGATTACCAAAAATTATTTATAAAATATTTGGAGGAAACACACGGGAAAAGTCACAAGCGGCTATAGAACAACGTAGCATGACTTCTCCCGTATTTTTTTACTGTACTCAGGCATGCAAAACAGGTTTCATTCTTTTGAGTAGGTTTGTTTATCCGAAAAGATAATATTTTTGTCTTCCGGGAACAATCGTCGAGGAATAAAACAACCGACATTTTGCGTTCAGTGAACATCTGATACGGAACAGGCGGACTGAAATGGACCTCCGGAGGGTATGTACCCCACCTGGAATCCGCATCAGTCCGCCTGTTCTACATTTATCTGTATATCCGTATTCTTAACTCGCTATTGCGAGAAACGGAATGACCGTCATTATCCTTTTTCTTTCAGGATCACATCGTGTGCACCACCCTCTACGATACTTGTGGATGAAACCAGCGTGATCTTGGCATTTTGTTGCAAATCGGGAATGGTAACAGCACCGCAACTGCACATCGTAGCCTTGATCTTACTCAGAGTGGCCGCCAGGTTGTCTTTCATCTTGCCGGCATAAGGCACGTAACTGTCTACACCTTCTTCAAACTTAAGCGATTCCGTTCCACCCATATCGTAACGTTGCCAGTTCTGGGCACGATTTGAACCTTCACCCCAATACTCTTTCACGTAGTTGTTCTTGATGCAGAGCTTCTTGGTAGGCGATTCGTCAAAACGTGCGAAATAACGACCCATCATCAGGAAATCGGCTCCCATGGCAAGGGCGAGCACCATGTGATAGTCGTGCACCAATCCGCCATCACTACAAATAGGTACATAAATACCTGTCCGTGCCTGATATTCGTCGCGGGCACGAGCCACATCTTGCAGGGCAGTCGCCTGTCCGCGTCCGATACCTTTCTGCTCACGGGTGATACAGATAGATCCACCTCCGATACCCACCTTCACAAAGTCGGCACCAGCCTCTGCCAGATAGAGGAAACCTTCTTTATCCACCACATTGCCGGCACCTACCAGCACTTTATCTCCATATTGTTGTTTGATCCATTGCAGGGTCTCATACTGCCATTCCGAATAACCATCCGAAGAATCGATACAGAGCACATCTACTCCGGCTTCTACCAAGGCAGGGACACGCTCCTGATAGTCACGGGTATTGATACCGGCACCTACCAACAATTTCTTGTCGGGACTCGACACCTCGTTCGGATTCTCCTTGTGGCTGTCGTAGTCCTTGCGGAAAACAAAGTAAGCCAGACGTCCTTCTTTGTCGATAATAGGAAGTGTATTGAGTTTATGATCCCAGATAATCTGGTTGGCCTCGCTCAGTGTCAATCCCACTTCACCCACAATCAGCTTCTCAAAAGGAGTCATGAAGTCTTTGATCTTTTTATCCAGCGGGTCTCTGGAGATACGATAGTCACGGCTGGTTACCAATCCCAGAAGATGTCCGTTTGGCGAACCGTCATCCGTTATTCCGATAGTAGAGTGACCGGTCTGGCGCAACAGGTGGAGTACGTCTTCCAACGTATGTTCCGGCGTCAGATTCGAATCACTGGTCACAAAACCGGCTTTAAATTTCTTCACTTTCCGCACCATTTCTGCCTGACTGGCGATGGGTTGCGAACCGAAGATAAACGAGAGTCCTCCGTTACGCGCCAACTCGATGGCCAGTTCGGGACCGGAAACCGATTGCATGATTGCCGAAACGAAAGGGATGTTCAATTCGATTGCTGCTTGTGTGCCTGCCGCATGTTTCACCAGCGGGGTGCGCAAAGAGACATTGGAGGGTACACACTGTTTGGTGGTAAGACCGGGAATAAGTAGATATTCACCGAAAGTTCTTGAAACTTCTTCTACGTAAACTGCCATAAGATAAGTTATTTTTTGGCATGCAAAATTACATCTTTCTTTTTAATTATGTGACTGGGGAAGGGAGATTTTTTCAATAATCCTCTCAAAAGCTTGTTTTTAATCACATCGGGGCAATAAAGAGGAGACTCACTCCTGAAAGCACGCCATGTAAACCACCTCCTTACAATATCACATTCTCCTGATGTCTGTCCATTCAACTACGGATATTATTGAACACAATCTTCATATCAACCTATTTTTAAAAGTTCCTGGAATCCTTCTACCGACTTATTCGGTTCAAACTCTATCACCCGATAGTCTGCCACAGCATTAAAAGGGTCCTCACCGATTATCTTTTCTACTTCTGCACGGCTCTGAGCACGGCAAAGAATAACTCCCCCCGTCCGGGGCACCTGCGGCCCGGAAGCAAGAAAGACTCCGGCAGCATAATACTTATCCAGATAGCAACAATGTGCTTCCAGCAATTCGATCACCTTTTCGATAGGTGCTTTATAAGTCAATATTAATACGAACATGGCCCGATTTATTTTAGTTCTCCCGCAAAGGTAATACAAATCGGTCTACGTTAGGCTTTCCTTATAAATTTAATCTGAACCCGGAATATTTCTTTTAAATTAACAGGAAACAACACTACCTGGCAAACACTTTCATACCTCCGGTGTTATACATCAACATACAAAAAACAACCGCCTATGTCACAAGCAATGAAAGCATTCCCAGGAATGAAAGCTTCACAGAAACTCAACTTCAATCATTCCGAAGTTATTATCAACAGCGCACCGGACCGGAAGGTTATCTTGGAATCGACTCTGTTAGAGCAGTCATTCGTGGAAAAAGGATGCGGGGAAACCACTCCGCATGCTTGGAAAACAACATCGAAAGAGTCTCTGAAAAGACCCGTGTTTAACGAGATATGGTACACATAATGCCAGCTTGACCTGACAGAAACCTTATCCTGCCAATTCCGCCCTGTACTCCATCGGCGAAACCCCTTCGTGTCGCTTAAAATACCTACCCAGATACGACTGGTCGGGAAAATTCAGCCTGTCTGCTATCTCCTGAATACTGAGATCGGTCGATTGGAGGAGTACCTTTATTTCAAGTGCCGTAAAATCATCAATCACTTTTTTGGCCGAATGACCTGTCAGCGAACGACAGATGCTCGTCAGGTACTTAGTAGAAATACAGAGTTTGCCTGCATAGAAAACGACATCCCGTTGCGAACAGCAATATTCGTGCACCAGAGCAACGAACTTATGAAAAAGTTCGTTCGGACGACTGCCGCCCTCAATCTCTTTATGGGTGAAAAGGCGGTGTACTTTGTCGTATACATCAAGCAGGAAACTTTGCAGGTGATTGCGCGCTATCTGGTTGCGGAAACGATGATCGGTATCGGCATAAATAGCAGACGTAGCATGCAGGAGACCGTTAATGGGGGCGGTAAATTCGGAAGGAAGTGTATAACAGGGCTTCTCTTTTATAAAATGAAAAAAGGAGGGTTCAAAACGGATACAAGCCTCACGAAACATTTCAATATGTGAAGTGAAAAAGGAGACCCGAAAATCATCGCTCTTCTCATCAAGGCTGATAACAGCACCCGGAAGGAGTACAACCTGGGTATTTACCGTTATCTCGTATTTCTTCAGATCGATGGCCATTGTACCACGGCCGGCACGGCAATAAAGGATAATGGCACAATTGAGTTTATGCAAACGGTTGTAAAAGGGAGAAAAATCATCGGTCCCTGCCACAAACGGCTGGTCGAGCGTGAGGGTAAGCGGGTTTCTTTTTTCCATATCATGTTCTTTATTTTGCCTACAAAAGTAGGTCTTTTTAGTGAATTAGCCCGCATACTGTTCCGATAATGAACAATACTGGGGCGGGTATGAAAAGCAGTCGACAGTGAAAACGCTCTACCTTTGCCACGACAAAATTAAATAGGAATTATGATTGAAAAGGTTAGTAAAGTAAAGCAGGCTATATTATTCGCCTGCTGTTTGGCCGCCACCGGATGCAAGCAAGCACCGCAGGCAACTGTAGAATCGGGATACAAAGTAATAACCCTTGCGCCTACCGACCGGACGCTATCGAGTACGTACTCGGCAACAATACGCGGACGCCAAGACATCGAAATCTATCCGCAAGTGAGCGGTACACTGACACAGGTGTGTGTCAGCGAAGGAGAACGGGTAAAACGGGGACAGTCGTTGTTCATCATCGACCAAGTGCCTTACGAAGCTGCCCTGCAGACAGCATTGGCAAACGTGGAAGCAGCCAAAGCCTCACTGGCTACAGCACAACTGACGTATGACAGCAAACAGGAATTATATAAGCAGAATGTGGTTTCGGCCTTCGACCTGAGTACGGCCAAAAACTCTCTTTTGGCAGCACAAGCGCAATTGGCACAGATGAAGGCTCAGGAGGTGAACGCCCGGAACAACTTATCGTACACATTGGTAAAAAGTCCGGCGGACGGAGTGGTGGGAACACTGCCCTACCGGGTAGGAACGTTGGTGAGTGCCAGTCTGCCTGAACCGCTGACTACCGTTTCGGACAACTCGGACATGTACGTCTACTTCTCGATGACGGAAAACCAACTCTTAGGACTGATCCGACGCTACGGATCGAAGGAAGAAGCACTGAAACAAATGCCGGAAATCGGCCTCCAACTGAATGACCGATCGGACTATCCGCAACAAGGACGAATCGAGACAATCAGCGGAGTGATAGACCGGAACACCGGAACAGTCAGCCTGCGGGCAGTATTTCCCAACCGGGAAGGATTGTTGCACAGCGGCGGCGCGGGTAATGTGATTGTACCGACAGAAAAAGCGGGTGCATTGGTCATTCCGCAAGCCGCCACATTTGAGGTACAGGATAAAGTATTTGCATATAAGGTTGTGGACGGAAAAGCGCAATCCGCTCCGGTACAGGTGACACGTGTGAACGGCGGGCAGGAGTATATTGTGGAGAGCGGTTTGCAGCCCGGCGACGTGATTGTGGCAGAAGGTGTAGGATTGCTTCGCGAAGGAACAGAGATAAAAACAATAAATGGTGAATGATGAACCGAACTGCCACAGCCGCCCATCCAAGTAAGCCGGCTTTTAATATCCACTTATTAAACGTATTACTAACAAGAATATTATGAATTTACGAACTTTCATTGAACGGCCTGTCCTATCGGCTGTTATATCCATAACCATTGTCGTGGTCGGGATTATCGGATTGTTTACGCTACCCGTAGAACAATATCCGGACATTGCCCCGCCCACCATCATGGTGAGCACCAGCTACTTCGGTGCCAGCGCAGAAACTCTGCAAAAGAGTGTTATCGCACCACTCGAAGAGGCCATCAACGGTGTGGAAGACATGACCTACATGACCTCCAGCGCTACCAATGCCGGAACAGTCTCTATCACCGTCTACTTTAAACAGGGGACTGACCCGGACATGGCGGCGGTGAATGTACAGAACCGAGTTTCCAAAGCTACCGGACAGCTCCCCTCGGAGGTAAACCAAGTAGGTGTCACCACTTCGAAGCGGCAGACGAGTATCCTGCAAATGTTCTCGCTCCACAGCCCGGACGACTCGTACGACGAAGCCTTCCTGGCCAACTATATCAGCATCAACCTCAAACCTGAGATTCTCCGTATCTCGGGCGTCGGAGACATGATGATTATGGGAGGAGATTATAGCTTGCGTATCTGGATGAAACCGGACGTAATGGCACAATACCGGCTGATCCCTTCGGACGTATCGACTGTCCTAGCGGAACAGAACATTGAGTCGGCCACCGGATCGTTCGGTGAAAATTCCGATGAAACGTATCAATATACCATGAAATACAAAGGACGCCGAATCACACCGGAAGAATTCGGTGAGATCGTGATCCGTTCCACCGACGACGGACAGGTGCTGAAACTAAAAGATATCGCCACAATCGAACTGGGACAGGAAAGTTACGCTTACAGTGGTACGACGGACGGGCATAACGGTATCTCGTGTATGCTCTTCCAGACAGCCGGCTCCAATGCCACAGAGGTGAACAACCAAATCAACCGATTTCTTGAAGAGGCAAGGAAAGAACTTCCCCAAGGAGTGGAACTGACACAACTGATGTCGTCCAACGACTTCCTGTATGCCTCCATCCACGAAGTGGTGAAGACACTGTTGGAAGCCATTCTGTTGGTTATCCTTGTCGTGTATGTCTTTTTGCAGGATATCCGCTCAACACTGATTCCACTAGTGGGGATCATTGTATCACTTATCGGTACGTTCGCTTTCATGGCGATAGCCGGATTCAGTATCAACCTGATTACGTTGTTTGCCCTGGTACTGGTCATCGGTACGGTAGTGGACGATGCCATTGTGGTGGTCGAAGCCGTGCAAGCACGGTTTGACGTGGGATACAAATCATCCTATATGGCAAGTATCGATGCCATGAAAGGAATCAGCAATGCCGTCATCACCTCCTCATTGGTGTTCATGGCAGTTTTTATCCCCGTATCGTTCATGTCCGGCACATCGGGTACGTTCTATATTCAATTCGGACTGACAATGGCCGTTGCGGTAGGTATCTCGGCAGTAAATGCCCTGACACTGAGTCCGGCACTTTGCGCCCTGCTACTGAAACCGTACATCAATGAAGACGGTAGCCAGAAGCAGAACTTCGCCGCCCGTTTCCGTAAAGCATTCAATGCAGCTTTCGATGTTGTGGTAGAAAAATACAAAGGCATCGTTCTCTTCTTCATCAAGCGCCGGTGGCTGACGGGATCACTCCTGATAGCTTCCATCGCCTTACTGGTAGTATTGATGAATACAACAAAAACCAGTCTTGTGCCCGATGAAGACCAGGGCGTCGTATTCGTCAACGTCAGTACGGCCGCAGGCAGTTCGCTACGGACGACAGACGATGTAATGAAACGTATCGAGGAACGCATGGAACAGATTCCACAAGTGAAGCATGTGCAAAAGGTGGCAGGATACGGATTGCTGGCCGGACAAGGAAGCTCCTTCGGTATGCTGATCTTGAAACTGAAACCATGGGACGAACGCCCCGGAAAAGAAGATGATGTGCAGGCAGTGATCGGACAAGTGTACGGACGGACGGCAGACATCAAGGATGCCAGTGTATTCGCCATCTCACCGGGTATGATTCCGGGCTACGGAATGGGTAACGCACTTGAACTTCACATGCAGGATAAGACCGGAGGAGATGTCAATGAATTCTTCCAGACCACACAGCAGTATCTGGGAGCCCTCAACCAACGTCCGGAAATCGCCATGGCCTACTCTACATTCGACGTGCGCTATCCGCAGTGGCTGGTCGAAGTCGATCCGTCGAAATGCAAGCGTGCCGGTATCACACCGGACCAGGTATTGAGTACTCTTTCCGGATACTATGGCGGACAGTATGTGTCCAACTTCAACCGATTCTCAAAGGTGTACAAGGTGATGATCCAGTCCGACCCGCAGTACCGGCTTGACGAAGCGTCACTGAACAATACATTCGTACGCATGTCTAACGGAGAGATGGCTCCCCTCAGCCAATTCCTCACACTGACCCGTACGTATGGCGCCGAATCACTGAGCCGTTTCAATATGTACAACTCTATTGCCGTAAATGCCATGCCGGCCGATGGTTACAGTACGGGTGACGCCATCCGTGCCGTTCAGGAGACAGCTTCCACTTCCCTGCCCAAAGGTTATGGATACGATTACGGAGGCATCACCCGCGAAGAGAATCAGCAAAGCGGTACGACGGCCATCATCTTCGGCATCTGTTTTCTGATGATCTACCTGATCCTGAGTGCACTCTACGAAAGCTTCCTGATCCCGTTTGCCGTCCTCCTGAGCGTACCCTGCGGTCTGATGGGTTCATTCCTCTTCGCACGCATGTTCGGGCTGGAGAATAACATCTACCTGCAAACGGGACTGATCATGCTCATCGGATTGCTTGCCAAAACCGCCATCTTGCTGACGGAATATGCCGCCGAACGCCGTAAGGCAGGCATGGGACTGATTGCTTCTGCATTGAGTGCCGCCAAAGCCCGCCTGCGCCCGATATTAATGACGGCATTGACCATGATCTTCGGTCTGCTCCCGCTGATGGTAGCCAGCGGCGTAGGTGCAAACGGTAACCGCTCGCTGGGAACAGGTGCTGTAGGTGGCATGGTCATCGGTACACTGGCACTGCTGTTCATCGTACCGTCACTGTTCATTGCCTTCCAATGGCTACAGGAACGGATACGTCCCGTACAGATAGAACCAAGTCATGACTGGCAGATTCAGACAGAGCAGGAAGTGAGTGAACACGAAAAAGAAGAAGCTAAGAATCGCCCTCTAAAATAAATAAACAAGCATGAAAAAGTTAATCATATCCCTTGCCGCTATCCTCGCCCTAAGCAGTTGCGGCATCTACTCCAAATACAAACCCGTCACGGAGATTCCCGACGGACTTTACGGACACGGAGGAACAGACACCCCCGGGTTGACTTCCGCCGATCCGGAAATCCAACGAAGTGATACTGCCGCCAACTTCGGCAACCTCAGCTGGCGGGAGGTTTTCACCGACCCATATCTGTGCGTACTGATCGACTCTGCCCTCGTGCGCAACACCGATCTGCGCACTGCCCACTTACGGGTGAAAGAGGCTGAAGCTACCTTGCTTTCCGCACGCCTCTCCTATCTGCCGGCTTTTTCACTTTCTCCGCAAGGTACGGCAAGCAGCTTCGATGGCGGAAAAGCTACTCAGACCTATTCACTGCCCGTCAGTGCCAGTTGGGAGATCGATATCTTTGGCCGACTGACCAATGCCAAACGTCGTGCCCAAGCTGTCGTGGCCCAAAGCCGAGATTATGAACAGGCGGTGCAGACCCAACTGATTGCCGCCGTGGCCAACAACTATTTTACCTTGTTGATGCTCGACGCCCAGATCGAAATCTCCACCGCTACGGAAGCTGCCTGGAAAGAGAGCGTCGCCACCACCCGTGCCATGAAAGCAGCGGGAATGGTGACCGAAGCTGCCTTGTCGCAAACCGAAGCTACCTATTATAATATATGTACGACTCTGCTCGATCTGCAAGAACAGCTCAACCAAGCCGAGAACGCCCTTTCTTTGCTGCTGGCGGATGTCCCCCACCGTATCCCCCGCGGACGTCTGGCCGACCAACAGCTCCCGGAGAATCTATCGGTAGGCGTACCTCTGCAGATACTCTCCAACCGGCCCGACGTACGCAGTGCCGAACAGTCGCTGGCACAGGCATTCTACACTACCAATGCTGCCCGTTCCGCCTTTTACCCCTCGATCACACTGAGTGGCAGTGCGGGATGGACCAATTCGGCAGGTGCCATGATTGTCAACCCCGGTAAGTTTCTTGCCACAGCAGTAGCCTCTCTTACCCAGCCCTTGTTTAACCGCGGAGCAAACATCGCCCAACTCCGCATAGCCAAGGCGCAGCAGGAAGAGGCACGCCTCAGCTTTGAGCAGACCTTACTCAATGCCGGAAGTGAAGTCAACAATGCTCTGGTACAATATCAGACGGCACGAGACAAATCGGCCTATTTCAACCGTCAGGTAGCCTCTCTGGAGAATGCTGCACGCAGCACGCAACTACTGATGAAGCATGGTAACACGACTTACCTGGAAGTGCTCACCGCACAGCAGACACTGCTTAATGCGCAACTCTCCCAGGTGGCCAACCGCTTTACCGAAATCCAGGGAGTCATCACCTTGTATCAGGCATTGGGAGGGGGCAGGGAAACTGCCTCCGGAGAAAGAAATTCTTAACAGAAGAATACAGCCTAACTTTTCAACCTTTCTTAAATGATGACGACTGTCTGTCCGGTACCTTGTGTACCGGGCTGTACAGAAAAAGCCCGTACTACCTCTTCTCTAACAAAAAGGATGTACGGGCTTTCCTGTTTTAAACGGTATCTTATGCGTTCAGCGCCTGTTCGATGTCCGCGATAATATCATCTGCATTTTCGATTCCCACCGACAAGCGGATCAGATCCGGACGAACACCGGCTTCTATCAATTGTTCGTCTGTCAGCTGGCGATGCGTATGACTGGCGGGATGAAGCACACATGTGCGTGCATCGGCTACATGGGTAACGATGGCCGCCAGCTTCAGCGAATCCATAAATTTGATGGACAACTCACGACCGCCTTTCAAGCCGAAAGAGATCACACCGCACGAGCCATTCGGCATATACTTCTGCGCCAGTTCGTAGTATTTGTTGCCCGGCAGACCGCAATAGTTTACCCATGCCACCTTGTCGTTCTGCGCAAGATATTCGGCTACCTTCTGTGCATTGCCACAGTGCTGAGGCATGCGCAAATGCAACGTCTCCAAGCCCAGATTCAGCAAGAAAGCGTTTTGCGGACTTTGAATACTGCCCAGGTCACGCATCAATTGCGCGGTTGCCTTTGTCATATAAGCGCCCTTGCCGAAAGCCTTGGTATAGGTCAGTCCGTGATATGATTCATCCGGTGTGCAGAGTCCCGGGAATTTGTCCGCATGGGCTTCCCAATCGAAGTTTCCGCTGTCTACGATGCAGCCGCCTACACTGGTGGCATGCCCGTCCATGTATTTAGTAGTGGAGTGAACCACGATATCGGCTCCCCACTCAAACGGACGACAGTTGATCGGTGTCGGGAATGTATTATCAACAATCAAAGGCACACCGTGACTATGGGCAATGCGGGCGAATTTCTCAATGTCGAGCACTTCAAGCGACGGATTGGAGATGGTCTCGCCGAACAGTGCTTTCGTATTCGGACGGAAAGCCGCCGAAATCTCTTCTTCACCGGCATCGGGGCTGACGAAAGTGACATCGATACCCAATTTCTTCATCGTCACGCCAAAGAGGTTAAACGTTCCGCCGTAGATGGCCGACGAACAAACAAAATGATCGCCCGCCTGGCAAATGTTGAATATGGCATAGAAATTGGCAGCCTGTCCACTGGAAGTCAACATAGCTCCCACTCCTCCTTCGAGAGCGGCAATCTTGGCGGCTACAGCGTCGTTCGTCGGATTTTGCAGACGGGTATAAAAGTAACCGCTGTCTTCAAGATCGAACAAGCGGGCCATCTGCTCACTGGTTTCGTATTTAAAAGTAGTACTTTGATAGATGGGCAGCACGCGCGGCTCGCCCTTTTTCGGAGTCCATCCTGCTTGTACGCACAGGGTTTCGGGCTTGAATTGTTTTGCCATAATGATATTGAGTTTACGATTATATTGCCTTAAAAAAGTTATATCGACGCAAAAGTAGAGAAAATTATTGGTTTAAAAGGCTATCTTTGCGAGCGAAAAAGCAAAAATTCACCTTAGAAGTCAAACAATAGCACAGCAGCCCGAGCCTGCATCTTTTATACGTAGCGATATGAAAAGAAAACTCTGTCTTCTCCTGTTCTTCTGTCTTTTATTGACTGCCCCGGCTTTGCGGGCACAGCAGAAAGCCACTCCCAGATCCGGTGAAGGTATCTCTACCTTCCTCCTGCGCCACAACCGCGCCCCGAAGAAATACTACAATGATTTCATCGAACTCAACAAAGCCAAACTAGGGAAGAGCAGAACTCTTAAAATGGGTGTCACTTACCTGATTCCCCCTGTCAAGAAAGCGTCGGCCGCCACTTCCGGAAAAACGACGGAGGCAGCAGCCGAAAAGACATCCGCACATCACCCGCGCCGTACGGAAGTCAACGAGCCGCTCTTCGGGAAGTGGCTTTCAAATGTCAAGGTCACTTCCAATCGCCTTGCCGGTACCTGCTTCTATGTTGTCAGCGGACATGGCGGTCCCGATCCGGGCGCCATCGGACGCGTTGGCAAACACGAACTCCACGAAGACGAATATGCCTACGACATCGCCCTTCGCCTTGCCCGCAATCTGATGCAGGAGGGTGCCGAAGTCCGTATCATCATTCAAGATGCCAAAGACGGCATCCGTGACGAGGCTTATCTCTCGAACAGTAAACGTGAAACCTGCATGGGCTCTCCCATCCCGCTGAACCAGGTACAGCGCCTTCAGCAGCGTTGCGACAAAATCAATGCCCTTTATCGTAAAGACCGCAAGAAGTATAAATACTGCCGCGCCATCTTCATTCATGTGGACAGTCGCAGCAAAGGTACCCAGACCGACGTCTTCTTTTACCACTCCAACCGCAAAGCCGAGAGTAAGCGCCTCGCCAAAAACATGAAGGAAACCTTCGAGTCCAAATACGGCAAGCATCAACCTAACCGGGGATTTTCGGGCACCGTAAGCGGACGCAACCTCTATGTTCTGGCCCACACCACGCCCGCCTCTGTTTTTGTCGAGTTGGGCAACATCCAGAATACCTTCGACCAGCGTCGCCTGGTGATCCCCTCCAACCGGCAGGCACTCGCCAAATGGTTAATGGAAGGGTTTATAAAAGACTATAAATAAACAGAACCTCTTGTTTTTCTGAAAGATTACAAAAGGATGTGAATGTACTGAGAGCAGATGACCGGAGTGAGCCGATAAATCCTATATTTGTTGCCGGATGTAAAGTAAAACTTTTAAAGTCATTTTTATGGAACAGTTATCTTTTATAGAATCATTCCGGACTTCTCCTTTCATTCTCACCGAAGGCGCTATCGTAGAACGTTTGCGTCACGAGTTTCACATTTCACCGGACAAACACATTGCACATGCCGCACTGATCTACGATGACTCCCATCGTGAGATTCTGGCATCCGTCTACCGGCAATACCTGCAGATAGCCACTGAGTTCCGCCTGCCACTGATGCTGATGACTCCCACCCGCAGAGCGAACATCGAGCAAATAGCCGCGTCCGATTACCGGCATAAAAATGTACTGACGGATACTATGGCCTTTCTCTCCCGCTTCCGTGACGAAGCTTCCACTCCCGTATATATCGGCGGACTGGCCGGATGCCGCGGCAATGCGTACGACGGCCGCTACTATCTGTCGGTAGAAGAAGCCATGGAGTTTCATTTCCCGACAGTCCGCACGCTGGCACAGTCGGGGGCGGACTATCTGTTTGCCGGCATCATGCCGCAACTGACAGAAGCCATCGGAATGGCCAATGCCATGGCTGCAACAGGACTGCCTTACATCATCAGCTTCATGATATGTCGTGACGGACGCCTGATAGACGGTACTTTCATTCATGACGCCATCGATGCCATCGAAAAGGAAACTTCCACCCGTCCACTGTGCTATATGGCCAACTGCGTACATCCCGATGTGTTGCACCAGGCGCTGCTGCATCCCCGGAACGATACGCCTTTGGTGCGTCAGCGCTTTCAGGGTATTCAGGCCAATGCCGCCAACCTCAGCCCGGAGGAACTGGACGGATGCGATCATCTGATTTCTTCTTCACCGGAAGAACTGGCAGACAGACTGATGACACTGCTGTGGGACTTTCCGTTAAAAATCTGCGGAGGCTGTTGCGGAACCAACCAACAGCACATGCACCGTTTCGCAGAGATGCTGGCTTACCGCCGTGACAATAAAGCGTGGTAACTGTCTGCTCCGGTAAACGGGACCGCCCGTGCCGGCAATGCAAACTCTCACTCCTTCCTCCTGCGGTTCAGATATCTGCGCAACAATGTGGGAGTAAAGCAGAAAATCAACTGGGCTTTACTCCACTTGTAGCATTGCTGGAACACAAGCATACCGATAGCGATGAACAGGGCAGCGCCCGCAGCAGCTTGCAGAGGCAGCCAATGCACACCCTCTTGCGGGACTATCAGAGGGATCAACGCCAATGCTCCGGCGGGAGCAAAGTACTTTCCGGTCCACTCGAAGACAGCAAACAAGCAGCAGATGATGAGCAAGGCGACCACCGTCTCGGGCAAATGCAAAAAGGTATGCCCGATGATCTGAAAAGCGGTCCCCAAGGCAGCTCCGGTAACCAAAAACAGAAACACCTGCATGGGGCGGTTTCTGAATCCGGCTTTCGAATTGACAATCTCCGTGAATGTCACGATCAACGGAGGAATAATGAAATAACTGCATCCGCAGGAGATAGAAAGGGCAGCTACCAGTGAAACCCAAAAGAGCAGAGCCGCCCAACGGAAAATCTCCTTTTTCCACTCACGCCCGGGCAGGACGTAATCCGTCTCCCGGCGCAAACCTCCTTTTTCCATCAGCCTCTGTCCGGCAACAAGCACGGCGGAAAGCAGGAAAACGGCCGACGGATAGATCCAGGTTTCAGTGTGCAGCAGCACCGGCAGCATACAAGCCGAAATCAGCGGAATCAGAGTAGCCCGGCTGAACAGCAGGCAACAGGCGGCAAAGGCAAATGCCAGACATAAATTGCAGAGCAACGGCAGCGTGGAGTAGCGCACGATACAAACTCCGGCAACAGCCCCTGCTGTCATCAGCCCGATCAGCTGCCAACGCCCGACTTTCCAAACCCGCTTATCGATCACCCACAAGCCGACGGCGAGCGCCGCCATCTCCGGAAAGATAATCTCTTTCTCGCCTGTCCATTCGGCTATGCCCACCATCAGCATCACCATGAAAACAGAGAATACATATCTGACTTTTTTCGTTTTGTCCATCATGAAGTCCAATAAAGATCCGCAAAGATAGTCATTTATCAGGAGGCATCCCTCCCGAATGGCTACCGGATGGAAATTTAACCGTAAAAATTCGACGATCGCCCGATCATAACCGTCCCGGATTTGTTACTACACCAAGTGTAACATCAAATTCTTATGACCATGTCCGATTTCAACCCCAGACCGTCCGACAAACTGACGGCAAGCGAACGTAAAGAACTGGATACCTCCGAGTTCGGCATACCCCAATTAAGAGAGTTCCCCATCCACGACGCCGCCCATGTACGCGCGGCAGAAGCCTATTTCAGGTATGCGCCCGAAGAGTATAAAGCGCAGTTGGCACGGAACATCCTGGCCAAAGCACATCTGCTGGGAGTGAACGTAAAAAGCCCCGCCATCCTGGAGTGGGCGGAGAAATAACCGGAAATAAAAGCAATAAGGCAGGCGCACGAAGAAAGATTCCCGGATTATTTCCTACTTTTGTACCCATATACCCCCTCACTTTATAAAAACTGTTGTATATGAGTTTCTCAGGATTCGTTTTTGATATGATCAGGCGCAATAAGGAGAACAGAGACCTGCTTACTCTGCGCCGGGAACGGATGAAGGACCTTCAAGGTAAAATGTACCGGAAAGGGACGCTTCAAAATCCGAATGTAACCCTGGAAGAGCTGGAGAAGATAGAAAAGGCCACCCGTGAAAAGGAAAAAGCGGAAACACAATATTATCTGCGCGCCACGCTGATCTTCCTGACCGTGACAGCCATACTGGCACTCATACTCTGGTGGATATTGTAGCACCGTCCCCGCTTTAGAGAACCGTCGGTTCCACATCCGTTACCGTTCACCTCCTCATACCTTTATTCAACCGATTATGAACACAAAGACATCCCCTTGGCTGCGTACGGCCGCATCGGTGAAACGATAAAAGAGAATGCTCAGGACTACGGACGGTGTCTGCCCTTCTGAAAACGAACGGGACTTATTTGTAACCGGTATGAAAATATTCTTTCATGCCGGGATGATATTCGTCGGATAAACACTACCTTTGTTGGAATACAACGTTTCTAACCTAATATCAATCCATATAACATGACTCCAGATTTCGATTACAGTGAAGTGCCTTTCGGATTCAACTATTGCCTCAACAAATCATGTAAGCAAGCCTCCACGTGCCTGCGCTACCGGTTGTACACTCATATTCCGGCAGCTTGCCAGACTATAAGAATAATCAACCCCGTTTACGCCGCCACCATCGACGACGTGTGCCCTTTCTTCATGCCCGACAAGAAAGTGCGGTATGCCTTAGGCATCACCCACTTGCTGGATCATGTGCCTTACAGTGACGCAGTCAGCATCAAAAGACAAATGCTGGCACACTTCAAGCAGGCCACTTATTATCGTTGCCGCCGCAAAGAACGGATGCTCGATCCTTCCGAACAGGAATACATCCGTAAATTATTTGTCAGTAAAGGTATCAAAGAACTACCGGTATATGATGAATACATAGAAAAGTACGACTGGTAGCACAAGCATTTATAAAGAAACCGGCAACTTAGGTAAAGGGAAAGGATTGCTTCATAAAAGAGAAACGAATGCTTTGTCAAAGGGGAGAAAACGCCTTGTTGAAAGGGAATGGCAGACCTCTCCCAAAGGAAAAATCGCACGCTCCAAAGAAGGCAGTCAGCCTGCCGAAGAGAAAAAACCTACTATCTGAAAGGGAGCAATCACTTCAGCAAAAGAAACAATCACTTCAACAAAAGGGGAATAGTGCCCTCTTCAAAGAAAAATAATCGATCTGTCATAGAAAAGCAGTTGCCTCACCACAGAAAAAGAGCTGCTTCACCACCCAAGAACAGTTGCTTCACCACAGAAAAACAGACATTTAACCGATGACAAACAGATATTGCTTCCATGGCAAATCATCATTTAAATGAAGAGAAATCTTCCACTAAAGTGTCACAATCTTTACTTCTAGGCGACAACTTTTTGTCGCCCGAGAGAAAAAAGTTTTTCACCTACACGACACAAAGTGAAACAATAGAGAAAGGAATAAATACATCTCCATCTACCGGATTCTTCCACTGAATTCTTCTAATAAACTTATCGGATTCTATATTCAAAATAAGATTGCGAATGTACCGTTTTTTACAGAAGCTCCGATTCAATATCCAAGGGTAGCCGGATGTAATTGTGCGATAGTGAACTGCCTTTGTGCGTGTCCGCACAATAGCAAAAGAATGTTCAGGAATATATTGTATTATATAATAGCCATTTAGCGATATGGCATGATTCTTGCAAGCATAAAGAAAAAACAGTAATAGAACCATGATCAAGCATTACTTGAAAGTAGCATTACGCAATTTGATGAACTTTAAAGTTCATAGTCTTATTTCGGCTATTTGTTTAGCGATAGGTATCACCTGCTTCAGTATGATGAATTATTTTATTGATGCCATAACGGGTAAAGTAGAACTGTCCGATAATAATAAATACAGCATCCGATTGTCCGGAGCATCTTCCCAGACAGCCGCCGATATCTATTTGTTTAAGGAGGATTTTGATTATCTGAAAGAGTTGCCGATAGCGGGCATAGATACCCTTGTGGCTTCTTCCTCTTATAGCAATGGAAAAGAGATTACGGCCATCGACAAAAAACAACGGGAACTGCCGTTTTTGGTGTCGTTCCAAAATGTATCATCCAATTATTTCACCTATAATTCGCTCCAATTGAAGTATGGCAATCAAGAGATAACAGCTCCCGACGAGGTGATCGTCTCCCGATCGTTTGCCCGGAAAGCATTTGGAGAAGAGAATCCGATAGGCCAGGTCATCCGTCAGGAAACAGAGGCTGCCAACCCGTCTGATCTTATGGTGTATAAAATTGTCAATGTTGCTTTGACAGAAGAAAAAGATTCTCATGGGAAAACGATCGATTGTTATTTTCCCTTGTCCGCAAAATCCCGTACTCCACTCTGCATCAGATCACGTCTCACCGGACAAACCACGACCGAAAGCCTGAATAAACAGTTAAAAGGCCTGACCTGGAAGCATGGAGACCAGGATATCTATTTATATGCCTCCCTAGAGTCGGAACAGAATAGCAGTGTTCAAAGAACGATAAGCATTCTGCTCGCCCGGTTTATAGCTTCGCTGATCTTATTGTCTGGTTTGATCAATTTTCTGAAATTCATTATCCAGATGTTCTATAACCGGCAACGAGAACTGGTGCTTCGCAAATGCATCGGTTCGGACATCAAAGGATTGTTTGCCTTGCTTTTCGCCGAAATCTTCTGGATGCTATCTGTCGCTTTCCTTCTGTCCTTGGCCGTGACGGAAATCACGCTCTCTCTGGTATATACGTACATCCGTCCGGAAGACATGATCTCATTCTCCCTGGTAGACTTGTATGGTTCACAGTTAGGTTTGTACCTCGCTTTGTTGTTGATCTGCATGCTCGCCATTCTTTATCCTATCTATCGGTTACGCCGGTTGAGTGTCCTCCATTCGGTCGTGCAGAGACAGAAGCGGCACGTGTTCCGCAATTTCATGATTGCTCTACAATTGGCGATCTCCATCCTTTTCACAGGCGGTGTATTCGGCATAACGCTTTTGTTCAATGAGATGTTTGAAGGAATGTACCGTCCTTTGAGCACGGAAGAAGAGAACCGGGTGATTTCAATATCGGTCAATACCATATGCATGCAGAAAAACATGGATGCCATTCTTTCGGATATCCAGTCTTTGTCCGAGATAACCGATCGGACATCGGCCTTCAATACCTTCGATGCCGATGTTTATACTTACATGACCTATATGAAAGACGGAAAGCCGAGAGGAAATGTGATGATGATCCAAGCAGAGCCTCATTATTTTGAGTTCTTCAAGATCCCGTTCTCCGGAAAATTAGTAGATAAGGATGCTCAAGGCTTTGTTTATATAAGCGAACAGTTTAAAGAACAATTGCAAAGGGATAGTATAGCAGGTAGTGTCACGCTGGATGGCAAAGAATACCGGATTGCCGGGACTTACCGTGCACTGAACAGGGAAGATACTCAGAGCAGTTCAGTCGGTTCTGTCTTTCTAGTTAACCCGCAAGCCTACACCTATTACTTCAAAACTCTCCATTCCGATATTACTCCGGTCGCCCTGGAAAAGATAACGGAGATCTGCCGGCGTTATGTACCCGAGACATTGCCTCTTAACATTCGTAATACGGGTGATTCCAAACAGTCCGTCATGGGAACTGTAGCACTCTTGCAGACAGCATCCCTGTTGTTGGCGATAGTCAGTATCCTCCTGTTGATATTAAGTATTTATTCCGGAATCTCCATGGATGTGATAAATCGGCAAAAAGAAGTGGCCATCCGAAAAATAAACGGAGCCACCCCGAGAGTGATTGCCCTGTTATTCGGCAAAATCTATTTGATTATTTATCTTTCTGTCTTCGTCATTATCTATCCGCTGGTACGATTGGTGTTGATAAGCATCGCACAAAAAAGCAATCTGCAAAGCATATATAGTTGGAGCTGGGGAATCCTGTTGTTCTTCACGATGGCTCTTTTGATCTTTTTGGTTACGGCATACAAGATTTATAAAGTAATGCACCTGAATCCGGCAAGCGTCTTGAAAAAGGAATAAAAACGATCTCTATTGCGCCTGCCCGTTATAAGGTCAAAATGAGGAGATGTGTCAAGACTCGTATTCACCACAGGTTACACGGATGTATACAGATAAGCAGTATTGGTTATCAGCAGATAAAAAAATCGTTTAGTGTAAATCTGTGCAATCCTGTGTGGTGAGTTATGAAACCCTCTCCTTTCCTGTGCGATGCACAATAACCATGTCAGGGTGTTGATGCGCCCCAAGGCTTTGGAAGTACACCGCCTACTCTTCAAAGCCATTCTCTTGTGCAACCTCGTTTTCTGCTTTATCCTCTCAGCACTGCCGGCAATTCCGCCAACGAATGAATCATCAAATACTCTCGCTCCGTCCCGGAGATCACCTCGTGTTTCCACATAGCTTCGGCCGGCACATGAATGGCATGCCCACCCAATGACAATACCGGAAGCACGTCCGATTTCAGCGAGTTACCCACCATTAAAAAAGATTGTGGAGCAACGTCCAGTGAAGAGATCAGCCGCTGATAATCCTGCGGTGCCTTGTCGGTCATGATCTCCGTATGATCAAAATAATGGGAGATTCCCGAACGTTGCAGTTTACGTTCCTGATCCAGCAGGTCGCCTTTGGTCGCTACAACCAGTTTATAGTCATCCTTCAGTGTCTCAAGCGCTTCCGTCACCCCGCCGAGCAGACGGATAGGCATCTCCAACAGTTCTTTTCCCATCTCCACGATGCGTCCGATCACTTCGGCAGGCACCCGGTTCCGGCTAATCTTCACGGCAGCCTCCACCATGGAGAGTGTGAACGGCTTAGCCCCGTATTTATAGATATCCATATTCTCCATCTCTATGGCGAATAGGCGGGACGAGATTTCTTCCGCCGTTCCATACCCGGCAAGTAAATGGCAAAATTCACTCTCAACCTTGTCGTAAAACACCTGATTATCCCATAATGTATCGTCCGCATCGAATGCGATCACTTTAATTTGCTGCATGTCTCTCTCTTTTGATTCCTGCAAAAATACGCTTATAAAATGAAAGCAGCCTGCATCCGGTAAATAAAATTAAGTTCTTTTCCGGATTCAAGAACCAACACATACGGCTTTTGTTATTACCGCATAATCAGAGATGTTCAATGTTCAAACAGTAAAATCAATGTATGATAACCTAAAACAACAGAAGTATGAAAAAGTTAATGTTTGCTGTAATAGCTTGCGCGATGGGCCTTTCGCTGTTGAAAAGGACATATCTGGTGAAACCCGCTTCGGGTAATTTCCAACCGGGGGTAATTTATACGATCAGTCTCTGATCAGGAAAAGAGTAACGACAGGAAGTTTGCATTCTCCTCCTGCTCTCCGTCTTCCGGATTATGGCTGTAGCCGTTCTCCATCAACAAGTCACGGTATATCAGACAGAGCTGCATGGGTGAATGGTAAGGCTCGTATGTGCTGACCGGAAGTTGCGACACCGCATGCAGGGCATCTGCTATTTTCATCGCCATCCGCCTGTTCTCCTGTATCCGGTGGAAACACTCTTCCCGCTCCTCTACACTTTCGGCATGTACCATCTGCGACGCAAGTTCTTCTATTCGGTTGAGAGGTCCCCGCAGCTCCCTGCTGACGTGGGCAAAAAAGGCTGAGCGCAACCGGTCCGCCTGTTCGGTGCGCTCCTTCTCTATACACAGACGGTTGGCTTCCATCACCTGTGCGGTTATATTCTTGACGTATCCTTTCAGATAATAGAATCCATTGCCCAGCGGTTGGCAGGTCACAACATGATTTTCAAGATAAAAGTCCTCTCCGTTGCCATGAATCTTATAACGGATTCCTTCCTGGGGAGGACGCCCGGCGTGAATGTCGGCCATAAACTGAGTGACGGTCTGCAGATCTTCACCGTTCATCAATTTCAGATAATCCGCTGGATCGACATACTGCAATTCGTCGTGCCGATGGATGGTATCGGCGAATCCAATGTAACGTAATCTTCCCGTTTCGGTACTGTATGTCCACATACCAACTCCTGCTATTTTCAGCATTTCCAACAATACCTTTTCCCTGAAAAGGGCATCAAGGCTCTCTTTACGATGTTTTTTAGCCATTCTGTAATGATTATGAATACTTAGATGGTCCTGAGTTGTTTTACAGTTAAATCTATTTTATAAGTCCATTGTCTATCCAATTGCATAGTACACATCCGAAAGATGTTTGTTGAAGTACAACAATCGGGAAAAGAAAAGGTTCGATAACGGGAGAAGACTTTCATTATTCACAACAGAATAGCACAGAGTTCTATAGAACGAACTTGATCTGTTGATAACTAATGACATTGATTTATATAATCTGTAGAGAATGCCGGTCTGCCTCCTCCTAGTCAAAAAAGTCACACAGATCATATTCCATGATTAGCAGGAAATAATCTGCATAAATCATCATGGCCACTTGGCAATACACCGATACTACCGATATTCGTTACATATAATTAACGTATGAACATCCTTTTTGGTTTAATCCTTTTGGTTATCTTTACCCCACTAATTAACATAATAATTGTCATGAAACATATATCTATTAACTATATTCTAACTACTGCACTTGCGTTAGGTATCGGCATCAGCATCCCTGTCCTTATAGGCAGCACTTGCCTCAGCGAACAACACTCTGTACAATCCGAAGTTCCTTATTGCGTCACTCCTCCCACTGTCCCCGAACAAGCTGTGTTTGATGGTGACACCATCGACCTGCGTCGTTATGACCGCCGTGAACGTATGGACCGCGAACTGATGTCCTTCACTTACATGCACTCCAGCACCATGCAAATGATTAAACGGGCCAACCGCTACTTCCCTGTCATTGAACCATTACTGAAAGCCAACGGCATTCCGGACGACTTCAAATATCTGATGGTAATAGAAAGCAATCTCAACCCAATAGCACGTTCACCGGCCGGTGCCGCCGGTTTATGGCAATTTATGCCTGTCACTGCCCGTGAATTCGGTCTTGAAGTAAATGATAACGTAGACGAACGCTATCATATTGAGAAAGCTACCGCAGCCGCCTGCCGCTATTTCAAGCAGGCTTATGCCAAATATGGCGACTGGATGGCTGTATCTGCCTCTTACAATGCCGGACAAGGACGTATTTCCTCTCAACTAGACAAACAATTGGCGGATCATGCCATGGACCTCTGGCTGACAGAAGAAACCTCACGCTACATGTTCCGCCTACTGGCTGTAAAAGAGGTATTCGGCAATCCTCAACGTTTCGGTTTTCTGCTGAAGCGGGAACATCTCTACCCTGCCATTCCCTACAAAGAAGTGGCGGTAGATACAGAAATCAGTGACTTGAGCAACTTTGCACAGAAACAAGGCATCACCTATGCACAACTTCGCGATGCCAACCCCTGGCTTCGAGGTTCATCACTAAAAAACAAAACCGGGAAGAAATACGTTTTACATATACCCACGCAAGAGGGTATGAATTATGATCCTCGTAAAACAGTTCCTCACGAACATAAATGGGTGATTGACTAATGGTTAATCAAACAAGTACATTGGTATATTAATATATTGGCACATTGAAAAGTGATTCTTGGCTCCATCGTTTTTTGCATAATCAGCCGCTAAAGCATAAGCTGTATGTCATTATCTTCGAATCCGATACACCCGCAGGGAAAGCATTCGACGTAACCCTTATCATATGTATTCTGCTGAGTATCCTGCTTGCTATAATCGAAAGCCTTCAAGGTCTGCCTTCCTGGCTTTCCACTCCCTTTATCGTGCTTGAATATCTTTTCACAGTTTTTTTTACCTTTGAATATGTCACCCGCATCTATTGCTCACCCAATCCACGAAAATATATTTTCAGTTTTTTCGGTATTGTCGATCTTCTGGCTACATTGCCACTCTACCTTGCCTTCTTCCTGCCCGGAGCACGCTATCTGCTGATTATACGTGCTTTCCGGATTATCCGGGTATTCCGAATATTCAAGTTGTTCAACTTCTGGCTCGAAGGTGAACGTCTACTCACTTCCCTGCGGGAAAGCAGCAAAAAGATCGCCGTCTTTTTCCTCTTTGTTGTCATCCTCGTCGTTGCCATCGGCACTTTAATGTACATGATTGAAGGGACTCAACCCAATACACAATTTAATAACATTCCGAATAGTATCTATTGGGCCATTGTCACCATGACCACCGTAGGCTATGGAGACATCACTCCTGCTACCGCTCTTGGCAAATTTCTTTCTGCCTGCGTGATGCTGATCGGTTACACAATTATTGCTGTCCCTACAGGTATCGTCTCTGCATCCATGATGAAAGAATACAAAAAATTAAAAGACTTACAATGTCCCAACTGTCATAAAACGGGGCACGAAGAGAATGCCACTTATTGTAAATACTGCGGACATAAATTGAAAAATGATGAAATTTACCGGCAAGAAAACACGGCAACTGATCCGGATCGGACTACTTCATAAGTATCTTACCCCCTTCGATCTTTACCTCTTCTCCGTCCAACAGTATTTGCACTCCCCTGCGCATGGCAGTCTCCACATTCAATCCGAAACGTGCATACCCCAACAACTGGGCGGTTACCCGCATTAAGTCAACCAAAGGTAAAGCGACCTGCTGTTCCAGTATATTCCGAGCCGCATTGGCTACCTCACGAGGAGGTAAATCTACGGCTTCACGCTTGGAGTCTATGCGGAATCCGGTATACGAGTCTGCTTCTTCCTTGGTATTCCAGTAGAAAACCAATCCATCAATTTCCTGCTTGTAATAAGGAGTTTTATCCAGTATACCATCCATCCATTCAATCAGGCGAGCTGTCTTCCGAAGAATACCATAAGCATTAAAGATTCTGCTGCTTAACAATGAACGGCTAATCGGAGCCTCCGTACGCATGATCTCATTCAATTGTTTTCTGATACGGGGCTCCCGGCGTGGCATCATCAATTCCCAAGCAGATACATTTACAGAGTTTAGAAGAGTTTTTTCATAGATCTCCGGTGACGCAGTTTTCACTTCTTCCCGAATTACTAGCTCCGGCAACTTCACTAAACAATGTTGTGCATGGCATAGTAAACCCTCTTTTTGCACTTCTCCCGATCCTGAAGCCAAAGAAATCACCGGAACGGATCGTTGCGATTTTCCGCACTCTGCTCTTTTCAATTCCACCTCTATATGGTCAATAACTTTCTGTGAGTCTTCCCACCAATCCAGAGTCCATACTTTACAAATGTTCCATCCCAACATTTTCAGTACACTGTCTTGCACAATCTCCCTATCCCGAGCTGTTTTTGCAGCCCGATAATTCTCGCCATCACACAAAATCCCGAGCATATAACGGGAGGTATCATTAGGATCGATAATACCTACATCTACTTTGAATCCGGAACATCCGATTTTGGTTTTCACCTGATGTCCTTTTTCACGAAGTGCCGCAGCAATCAGCTCACCCATTTCGACCTCTTCGGATACCGCTGCATAAGAATGATTCAAAACTCCGGTACCCTTACCTGCATATTCAAGGAAATATTTCAAACCTGCCACTCCTATAGAAGATGTCTTTTTCAGATCAATCTGGTCGGCTCTTAATGTAGAGAAGACTTTCATCTCATATCGGGCACGTGACACTGCCACATTCAAACGACGTTCGCCACCATCCCTATTCAACGGTCCGAAATTGAGACTCACCCTTCCGTTGACATCTGGACCATAACCTACAGAAAAAAGAATAACGTCCCGTTCATCCCCTTGCACATTTTCCAGATTCTTAATAAAAACAGGTTCTTCACGATTGAATGCAAGATTCTCTAATTCTGCGTTCTGTAAAACAACATCCGATAACATGTCTTCTATTAAAGTCTGCTGTACGGAACTAAAAGTTACAACACCTATACTCTGATTTCTCAATTCCGGATCGGAAAGTCTGCGAACAATCTCATCTACTACCGCCTGTGCCTCAGCCTGATTCTGACGACTTTTACCCTTATCGTAATATCCCTCGATGGGTACTAAAGTAACTTTGGCAGCCAGATCATCCGGAGATGGAAAAGTCAGCAACTTATTATCATAATACTGAGAATTGCTGAAAGCAATCAGGCTTTCATGTTTACTGCGATAATGCCATAACAAATATTTAGAAGGCATAGACAAAGCCAGGCAATCATCCAGGATACTTTCCAGATCTTCTATCTCTATATGTTCTTCATCAACTGAATTACTGGTAAAGAAATTAGTCGGGGGCATTTGTTTCGGATCACCTACAACGACTACATGATTTCCACGGGCAATAGCACCTACGGCTTCACAAGTAGGCATCTGTGAAGCCTCATCAAATACAACCAAATCAAACTTATCGTGGTTCACATTGATATACTGCGCTACTGACATTGGACTCATCAGCATACACGGACACATACGTGACAATAAGTTGGAAATCGAATCGAACAACTTACGAATAGACATTCCACGTCCGTTACTGCGAATACATTTCTGCAAAATACCAACCTCCGAACTTTGGGCAGCCGCAAGTACAAATGATGGGATATTAGAAGCCAGTTTTGTATAAAGTTCCTTTTTTATTAATTCCTGATACTCCGTATTCAATTCACGAAAACGCCGGATACTGTCATTGAACAGCTCCCCGTTAAAAAATTGCAGAACCTGCTCCTTCCCGATGGCATATTCAATAAAACTATGATAAAACCCTTTCAAATAAATATTCATCATCCGTTCGGCAGGCAAATTACGTTCCGTATATGCTGCAAATACAGAAGTCAAGCCACAAGCCTCGAACCGACGAGATACATTCAGCCAACGATACCAATCTTTCAGCTTATCCGTGTTCCTTGCCCAAATCTCACATTGTCGTGACGCTCCTGCCAGCCAGTCGTCTTCACAAGCATGAAGCACCTCTTTGGAAACGCCCAATAATTGCAACATCGATTTTTCCAATTGCTTTATACACTCCCAGTCGTATACCAAACCTTCCAACAACTCCCGATTCATTTGCCGGAACAAAGAATAACCCTCAGAGAGTTGTTCCGCCAGCTTCTCCTTAACTCGCCGTATAGACATAGGATCATCCACTACCTCCACCAGAAGCCTATTCAATTGGAGTATAGCCTTGCTCATCACTTCTATATCGTCCCATTGCTCTTCACCGGGATGGGATTTATTCCCAAATAAGTCCTCAAACCAACGACTACTGCTATCTACTTCCTGTTTTTGCTGCTGATAAAAGAGCAATTGTTGCAAAGCGGGAAGAACTTGTTCTTTATTGACACGGCCCTGAAGCGAAAAGAGAGACAGCTCCTTACAAAACTTCCGTTGTTTTAACAAGCGAGGCAGAAACCAACTCTGTGTAATATCTTTCCATTCCGAGATCTTTTGCTGCACCGGTAAAGTGAGAAAAGTGTCTTCAAATGATTGTTTTAGCAGATTGCAAAATTCATCTCTTTTTCGTCCATGTTCAATGATCCGGCCTATCTTATCAACATTCTCGTCAAGATCGGTTAACAACATCAAGTTACCGGTCATACCAGGAAGTTGCATTAGGATTCGGATGAACCGAACAAAGTTATCCAATAGCTTCTCTGTGCATTTATTCCCTATTCCATAATTTGAGAAGCATCTATTCATCTTCTCTTCCATCTTCTGCAACAGAATCATATAGTCTTTCAGAAGTTTATCCGCTTCTTCTTTCAGTTGAGAAGAGTACTCCATTATATTGATTCCTGTGAGAGGATGCTGATGGGAATGTCCACTTACTTTTCCAACTCCGATCAACTCCTCCACAGCATGATTCCATTCATTGAATTGCTCCTTAGTCAACGAAGCAAGCAAAGAAGCGGGTATCATTATTTCTTCTGTTTCGTCAATGGAGCTATAACGGGTAATAGCCTCGTAGACAGATATGCCACAAGGATATATTCGGTGTAATGCCTCTACATATCCATTAATCTGCTGACGCATTTTAAACAGCCTTTCCGACTCTTCCTTAAACTCTTCCGGTTCCTTATAACGAAAGATCTCAGTTGATTCTTTCAGCTGACTCAGTACATCTGTCTTTCGTGCTTTATTAGAATGCAGTTCCAGGCAGAACGGAGCTAAACCTATATTCATAAGCCTTTTCTGAACTACGGAGAGTGCAGCCATTTTTTCGGCCACAAACAATACCCGTTTACCCTGATACAGTGCATTGGCTATAATATTCGTAATGGTTTGTGACTTGCCAGTTCCCGGAGGTCCATGTAAAATAAAGCTTTTCTCATTTACAGCTTCATAAACCGCTTCAAGCTGCGAAGAATCGGCACTGACAGGCAACGCAATATCAGCAGGAGTTAAAGCATGATCCAGTTCTACGGCATTGGCATCGACTTCTGCAACCTCCCATTCCATTTTACCACTCATCAAACTGCCGACAATCTTATTTTTACTCAACTCTTCGGCATTCGAATGAATGTCATTCCACATGATGAACTTACTGAATGAAAAAGTACCCAAAATAGCCTGTTCTTCTACGTCCCAACGCTTTTCGTTCATCACAGCTTTCCGAAAGATTGAGAAAATACGTTTCACATCGGTTCCATTTTCATCTTTCGGCAATGAATCGAGCCCAGAAATAGTGATGCCAAAGTTTTGTCTCAACATCTCCAACAAGGTAATGTTAAGCATACTCTCTTCTTCACGGGCACGGATAATATATCCTTTGGATACCGACTTACGGATCATCTCAACAGGAAGTAACAATATCGGGGCATAGCGAGGACGCTCACTATGTTCGGTTTCATACCACCTCAACAGCCCCAAGGCAAGATATAAAGTATTTGCACCATTTTCTTCCAATGCTATTCTGGAAGAACGATATAAATAAGTAAGCGATTTCTTCAGATCCTGTTCGGTAAGATAGGTTCTCAATCTTTTTTGAGTCAGCTCCTGCTTAATCAAACCAATCATCGGATCCGATTCCGTTAAAGTGCCATAAAGCCCGAAGTCATACAACGGATTATCCCAATCAGAGGGCTTACCCAAAATCTGAAATTCTGTTCCGTCCGAAAAAGCATCTTCCATCTTATCTATATCCGCAGAGATCACTTGAAGGGCATTACGGGTAATACGCAGGTTCAGAAAATTATTACGTAGACTCAGGTCAAGTAACTTTCGTTCCCACAAAAGTTGTTTGGTGAATTCCACATAACTATCCTGATTATCCAAATCATATTGCTTAATCTCTTCCGGAGCACTAACAGGACTAATGTACAACCCGCCTTTAGGAATCTGAGCTACCTCCGGACTCACAGTCCATGCTTTCCCATGCATAACCCGTTGAGGTAAAGGCAAAATATGAGCAAAACGGCTGCGAGCAACATCTATAAAACAAGTAAAGTCATTCACAGCCAACATTTTGTCATTAGCCAGCCCGACTGCGGTATCGAAAGTCACATTGTTTCCATCGGTCATACAAGTGGCTTCCAGCAAAATAACTTCGTTGATACCGTCCGCCGTTCGTTTGGTCAATAACGAAGGGTCATCGTTCACCGCATCAGGAAATGTCCCGTCAATCAACCAGCATCCCACAAAAGCATGTCCCTGAATGATCACCAACAACGGATGCAACCCCATGGCTTCGGCACATGAAGCATACAACAGTGACAGATCCAAACAAGTCCCTAATTTACCGGAAAGTACATTATCCGAAAGCCTGACTCGCTGACCGGCATCACCAAAACTGGACGGAGGTGTGCAGTATGCAATATGCTGCTCTTTAATAGCCTCGTACAGAGCCGCCAACTGTAACTTCACCCGATTGGGATTACAACTCTGATAAGCATCCAATGAAGAATTACCGGACCACTCTTTCAGGATAGATGACGCCCGCGAAAGAACTCCTGTAAGTACCGGATGATTAGGAACCACAAATGCAGACAAAAGTTCAGGCAATACCTGAATGCCTCCCCATTGATCAAAAGCCAGGATATCAACAGGATACTTCTCTTGAAAAAATACGTTTTCTTCATCAGAAACTACCAGAACGATAGTACCGGACAAGCGTTCGGTTTGCTGAATAAAAAAAGAAGGGTCCAGCATCAGATTTAATCCGGTTATTGTAATAATCTCACCGGAAGCTAATTTTTCTACCATTACCGGTGAAACTGATGCAAATTCAGGCTCCAGAGTTAGAAATACCTTTAAATCCGCAAGCGGATGTTCTGTATTATTTTTAATAGAAAGTAACCGGACAACAGGTATCCGGTTTTGCTGCATGGAATAATTGATAACAGGCAAATAAATAAATTCCACATCCAATTGTGAAGAAGGATTCTCTTGACTCATGATAAACGAGATTAATTAATTCACATTCAAACAATAACATGTGGCAAAATTACATATTTATTTATAAAGGAGACCTCTTTAATTTAAAGAATTTACAAAACAAGCAGAAATATATGTATTATTTTCTTTTCTTATCTAAAAAATATTCTGCCAGTAGAATAAATACATATCCGCCGGCATAACTGACCATATCTTTCAAATCGAAAGTAGAACCAAGGGCTATACGGAGTATACGATTCGATATTCCCAACACATCCACCAACTGAAAATATTGAAGTATCTCTATGAAACAGGTAAAAGCAAGCACATACAAAGGTAATTGTGACAAACCGTTCGGAATAAAAATCCGTATAAAACAATAAATCAACACAACAACCAGTGCGTCACCCATATAAGGACGTACAAAGCTATCACGAACATATATACCAATAATAATCTCAACTACCAGTATTACGACAAAACATATCGCATAGAAAAAACTTTTATTCATGGTGTCTTTCGAATTTTATCTTTCACAGGATATACTGAGAATACAAAGTTCGATTGTTGTTTATCAATACCATTAAAAACTTTATGTATTATATCAACTTTATGATGTCAGTATTTCCGATAGAAATAATCTTTTGACTGCGAATATACGTTATTTCTAAAAAACTATTGTATCTTTAGGTAATGAATAAACGATTGAAATAAAGATAGAAAGGAAATTTACGTATGATGTTGAACTTCGACTTTGTATTAAGACTGTTAGTCGCCGGAATCTTAGGTGCCATCATTGGCTTGGACAGAGAATATCGTGCCAAAGAAGCGGGCTATCGCACACACTTTCTGGTGTCATTGGGTAGTGCACTGATTATGATCGTTTCTCAATACGGCTTTCAAGAAATCATAAAAGAAAATAGTGTTACACTCGATCCAAGCCGTGTAGCGGCACAAGTAGTCAGTGGGATTGGTTTTATCGGTGCCGGAACGATTATCTTTCAAAAACAGATAGTCAGAGGACTGACTACAGCGGCAGGGATCTGGGCAACAGCCGGAATAGGCCTGGCAGTAGGCGCGGGCATGTACGTCATAGGTATTGCTGCCATGGTACTGACCCTGATTGGTCTTGAAGTGCTAAGTTACCTATTTAAAAGCATAGGAATGAAAAGCTCAATGATAACTTTTTCGACCGATAACAAACAAGTACTGAAAGGAGTGGCTGATCGATTTAATTCCAAAGATTACCTCATAGTGTCGTATCAGATGGATACACAGAAGCACGGAAGCATAGAAACCTATCAAGTAACAATGATCATCAAATCCAAACGGAACAATGACGAAGGACATTTGCTATCTTTAATACAAGAATTTCCTGAAGTGACAGTAGAACGAATTGAATAAGATTATTTCTGTTTTTCGGTGATATACTTCCAATAACGCACCGGCATATCCTGTTTATGTTTACGAGGATTCAGTCTTTCTTTAATTGTGATAGATTTAAAATAAGTCTTCCAAAGTTGTTGGAAAAGTTTTTCGTCCTTATCCATCAAACTTTCGTCCAGCATTCCGGTAATCAGATGTGCTGCTTGACCATCATCATCAAATGTCACCTCCTCTACCGTGTGTAGATCATAATAAAAACCATAACGGCGCTTCATGTCATAAATCAGCCACCGCTGATCGGCAAAACGATCTTTAAAGTGACCTACCGTCAAAGGTAAAGCATTGTGCTGTGGTTCAAAAGCAGCGAAAAAGGTACCATCCACCGCTTTCTGAAAACGTACGAACTGCAACATACGCAAACGCTCCCAATCTACCCGCTTCCATATTTTGGAAAGAGCGAGAACATCCGGATCACCGAAATTAGTCTCAATGGAGACGGGAGAGTCAATGGCCTTTCGGATGTATCGGAACAAAAGCATACCTACTTCCGGTAACTCTGAAAGCCAACACCAGGTGATAGCTGAAAGGGCTGATGCCGATATCTTCTTCTGCAATCCCCGCCAGACACGTCCTGCCTTCTCTTCATCAGTGATAACCGTAAAAATGTCATCATAGAAAAGTGGTAAAGTATCTCCTTTCGAGAGTAAGACATCAGGAAAGGTCTTGCGGTTATAAGCATCGAATAGTGCTGTCAGCAAGCCATCAAGTGTTTTATCGTAGATAAAAAGAATCATAACAATCTCAATCGTTAAAAACAAATGATAACTGATTTTCATCCGTCTTTTTCTTAGCAGATTTGGGCAGTAACAAGCTACGTACGGTCTGTGGAGTCATTTCATTTACAGTCCGCATGGGTAATTCGCTGCAAGTAATAAAATATTGTGCTTTTTTCATAACCACACCTATTTTTTTAAGTTGATAATATCCCAACTTCGAATAACGACGGGAAGCTATAATTAATTTTGCCGACTTTACCCCAATTCCCGGAATACGAAGTATCATTTCATAATCCGCCTTGTTGATATCAACAGGAAACTGCTCGGGATGACGTAACGCCCACGACAACTTGGGATCTATTTCCAGATCAAGATCAGGATAGGTGTCATCCACAATTTCATTGACTTTAAACTGATAGAACCGCATCAGCCAATCTGCCTGATAAAGACGATTCTCACGTACCAAAGGAGGCTGCTTAAGTGCAGGTAAACGAGTATCGTATGTATTTACTGATACGTAACCGGAATAATAGACACGCTTCATCGTGGGACGCTGGTAAAGGGCGGAAGAAAGAAAGAGAATATCCTTATCACTTTCAGCCGTAGCACCGACAATCATCTGTGTACTCTGACCCGCAGGAGCAAAGCGGGGCGCATAGCGGAACTTTTTTCGTTCTTCACTACTTTCCAGTACGCCCTGTTGAATATAAAGCATCGGTGCAAATACACTTTTATGATCTTTTTCAGGAGCCAGCAGTTTCAAGTTCTCTTCTTTGGGGATCTCCACGTTCACACTAAGCCGGTCAGCATAACGCCCGGCTTCGTTCACCAATTCCCGGCTGGCTCCCGGAATACTTTTCAAATGAATGTACCCGTTAAAGCGGTGCACTTCACGCAGATCTTTCGCCACACGTACCAAACGCTCCATTGTATAATCGGGATTTCGCACCACACCGGAACTCAAAAACAACCCTTCAATGTAATTTCGACGATAAAACTCAATCGTCAAATCTACCAGTTCGGACACAGATAACGTAGCCCTGGGCAAGTCATTACTTCTCCGGTTAATACAATAGGCACAATCGTATATGCAATAATTGGTAAGCATCACTTTCAGTAACGAAATGCAACGTCCGTCTTCCGCAAAACTATGGCAAATACCCCATCCACCCACCGTATTACCTAATGTACCGGGCTTGTTGGCACGCACCGTGCCACTTGAGGCGCAGGAAACATCGTACTTGGCCGATTCTGCCAGTATCTTCAATTTTTCGAGAACATTTGCATTCATAAGCGGTAAAGAGTTTGCATGTTTTGTATCTCGGCTTTTATCTTATCCCGCAGCGACTGGGGCTTCAACACCTCCACTGCCGCTCCTTTGGATAATAACTCCTGAATAAAATCATAAGTATGCGAAATATAAAGTTCAAAATCAACATAACTCTCTGTAACGGCAATCTCCTTTTGACTGGAATGTAAAGGAAGATTTCTCAGGTATGGAGCCTGTGAAATAGTGGTCCTGAGGACAGTGTGCTGAGGAAGCAGATTTTCATCACGAATAATACCAAAACTATCTCTGAAATGATCCTGAGGAGTAAACTTACGTGGGAAATTGAATGTCTCTTCCGAAAGAGCGATTCTCTTGATCCGATCGAGAGAATAAGAACGAAAAGCTTTATATTCCCGGTTTATTCCTATCAAATACCAGCGATGACGGAATAATTTCACGAAATAAGGCTCAAGTAGCACATCTTTGGAGTGTTCCCAGTTGTACGCCTGATATTCCATAGCAAGCACGCGTCCGCTACGCATAGCATCAATAACAAGATCCATGAATTGCACTCCCGAAGGTACTTCCTCAAATACAATCCGGTTCTTCATATCCACATTTTCCTGCAATACATTGTTCAACGAAAAACTATTCAGTAACCACATCTTCAACTTATCACCCAACATTCCTTCGGCGTCTGCTATATAATAGGTATTGTTCCGTTTATCACATTCAATGTTTATGTCGAACATTTCTTCAATGGCCTGTCGATGGTTATGGAAAGTCCGCAAAGGTATATCAGAACGATTATCATCTCCCGCTCTCCAACGACGATTGATTTCGGCAAATGTCACAGGAGCATTCCGGAAGATAGTATCCACCAGCCAGATTAGTTTATTGAATTGTTGTTTTGCCATACTAAACTTGATTTCTGCTGCAAAGCAAGGAAATGTTTATGCCAAAAATAAGCACAATCCTCCAAAAGATCAAAAGATAATCTCTTTTTAACCACTTCATTGCAGGATACAACAGTTCTTAATAATCCGAAAACGATCTTCGTTTGTTATTTATAAAAGAGACTGAAAATTATGAAGAAGAAGTTTACTATATTTGTCGTGCTATTGGCCGGTATCATTTACACTGGCCATGCACAAGGCGTACAATGGATTTATCAACAAAAACAGGAGAAAAAAAACATGAAGAATCTGAGTGAAATATATTTTGCAGGCGGTTGTTTCTGGGGAACAGACCATTTCCTGAAACAGATCAGAGGAGTAAAATCGACTCAGGTCGGATATGCCAACGGAAACATTGCTAATCCGACTTACCAACAGGTGTGTACAGGAAAAACCAATTTTGCAGAAACCGTTAAGGTGGAGTATAATCCACAAGAAGTTCCCCTAAAACTATTGATCGACCTTTTTTTTAAGACAATAGATCCTACAAGTCTGAATCGACAAGGCAATGACAAAGGTTCGCAATATCGCACCGGTATTTATTATACTGATAAAGTTGACTTGCCGACTATCCGGACAGCCATCGACGAATTGGCTAAAGAGTATTCCAAACCTATAGTCATAGAAGTGAAACCCTTATCCAATTTCTACAAAGCCGAGGAATATCATCAGGATTATCTGGATAAGAATCCCGGAGGATACTGCCATATTAACCCTGCACTATTCGAGTTGGCAAAAAAAGCAAATGCACAGGCTGAGCAGCCCCAGACAAATTACAAAAAGCCGGATGACGCCACACTTCGTAGTAAATTGACGCCCGAGCAATATGCGGTCACACAAAAGAACGCAACCGAACCAGCTTTTCATAACGAATACTGGGATGAAAAACGAGATGGCATCTACGTAGATATCACTACCGGTGAGCCTCTTTTTATATCAACAGATAAGTTTGATTCCGGCTGTGGCTGGCCCAGTTTCACCAAACCGATAGAAAAAGAAGTGATAAAAGAGAAGATGGATACATCACACGGAATGATACGCACAGAAGTACGAAGTAAAACGGGAGATGCACATTTAGGACATGTCTTCACGGATGGCCCTAAAGAAAAAGGAGGATTACGTTATTGCATCAACAGTGCATCCTTACGCTTCATTCCAAAAGAGAAAATGAAAGAAGAAGGATATGGAGAGTACTTGAAACTTCTGCCTCAAAAATAAGTCACCAACAGATATCAAAATCATTGTCGGAATCCCAGTGTACACAAAAAGAGGATATCCACAAGATTATCGTTTCTGAAATATAGACGGATTAAAATTCTGTAAAACAAAAAAGCCGGTTTCAAAATTGAGACCGACTTTTCCATTTTTTCTATTCGTAAGATTACTTCTTTGATTCTTCCAAAGATACTTTACGGAATTCTTTCATTGCTTTTTCGATTTCCAATGAAGCTTTACGGGCACGAGTTCCTGCAGCTTTGTTACCATTTTCAATCTGAGCATTTGCATCTTTGTTGAACTCAGCTACCAAAGTAGCAATCTTTTCTACTAATTCTTTCATAATCCTTATTTATTTCTTCGTTAATAATGATGGGCAAAAATACATCCTTTCCCGAAATAAACGCATAAAAACGATATTTTTTTTGAAATTATCAGCTAAAAATCAGCAAAAAAATAAGGTTTAGTCTTTTTTATCTACTTTTGCAGGCATGAAACCGCTTACAGATACTGATTACATACACGCATTGATAGCCGAAGGGGAGCATCAACAGCAAGACTTTAAATTTGAAATATCCGATGCCCGTAAAATCGCCAAAACACTGTCAGCTTTTGCCAATACCGATGGAGGACGGCTGTTGATCGGCGTTAAAGACAATGGAAAAATAGCCGGTGTACGTTCGGATGAAGAAAAATATATGATAGAAGCAGCTGCCCAACTTTATTGCCGGCCGGAAGTTGATTATTCCATGCAAACATTTCACGTTGAAGGACGTTCTGTATTAGTCGTACAAATAGATGAAAGTGAACACAAGCCCGTTTTTGCAAAAGACGAAAACGGTAAATCACTGGCATATATTCGGATCAAAGATGAAAATATCCTGGCTACTCCGGTACATTTGCGCGTCTGGCAGCAAAGCGGTAGTCCGGCAGGAGAATTGATCCGCTATACCGAACGGGAACAACTGTTGCTGGACTTACTGGAAGAAAATACTTCGCTTTCTCTTAACCGCTATTGCCGGCAAGCAGGTATTTCCCGACGGGCTGCAGAGCATTTACTGGCTAAATTTATCCGGTTTGATATCGTGGAACCGATATTCGAGAACCATAAATTCTACTTCAGGCTAAAATAAAAGAATTTGCCCCTGATACCAATTAATTAATAGATATGAATCTAATTAACGATATATTATGGACCTACATCCTGATTGCAATGCTGTTGGGATGCGCCATTTGGTTCACGATTAAAACCCGTTTCGTGCAATTCCGCATGATCGGCGAAATGCTACGTCTGTTGAAAGACTCTGCCGGAAAAGGAGAACATGGAGAGAAACATATTTCTTCGTTCCAGGCCTTTGCCATATCACTGGCAAGCCGTGTCGGTACAGGAAATCTGGCTGGCGTAGCTACGGCAATTGCCATCGGCGGACCGGGTGCCATATTTTGGATGTGGATCATTGCTCTATTAGGAGCATCGAGTGCTTTTGTAGAATCTACCCTCGCACAATTATATAAGGAAAAAGGGAAGGAATCTTTTATCGGAGGCCCTGCCTACTACATGAAGAAAGGGTTAAAAAAAACATGGATGGGAATTCTGTTTGCCATACTGATTACTGTCACTTTCGGATTTGCCTTCAACTCAGTACAAAGCAATACCATTTGTGCAGCTGTAGAACATGCGTTTGGCATCAGCCATGTGCCTATGGGCATCATCCTGACCGGACTGACTCTATTGATTATTTTCGGAGGTATCCAGCGCATTGCTAAAGTAAGCAGCATCATCGTCCCTGTCATGGCACTGGGATATGTAGGATTGGCACTGGTCATTGTACTCATCAATATCACACATCTGCCGGATGTTATCGGAACCATTGTCAGTCATGCTTTTGGTTGGCAACAGGCTTTAGGAGGAGGTGTAGCAGCTGCATTGATGCAAGGCATCAAACGTGGGCTGTTCAGCAATGAAGCCGGTATGGGTTCGGCACCGAACGTAGCTGCAACCGCATTCGTATCACACCCGGTGAAACAAGGACTGATTCAGACCTTAGGAGTTTTCACAGATACTCTTATTATCTGTTCATGCACAGCATTCATCATTCTTTTCAGTGGTGCTCCGCTCGATGGTTCGACCAACGGAGTACAACTCACTCAACATGCGTTGAACAACGAAATAGGAAGCATAGGAGGTATATTTGTGGCAGTTGCCCTTTTCTTTTTTGCATTTAGCAGCATCATCGGCAATTACTATTATGGAGAAGCAAATATCCGATACCTCACCCACAAACGATGGATAGTTTACCTTTACCGTTTATTGGTAGGAGGGATGGTATGGGTGGGAGCCATGTCCACTCTCGATTTTGTATGGGGACTGGCAGATATCACCATGGGGTTAATGGCCATCTGCAACCTGATAGCGATCGCCTTTCTGGGAAAATATGCTTTCCGATTGCTGCAGGACTATCGTGAACAGAAAAAGTCAGGCATCAAAAGCCCGGTATTCACCAAAAACAAGATGAAGGATATTGAAAAAGATATTGAGTGTTGGTAAAGAGCCTCAAAAAGAATAGATGTTATCCGTGTAATCTGTAGTAATTTAACAACTTATTTAGTAAATTTGCAACCTCAATCTATAATTGACAAAATGACTTATGAGCATATTCGCTAACTTATTTAAAAAACAGGCCGACGCTGACGCAAAAGTAGTAGGCAATGTAGAAGATTTCGTATCACTGACACGTGTATATTTTCAATCTGTAATCGCAGTAAATTTAGGTATTACGAATATCCGTTTTCTGCCGGATGTAGCCAACTTCAAACGTTTATTCAAAGTAGCCACACAAGGTGGCAAATTAGGACTTGCCGAGAAATCAGCTTCCCGCAAGATGTTGATGCAGGATTACGGCATCAGTGAATCGTTTTTTAAAGAGATAGACACCTCTATCAAGAAAAACTGCCGCACACAAAATGATGTACAGGCATATCTTTTCATGTACCAGGGATTCTCAAGTGACCTGATGATGCTGATGGGTAACCTGATGCAATGGAAGTTCCGTATGCCGGCGATATTCAAAAAAGCCTTGCGCTCCATGACAGAAAAAACTGTGCACGATGTATGTACCAAAACAGTATGGAAAGCTGATGACGTACACAAAACGGCTGCCGCAGTACGCCAGTACAAAGAACGTCTCGGATTTTCGGAACAATGGATGTCAGAGTACGTATACAACATTGTTTTACTGGCTAAAAAAGAGCCGAAACATAAGGACGAAGAAGCGAAAGCAAAATGAAAAGCGGAATGTTATTAAACAAAAAAGAATCGTAAAGAATAGCATGAATAGCAAAGCGGAGGTTTTCTACCTCCGCTTTTTTTGTTATATTTATGCAAATATTTCAATTTTAACAATCTAAAAACAATCGCGTATGAAACAAAAGAAAATGCTTTCACTCACACTTTCCCAAATACGGCAACTATACTGTCAGGAGTTACCTGAACTCACAGCAATGGCTCAACAAAGTCTTGACGACACCGACTTTAAGAACCACCTGCAAGAGTTCCTCACTCCTTACATATCCGGAGGGAACAAAGCGGGTGAGCAAATTCGACTCCTTATCAGCTACGACGGAAAGACTGTTCATGAGCTGTCTAACGAACAGGATATGCAAATACAGACCTTATCTCTTCTCCGACGCTTCTTGACCGGGAATTTGGAAAATGCAGAAATACCTACTGACTTGTTCCTGGACCTATACTATCTCTTTAAAAGACTGGAAGAGCCGGAATCCCCACTCCCCTCTCCACAACGAATTAAAAACCGAACCGAACGCTGGGCCACCGGACTGGACGAAGATGTGATAGAGTTACGTTCCGAGAATCAGGAACGGATGCTGCATCTACTGATACAAAAAATAGAAAACCGGAAATCCAAACCATCTTCACGTTTTCACTTTGAAGAAGGAATGAGTTATGAAGAGAAATATCAACAGGTCTGTCAGTGGTGGAACGACTTTCGCTTCCATCTTTCAATGGCCATCAAAACTCCTACCGAGTTGAACCGCTTTCTCGGGAACTCCCTTTCCAGCGAAACAATGTATTTGTTGTCACGGGCCCGCAAAAAAGGAATGCCTTTTTTTGCCACTCCTTACTATCTTTCTTTACTCAATACCAGTGGAGAAGGGTATAACGATGAAGCCATCCGCAGCTACATTCTTTACTCCCCCCGTCTGGTAGAAACCTATGGTAACATTCGTGCCTGGGAACGTGAAGACATTGTAGAAGCCGGTAAACCGAACGCCGCCGGATGGTTATTGCCGGATGGACATAACATCCACCGTCGTTATCCGGAAGTAGCTATCTTGATCCCCGATACAATGGGACGGGCTTGTGGAGGATTGTGCGCTTCATGTCAACGCATGTACGACTTCCAGAGCGAACGATTGAATTTCGAGTTCGACGCACTTCGTCCTAAAGAAAGCTGGGACAAAAAGCTACGCAGATTAATGTCTTATTTTGAAGAAGATACCCAATTACGAGATATATTGATTACCGGAGGAGATGCTCTGATGAGTCAGAACAAAACCCTGAAAAATATTCTTGAGGCTGTTTACCGCATGGCCGCACGTAAAAGAAAAGCAAATCAGGAACGCCCGGAAGGAGAAAAATACGCAGAATTGCAACGTGTCCGTCTGGGATCAAGATTATTAGCTTACCTACCTATGCGTATTAACGATGAATTGATAGAGATCCTAAGAGAATTTAAAGAAAAGGCTTCTGCCATCGGAGTGAAACAATTTATTATTCAAACTCACTTCCAAAGTCCTTTAGAGGTTACTCCCTACACCCGGGAAGCTATCCGGAAAATCCTTTCTGCCGGATGGCTGATTACGAATCAGCTGGTATATACCGTAGCTGCATCCCGACGGGGACACACCACAAGACTGAGACAAGTACTCAATTCGCTGGGAGTAGTTTGTTATTATACCTTCTCCGTCAAAGGATTCAATGAAAATTATGCCGTATTCACTCCCAACAGCCGATCGATGCAGGAGCAACATGAAGAAAAAGCATTTGGCAAGTTGACGCAGGAACAGGCTGACGAACTGTACTCTCTTCTTGAAACAGGTGAGGACATCGCTACTCGAATACGTCATTTCATGAAGAAACATCATTTACCCTTCATGGCAACAGACCGAAGTGTACTTAATCTGCCCGCTATCGGCAAGAGCATGACATTCAACCTAGTGGGAATAACAGAGGAAGGCAGACGTGTCCTTCGTTTCGACCATGACAGCACCCGCCGTCATAGCTCTATCATTGACAAACTGGGAAAAATATATATCGTAGAAAATAAATCACTCGCAGCTTATCTAAGGCAATTAAGCAAAATGGGGGAAGATCCGGAAGATTATGCCAGCATTTGGAGCTATACGGAAGGAGAAACAGAACCTCGCTTCAAGCTGTATGAATATCCTGAATTTGAATTCCACACAACAGAACGGATGAGCAATCTGGAAGTATTATAAACAACAAACAGTGAATAATAAACAGCCTCCTAATATATAATGCGTATCCTGTTTATTATTCACTGTTCATCACTCTTTGCCGAGCGTCCGTTATTCCTCGTTTTCCTCTTTCACCCGAATTACGATATTCGCTATGATAGCAGTCAAACCACCGGTCGTGATGCCAGACGAAAAGATACTACGAATAGCTTCCGGAGCCTGGCTTAACACATCGGGCATCAATTCTACTCCAAGTCCCAATGAAAGACTGACAGCCAATACCAATGTTTCCTTCCGTCCGATATTTTGTGATGCAACAATGCGGATTCCGGCTGCTGCGACAGTTCCGAACATTAACAAAGTAGCTCCGCCTAACACAGGGTCCGGCATCAGTGAGAAAACAGCTCCCACAATCGGAAATAGCCCCAAAAGAATCAACATTGCAGCTATATAGTAACCCACATACCGACTGGCCACTCCTGTCAATTGAATGATTCCATTGTTCTGAGCAAAAATAGAATTAGGGAAAGAGTTAAATATACCTGCCAGAAAAGAGTTAAAACCATCGGCCATCACACCTCCCGAAACTCGTTTGAGATAGTCGTCACCCTCGATCTTCAAACCAGAAATCATCGAATTGGCCGTTACGTCTCCGGTTGCTTCGATAGCTGTAATCATATATACGAGCCCGATGGCAATGAAAGAAGACACATTAAAATCGAGTCCGTATTTAAAAGGCTGGGGAATATTGAAACTCATCAGCATCTCTACATTCAAAGCACTCATATCTACTTTTCCCAAAACAAAAGCAAGGCCGTATCCCAAACAGAGTCCCAACACAATGGAACTCATGCGCAAATACTTATTCTTGCAACGGTTAAAAAACAGCACGCTGAGCAAAACCGCACCTGCAATCGAAAGATTCTCCCAAGAAGCAAACGTACCATTATCCATCGCAGTATAACCACCTCCACAAGAGATAATGCCTACTTTTATCAGACTTAACCCGATAAGCAACACCACGATACCCGAAACCAACGGAGTAATAATATTACGCATATATTTGAAAGTGCGGCTGATGATCATTTCAATGGGAGCAGCCGCCATACAGACACCAAAAATAAGAGGAAGTCCACCGACAAGTCCCGTAGCAATGATAGGACCGATAAACGAAAAACTTGTTCCCTGAATACAAAGCAACTTTGCCCCTATAGGTCCAAAACGGCGACACTGGATAAAAGTAGATACCCCCGAAGCAAAGAGAGACATCGAAACCAAGAAACCGGTTTTCTCCACATCCAGTTTCAAGGCACTGGCGATAATCAACGGCGGAGTAATAATAGCTACAAAAATAGCAAGCAGATGCTGCAATGCCGCAAATAATGCATCTTTAAAAGGCGGACGGTCTTCAATACCGTATATCAAGTCTGTTTTCATCAGTTTTTAGTTTATTGTCCATTTCAGTGCCAGTGTAGGGATGACATAAAAACCATCGCGTCCACCAAAATTATTACTCAGCTCAACTTCTGAGCCCACACTCAGCTTAAATTTATCACTGATACCTTTTATACGGTTCAGATTCACCCAAAACTGGGGTTCGGTAAGAAAAATAGTCTTCCCATAAGCAGTCTCCTCACGCCACCAGTCAGCAAAGCCGGAAAAAGTGAGCAAGTTATTGCTGAAATTCATATACCAGGTTCCGGTCAGCTGAAAGTTATTGGGAGAATGGTGTTTCTGAATATACTTATACATGGCCGACAATGAAAAGCCACGCGAGAAAGCAGTATTATTATAAGTATAGGTAACTCCCCCCAAATAAGCGTTCTGATAAGAAAAACCTTTGGCAAGCCCTCCATTATACTCCACATGTACCGAGAACGGATTCTTCCAGAATTTCAATTCACGGGCTATTTCCCAATAAGCAGCCGCTACTCCGTCAGAAGTATAGTCCATGTCCACAAAGAAATAAGTACTACCCCACTTATCAGGATGAAACTTCTCCACGGTAGAGGTTAATACAGGACGGTCTTTTAAATCTTTATCATACAAAGAACGTCCGAAATCATAGTGCAACTGAATGTTTTGTGCCCTTAATCCGATGCCAACGGATAACAAAAACAGGCAAAAAAGAGCAATAGCAGTCCTTCTCATGTTGAATGTTTTTTTATTAAGGCGCAAAAGTAATTAAAAATCGTGGGAGTACGTTTCTATCAAATAGATATTATCACTATTTTTGCTCCCGATCAAATAGTAAACAATGGACATAGAAATAGAAAATCATCCGTTAGAGCCCTTTCTCCCCGCCAATGCCCGATTGCTGATGCTGGGAAGTTTTCCACCTCAAAAGAAACGATGGTCGATGGATTTTTACTATCCGAACCTGAACAATGATATGTGGAGAATCGTGGGATTGCTGTTCTTTAACAACAAAGACTACTTCCTTAACGAAACCCGGAAAGCTTTCTGCCGCGAACGCATTATCAACTTTCTCAACGATAAAGGAATAGCTTTATTCGATACCGCTTCGGCCATCCGACGCCTACAGGACAATGCCTCAGACAAGTTCCTGGAAGTGGTGCAGCCCACTGATATAAGCCGGCTTCTCGGACAACTCCCGGAATGCAAAGCCATCGTCACAACAGGGCAAAAGGCAACAGATACACTCCGGGCACAATTCGAAGTGGAAGAACCCAAGGTGGGCGATTTCTCTGAGTTCGTCTTTGATGGACGCCCGATGCGCTTATACCGCATGCCTTCTTCTTCACGAGCCTATCCGTTGGCACTCGACAAAAAAGCGGCAGCATACCGCACCATGTATCAGGATTTACAAATGCTTAATATAGAATAAATATGAAAACTCTCTTTTTGCAATATCCCGCATGCAGCACTTGCCAGAAAGCTAAAAAGTGGCTGACAGAAAACAACATTGAGTATACTAACCGCCTTATTGTGGACGATAATCCCACAGTAGAAGAATTGAAAGCCTGGATTCCACTAAGCGGACTACCCGTTAAGAAGTTTTTCAACACTAGTGGTGTAGTATATAAAGAGCTGAAACTCAGCAGCAAGCTTCCTACAATGACTGAAGAAGAACAGATCGCCCTTTTAGCTACCAATGGCAAATTAGTGAAACGCCCGCTGGTAGTGACCGAGCGCTTCGTATTGGTAGGATTTAAACCCGAAGAATGGGAAAAATTAAAATAATTAGCAACTTCTTTGCATAAAAGCTTGCAAATTCAGAAGTTTATTCTACCTTTGCAGCCGCAAACACGGGAGTAGCTCAGTTGGTAGAGCACCGGTCTCCAAAACCGGGTGTCGGGAGTTCGAGCCTCTCCTCCCGTGCAAGGGTAAATAGCTGTAAATAAATGATTTACAGCTATTTTATTTTAGAAGTGGGACAAAATCGGGACACTTTAAAAACAATTGATTTTCAAACATTTACGCTCTTCATACTTGAAAGAACGTAAAAAAAATGTATTCAAAAGTCAGCAAAAAATCTTCTCTTAAGGAAGTTATATACTACACGCTTCCTAAATTACACACGGGTAAATACTGGTATGTGGATTTCTGTTGCTTGGATCCGGCAACGAAGGAAATGAAACGAAAGAAGTACATGCTCAATAATATCGAAAAGATTACTGAGCGACGAAAGATGGCAGCAGAGATTATTGCCAATGTAACCCATAGGCTGCGTTCTGGATGGAATCCTTGGGCAGAAGTAAGCAATTCAAGACAGTATGCAAAATGGGATGATGTAGTCCTACTTTATACAAGATACTTAGAGAAACTATATTCGACAAAGGTTATCAAAGAGAGCACTTTGACAGATTATCAAAAAAGGCTTAGAGTATTGAAAGAATACAGCCAGAAATTACCAATACCTATTACATATATATATCAGTTTGACCTAAGTTATATTAGTGACTTCTTGGACTATATTTTGCTTGACCGGGATTCCTCGGCAAGAACCCGCAATAACTACAGAACATGGCTATCATCATTTTGTACTTGGCTTATTGAAAAACAGTATATGGACGCCAATCCAGTAGAAAAAATAAAAAGCCTGGCTGAAGAATCAAAAAAAAGAAGCGCACTATCGCACAAAGATCTACAACGATTAAAGGAGTATTTGGAAGAGACCAACAAACATTTTCTGTTAGTATGCCGCATGGAATACTATACCTTCATTCGGCCAGAAGAACTCTCAAATATACGACTCCGGGATATTAACCTGAAAGAACAGAAAGTATTCGTTGCTTCTTCTATTTCAAAAAATCGAAGAGACGGTATGGTAGGACTTAATGATGAAGTTATCAAGATGATGCTTGACCTACACATTTTTGATAATGATAATAATTGCTATTTGTTTGGAGATGATTTTAAACCAGGTTATAAAAAAGCGAGCACGCGATGCTTCAGGAATTTCTTCAATAAAACACGCAATGCTCTTAAATTTCCGGATAGTTACCAGTTCTATTCATTAAAAGATTCCGGGATCCGAGATTTAGCCAATTCAGAAGGAATCGTAATAGCAAGGGATCAGGCTCGGCATTCTGACATTTCAACGACAAATAAATATCTAAAAGGAGAAAATCTAAGCGTACACGAGGAGACGAAACATTTTAGTGGTTCGTTCTAAATACAAAAGATTTTATTTCAGATAGATATAATTGTTGAACCTACTGTCCTACCGTCCTACATTGTATCTTCGTTTATAGTGGATAATCGCATCCGTTCCAAATGTCGATACAATGTAGTTATGTTACACCTATATTTTCGACAAATAGCAGCCTTGGAAACTCCTGCTGATAGCATTTGTCTAATCTGTTCTTCTTTACCAGTCAGTTTGTGCCGGCTGTTATGACCACCTTTCTTACGTCCAATTCGAATGCCCTCTGCTCTTTTTCGAGCCAGAGCTTCCTTGGTACGTTGACTAATTAAGTTTCGCTCGATCTCTGCAGAAATGCCAAAGGCAAAGGCAAGAACCTTACTATTAATATTATCACCTAACTCGTATCTCTCTTTAGCAGTAAGAACAAAGGTCCCTTTACCCATGCAAAGATTTAGAATAGACATGATCTGGAGCAAGTTCCTGCCCAGCCTGCTTATCTCTGAGATAATCAAAGTATCGCCACGTTTCATTTTCTTTAAAAGGGGACCGAGCTTCCGATCACTGGCAGCCTTGGTTCCACTCACTGTCTCAGAAATCCATCTATCAACCTTCATTTTTCTCTCTTCAGCAAACTTTTCAAGTTCGAATCGTTGATTCTCTACTGTTTGCTTACCGGTAGAGACACGAACGTATGCGTAAATCATTTTTCATGCAAAAGTAGGCATTATATCTGGTAAGATTGATTCAGGCTATTTTCCGCCCCAAAAATGTAGATAGTTATGGCGGATAAAAGAATGAATGATTTCATGTTATCGGATGACGCAGAGTATGTATATGCAGAAGCTGAGAACGGAATGCAAGTAAAGATAAAGAAAAGTGACTTACTGAAAACAATGTTTCAAGTCAGAGGTGTAATAAATGGAGGTACTGATTTTAACACCATTATAACAAGCGGTATTTATCAATATTTCGCTGAAGCTGGAAGTGTTTTGAATGGTCCAAATTTATCTCGTATAGTACTTTTATGTTTCCAAGCTTATGGACATATTGCTCAAGTAGCTTTTTCAGTTGATCCAGGAGTGACATCTATAAAATATCGAGGTAGTTGGAATAGTGGATCTAATTGGAATATTTGGAAATCAATAACACTTATCTGATTTTATAGCAGGGTAATTCCCTGCTATAAGCGTTCGACTGATATAGCAGCATAAATTTCAGAATTATTAGTATTATTAATGAGACATATTTCTCCATTAGTTTCTAACCGTCCAAAATATAATCCAGATGCCCTATTGGTAGAGAGTGAAGCTCCATTAGAAATGAATATTGGTTCTGAATACGAGCTAATAACTGCAATAGATATATTTCCAGAATAGCCTATGTGTATAGTATATACACCTTCGCTGAAAAAGCCAGTACCAACTACACTCACTGCCGATACAGAAAACCTTTTTTTGCTTCCACGCTGAATGAGGTCAATCAAGTTGTCTTTACTAATCTTCAAAGAATTACCTTTGTTATCTAATACTCGAATCCAACTACAATCAGAAGTTACATTAAAGTCTGATTCTCTTTTATCACCTGCCATACCATCTACATTTTTGGGGCAGAAGAAATCAGTGTTTTTTACTTGATTTATAACCGGCATTATATAGGGTAAATAGTCAATACAACATTTGCCCCAAAAATGTAGATGGTATGGCAGACAAACGCTTAAATGAATTTCCATTGGTTAACAACTTGTCGAAATTATTAGGATTGGATTATAATGGTAACGGAGTTCAAATGACACCAACGAGCTTATTGGATAATTTATTTCAAGATAGAGGAGGTTTCGACTACAATGATTCTTCAATAGTAAATTCTTTAATTAATCCAGGAACTTATTTACATGGAGACCGAATTATTGATACTGACGGAGGATATGGTATATTAATAGTATTCAAGTCTTCAAGCTATGTTGCTCAAGCTGATTTTGTAAATCATGGAAAAATACTATTCCGATTTTCATATGATTTGGGAATTCACTGGAATAGTTGGAAGACCATTTCTTTTACCTAACCCTTACAGCTTTCTATCGATTTCTATTTTTTTCTGTTTTTTCTGCCCCAAAAATGTAGATAGTATGGCAGACAAGAAAGAAAGTACTTTAAAAGATGGTATTATATCACAATTAAGAGGTATAGATAGTGATGGAAACAGTATAATACAAGATGTATCAAAGGTTCTGAAACATGAATTATATCTCGGCGAGATTAGTTCTGCAGATGATGCAATAGATGGTCTGTATAGGTACGATGGAAAAATTAACGGTTATACCGCTGTTTATATGATATTAGGTTTCTTAATTCCTATAGGGCCAAAAGGTTTTCAAATAGCAACTGATGGTTCTTCTTTATTTATACGGATTCATTTAAAAGGAGCATTTACAGACTGGAATAAACTAATTTAATGTAAATGATAAAAGGAGCATTTATCTAAGCAGAACACTTTCTGCTTAGATAAAATAACTTCAATTAGTGAAAGAAATGCTCTTCCATTCATACCAAGAATTTCCTCCATTAATAGAATATCGATAAAAAATGGAAAAAGTGTTTAGAGGAAAATAGAATTGATGAATATAAATGGAATTGCGAAAAACAAGTAGTGTACAATAGTCTCTAACAGGTACATTTTCCATGCTGGAACTACCATATATGCCATTCTGAACATCTTTATTAGCATCTCCGCTACTACTCCTATTTTGGAATAAATTTTTAAATAGATTATCCGTGCTTATAGAACCACTATTCCCGTTTATATCTAAACATCTTATAAATGAAACTGTAGCTACTTTGGGGATTTCACTTTCTATTCGATCTGCCATATCATCCACATTTTTGGGGCAAATGTTGTATTGACTATTTACCCTATATAATGCCGGTTATAAATCAAGTAAAAAACACTGATTTCTTCTGCCCCAAAAATGTAGATGGTATGGCAGACAGGAAAGAAAATCTATTAATGCAATTTAGCTCAGTAGACTATATACGTGGATTGATAAATAGTGAAAGCTGTTGCATTAGTTTTGATGATTTATTTAGCCAAACCTTTTATAATTCAGGAAAAAATGTAGAGTCAAATATTGATGGTTACAAAAGTAGTGGAATATATGGTATTAATCGTGATGCTTGGCCCAATACTAATGCTCCTATTGTTTATGGCTGTCTACTGGTATTTAATGGCAAAGGGTTAGCCTCTGGTGGTGCACCAATCGTACAGATAGCTCTATCACACGATGCTGTTTCCATTAAAGTACGTGTCTGTTGGATTAATAATTGGTATGCTTGGAGAACTTTATAGCAGGGGGATTTCCCCTGCTAATCTATTATGTACATAATCAGTTGCAGAGTGGAATAAGAGTTAATATAGATTGGTCAACCTCAGAAGTAACTATATTATCATTTCCCTTAATTATCATTTCAACATTAATAAAAACCTTATAATACATATCTTTAAGGACAACATATAAGTAACTACCATCATGATATATAATTGATCCAGCACTTCCATCTATCTTCTTAACGCTAATGATACTTGTCATTGATACAGTTTCGTACGCATTCACATATACTTTAAATTCAGAGATGCCAGTACTTTCTGAGCGAGTATAGAATATCCGAAATACTCCAGAAAAGCTATTTCTATCAATAGAACAGAGCTTTATAGCTAAAGGAGCGGCTCTGTCAGTTGAGTAATTCATCATTCGCAATCTGTTGAAATAATAAGAGCTCAGCATACCATTCTTAGCAGAGCTTGCAGTTGGCATGGTCTCTACCAGATTTTGTACAGTGATATTCTTGCTTGTATTTCCTTTGTTTATTGGAATTGTGTCTGTAGGGCTTGCCATATCAGTCATTGGTAGCTCACTCAATTTTTTATCCGCCATATCATCTACATTTTTGGGGCAGAAGAAATCAGTGTTTTTTACTTGATTTATAACCGGCATTATATAGGGTAAATAGTCAATACAACATTTGCCCCAAAAATGTAGATGATTATGGCAGATAAGAAAGAGCAAGAACTAACTCAAGTAAGCTCCGTAAGACTACTGAGAGGGTTGGATAATAATAATGAAAGTGTATTGATAGCACCTTCCGACCTTCCAACACCTTACTATCCTGTAGCCTATATTTCCAACTATTTAGGACAGGAAGGATGGTATCGTTTAGCAACAGGGCTTCGTAATTATAATATGAATGCTTTAATCAGTATAGGAAATGCGTGGGGTAATAACGGACAGACAGCCTGTATCTTTACTTTATTAGCATGCAACGCTTCAATTATGATCCAGAAACTTGATGGATATGGTAATATGGCTATTGATAGAATAAGATATGTACAAAATCCTAATAGTTTGGTTGGTGAATCCTATATTGATATTCATTATATTCATAACAAAGATAATGTCATATCCATTTCAGTTTCAGGTATCACAAATTTAGTGTTTGCTTCAAATCTTGAATTAACCACTATTCCTGAAGGATATGTAGCCACTGAAGTTTCTTTATAGCAGGGAACTCCCTGCTATAATCTCTTAAATCCAATACTATGTCCAGTACCTGTTCCATTTTTGCAAAACAATGGGCCATTAGGAATTTTCTTATAAAGTGATAAACCACCAAAATCAGGATTAGTTCCGAATGTTCCAATACTTGCTATAACTTTGGTTTGGTAATGGCCAACTATATACAATGCGATCAATCCTGAATTATAATCATCTAACTGATATAAACCATAATCCAAATTGTGTATTTCAATCTCTTGGTTTGGTTCTAAATTATATTTATAACATAGCGTTCCCGCTTCTATCAAATCCTTAAATGAAATATTCCTACTGGCACCTGAAGTACTTACAGGAATTAAATTATTAAGCTCAATTGAGGTTATGATGGGTAAATCTTTCAATGGTTTGTCTGCCATAATCAATCATCTACATTTTTGGGGCGGAAGAAATATAGCAAAATAAGAACTGCCAGAAAGAGGTACAAACTAAGTAAAAGAAATGGTCTTCCAGCCTGAACTGGAAGTTTTCATCTTTACAATGCCTAAATTATATTCGACTGCAATTATCACATCATAATATCCTACCGATTTAAAAACAATAAGAAGGCCATAGTTAAATCCTAACTCTGGTATATCTGGATTACCATCAAAAATCGGATAAATACCTGAATCTAATAAAGATAAATCAGTTTCGGTTGTTCTCCTGTCCATGAAGGCATTCTTGTCCATCAAACCTTTCTTTTCACTCGTTGCAGCAGGTAGATTTGATCGGATCAACTCTATAAAATCTGACTTATCTATTTTTATGCTTCTTCCATTCGAATCTATTGCTCGGATCCAACCACAATCAGAAGCTAAAGTAAGATCATGTTCTTTCTTGTCTGCCATACCATCTACATTTTTGGGGCGTTTTTTTGCAATGGAAAAAACGCCAATTTAACACTTTGTTTACTAACTCGTTTTTGTAAATTATAAATCATATATTCCCATAATATTTCACGAACTCAAATAGATATCTTACGTCCAGATATCCATCAATATCTTCGTTGGCCTTAGCCTCCATTTCGAACGCAGAGTTTCCATAAGAGATAGCGTTTCCGGATTGACCTCGCAAACCTTTCCAAAGATGATAGATTCGGGAAATAAGATACTCAAGGAAATACTGAAGATAAAACCATATCGGACATATCAGGTATGTCGCAAAAGAGAAACCGGTGAAGCACATTAACCCTGATAACAGGATGGCTGACGCAATAGTCAACTCTTCCCATTGCCGGACATGGATAGCTTCATGGTTGAGAACACGCTGTGTAAGTTCGCCTTCGCTCACTTTTGTGAAAACGAAACAGCCAAGGGTGATTGTATTGTAGCCTGGCCACAACAACAATCGAGCTAATTTGTTTTGATAGAATACTTTCATACTAATTACGAGAATATTTTTTTGTTTCATATCCATTTTCTTGAAATGATAATCCATTTGTATTCAGAACGAAACTAAGCACCTTATTAGGGTTTAGGTATTCAAAAACCGAAATGGAACCGGAGTTAAACGTTGCACTCTTAAGTAAGCGATTTGAAGTATCGTAATCATCTAACTTAATTGATGGCATACTCACTCCTAACCCATAGGAATCTAAAAAACTAATTTGAGCTACATTCATCCCATTTTCATTGTACATCCTGAAGGTATTGTTGTTCGGATCGAGTTCGATACGCTTCCCATCCATCTTCGTGACAAACTTGCCACATACAGTAGGATTGCCAGCAGCATCCCACGCAATGTTCCCATTAGAGACATGGCCGGATCCATCCGGTTCAACTATAACTTTCCCATTGGCAATGACAAGCTGCCCACTTTCAGTGATGTATAAGTTTGCTTGATCCGGAATTGTACCACCGGCCCAGAAACGTACTCTCTTGCCAGCCTGAGAACCTGATAATCCTGCCGTGACTTCACCATTGTCTTTCTTAATCAGCAACTGGTTGCCTTGCATGAAGTCGATAGAAGCATCCTTGGCGATGATTAAGGAAGCAAAGATCGCTGTCACATTAACGCTGAACTCCTCCCAATAGGTAGTATTTCCGGGCATGACGGAAGAAGAACTGGTGTGTGTCTTAAGACACTTGTAAGCTCTCCATCCTGTTGCTGAAGAATTATCACGTACCATGGCCACATCGAGATAACGAGTGCCAGTAGTGAGTGATTCATCATTACGCCATTCAATACCAAGTTTCCATTCACCCTTCCGGATAATACATCCTTGGATACCCTGTTTGCCATCTGATGCAGGTTTGCCGTCCTGCCCATCCTTCCCATCAGACACCAGCATTTCATATTCTGACGTATTGGCTTCACCGGTAAGTATATATCCCTGTTCAGTTTTCAAACGATTGCCGGCATTATCTGTAAGACACCATAGAGGAGGATTGGAAGTACTCTGCTTGGCAAGCCATACTTTGCCTCCCATACGGACAACGCCCATTTTAGGAACTACAAGGCCAGTGTGCCAATCACCATGGTTCGTTATGCTGGTACCATCGTTGCCCGGCTTTCCATCAGCACCCGGCTTACCATCAGCTCCAGTCGGTCCTTTAAATAAACTCCATGTATAATCACCCGGATTACTACTTTCTGTTTTGGTATCCTTATTAACAGCAATGCCGATATACTTGGTATTTTCATTAGGAAGCTGATACATACCACTACCATCAGCATTATCAGAATAGGCAATCCAAGTATAAGTCGTTTTGCCATCAGCTCCGGGAGCACCAGGTATACCATCAGTTCCATCCTCCCCACGAAAACGACTCCATGTATAATCAGAAGGAGTGTCACTTTCGACTGCAGTCTCCCTATTGTAAGCAATACCCATATAGAGTTTACCAGTGGGATTGTTCGATATGCCATTGCCCTGAGCATCATCAGCATAACGTATCCAGGTAAAATACGTTTTACCATCAGAACCCGGAGTTCCGGGTACACCTTGAGGGCCATCAGATCCATCCTTTACCAAGAATTCATATTCTTCAGTATTCTTCTCTCCACTAAGTATATAGTCACCATCCTCTGTGACAAGAGCATTTCCGTTTTCATCCGTCAAGCACCAGAGTGGGGGATTAGACGTCTCAACCTTAGCCAACCATACACAGCCCCCCATCGTAACGATTCCATTTTTGGGAACAAGCAGACCGGTATGCCAACGTCCATGGTTAGTCATGCTAAGTCCGTCATTGCCTCTAAACTGACTCCATGTATAGTCTGCGGGATTGCTACTTTCTGTGGCTGTATCTTTATTGACAGCAATACCGATGTACTTCGTTCCCTCGTTAGGAACCTGATACATGCCACTACCGTCGGCACTATCGGAGTAAGCTATCCATGTATAAGTAGGCTTACCGTCTGCTCCGGGAACTCCAGGTATACCATCAGTTCCATCCTCTCCACGGAAACGGCTCCATGTATAATCCGAAGGGTTGCTACTTTCTACCGCTGTCTCTTTATTGTAAGCCAACCCCATATAGAGTTTGCCAGTAGGATTGTTCGATATACCATTCCCCTGAGCATCGTCGGCATAACGCAACCAGGTAAAGTACGTCTTGCCATCAGAACCCGGAGTGCCAGGCACACCTTGAGGACCATCGGCACCCTTATCTACTTGCTTCAACCAATCGGCATTACCAAATGCGGGTGTAGAGTCAGTTCCGCTTTCATTCACGCATAGCCAAATGCAGCCGTTGTGAGAAACTCGATCGTAATAATCATAGTGTCCGGCCTTCCACTCTCCACGATCGTTTGCGGTGACTATTGGTGTACCATCCGGCTTAACCTGGCGAATGGTACCGGTGAAATAAACACTATTCAGGTACATGGAATATCCCGTCATATCGATGCCATGAACCGACATGTTTGACATGTCACCGAACTGCATAGCGATGTTGCCGGCAGAAATCTCCCAGGTATTTTGCTTCCAGAGCATCCGGGTATAAGTACGAGTTTCGTAGACTGATGTCTGACGATCTTCACGGGTAAAGCTACCATAAGCCCCGAAGTTCATGGCAGTGCATGGATGGAAGCTATATTTCCACCGTTCACTTTCCGGACGAAGCTGGTACCGGAATTGTTTGTTTTGCCCGTCTAATATTTCAGTAATCGTAAAGTAGACGGTAAAGAAGCCGGCAAACGTGCGATTACCGCGACTGTCATCGGTGTCTGCGGTAGCATTGTCCGCTTCATTTTCTGAATGGAAAATACCTATACAGATATCTCCTACCTCAATTGCACCATATTCTCCCTTCTCGAGCTTCAAAGTAACAACCTGAGTGTCGGTGTTGACTGACTCTATAATACCGCCACCAGGTGCACGCCATTTATCGCCGACCTTTACCTCGGAACGATTAAAACGTATCTCAGGAACTTCAAGGAAACGACGGAGGATCAAGGATTCAAGCTCACCGTTTCCGTCCTTATCGATCATACCTCCATTTCCGGTAAGAATGCCAGGAATAAAAGTTTTAGTTTTTAAGGCATGTGCCAACGCAGCTTCATCGGCATAGCCGGCCTTTATTTTCTCACCGGCAACCAACAGATATTGATCGATTGCAGAGAGCAAGTTTAAGAGGTCAATATTCTTGTGAATATGACCAACACCACCACTCCCATCATATTTGCTTGCCAAATATTGTGCTACAAAGTCAGCAATAGAGCCGGTGGTAGCAGTATTCCATTCTTCTGAATACGGATGCTGTACAGGAAAGAGTGCCCCCTCGGTAAGTGGCAGGCGAGGAAATTCAACTAATCGAGGGGGCACCGTAAAAGAACCGACTTCGGGTACTGTGATGTTGAGTACCCCGGCAGGGACATCGGTTCTGGGAAGGTTTAATAACGGACGAGCATCTGCATACCGGTAAGTAAAGGTGTAGTTGCTTGGAAGTTCACGATCGGTATAAGTAACATTACTTTCTACAACCACTATACGCCGCAAAGCAGATCCGATATAGATGTACTTCATTCCGGATGGAAAGAAATCAAGCAGCCACTGCCTTTCCTTCTGGTCAAGGTACCCTGTATTTTTTTGAAATTTTCGTTCGGTATCGACACGGTACTCAAGGGATTCTTCATCGATTTCAGCAATGTTATGGGTGTGATTTCCCGTGAAATCGGTTGTTCCATAGGCACGGAAAGTATCAATCCCCCCCAAGGAGTTCTCGAAGAGAATCCACTGTTCTTGCTCGGACCGCATATCGGATGCAAAGTAACGTTGTATGTAGGTCAGACGCTTGCCGGAAGTATTCTCTACCCATACGTCATAATAAGCCGGCAGTTGATGATCCAACTTACCGGCAATAATCGCATACTGCAGAGGGATAGTATAAGCATTGCCAGAAGTGAACGTATACAAATCAATGTCTTGCTGTGACATGACAGTTCCGAAAGTGTCAGTAAAATAAGCCCGAAGCTTAGCCTTTGAATCAACTACAGCATAATAGGTCAAGAACTCTGGGGAATAGTAAGTGACCGGCTTGATTGAAGGTTGCCAGGTAAGGAAGTTCTGAGCAAGAAAGTTACTGGCCGTATCAGAAAAACAGTCGACCCCACCACGGACAACCCGAAAACTAACCTCGGTACCGGCAATTATAGCTGTAAAGTTGGCTGCAAGTGCCGGCTGCTTATAAACTGAAGAACCTTCCTGAAGGAGAAAGGAAAGACGGGAGTGAACGATGTCGCGGATATCAACACTCACCAAATTGTCTTTTCCTGGCGTGTATCGTTGCGACAATATCTCCTCTGCATCCATTTTGAGGACAAAGGAGATATCTTCGGTTGTGCTGATTCGGAATTCTTTCAGATTCAGGCTCAGCGATAGTGCATTCGGCTGTTGAATGATTGTCATAGATACATTTTTAATATGACGAAGGTAGGGCTACCATACTAAAGGATAAAGGACAATTACTCACGTGGTTTTCCGCCGGGAGGTCGACTGTAATCTGTATCAGCAGCAGTATATAATACAGGAGTCAGCCACCAGTCTACTTTTTCGTACACCTTCTTACCAGTGAGTCGAGAAGTATAATAGAAACAATACTCTCTATGGAAATAGTTACCACCCGCATTGTATTGGGCTTCAGTGGGCGGTGCCGGATAAATGGCCGGTAAAGGAGAAGGCGTACGAGTAATGCTTCCATCAACTTTAACAGGGGAATTGTTGTAAACTTCCTCAGTCACTTCAGTAACATCACGAACTATTTTCCACTTATAAGTTTGATTTTCCTTAAGCCGTTCGGATTCAGCAATGGCAACGCTAACCGGTTCATAAAGATAGGTAGTAAGAAACTCCGATTCTATAGGTTCATTCTTCCCGCCAAGATTGTACTTCAACTTATTAACAAGAAGCTGCTGTCCATGCAACAGTTTCTTACGATGTGCATTCAAGTTCATTTTCTGCTCAGGAGACAATAGCAGGTCAACTTTAACCGGAATGAACGAGTTACGAAGCATGTTATCATAGGTACGATAGAATCGTTCGAAGATGCCACAAGGACCATTATACAGCAGAGAGTAGTTCCATTGCCCGTCTGTATGAATGACTCCTTCGGAGTAGCCTGCCGCACGGAAAGCAACCAACGAAAGAATTGGTTTGAGTTCCGCTCCGGAAGCCTTCTCTTTGTCAACAGGAGTTGAATCATCATCGGAAGCGGATGTAGAAACGTTCAATGTAGAATTAAGAGCACGTCCATCACCAATATACGGCGCGATAATCCCACGTGTTGGGTTTTCTCTTGATCCGACAATATAACTTACATCAGAATATTCATAATAAACAGACGTATAAACACAATCCGGACAAGTGATCTCCTTTGTTTTAAGTGTTCCTCCGGCATAGTATGGGATATTTCCATCCGCTACTCTCTCCTTAGTGCGAGTAGTATCCTTATATCCCCAGCGATAATAGGAGTTGTCATCCGGATTATAAAATGCTTCAGGATACTTGGCAGCAAGTTCGAAGGTAGAATCAAAGCTTTCCCCTTCCTGAATCACTTCTTCAGATGAAAGTTTAATCTGCTGAAATTCTCCATACTCAATAGCAGGGTGCGAAGTCAGGCAGGAGGATAGATCATAATCCGGATCCGAACTAACCACATCATTAAACAACTCAATAGAAACAGTCTTATTAACCTCGTCCGGAATAAATTCACAGCAAAATTTCTTCCGGTAAACCTCAAGAATAGTGCTGCACATACAATCCGGAATAAGATGTGTCAACAGAATGGATCCATTTACCAAAGAGTCGATAGTGTTGTTGACAAAGACCATCGTTCGGAAAGGATCGGTACGTTCGAAGAAATTGTCCTGAAGGGTATAACCGAAGTAACTCAGAATACGACGGAGCAAATAGGATCCACGAATAAAGGGAGTGATGTAGTAACCCGGCTCTAACTTAATCGAGTTATCGTTCACAGTTTCTGAACGAGGAAACTGGTTATAAAGTCCGAGTGTACCGCTTCGATCGGGCACAACTTTGCCTGAAGAGTCCATAAAATTGAAACGGTTACAGATACGGCGTTCACCATCGAGGTCGACGATGACGGGAAAGATGGCAAACTTATCATTAGCATTATTCATCAGGGACTTGCAAAAATCAATACCCTCCTGAACTGTAGTGACACCAGCAATGGTTTCGTTACCAAAAACCTCGGACAAAGAGACTTTGGAAATACGCGACAAGAAAGAGCCTTCGTTCATGTAAAACGAAGTAGAGATGTTATTCTTACGTTGCGCACCAAGAACAGCCTGCCGACACGCCATAAAATAGCCATCATCCTGAATGGTTGCGGTGATGCCAGTAGGCACTTTAGACCGATTGGCAAGCATATCCGGATAACTAAGATTTTTCCGGTTAACGTCTGTATCGGGCAGGTCGACAGGGAATGTCTGCTCACCATATTCATTAAAAAACAAGTTGGTACGCTCGACTTCGAGCTGAGTGCCGGGATTCAATTGATAGGGAATGCCGGTGGATGTATTAACTATCTTCATCGCATCAATATTTAGAACCAAACGAACGGGAACGATCCAGCAGTTTCTGCTTACGATCAATCTCAGACAGAACGACTGAAGCCGGAACGCCATTTTCATCAATCGAAATAATTGCTCTGGCCAAGCGAAGCATCAACTCCGGAGGGAGAGCTGCACCGGCATCTGGGGGTGTGATATCAGGTTGCACTGGCAATGGCTTGCTAATAGATCCACCGGAGGAAAAACCGGCCATCCGTGCCCGAATCACCTGATTAAGATCGAGTGTACGGATAGTACCAGCTTGCTGGGCCTGATCGAGTAGATTGAGTATAGGAGCAACCGTGGGATTCTCGACTGCAGCATTACTTGCCACCCACTCCCGAGACTGACCGACCGGTCCCTCTCCAACTATTACCGTGGGACGATCTATGAAGCCCCGGGCATCAGGATCGTAATCAGCACCCGGAAAGAGTTTACCATCCTGGGCACGACGAACATCAATTTTACCACCTTCCTGGCGACCGGTTGCAATACGGGCTCCACCTTTACTGGAGGAAGAGGATCCGGACAAGGTCATGTTCTTAACCTTCTGACGTTCGGCATTGGCAGATGCTATCTGAGCTGCACCGGTAACCCCCATCAGAGCAGCAGCTATTGCGCCGGCAATGGGACCAAGATCGGCAAAGGCTTTCATTATAGAGACCGAAGTATCCGCAATGATCTGGGAGACTTTAATTGCGAAGTTGACATCGGCATACTTCTTCTGGATATCGAGCTTCTTTTGGGCTTTCTCTTTCTCGAGACGTTCCACTTCCTCTGAATTTCCCTGAGCTGCTTCAATTTCGGCATCATACTGAGCATCGACATTATCCATTTCTGCTTGCTGAAGTGCCTGAACCGCCCCGGAGAAGAGGTTGGAGTAATAGTCGAATTGTTTCTTAAAGGAATCACGCTTCAGGTTCTGAACGGCCTTCTGATATTCTTCTTCTTCCAGATAACCCTGTTCGTGAGCACTCTTCAACTGGGCAAGCTCGGCATCGAAACGCTCCTGCTGAGTGGAAATGCCGTACTGATCTTTAATAGATTGAATACGTTGTTGATGATCCAGTTCAAGTTGTTCTTGTGCACGATGATAGGCTTCAGTCAACTTAGTTGAATCAAGATTTTCCTCTTTAGCCATTTGTAATCTGGCTTGATAAGATGCTTCAAGAACCTTTTTCTGGGCATCATAATCTTCATCAACAGTAGTTACTTTAAACTGAGATTTGAAATCCTTAATAAAGTCATCCAGTTTCTGTTGCTGGGCAGCACGGGCATTGGCAGCATTCTGATCAGCGGTCATCACCGCTTCGTTTGCCTTCTTGACAGCATCGGCTTTGAGTTGCCCATTCTTCAGCTCCAAGTCGTTTACATCGTTGAGATAACGCTGTTCGATAGCTAAGCGGGTTTCGGTACTGGCAACATCGAGAGAAGACATAAGCATATCATATTGCTCTTTCGATATCTTCTTCTCGGACAGGGACTTGGTGTAATAGAGCTTGTAAGCATCAGTGGTCTCTTTTTCTCTGGTTAAATCATCGGAGCGGAGTTTCTCAATAGAGGCAATGGCCTGCTTCTCCATATTGACTTCGATATCCAACAGTTTAGATTTGGCAGTAACGATCTGATTCTGGTATTCAGCCTGTTTAGAAGACTTCTTCTCGTTCTTTTTAAATTTTTCCAAAGCAATGATACGCTTCTCGTAGTATGCCTGATCTGATTTTAATATGGCCAAGTTGACTTCACTCTCTTCCTGCTGTTTCTCCTGACCGGCTAACCGGATCTGGTTGATTTCGGCATTGTGGGTTGACTCAAGGTTCTTGAGGGCAACTGCGTTCGGGTCTGACTTGTCTTCTGTAGCATTGGTTTTCGGAAAACGGGTATCGTAAACTTCCTGGGCTATTTCCTTATATTGATCGGCAGCATTCTTTTCGTCTTTGAGCCAGGCTGAAAGCATGGATTTATTCATTTTCGTGAAACGTTCACGGGCAGCAGTGGCGGCGTCCGTGGCTTCGATTTCTTTCTGCACCATTTTTTCAATATCAGTTCCAGTAAGTCTATCAAGTTCAGCATCAATTCCTTGTAACTTTTTACCCAAAGCAGTTATTTGCTTAGAATATTCACCTTTTTCGAAATCTGTCAATTGATGTACACCCTTATCCTTACTACGATAAGCACCGGTTCCCCCAGCCCATATTGTACCTCTATCATGAATAAACTCTAAGTCTTTTTTTTCCTGTTCTATTTGTTTCTGACGAGCTTTCAGCTCTTTTATTCGTTCTTGGTTTACATAACTTAAACGGGCTTTTTCGACCTTCAGAAACTCACGAGCTTTATCTGTATTAACAGAGATTGCTTTACCATATCGTCCCCACCCAGTAACTGCAGATGGAACAATACGGGCAATATTTTCAATAAGAGAATTCAATTCTTTCTGCTCTGTAGCATTCAGATGAACCTTACTCTTCAATTTATCGTACCGGTCAATCAAAGAAGGAAGGGTCCTCTCAAGAGATACCACCTTTTCAAACTGTTCGTCGAAAGTATCGGAAAGAGGTTCAATTGCTTTAGACAAGTCTGTAACAAAGTTCTTTGCCCAGGTAATCCCCTTTTTGAAAAAAGATTCCATCCGCTTGCCGAGTTTATTATAAAAACTATCAAGCGTATCACCCAGATTAGACTGCATACCCTCAAGTTCCTGCATCTGTACTGCCATGGACCCGGCAACACCATCGAGCTTTCCGAGCGACAACAAATAGTTTTTGATGGCTTCTTCTGAATTCTGAACCTCAGTAGTAACACCACGGAAGGTATATTTAACCGTATTTCCATTCTTGCTGGCTTTGATACCAAACTCCTTCAGACGCTCGTTTTCTCCGGTCATAGCATCCAAGATAGCTTCTATCAATTGATCCACGTCCTTACCCTGAGAGGAAGCAAGGTCACCCATATTAGTTAGTTCGTCACTGGTGGGCTTAATACCACGATTGACGAGTTTAATATAAGCCTCTGTCCACTCCTTCAGGGAAGCCGGAGTATCAGCAGCTAATTGCTGGAGCATCTTCATTGACTTAGTAGCTTTTTCTTGAGATTGAAAAGTATTACGCAACACCGCTTCATACTTAGCAAACTCTTTACGGGTGGAATAAGCATTGGCTGCAATATCCTTCAGGTAACCGGCTAACTTCACTGTAATGAAAGCAACAGCCACCGATTTCATTTTAGATAATGCTGATTTGGTGACATCAAACTCCTGAGATACTTTCTTTCCGGAGATCTTAAGCTCGTCCATCCGGGAACGCACTGTTTGTAAATGGCTACTGAGTGCAGCATACTCTTCCGGATTGGCAGCCTCGGACATATCTTCGAGTTCGGCTGTAAGCTCCTTAGCGAGTTTCTTCAGCTGACGCATCGACATAGCATTGACATCGAGTTGGCGGGTGAGCCGATTAATCTTGTCATTATTCTCGGATATGCGCTTAGAGTACGCTGTGACCTCTTTTTGAAGGTTACGATAAGTGTCGGATTCTTTTTTGCCTTGGGCCTCGAGCTCGACCATCGCTTTCCGCCTCTCCCTCTCTTCTTTTTTGAGAGATTTGTTTTCCTGAGTCAGTGCATGGACAGCTTTCTGGGCTTCGGAACTCTCTGCCGATATGATATAGCGGATTTCGTCTTCTGATAAATGTTTCTTAGCCATGGGAATTAACTGTTAGATGTTTCATATTGAAGTGCCAGTTCCAGTTCCTGCCGGATAGAGCTCCGGATCTCGTCATTGAAACCGTATCGGATTTGCGGAAAAGTCTCGTGATAAAGAACTCCCCAAATAGCACGATTATAGAGAGCAAGGTTACTGCGAATGTGACGGGAGATACGATCGGAACCACGACGATAGTTAATGTCAAGGAAGCGAAGGTAGGGGAAGATGCGGATGAAGAACTCTTCCCTGGAATCGGACTCAGTAAAACTAAAAGGTCGTCGGCTGAGATGTGCTTTGAGCTGTCCGGATTGAGTCTTTAGGTTGGCCTGAACAACATTCTCCTGAATGGCATAAATTTGGTTTATACCTTGGGAAATGGTGTCATGAATAAAACGTTTTCTGATTAAATCGTCAGTAATCATAGTGCGCTGAAGTTATTTTTCAGCGAATGTAGGAAGGGGATACAGGAGGGGAAAGGACACAAAAAAAAGCCGGGAACTACCGACCGGCTAATCTTTTGTGTAACGGAACTCAAACGATGGTAGTTCCCAGGCTTCTTCTATTTATTACTACGCTCCTGAAGCATCCAGCGGAAATCGCATCCGGATGCTCCTGGACGGTTTTGGAACTTGAAGCCGGCAGCAGTCATTGCCTGGAAGAGTTGTTCCTTCGTAATATTGGCCGAAGGATCCAGACGTTTGATAGCGGTATAGACTTCATCGGTAGAGAACCAATGGGTGGTATGACGAGCGTCCGGAGCCGGACGATAGGTTGCTTGCAATCCAGCTATGTAAATGCTGATATCGGTGATTTTCTGTTCTTGATTATCCATGATTTATAGGTTTTTTGAAAGTTGATATATGTTGTGCAAGATAACGAAGGTTGCGCACAATACGGAGACAATCCTTATCTGAATCTAAAACGGGTGGAATATCTTCGGCAATGACGATATCTATAACCTCGTTGATTTGATTCAAAGTTTCATCGACATAATTTTCTTGCTGAAGAAACTTAATGGTTTGAATGGCTTCGGGAGTAATAATTGCTCCATCAACATTAGTGTTCATGGTCAACCTCCTTTTCTTTTTTAAGCGCACCCTGTAATAGAAATATCACTTCTTCAGATTCTTTACGATTAAACGCTACAATTTCGTTTCCATCAATTTTGATTAAAAATAATTCAGATTTGCCATTGATCCGATAGGTTTCAATCTTATCGACAGCTAATTCCTTGCCTGAAGTCATGATTGACCTCCTTTCTGACTATCAAGTAAAATGGTCTCCTTAGAATTATCTTCTGAAAATGCGTATGTGCTTTTTACGACGCAATAATTGAGATTAAATACAGTATCAGGGCATCCGCACGACATTACCCTCGCAGAGATACAACCGGAAATTTGACTGTTATCGCCACTAAAAATAATTGGTTTAAGTTTGGGATGTTCAGCATTAATTTCATTTACCTTAGCTTCAATTTCCATTTTCAAAGCATCGAGGGAACATTCATCCAGGATAAGAATGTGTTCGAACCGCCGGATCCAGTCAACGAGTTTCTTCCAAGCCCGGTTTTTAGGTGAGATGGTAGAAAGACTGTTTGTAAAGTACATCATGACTGACCTCCTTTCTGCATGGAAATAGTTAAATACTGACCTCGAGCGAGGCGGATGGAGGTAGTACCGTCATCGGAACGGTTAACGAAAAACTCACTACCTTCTTGAGATAGCATGCCTGAAAGCTCACTTAAGAATGTTTGGAGCTTAGACACCGGAACTTTGCCGGATTGGGATTTCTTTTTCATAACTGTTTGACTTTTAGCTTTTTGTTGAGAACCGCCCAACAACCGGAAATACAGAAACGGCTGCACTTTCCCGCTTCGCTAAAAGTCAAACAGTTGTCACTCCGTAGAGCAAAAAAAGTTTTTGGGAAAGGCAGCCGCCATTTCATTATATATTTCGAATCATTTTCTTGATGCCAAGAAGATGATATATGGGCATAAAAAAAGCCCAAATTCGTATTGAGCACTTAACGCTGCTTCTACGTACATGACAAACATGCTTGACTTTTAGCTTCTGCAAAGATGGAGATAATATTTGAAATAGCAAACAATATTTCCCCAAAAGTATTTATTCGAGGTCTTTTATTATAGCTCTAATATAAACATACGGAGCATTGATCCCGGGCGATATTCTATTAACAAAAATACAATATTCATATTCGGCCAATATTTCATTAAATAACCTACAAAGGTTTTTAGGAATATATCCAATAACATAACCGTCTTTTGTCATTACCTTTATGGCATTTCTATCATAGGAATTACCCGGTTCTCTAAATAAAACCAACTCCTCTCCTTCCTGTAAGTTCTCAATACGAGAAATTTCATCAAGTGTTCGATAATATACTCCAGGCACACACACATCGCTTAAAATTGACTTTATTTTCAGAAAAGCCAGTTTATCTCTATCACTTACTTCTTGTTTTTTCTTAGATTTCAAAAAGCAAAAAGTAAAAAAGATGATTGCCAATAATATTAATATCCAATAACCCATATGTGCTTTTAATTTAGAATTTCACCTTGAGCAAAATATATAATCATTTATAAATATCATCCCAAGTTCCTTTTCGCTTTTCTTCTTCCTCAGCTTTCTCTCTTTTCTGAACTTTATATTCACGAAAAAGAGTAATTCCATCCATTCCCGATTGTCCTTCTAAAAGTTCTTTGCACAATATATAACGATAAGTTTCCTGAGCTCCCATACCTTTCACTGCAGCAGAAAATGCAGTGTGAAGTTTCCACCCGCGAGCAGCCATATAATTCAGGGCTTCAACCATTGATGAAAACTGAATAAGTTTTCCTTTTTCATTTACGATCTGATTCTCTTCTGAAGCTTTATACGAAAATCCTTCGGTACCAAAATCAAAAGAGATTTTAATGTTATTCCCAGAAAAGTTTCCACTCCCAATAATTTCACAATACACAGTCTGTACATTCTGGGCAAATGAACATATGCTAAATAATAGCATCAAAATAAATAGTAGTTTTTTCATCAATCAAATTTTATTCATTTACAATAGGTATATATTCTAATTTAAAAATAGACTTTCTTTTTTCTAAAACTTGAATATCCATACCTGTACGCACCACATCACAATCTACTGCACCTAAAAAACGCAATTTACTATCAATCACTTCAGGTTTAATTGCTACATTCATTCCTGCACCATCTATACGCACACTGGGATAATAAACTCCATCACAAGCATTACATGCCATAGTACTAAAATAAGCTGAAATAATATAATCATAATCCAAAGAAGTATTCTTCTTGGCAAATTCAGTTGCTATAAAATTCCAAAATTCACGTTCATAATCATATTTCAGTTCATCATTAAATCGTTTTTCTAACGTTTGCATCATTTTATTGGGAGACTGATAAAATTGGCATTGCATGACTGAAATAAGATTAATATCTTCAATGACTTCCCAAGCACTAAACATCACTTTTTCATATTCTGCATCTTGGTTCATTGTCTTTCCAATCTCTGTCAGAATAGTTACCCGAGCCACAGGCTCTTCTTGTTCTCCAGAAGTTACAGCACCATAAAACATCGTTTGTTTTGGAATACTTGCCCGTTGATATTCATCGTTCATCTCCTTGGGTCTATAAGAGTGATAATCTATCAAACTGAAATCTTCCCCTTCATTATAACTCCGACCTCTAATGATCCGTCTACCAGGAAGCAAAGTTGTTATTAAAACCGGAAGATTATCTAATTGTTTAAATAAAGATATTATTTCATCACTCGGATATAAACTAAGATCTAATGCCTTAAGTTCTTTGAGTACTCGCCTAAACCTTTCTTCTCTATCATTCATATTACATTTATTTTATTTATGCTCTTAATATTTGCTCTCAAAGATAAGCACAAAAAAGTTATAGTATCATTTTTGCACTGAAAAGAAAAGTAAGCAAATAAAAAAAGCCTTCAACTCGTGAAGGCTTTCGATTTACAAAAAACATTAAACAGGGGTTAGAAGAGAGATTATTTCTTTTTATTGCCTAATTTCCTTTTTGTTATAAATTCATAGATAGCAAATGCCAGCCACTTAATAAAAAGACCACATACAATCCCCATTATAAGAGAAAAGGTATTCCAGTTTATCATAAAGTCCATATTTCTTTTTTGTGTTTTATAACATAAAAAGGAGCTTCCAACTCGTGAAAGCTCCTTTATTCCAGAAAGAGAATACCTTTCCGGTTGTCATCAAGGTCTCGCGATCGACCGAGAAGTAAATAGATAAAAAGCCCCCACTCAGTGTGAAGGCTTCTTCTTTTTAAAGATACGTTTTTAAAAGCGATGCTTCCTCAAGAGGAGAGCACTTTTCTTTATTCGTTCACTCAAATCAAGCAAACTATTTGATAATAAATCAATTTCTTCGTCAGTAAAGGATGCAGCCTTGTTGTTGACATGATATCCATTCATACGTTGACTAAACCAAGAGCGTGACTTCTGGAAGTATTCTTCCGCTATATAAGACCAAGTAACAGCAGGAACTATGTCGTTCAACGCTTGCTTGAAATCATATTCATCAATTAACGCTTGTGACTGATCAATTGTTTCCTGAGCTTTATGCTGAAGAGATTCAGCATATTCTCGCACTTCCTCCTCTGTTTTATCCGACAGCGTTTGGGCTATCTTACCTCGGAACTGTTCCCGTTGCTCGTCAGTATCCAACTGGAGAAACTCACTCAACAAATTATCTATTTCTCTACTTGCTTCCATAACAATAAGTATAATTTAGTTTTTAAAGCACCCCCTCAATACATGAGGGGGTTAATGTTAACCTTTCAGTTTTTTGAGGAGAACTATCAACTTATCCAGTTGAATATCGATCAGCCTCTCTAACTCTCTTCGTGGGTATCCTTGCTTTAGCAATTCCTCCTCATTCAGAGCATAAAACAGCAAGCAGCGCTTTACATGTTCTATGTGAGCCTTTAGCTCTTCCTGATTGTCAAACATCGCTTTAAAAACGTAATGCAAATATAATAAACATTTGTTTATTGGCAAAACATTTGCAGATAAATCTGCTTTCAAATTGATTATTTAACACTTACATAACCCAATGCTAATAAATCATCCAAGAAGTGCTCCGTTGAATCGGCACGAACGGTGTTTCCGGACTGGTCGTGGTATCGATCGGCAAAGTGGTACATGTATTCCTGGTCGGTACATTCGGAATCGAAACGGCTGCTCTGACGGAGTTTGGTAACAAAATCGGTGGCACAGGTGGCGGTAATTGTACCGCCGTCCTGCAATGTGTAGGTCTTATTCATTATCTGGTAAGTTTTTTTGTTCTAAGTTTAAAATACGTTTTTTGGTCGTCGGTCAGGAAAGGCAAGTTTGCCAAGGCTGTTCCGGTGGCGATATTGGTCTGCTGAGCAAAGGTAATCATGTTGGCGATAAAGCGTATCCAATTTTCCATTTTTATGAAATTCGTCGTACCTCCATGCTGGCGAAACTCAACCGTACGATGGCGGGAGTAGGACTCAAGGTTCAGTTTGTGGTAGCGGTCGCCTCCGAAAGCATTCTGTAAATCTCTAAGGCTGCCGGCATTCTGAATCCGCTGTTCAGTTATGGATTGTAGCCCTCTGCAATAGTGGTTATTGCGTCGAGATGGAGGCATAAAAGCGTCAATTATACGTTCAGCTCTCCGGTAGGTAAGTATAAGGTTTTTCCAAGTGTTAAGGGTAAAGTCGGCAGCGTCCATGTGGATATGAAGCCCGCAGGAGTCGTTCACCTTTACCTCGCAATAGTCAAGCACCCAGCAAACTTTCTGTAGCTCCCGAAGGCCGGCCTCTCCCTCAAGTATCGGGCTTACAAGTTCGAAAGTATTCGATCCCGATAGGCTGCCATCTGTTACCAGTTTCCAATGATTGCGGGTATCGTGGTTGTATCCTTCGACTGCTACGCTTATACCGGCTTCCCTAAGTTCTCGAGCGAGGCGTTCGCGAGTGCAGTTATAGGCTTCAATCTCAACCCCAAAGCGACGGTTGAAAGCATAATCAATCTCTGGAAGGTTATTCGGTACTACTTGGTTGCCGGGCTGGAAGGTTCCGGCTTCAATCATCCGCTTGTAGACGTTTTGAACAAAACCGTAGTTTCCGTTGGTTACCAGGTCGGCAACCTGGCGGCGAGTTAAGCCTAAAAGAAGCAATTGCTGTATTTTGCTGGTCTTTGTTATTCTTTGGTTAAGAATGTTGGTAATCTGCTCGTTCATAATGCTTTATCCTTTATTATTATACAGCTAAGATAACACTATAAGTGCGAACGTCGTAGCTATTATCCCTTTATTATCAAGTAGTTAGCTTTGTTTAGCTGAAGCTAAAAAAGGATAGAAAAAGGTCCGGAATGTGGGGATTCCGGACCTTCAAAAAACAATTACCAGTTGAGTTGCTCCACAATATTTTGTGGTAAATAGTCATTTCCATATAAACAAGTGGCTATATAAACTCTATTACCATCTTCACTTTGTGCCAATTCTTCACCGGCTTTCTTTTCTAATGGAAACTTGGGCTGATACGCAATATAAACTTCTGCTTCAGGATTCATTCCTTGTAATTCAATGATTAATTCTTCTACTGTCATAACGTTGTTTCTTTTATTATTATACAGCTAAGATAACACTATAAATGCGGACATCGTAGCGATTACCGCTTTATTATCAAGAAGTTAGCTTTGTTTAGCTGAAGCTAAAAAGGATAGAAAAAAGCTCCGAATCTCACGATCCAGAGCTAATAAATATACTTCGTTTTCATTATTAATAATGAAAAAACTGTTATTGATGCACAAATATACTATTTATTTTTTGACTTAAATATCAGCCAACAGACAATAATAATAGCCATTATCAGACCACCGAATGCCCAGCCCCCAAGCTCCATCTTCATAGACTCCCAACGAGTTAGCTTCCTTTCAACAGGATAAGGCACCTGAACTGAATCAACCTTAACGAATGAATCCACCCGATTAATGAATAGGTACTTATACTGATATAGGTATTTATCCGCAAAAACAGTATCTCCCTTGGTGTAATACCGAACAGAATCCTTTAAGTAAACACTGTCGTGTTGTAAACGATCAATGTAACGATATTCAGTCTTTATTTTCTCAACAGGCACATATTGAGTACGGCAAGAGGAGAAACATGTTGCTGACGCCAGCAAGATGATCAAGAGACAGACCGGGAGTTTCATAGTAAATCCCATCCCTGCTCGACATCCGCCATGACAGCCGGTACACCATTTTCAACCTGGCTAATTGCAGCAGCAAAAGCACACATAGTAGATTTGTCGTTAATATCCGGAACGTATGTTGACGGAACTTGCATTTCGCTGCACACACGAGTGATGTATCCGGAAGTGTTGTTCTCGCAGGGAGGTGCCCAACGATTAATAAATTCAGCAATCGTCTGCCGATTGTACAATCTACGGTAGTTCTGCAGTAACTTGATTAATGCCCGATAGCCATAAGCCATAGAGCTAAACTGTTTGAAACTCTTGTCCTGGCTCGGAATAACTTCTCCTTGCCATTTATCCCGGTCATGACGAATGTTGCCAGGATTGCAATTACGTAAACCTCTACTCATAATTAATAAGAATTTTACTTTAATATATCATTAATATTTCTCCCTAATTTCCTCTCCATTTCACCTCTGAGTTGTGCACGAAACAGCGATATAAAGGGAAAATTGGGAGCGATGATAAGTATACTGGCAGAGAAGCTCCATACTTCACAGGCACCGGCAAGACCGGCAGCAACAGAAGTAACGGCTACACTGGCATGAAATATCTGCTCGATCATGTAAACCGAACAAAGGCAACTGGCATAAATGGCTACCTTTTTACACGTTTCTCTTCCAGCCTCGGAATAGGCAAACTCTCCTTTCTTCAGTGATACGGCAATACCCCACCCCAAATCAATAAGGACAAGAATTCCAACTACAGCAAAAGGATACCAAGCAGGCGCAAAGAAATGGGCTATAAATATGACAACTGTTGATAACCAGCCATAAACAGTGCTCAGAATACGCTGAAGATGTTCAAGGAGTGATTTAATAATAATGTCCATATCTTTTCTTTTTTGACAAAATTACTATCGAAGTATCATGACCGAAAGGACGCCATCCGAGCTTTGATATTGAACAGATCAGAAGCGTCAGCCTCGAACATCATGGTCCATCCGATGGATTTTAGCTCTTTGGCCACGAACGGGATGATATCAAGACTTTTTATACTCGATCGGTTTAACCAAGGGACCTTCCCACTTTCTGCATCAAACAGAAGATGGGCACGCAGGGTGTTCAGATATTCAAGGCAAGTGTCTGAAGAGATCGCTTCTTCCACAAGATCCGAGGAGTCTGATAGTTTCATTGCGATTGTGGCTGCCAGCTTCTGGGTATCTTCGATTGAGTTCCTGTTGTCACTCCTGGAAGAGGACTCACCATAATCAATAAAGAGATAAATACCCAACAGAGTATCAATGCGGGCTTTGACAGACTCAAAAGACTGTCCAAAAACATACGACTGAATTGCAGGGATCAGCGGATCCGGCATAGCCAAAATGGTTTCTTTCAATTCGGCATATTGCGCTTGTGAACTACTACCATTGTTAAAGATGGAAAGCACGCCCTCTTTTGAGGGATACTTCGCGAAATAAGAGAATAAATCAAGTATCATAATATTTGGTTAATGATATGGAGTGGTAAGCCTGTTTCTTTCTCAATGTCTGCCTTTTCCATTTTCATCGCATCCATACTTCGAACAGTTTCAATGATCTTCTTCCGGAGGATAGTCAGGTACTTAATAACATTCATCTGCTCGACAGCTGTAATATCACCCAGTCCATCATTACTCAAGTTATACAGTGACTCCAGTGCACCAGTGCGAATGGCACTGCATTTACCTTCTTTCGCTGCAGTCAGTAAACGAAAGTCTGTTTGAGTAAACAGGTAATTGTTGAAAGCCTGAAAATTGAAAGCAATAGCTTGTAATTCATCCTCTGGAAGTTTTGCGAACACTGTAGCCAACCGGTGAGCACCTTCTGAAGTGTATGTACCTGGATTATATAGGATTGCTGCCAAGAGTGGAAGCATGTCTACAGACTTACCTATCAGGGCACGGGCCTCGATGTATTGCAATGCCGTTAACGAGCATGTCAGGACATTGAAATTGGTATCGATGGAATATGCTGAATAAATATCGTCATCAATAACCACTGCCGGAACCAGCTGTTTGCAAAAGCAACAATCAAAGGCAAATTTATAGTCCAAGCGTGAGAGATAGCGTGCGATGGGGAGACAAGTTAGTCTTTCCGGAGGAGTTTTTTTGCAAAGTTTTCTGGTCTCAGGATCCATTTCGCTTAAAGCCATATCGTTGTCCGGATACATAATGACGAATGGAAACGTAACCTGTTCTGCCAGGAAAGCCAGGTTTTGGAATGATTCTTCTCCCCGGATCTTCTTTGGCTTCCACCCCATAACATTACACACGTAGTTTACTCTCACCATGGCTGGTGAAAGTTCTCCCTTAACCATGCGATTAAAGTCACGGATCAGACTAATGAATAAATAACTATTTAGTTGGTCCCAGGAATTGGGAATATAATACGTATTCCCATGGGCCATAAACTCTATTTTGTCTTTCATGGCATCATTATGATTTTGTCGTCCGGAGCATTAAATGATGTTTCTGTATCCACTATACCGGAATCGTTGTTAGACAACATAAGGTCAATGTTCTTAAGTAGTGATTGAGCTTCGCCGGTTAGCTGTTCAGCAAGTGCCAACATACGTTCTTGTTCATCCTTTCCAGACCGGCTGGTTTTAGAGTCATCGAAGAGATTACGAATGGTAGATGGAAACTCAAGAATATCCAATCGACGCAAGGCAAGAGCAATCGTACTCTTTGCAAGAGCATGCAGTAGTAAATTCTTCATTTCCTGATTATCAACGACCCGTTCAAAGTAACCGGTCATCCCTTCATCCAACACTTCTTTTTGAAGTGGTATGATCCGGAAAAAAAAGAGATAAGAGAGGTCTATTGAGTATAGAAAGTCAAAGTCCTCTGCAGTTTGGATCCGAAGAGAAGAAAGTAACTTGCAATAACGGGAATTCTTCCATTCTTCCAGACTATCCTCCTTATTGAGCAACTGAATCAGAGTATCCATACCACTGAAATAATTTTCAATATAAGACCGACGCATGGCTTCCATCTCATACTTGTAGATATCAACATCGGATTTTCGTTGTTTGACAACATCAAACACTAACTGTTTGGCAAGTGTTAAGTTGGCCATTGCAGTCAGCAAAGCATCATGTATCTCTCCTTCTTTCTTGAGAACAATATCATAGACTTCTTTAGAAAGGATAATACATATCTGCTTCCGGGCAGAAGATGCAGAACTATTGAGGTCTTTAAACTCAATGTTTGTCTCTGAATAGGGTGCATAATGGCGGAACTCAGTCAGGTTTTTAAATAGCTCTTCTAAAATGATCATGATTCTTGCTGATTTAATCGTTCGTTTGGTTTAACATCTTCTTGACGACTTGGAATTTCCCGATAAAATCCAAGTCTATAACCTTGCTTATACAGTGCCGGGAAGTTGATTTGAATAGCCCAATTAAAAGGTTCACAGCAGATTTCTTCGTCTGGAGTAAGGGACATCAGGTAGATCAGATAGTTGTAATAAGCGTCGGATCCGGACTTGGATATCACGCCATCTTTTCCAACGCTGGAGATAGAGGAGTCGAGTCCAACACTTGATAACAACACTTCATCAGCACGCTTATCATAAGAGATCAACGATTCGATGTACTCTTTATATTTCAGGTCGACAGTTTCGATTCGCCAGCGTTCTTCTTCATTACTACTGCTTTTAAAACTGATTGTTGCATAAGCCTTCCCTTGGTTATCGGCTCCGGAGAGATATTGTGAAATCTTGCGGAGCTCGGACTGGATATACTTGATCAGTGTAGATTCTTTGAACTCGATACCTATATCGATTCCATTAAATACATATAGCTTCACTCCGTCCTTATTTCGCTTCTTGTTCTCATCACAGAGCTTCTGAATCTGAGTACGCTTGGCGTTTATCCAGGCATTAGGGATAATGATGTGGATTTTGGCTGCCAGGCTATTGCGTAAGAAGGAGTTAATATACCTGGCTGTCGCATTAGAACCTCTGATATACTCCTTAGTGCCTTCATGCGTTTCATTTACACCATAGAACTCATCAACTGACTTCTCCCGGTGATGCGAGATGGCAGCATACTTATAATTGGCTACTTCTGCCAGGTTAAACTTTGGGTAAATCTTGAAGTTGGAAATCCCATAATTCCAACGCCCAACTGCGATAAAGCGGAAATCACGGTAGTAGACCAGGTCGGTAGCGACATCCTTTTTTGTCGTGGCCAGCCTACAATTTCTATTCTCCATTGTCTCAATACCAGCAACAGGCAGTGCCCCCAAATTCCGGCCTACGGAGAATCGCCATTTTACAAAGTAGTCACGAAAATAATAGAAGTCTTTAATAAGAGCTTTAGCTACCTCCTTATAATCGCTTTCAAGTCCACGGTCTTTCCAACTATCCAACCAATTCATGATCTCCGGGCACTCAACCCATTCACGTTTAAACTTGCCATCGGCAAACACAGTCTGATACACTGCCGGTCCCTTTCCGTACAGCATATTGGCCTGTTTAGTGATAAGCCGAGGTAGCAGACGATTCTTCTTGAGATCAGCTGCCACCTCCTCACACTTCATGTTGTTATAGCCACGGCTACACACTTGATAGCCATTAATAGATTGCCACTGCATATCCGGTAATGGATTGTAGTCTCCTACAGAGAAACCCGGATCATCCATACCGGTTCGGGGGGTGTCCCCAACCTGAAATGATATCACATTACTTTCATCGATGTAGCAACCATAGTCACCTAACATCTTTACATCACTCATAACCAGTCGATTTTATGTAGTTTAAAATTGTCCTGTGGAAAGCCCATATATCGGATCAGGATCCTGTAACACATCTTTGGCTCTCCATCACCATCAGTGAAGAGGAATAGGTTCTCTCCATCGATACTAAACCTTTCATGTGGTAACTGAGTCCGAAACTTACATCCCTCTCGAATCCCCAGTTTGGCGGATGCTTCACCTTTCTGCCTCGAGTAAGAGAAGAAAGCAATCGTGAAGCATCCATCAGGCAACTTAGATATCTCTTTAGCCCATTGCAGTGCATGCGGTCCTGTCATTGTCGTTTCCATGCTCGAAAATACCTGTTTCTGAGCCTCCCAGAAAGGACCGGCAGGATGTCACCCTCATATTTCCAGCCAAAGGCCGAAGGCTGCACCTCACATCGGATTATCAGCGGGGCGTGGAGATAGGGAGCTGATGAAAAAAAAGAAATAAACTTTTGAGATATGATAATATTCATTTTCAATAAGTTAGCATATTTTTCTATGTCAAACAGGGCAATTATTATAGATAATACAAAGTTTTTCAGGTGCACCGAACTTATTATATAGAGAAATTATCAGGTAAATCAGTCGGAATTGAGGATAATTCAGCTTGAACACGGTCGCCATAACGTCCAAATAGCAAGTAAATAAGTGCACTTGGTATCTGCGTTGTGAGACCCGCTTGAAGTTTAAGCGGTACTTTTACCTCAGATGTTTTATCAAGCTCTATACGGCCATCCGTTTTTTTGAGGGGCGACAGCATGATAGCACTACAAAGGTTCTTACATTCGTTTTCATCAATAAGAATACGGGGCAATGCGTTACTGCGATTACCGAATATAAGAAGCAGGAGCTTAAACTGCTGCCAATGGTAGACAGTTGCCTGACCTTCGTTCATCAGCTCGACAGTAAAGCCATAAGACTCCAGCTCTCGCTTGAGAATGCGGGAGTCGGTGGTTATCTTTTCCAGGTCTTCTTTCTTCTTGTTGCCGGCACGATCAGGATAGAGAATGATGTGTTTATTGACAGCATCCTGGCCGAAGAACTCGTAGAACTGGCGGGCAAGTTCCGGCTGTTCGTCCGGATAATAACAGAAGAACTCCTTCAGTATCCTGAGTTCCGAACCATAGTCCTTCTCCTGGCCAACGGTCAGGCTGGAGAAATGTCCGGGATCATAACCGACGAGCAGCTCGTCGCGCTTATTATAGTGCTTCAGGTAACGTGCTGTTAAGATGAAGTGATCCCGGAGATCAAGTTTCAGGATGGACTCGTAAATGTAACTATCGGCAAACTGATGTAAGTCCTTTTTGAAGTTAGCAAAAAACTTGTTTACAACTTCTTTGTGCCGGATAGCACAGATAGAAGTCAGAAACTCGTCAATATCAAGGGTTTCAATCTGAGTTTTGAAGAATTTAGGCCCTAATATATCTTTGTTACAAAATGAACTGGCACGCACGTACAACGTAGCATTACGACGCATATCGGCAAGACGAGGTTTCCAGAGTGCGAGTGTACGTTCTACTTTCTGAAGCTCGAGGCGGATGGCTTCAAGAATAACCGGATTGGTAGTTTGTTTTTGTTGGGCAAACAGCTTGTAACGCTTGTACATAGCTGCATTTACATGAAGGGAAACTGTAGCTATTTCCTCAAGAAGTGCCTGGTCAATATTGTTTTCGTATTCTTCGAACCAGTCATCTTCGCCAAGATCCACACGAGCTGTATCGGAAACACCAGTTACACCCTGATAGTATTGAGACATACGAATCTCGGCAGAGGATCCACGAAGTGACGGGAAGAGTCGTGTCTTCAGTTTCTCACCTTTGTTGTGCTTCATTTCCTCAATAAAAGCATGTACACCTGAACGACCGGCAACAGACTCCGGCTGGTCGGAACTCACCATCTGCAAATGATGACCATCGCGAAACAGGATGCTGTGTTTCGGGTATGCAATAGGATAACGTGGATGACGGAAGTGAGAAGGTATCTTTGCCTCTCCAACAACATAGTCTATCCCGTACTCCAACATCGGGCGAACACGTCCGGCAACAGTTACCGGTCGGGAAAAATATGCTTGAATATTAGGCCAGACGTTTGTCATCAAAGCAATATATGTTTTGTGCACCAGGAAAGAAAGTTCTCCGGGCATATCATTGGCAACCCGGATAATACGTGGTCCCATAACTCCTTCAGTCTTGCCGACCGCACGGGCACCTTCAACAAATATATTGTTAGGATCCAGCACATTCACCTGAATCTGCATAGAGTTCATGTAGTAACGTTCGAACTCAACTGTAGCATCGAAGGTATTATCGCTACAAGAAAGGCTGTCCCGGGATTGAGAATAAAGTTCTATCGACATAGTTATTCTTCATTGACTTCAGTAAACTCAGCCTCCTGGATATCAGCATCACGCAGGAGACGTTTTTTCTCTTCCTTCTCGATCGGAAGTTTATCAATCAGATTCAAATAGAATCCTTCGTTATGTTTTGATGCAATTTCTTTCAAAGACTTCTTAGAATATCCAAGTTCTTCAGGAGTGATCTCCGGAGAAATAAGGAAGACAACACCAAGATCACGATCGGCTTCAGCAATCTCCGATGCCCGACGACGACACTCGGCAGCAGCATCGTAACACTGTTTCTGAGTTTTGTAGTCACCACGGACAGCGGAGAGTTTAGCCAGGTCCTCGTATTTGTCTGCATAGTTTGACTCCCATACTTTGATAGATACATTATTATCAATCGAAAAGTAATTGATAGCAGCATATATACGTGCTTTACAGGTACGTTCATCAAGATTAAGGTGCTGTAAGGCATTAATACGCTGCTTTAGTAATTTAGCAGCACGGGTAATGTTCCGTTCGTATTCGTATATTTCAGCAGCCCACTGTAGCTGCTTGAGGAAGAGTTGCACATCAGCCGGTATACCATCGCTCTTCCCGGAAACCAGGAAGGCAGATATCATGTCCGGATGTATCTTATCAAGTATATCAAGTTGTGTCATACGCCGAATAAATTCTTTCGAAGTTCAAGTTCTATACGTTCATTTTTGCGAGTTTCCAAAGCAGTGATAGCATCAATCTCGCCAGCTTCAGCACGTTTTGCCAACTCTGCATCAATATTATATTCACCCAAAGCACGTCCATTACTGTAGGCATCGTTGTAAACATCACCAGGAAGACCGATACGAATGGTAAGAGCAATTTTCTCTTTACCTCGTAAACCAAGGAGGTTACAGATACGTTCTGCTGAGTAACCAAGTGCGCCAAATGTGCGCACTTGAGATACATATTCATCACCAATTAAAATGGCTTTATTCACATCGGAGGTTGGTGTCAGTTCTGATTTCATACGATAATTTTTAAAGTTTCCTCAGATGTAAGAAGTTCCCCAGAACGAATTACCCGGACGGGCTGTTCCGGGAACATGGACCGGTACCGATGAACTGTACCTGAAACATAGCGAGGATCTATTTCCATAGCATGGCATATACGGTCAGTCTGTTGGCAAGCCATCAGAGTAGAACCGGATCCGGAGAAGAAGTCGGCAACGATCTGACCGGATGCACTGGAATTACAGATGGGATAAGCCATCAAAGCAATAGGTTTCATTGTCGGATGGATGGCATTGCGTTGGGGTTTATCGAAGTTCCAAACAGTAGTCTGTTTACGATCGGAGTTCCAGTAGTGAGCGGCACCAGGTTTCCATCCATAGAGACACGGTTCATGCTGCCATTGATAGTCCTGTCGTCCCATGACCATGGAGTTCTTTACCCAAACACAGCATTGGGCTATTTTGAACCCTGCTTTCCGAAGAGAGGCCCGGAAGTTCTCACCTTCGCTGTCTGCATGAAAAATATAATAGGATCCGCCAGGCTTCAATATAGAAAACATAACTGCGAACACTTGCTTCAGGAATGTAGCAAACAAATCGTTCTCCATGGAATCGTTTTGGATAGTCAGTTCCTCTTCAGTCCCACCCTGATAGGCAACATTGTAAGGTGGATCGGTGACAAGCAAGTCAGCATGCTGTCCGTCCATCAACGCAGTGACATCGGATTTTGAACGGCAATCACCACACATTAAGCGATTCTTTCCAAGTAACCAAATATCTCCTGGTTGTGTAAAAATGGAGTTGGCATCGTCTTCTGTAGGAACTGTGAAGTCAATGGCATCTTCGTGGATATCGGTTGATTCGTGCTCGGATCCGAATAACGGAGCAGTTGCCTGACCGAAGTCGATGGTCTTCACTTCATAACCCAGATTGAACCGGGAAAGGGTATCGGTATCGATGTTGTACTTTTTGAATAGCAAAGTGTCCGGGTTCTTAGTGGCAAACTCAGAGTTGTAGGCAGCTATTTCCTCGACTGCTTCTTTTTTATCCGCTGCGAAGATTGGTTCATATGGAATCTCCGGGATGGTAAAACCGGATTTACGCAGAGCAAGCAGAGCTTTCCTCCGTTGATGGGCATCAATAATCCAGAGTTTTCCATCAGGATCCTTCCAGGCTTTAAATGCATACTTGAAGCCACGAGTGATGATTAGCATCTGCAGCTTCGATAACTTGTCAGGATCCGACTTCTTGAAGTCCTCCTGAAGCTCTAAGAATGAATCCAGCGGGGCAGTCGGAAGGCCACCCAAATTAAATACTTCTATTAGCTTTTCCATGATTAATTTTTATTTGTTGTTGATTCGAGAATTGCTTTGAAAATGGCTTCTCGCTCTCGATGACGACGAAGGTTTTCTCTGTCCTTGGCACGCCGACTTTCACGGTCGGCACGCTTCAGGTAGGATTCGTATCTACGGATGTTATCAAGTACATTCTTGTGATATCGCAAGAATTCTTGCGGGTTCTTCCGAAGTAGTTCCTCCAGTTGTGCTCTCTCGGACTGTCGGATGATCAACGGATGTTTGTACCTAAACTTCCCAGTGTCGTTGAACGACTGCAGCTCTTCGAACGCCAGAAGATTCCGAATGCGAAGCTCTGCCATATCAGTGACAGCTCTTTCAGTCGGGTTCTTATCCAGCTGCTCGTCGAGCTGCTTCATTTGTTTCCAACTTACGATTCGGTCGTTGTAGAGGATCGTGGCCGTTTGGACTTGCGGGTCCGAGAGGTTGTCCCAGTCGATTTTGGGGTACTCTTCGTGCTTTTGGACTTTACCATCTTTGGTGTAGTAACGGCTTTTTTTTTCTCCTCTTCAAGAGCAGCTTCAGCACTTTCTGCTCGTTCTTCAGCTTCCTCAGCACGAAGTTCCGCTTCTTCGGCACGTTCTTCCGCTTCTTCAGTACGAAGTTCCGCATCCTCAGCACGCTTTTCAACTTCTTCTGTACGAAGTTCCGCATCCTCAGTACGCTCTTCAGCTTCTTCTGTACGAAGTTCCGCATCCTCAGCACGCTCTTCAGCTTCTTCTGTACGAAGTTCCGCATCCTCAGCACGCTCTTCGGCTTCTTTTACTTGATTAGTTACCTCAGACATCTTATCAGGTTGTTCCGGATTAGAGTCTTGAGTTTGCTCAACAGTACGCCGATTATTGCGGATTTCATCACGTTCTGCAACATCCAGCAACGTATATAGGATGTCATCAGTATACCGCTTCGGATTACGTGAAAACATACTCAATGTTGATAGTTCGGGTTGCTTCTTACGCAGGAGTTCAAGATCCTGCTCTGCAGCATCCGGATTGCGAAGCTCCGCATAATGTTTTTGTTTTTCTTTGAAGGAATACATATAGGTTGAGTTTATGGGCGGATCGCTCCGCCCAGGTAAGTATTATGCTGTCTGGATCCGGCTACCGGGAACCTCGACAAGAGTAGTAGTGTCCATGATTCGGAATGTAATCTGTGAACCTGCCTTAGCAGTCCATGTTGAACCATCCTCGAGGACGAATGCAGCACCATCGGCAATAGTAGCCGCTTTATCAGTACCAGTTCCTTCAAGCGTGATATACCGGCCTTTATCGTTGGCAGTCACTCCAGAAATAGCATTGATAGCATAAGTTGCTGCTGATCCGTTTGGTATTTCATAACGGTTGCTCTCCGGTTTGATAGCAAGTGTCGTAGCATCAACTGTATGATTAGTTGCCGGGGCACGAACGATATCACCGACATATTTACAATACTGATCGATTGATGTACGTTTGAAAGTAAAGGTTACATAACGGCCATCCTTGTCATTCTTCGCTTCGAAAGATTGAAGGATCATCGGGCGATCATACTCACCGATAATGTACCACTGATCTTCACCTACTTCTTTAAACAGGATTACAAATTTACTGCCGGCATGCTCTTCGATGAAATTAAGCAATTGATCGCGCATGCCTCCCATAATTATTGCGAAGTTATTTTCACCGGAAGTAGTGATATCCCCTTTCTCACCGGTTGCGTTGTAAGTAGGAATATCGTGTGCTTCAAAGTATTGCATGTATTGTCCTGCCTTCATCGGAATAGTACTGACCTCTCTATTGGCATTCTTCTTCGGAAAGCGCACATTATCATTTATCTGAGAGAGTTCTATCAAGTAGACTTTATAGGCAATGTTAGAGCCATGTGTTTGACGATCGGATACGTCATTAACGTTACCAATTAACATCATTGAGGCAAATGTCGTACCGCCTAAACCAGGCATACAGATATGTGCGGATGCTGCCGGATCCAAGAAGAGCCATGCAACGAATGCAATAGCGAATAGTACCATTAGCGAGAGAAAGAAGCGGGTTTGCAACTTGCGGGCAGCCCGGTATCCTTTCATTGGATTTGAAATTTTTCTTGCTTTCATATTTTTGAATTAAATGTGATTTAAAAAAGAAAGGGCGGGCATTACACCCGCCCTAACCAAAACTAACTAACCTATTGAAACACAGAAATGGAAAAGTATTATCTTACACCAGGAAGATTGGGCTGAAGGTCTGCATTAACCTTACGTACACCTCCGACACAACGTTCAAGTTCCCGGAAGTTACCACCCTTATTCAGTACCACCATAATATAATCCCCCACTGCTGTCGGTGTATATGCTTCCGAAATCTCAGCAAACTTGCCAGTTTTCGCAATGGTAGACACATTGGTTGTGGATCCACACTCAATAATGTATCCAACTCCGGCTTTAGCTCCAGTGATATCAGTAATCACTGTTGCCTTAGAATTCTCGACTGTTTCTTGCCAGAATCCTTTCGATGCAGTGATTGTAGTGGCATCAGCATCAACATTGACAGATGGCTTGTTCATGAATATCTGTTGCCATTCATAGTTGTTAGCAACCAATTTTGCACGGGTATCGAATCGACGCCCAACGAATGCCGCAGCAAATCCTTCTTTCCATGTAGACCAAGCCTTGACAAGTTCCATATCTTCCTTGACCTTGATAGATAGCATTTCACCGGGAATGTACTCAAGGCACTGTAGGTTTCCGGGAACGTCCATCATCATGAAAGGTATCTGTCCGAGATAAGGCAGCCAGATAATGCGCTGACTCGTATCAGGAACCACATACAGATAGCTATTAGGGCCTGTAAAATCGGTATCCTTACCATACTTGGCACGTACATTCTTAATCCACCAGGGTTGGTGTGTCTTATTCAGATAAAGAACGTGTTGATCCAGATCCATATCCTCGGTACATGATGCTACAACATCGGCATGAAATTCCTGAACCGCATCCAACATATTAGCTTGAGTGTAGGAGCGATATGCTGCATCGTCATGCAACAGGATTTTGTTTTCATGATGATAACGGATCAATGTATGAAGGAGTCCCGTAGAAGAGTTCAGATAAGAACCGGCAATACCAGTTTCCGGTTTAACATAGATACCACGCATACGGCGTTTGTTTTGTTCAACCTGAGCTGTCTCCAGAGAATTCAATATACAGAACTCAATCATAGACCACTTGATTGGATCGGAACCTTCTTTATTGAGGTAAGCAATGTATTTACGTTCCAAGTCCTTCATCGGACCGAACTTCATCTTGATCATTGCATCGTCAACATGGCCCATCTCGTTTTCAAGTTTCATGTCACCCTTGAAGACTTCTCCCTGCTGATAAGCCTGAGAAACTTCAGTAAAGAATGCATTGAACACAAGGTCATGATCCTGAATACCATAGCGAACCGGGAAGTACTGAGTCAAGTCGCGTTTGCTTAACACACGAGCAATCAACTGGTCCTGACGCAAAACAACATGCTGGTTGCCAACACCAGCCGTATCAACACCTTCATAATTGGTAGAGAACTCACCCGCAGCGAGCTTCTTTACATCCAGCATGTGGTTTTGATGCAGATAGTTATATCGTTTCCTCAATGAAACTGAGTAACTAACCACTTCTTTACGGAAAGAGGCACCTTCTTCGTTCTCTTCCGGATCTTCCATAGCTGCAGCTATACGAGGATTGGCAGCAATCTTATTCCATCGATTAGTCATCGAGAACATAGGATGCTCAATGCCAAATAAGAATTTAGCGGTATTTCCCGGTCCATTAAACTGAAGATTGGAAGCTGTAGCAACTGATACCGGGATATCGGCTGCCGCCTGATTTTTCAAACCATCAACAATGGCCTTAACCAATCCTGCAGACTGAGCTACTGTTTCCGGAGATGCCGGAGATGCATTTTGAGGTTTGTCATTAGTGGAAATGCCATTGTCGACTTCTGGTCCCGGATCACCGTGATGACAGTTAAGATCCTTGCGAACGATAATAGAATCCAAAATAGCCTGAGCCTGATTCATCGCTTCCTGATCAAGAGGGTTCTGATGTGAAGCCTGGTCAGCAGCCATGTCATCCTGAAGGGTAACTTGAAATTCTTTTTGATAAGCATCAACAATGGCTTTCCAATCTTCATTGGTAAGCTCCTTGGATGTTGCCTTATCAACCAGATTTAATGCTTCAAGTACCTTTCTAAATTTTTCTTTTACATTCATACTGAATAGATATTATTAATTATATTAAATTGAGAGCACGCTGTTTCAAAGCTTCATTAGCGAGATATCCCTGAGCAAGTTGGTAAGCTGCAACCAGGGCTTGTGGAAATGTGGAAATACCATCAATTAGACCATTCTCGATGGCGTGATTCGTATCAAATGTTTCTCCACGGAAGACCGGATCGTCTTCAGAAAGATCGGTCAACGTCGAACGGCAAGATCTTACCTCTGAAATAAATTGCTCTGCGAGAGGATTAAGTACATCTTTACGATACTGTTCCGGATGACCATCAATCAGGTCCTCTACCTTTTTATTCTTGAGGTCGGATTGATCCGCTTTAACTCGAACGACTTTAAGACCTAACTTTTCATAGTATCCTTGGAAATCAAGATACTCGAGCATGGTGCCGATACAGCCAATCTGATCGTTCCTGGTTAGAGCATGGATAGTCGTACCATGACAGGCAATGTAATAGCCGGCAGAAGCACATACATTCTCAATGAAAACGAATACAGGCTTGGCAAGGGAGCGCATGGTTTCGGAGAGCCGGTCAAGATACCAGGCTTCACCACCCGGAGTATTCACATGCAGGAAATGACAAGCAATGGCCGGATTGGATTCCGCAACAAGAAGATCCTTTTCGAACTGTTTAGTAGAAAAGTACCAACATGAAGTAGCAGTAACAAAGCCCCAAACACGATGATACGCTATGCTTCCTTCAGGAAGATCGTCAGCGTGAAAGTCATCGGTAACATTGATACCCTGCAATTCAGAGTGTACAGCAAGTTCCTGCTTCAATACATTCAGGACTTTTGTGGAGATCTCCTTATAAGTAGGTGGATCCTTAACGATGAACAGTGATCCTGGAACAGGACCGTCATTAGATAATAGAGGGAAACAGTCCATCATCGCAGAGTTATAGCCCTCTGCGGTGATGAATAGCTTACTTGAAAGAAGAATTTGTCGAAGGAAAGTTCTGTTCATTACATATCTTTTCAGCGAAGATATGGCATGAACAGAAGGCTATGAAGGACGGTATTCAGCGAGAAAATGGGGATTGAAGCATTTTGCATTCGATTTTCAACCTGGCCGAATTAAGATATGGGCAGATGGAAACGATTGCAGGCAGATCATTATTACCCAACACAACTTTCCCATTGGAAGTATCAGTGAGCTGTACAGTCACTTTTCGTCCCGAAGCAAACTCCTGAAGGGTATCTTTATCCGGTCTATCAATTACAATATCCGTACTACAATTAAATAGGTTGCCGGCAGATGAATTTTCGATGGTAGGAGCCAATGAAAATTCATCGGCAATAAACCGGTAGCTCTCCTTTCGCATCTTTGTGCATGGAGTTACTAAAATATTGATGGATAGTTCTTTCATATACATTTTATTAAATTGATAATCAACAAGTTCGCCATACAACGGACATTTTATCCCCTGTTTATGGACAAAACAGGTAGTTCGGTCGGTGTTTTTTCAGGCATTTTTTAACTTCTTTTTATACTCTCGCCGTTTTTCCCGTTTTTTAAGGTTCTCCCGCCATCTATAGAAGTTCTTTATAAGAGCATCTTCTGAAATGGAGTCAATGCTATAAGAACACAAGAATTTGTGAACAACGTCGATGTTGTTATACTTATGCCCGTTCTGGTCATTCTCCAGAAGTGTTGAATGTAACTCCCAATTCAACATACGTCCCACTTCCTGTTCAATAATCCTGGCTGATCTGGGAGAAAGGAAGTTATAGACTTTAGGATCCTTCCCAATGCGACGTTCAGGAAGTACGAAGGTCAGGTTTCCATTATCAACAGGGGATTGATTGCACTGTCTCTTTGCCATCAGCGTCCAAATGATATGATAGAGGTCCGTATTATCTGGGATTTTTAAAGGTTCATCCGCACCATTGTTGTATTTTCCGCACAAATACTCAGCTAAGTAAGGTTTGATTTGAATGCTCGTTGTAATCATTGCTATGTTCTCTTAATATTATTTTGAAATAGTTTTTATTAGTTTTTACGTCCAACTGTCCAACCGTCCAACATAGGGGTTGAATCACAACTAAAGTTACTGATATTTATTTAGTTACGCAAATTTACCCAACTAAAGTTAGTGTTGGAGGACGTCCAACACGTCCAACAAACACCTATTTTGTTGGACGGAGCTAAATTTTCAACGTTGGATGGTTGAAAACAGTAAATCCAACACGTCCAACAGCGTCCTACAAAACAACAGATATGTAGGATATATATATACTTTAATAAAAATATATACTACTATCCTACAGGCTTTTATATTTCAAAATGTTTTTTCTTGTTGGACGGTTGGACGGTTGGACGCACTTTCTGAAAAGTTTTCTTTTCAAAACTCTCGCTCTTTTGTTCTCTCTTTTTTTATTCAGGGGGTCCGGGGGATTGAAGTGGTATATCATAATAGTATGGTTTTAATAGGAATGGAAAATGTCCGTATATTGGAATAAGAAAAAACAAAGATTCCCGCCGGGGTGGTCAGCGGGAATCGAAATATATCAGAAATCAAGTTCTTGTTTGCTTTCATCGTCAGGCTTTCGCTGAAGGTCTATATCATACAGCTCACGGAAGATATCGTAATTGAGAGCAATACAACTGGAGTTTGTTGATTGCTTCTCCATCTTCCGGACCATGGTGTTATCTACAGAGGTACCGACTGCCGAATCGAATGGCAAGTCCTCTTCAAAACCTCCTCTGGGTACTTCGACTACATCATACCAATTGAATCGCCGGGCATGAATCAGACCGACGTAACTCGGATGCGAGCGAAGGTTCTGCTCGATAGTAGATTGTGTTGAGTCCTCACTGTTGTAAGAGCTGCGAGCAAACTGAGTGTAAACAGGACTGAGCCGTAAGAATAGAATACGTGTGCCGGCAGCGAAAGCAACCTCTTTCTTTTCGCCTCCCGGCAACTTGATCGTAACCCGGTCTGGAGTATCGATAGTGAAGTCGCGCCCTTCACGCACAGCCTTACTGTCAATCATGACATCCATGGCCTTAAAGAAGGTGGCTAACTTATCGGTCTTGCTGATCAGTTCTACTTGGAACTTGATTTTGCTGCAAGCGATTTTGAAAAAGTCGTCGTAACTGAAAGGCAACTTTAGCTCTGTATAATCTTCAACCAACCGACAAGTGGCCAAGAAAAGTGATGCTGTTTTCATTAACCGATCAATTTCTCCGGCATTGATAAGTGCTCCCTTTAGTTCATCGTAACACTGTTGCTTGAGTGCCCGGAAATTCTCCATTACTATTGGCCGTAGCTTCAGAATCTCAAAAAGTACATTCGACAATCCGATCTTGGCCGGATCCTCAATCTCCTTGAGTTCATTAAACAGTTGCACCTCCTCCGGGAGACGGTTCTTAGGTTTAGGAACCTCGCAGACAATAATACGGGACATTAGGGCATTGTCGTCGCGCTGGGGCGTTTCCTGGCCACAAATAATGACCGGTGCGTATATTTTCTCAACTTCGATTTCTTTGCCGACAGTGCCCTTCCTTTTTTGTCGGCCATCACCGTCATAGACAGCTCCCTTCAGGTACTGGAACATGATATCCTGTATATCCTTATTGTTGTACTCGTCAAGCACTGCAGGAACATCCCGGAAGGAAGATAACAGAGAAGACAATGCCGGCAGCGTACCGGTATTCAAATTGAAAATAGGTATCTTCGGAGAGATAAATAAGGAACGGATTGATATGGCAATCTGAGTCTTCCCGGAGGACATCGGTCCCATGAAAAAAGGAGCTGTAAACAAGCGGTCAATATTATGAATATTACTACGGAAAGCGCACATAATGGCAAAGAGAATAGCCCATTTCCCGTTATCATTGATTTTATATACCTGATCCATCAGGCTGGCCCATCGCTCGAAAGTACATTGTTTTTCTGCAGGAATATCTTTATAGACCAATTGTGAAATAAGCTCGTACTTATCGGTTTGCCTACCGGATCCGGCGTAGATGGTAGAGAATGCGGGAAGATAATAGTTCTTGTTGTTGTGAGTGACAACTCCGAGCTCGTTGACCGGATCGAAACGGGCCTGCTCGTCGACAACATGAAAGATACCATTGGAAAAGGCGAAAAACATATTGTCCTCCCGGCGGGATGATCCATCAGTTTGCTGATTTCCGTAGGTCAATATCTCCGAGCAGGTGACAAAGTGCCGGGACATGTACTCCTTTATCTTGGTCCAGTGTTTTTCTTCTCCGGACGTGAAATTGACAGCTTCCAACTGAATCAGTTCTTCCTCGATGGTGGCTTTTTTAAGAAGTGACCTGGAAGGAACCTCGATATAAAGGGGATTCTTATAATACCGACGGTTAATTTTCAAAACTCGTTTATTGGCATCTTTATCGTCTGAGTATATGTGTAGAAGGGGAGTCATGAAAAAATCAGCGACTTGCAAATGCCCTCCCTTCTCTTGCCGGAACATATAGCACACCGGTTCACCTTCTTTATTTAACTTCGGATAGAAACCACACTGACGGTACATCTCGGCATACTCAGGATTTTCATCGACATAACTCGGCTGGCATTCCGGATTGTATTCTTCATCCGCATCATCATCTGTACGCTGGGCAGCAATGGCCATGCGTGATTTCCGCTTGGCTAAGTAAGGTTTTAAAATTTCATTGAAAGCACCTTTATTCAAAAAAAGACATTCATAAAAGTACTTCAGATTAACTATTCTAACTGAATCATCTGCGTAACTAATTAGATCGGCACAACGTTCAATAAAGGGAGTGCGCTCACCGGAATAATCAGACAAGAATTTGCCATGTAGATTCACATAATAGTTTATAAATGTGTAATTTTTATCAAAACGCTGTACTTCCCGATTATATCCTTCATTGTCTATTTCTTCTTCCAGTTCTTGTTCTTCAGCAGGAAAAGTAACTGTAATATTAGTCATACCAGCCTTATATAACATTGACAAAGCAGAAAGGTACTTTGACTCGTCACCATCTTTACTAATTGATAATCCGAAAGTGTCGGTAGTAAAGAAAGTACATTCACGCCGAACGGCTTGAATATCTGTCGCTGATGGAACGCCATGTATTAAAAGAATCGGAGAATCACCGTATAAATTCAGGAACTCGGAGAAATCGGAGGTCAGAATGCATGGTTGGCCTTCCTTGCGCAGTTCTTTGATTAAATCGAGTCCATAAACACCAGGCTTCAATTCCTCTTGTTTGGGGGCATCCTTTATATTCCGGAGGATATCACGTATTTTACGCTCAAGAACCTCAGTATTCAGTTCAAAGCGAATGGCCAAGACACGTATATGGTTTAGCCGTGAAGTCTCTGAGGAGATACAAGAGATAAGATTACATATCGAATTGAGAATCTCTTCCTGTTCGTTCGGATCCGGAGAAGGGTTCTGTTCCAGAAAAACGTCAGCGAAATAAGTAGGAAAATCTGTTCTACGATTAAGCAACCATCTACCTGTATTTTCCTTTTCCTCTAATGCTATGTTGTCCGGGTCCTTTCCTTCGGGAAGGTGAACACAATTTACTGAGAAGCCGGCACGCAACAATTGTTCGCAATTCTTTAAAGAGGCTTTAAGACCAGCCGGATCCGCATCGTATAGCAGTGTAACAGATTGCGTGAAGCGACTAATCAGTCTTATCTGTTCTGGAGTTAAAGCAGTACCGGAGCCGGCAATTGTATTCTCGACTCCAGCAGCATGCAGCGACAACACGTCGAACTGGCCTTCAACCAGGTAAGTGAAGTTCATCCTGGCAATAGAACGTTTAGCTTGATAAAGTCCGAAGAGCTGTGTTCCTTTTTTGAAAACAGGAGTATCACCGGTATTCACATACTTTCCTGTATTTTCTTTCGGTGTGATAAAACGTCCGGAGAAGCCCGTGATATTTCCGTTCAAATCAATAAAGGGAAACATGATTCTATCCCGAAATACATCGTAGGTATACTTCCGTTCACTCTCGGCCAGTACACCAACTTTCTTCAATATGGACTCTGAATAACCGGCTTGGATAAGTTCTTTATGTGCAAAATTCCCTTCAGGAGCATAACCAATCTGAAAATTTTGAATCACTTTGTCAGTTAGCCTGTACCCACGTTGATCGAGATAATTCTGAGCCTCGGGAAGATGCTTTTGGAAGAAGACTCCAGCAGCCCGGAGAGCAATCCGCATGGCTTCTTTATCCTTAGCATTCTGTATCTCTATTTCCGTCAGTTCCTTATTCTCTATTTGAATGCCGGCTTTCCTGGCACACCATTCAAGTGCTTCGGCAAAAGAAAGATTTTCATGTTCCTGGATAAAAGCGATAACATCTCCTCCCTTGTCACAGACAAAACATTTAAAAGTTTGTCTGGCCGGACTAACTGTCATCGAGGGATGGCTATCGGGATGGAAGGGACAGATTCCGACATAACTGGATCCCTTCTTCTTGAGAGAGACAAATTCACCGATGATATCAACTATATTGAGAGCTGACTTTACCCGGTCAATGGTCTGTTTATCAATCATAATTCATCATTATTAAATATATTCAACTGACGCGCTTCGAAGGCTTCCTGGAGTGTAATCCCGAAATAATCGCAGAGCGAGAGATATTCTTCATTTGTGATGGGTTTACGCCCGTAGTATAAATCCCAAAAGCGCATCTGGTTGATGCCGACTGCTTTATAAAATGGGCGATTGGGCATGAAGTTCTCTGGGTGTTTGAACTTCATGCTCAATATTTCTTGTACCAGGTTCCGTTTGACGACCTGGCGAATGACGATCTTGCGCCGATGCATGAATAGCTGGACCGCCAATTCGGACCGACCAACGAATGCAGCCATCTCAGACAAGGTGAGTTTTCCGGCATTATCCCGGATATATTTTTCCTCTTCAGGAGTCCATCTACCGTTATTCATCTTTTAGTTCTATTATAAATTCGACAATTATCTTCAGTAAGTTCGTAATCCGGATGGCTATCTATGTAGGAACTACAGATGCCAAGAAACGTTTCACGTCTATAAACCGGTACAGAACCTACAATATCATAGTAATGGTTTGGTTGTAACTTATCCAAGGCAGTGAAGACACGTTGCTTGTATTCATTAAAGCCATCTATGCCCATATTGAAAACTGCTACTTCAGCCCAATCCGGACTAAGTGTTATTCCAGGTTCTTGAGTTCTTTCGCTTGTTTTTCCCATTGTAGTATTGTTGGAATTGGTAAGTCATACTTCCGCTGGCGTACATTAGATCTCTGCGAAAAACAGTGCCCAGTAGCATCCCACCGTACTTTCTTATGATAAATTGCCGTTTTTCGCTGGCCATCGATTGTCACTTTCTTGGAAATAGGAACTGTACCGGTAACTTTCCGCACCTCTCTCGACTTATCGGTATATTTAATTTCCTTAATTGTATAGCCACATATTTTAATGGCTTCTTCAAATATTTTAGTTGGGTACATAAATTATCAGTTATTAATCAATCTGCATCATATTCTACATCAATTATTTCTTCGGACTGATAAGCCACTGGCAATGTCATATCTTTCCGTAACATCCGCCACATATAGGTAATAGCGGTTTCCTCATCATCGGCATATACTTCCCGTATTCCGGAGTATGAACCGTAATAATATCTTATAGTGTATTTATTCATTTCTTGTTTATTTTGAATATTAACCTTCTTCAACGAAAGTGTTAGTCGTGTTTATCACACCAGCAGAATCAACGCTCTTACCATCTCGGATAAACACTTTCTCTCGCATTAACTCTTCATAGTCATATCGTGACATTCCGATTACACACACACGACCATCAACGTACAATTTACATTTCATTAATTCAGTTCCTTCTACCGGACCGATAACATCTATTTGCATTGTTCTTTTGTTCATACTTTGGCTCCTTTCCATATAGTTATTCGTTAATTGCTCTTTCAAAATCATCGTATCCATCAGATTCAAGAAAAGCATTTAAAGCAGTATATTTATAGCACATTGAATCATACGTAGTCTTTTCCACACACACAACATTTTGTGTATCGAGATACATCTCTAAGTGCATTACCTCTAAATTATTTTCTTTCAATAATTTTGTAATAAGCTCGTTGCTTTCGACAAAAGGATTAGTCGGTATCAGCTCTATATCAGCTTCCAAAGCATAATCAGGTATGACTTTACCATCGACTTCGACACGATATAAATCTCCTTGCTTATGTCTGATTGTGCCTGATTTTCCTACTGCATCTGGCATGATAGGACAATCTAAAATTCTCACTCTGTCACCTACTTTTAATTTTGTTTCCATATTCATTACTTTCCTATATACGTCGTTAATCGCCAATAATCTGACGAATGCTGTATTTCTGCTTTCCTTTGAAATCTGAGAAATCAACTAAGGACTGCTTATGATAAAGAGCAAGGGCTACTTTCCGAAATCTCTCATAATTATTCCGATCGATAGGTTGGAGACCCCATTTCTTCATGTCTTCAATTAATCCCTTACGAGTATGGACAAAGTGTCCGCGGCAGCTATTCTTTCCAAAATCATGCTCAATAGTATGGACATGGTATTGATTACTTTTGGATAGAAAAATTCTCAATTTCTCCAGTTGAGTAAAGCTCAACCTCTCAATCCCCTGCCTGGATGTTTCTTTTTCTTCCAGCCAGGCAACAATCTTAAGGTCGTAAAAACTTTGAGAATAATCTCTTTTGTAGAAATAATGTATTTTCATGTTTATTTTATTTTTTCTATTAATTTCAGTTCGACTTTTTTAGGCTTTTTATCCTCCCACTTTACTTCGGGAAACGATTTAGTATTTAATTTTATAAATATTGTACTAACCCAATAATCATGTTTCTTGGTAGGCTTTTCTTGAAAAAGAAATAAATCTCCATCCTTATCCCTTGCAACCCATAATTCTGTTTTCATATCTATCTTGTTATTATCAATTTACCTCTATCTTATCTGTTGATTCTCCTTCTCTTTGTAAGGCATCAACTAAAACAGATGCTATTGTACAATGAAAGCCCTTATGCTCTTTAAGGTTATCAGGGTTACCAGTTATATTGATATCTAAAGTTTCCTTCGTCAAGTCATTACAGAGATTGATTATTATTTTTTTCCCATTTTCATTTTCAATGGTCACTTTACAACTTTGCTTTTTCATTTTTACTGCGGTTTAGCTTAAGGATGGGAGGCATTAATTCCCATCCTTGAAAGTGATTTAATTTTTAATGTAATTTTTAATTTCTAAAGTTCCAGAACCCATTGGGTAGGATTTATAGAACTGAACTGCCGTTTCCAAGATAGCTCTCGCCCGAGAGTCTGTATGCATTATCTTTATGATAGCCATAATAATTTCCGTAGGTTCTCCACACTGTAATGCAGCGATACCAGATTTCTCCTCTCCTTGTGTAGTAAGAATACAAATGCCATCAATCTTTTTCTCTTTACAATTCGAGGCAAATTTCTCCAGCATTTCTTCAAAATCAATAAACTTCTTTTCCATGATTAATAAGTATATTAGTTAGTAATTAATTACAGTACTCTTTCTTCAAAAAAGCACGTCGTTTCTTCGATATAACTTTATGCCAACTACGCCGCACATGCTGCATCCACTCTCCAGAGAGCTTTTGGTTATTTAATCGATAGTTTACCTTTGTTTCCATGGCAGGTTATAGTCAGGTGGTTGTTTAGAATAGACCGGGAAACTCCCGGTCTATAAGTGATATTTAAAATACAAAACCTAACTGGGGCTGTCCCAACGGCTGTCCTTTCAGCCGGCATCTTTAATTATTATATATTAGATCAGCACTCCTCACGGAGTACCGGATTTTAAACCAAGCCCTTTGATACGATACAATGAATTGTATTTTCATCAGTGCAAATCAATTCGTCAACACAATGTGAGCATATTGTATGATCCGGGTTTACCCACCAACAATTCCCATAGTTCGGATTGTAACAAGGATCATTGTCCGTGCAACCGCAATATCGGCAAACACCTGGTATGAACCTTGGACGGGATTTAATGATGTCTTTCAAAGAAAGATTTCCCCTCTGTTTATGCTTTTTACACCTTTTCTTTTTCATTTCATATTGTTATTATGCCAGTAATTAATCATCTGAGATACGCTTTTAACCCCAATTTTCACCTTGATATTTTCTCGATGTCGATTAACCGTTGGTATAGATATGGCAAGCTCTTGAGCGATTTCTTCAGTCTGCATATTATCCACAATTAACCGATATACCATCATCTCACGATCGGTCAATTCAGTAGTTAGTTTAGGCTTGCAGATAACTCCTTCAAAAAGGCATTCTCCCCGGAGAGGACATTTAACCTCCTCGAAATCGTAATTACCAGATGCATCGATATCATAATTGAATTGATCATATTCACCAAAATTGCATCGAATGAAGCGATGCACAATCCGGAATTCATAATAGAGCTTATTGCGAGAACTCTTTGAATAAATTTCCAAAAGTTTATTGTAGGCTTGAACATATCTATCCCGAATAAGAGAAAGAACATTATCTATAAGCTCGCGTTCGGATTCAGTAAAAACACGTGCAGGTTTGTTCTCTTCCTTGATCATAACCTCACCATCAGGTGTATTATAGAATTCGACGTTTCGGTATTTCATAAGATTATGATTTAGCGAATATTGGAGCCTTATAATCTGATACCATTTTCTCAAAGAGATTTCGTTCCAATGGCCTAAAGGAGTCATTGCGTAACTTCGTATAAAATGTCGTATATGCCATCCCAGTTGTATCCATATACTCTTTCCGGAGCGCAATTTTGTCCTCTTCAGACAAAGCATCGTAATGGTCTTTAAGTACCATTTTTTGAGATTCCTCGGTTTTCTTCATGTCAGTACAATTTTTAGTTCTATATTTATACTGCAAACATAAAGAATAATATCATATACACAAAGTATTATTTGCTATAAATATATTATTCTTTGCAATTTAGACAAATTATAAATAATACTTTATGATAAGACCTGATAGATTGGCACAATTAATAGAAGAGAAGCGAATTGCAAAAAGTAAACTTTGCGAGGAAATTGGCATCTCTGTTATGGCATTAAATAATTTCCTATTTAAAGGAAGTGAAATAGGCTCAACCAAACTGGAAAAGATTGCAGATTATTTCAAGGTTTCTATGGATTATTTTTATGACAGGGAGATTAATGATATATCTATGAATGTGGGACATCATGTCAATGGTAATGGAAATAATGTATCTGGAGATATTGCATTGAGTGAATGCCAGAGAGAATTATCGCACTTGAAGCAACTGCTTGAAGAGAAGGAAAGAACTATCCAAATTCTGCTGAAACAGATCAATGACTAAACTCACAATAAAAGATATTGAATATAATATTCTAATAATAAACATATTAATTCAATTTCGCAGGGACAAAATCGGGACATCCAATAACAAAACGAGTATTAATCGAAGTACGTATCTTTTTGATTATCAACAGTTATAAAGTATTGAGAGAGTAGAAAGAAAGTTCGAGCCTCTCCTCCCGTGCAGAAAAAATCCCGCTTAGGTCACATGACTTAGGCGGGATTTTTCATTAATCAAAAACGGATACTGATTTCTACCGGTTCCTCACCCATTGTCCAGTCAGGTCCTTCCTCGATCAAGCGAATGGCTTCCTCATCAGCCGAAGCACAAAGTCCCTTTTTAACAGTAATGTCTTGTGGACGTCCTTCCTTATCTACCCGAAAAGTAAGAATAACTTTTCCCTTGGCACGCGCACAGTCTTTATCAGACGGATGAACCAGACTCTCTTTCAGATATTTCCGAAATGCCTTTCTACCTATGGTAGGTTGGGGAGTACCGGACATTTTCAGACTCGCTACAGCTCCCGTTATACTCCCTTTCGACTGCGAACCATACCCTACCACTACCACCTCATCAAGCGTGGCTTGATCTTCGTTCATCGCTATTAATAAGCTTTTAGTCGTATCAGCCGGAAGTGTAACAGATTCATAACCAATATAATCGACTGCAAGTTCCCGATTTCCACCTGTCTTCAATACAAAATTACCATTCACGTCGGAGATAGTTCCCTGATTAGTCCCTTTCAGCTTAACGGTAGCACCGACAATAGGATAACCGCTGGAGTCTGTCACTCTGCCATGTACTTTACCCCCAACCGCTACCTGAGCAGTAAGGCTGCTGTCATTAGCCGGAATAGATTTCATAGCCGAACTTGTGGTAGCAGCCAAAGGCTCTTCGGCAATAGTGGTTTCCAATGCCCCATCGATCCATTCCTGTGTCATGGCCTGAGGCACCTCTGTGTGGGGAGATACAACAACTTTTTTCTCTCTATTCCCGGTTATCAATCCCTTCTGAATAGTTGCGGAATCTTTTCTCACCGTCGCCACCAAATCCTCTTTCTTTTCTTCCTTTTGTACAGACAAAGGTTCCAAGTGAGATACTTCTTCCATTGCTATCCGTGCTTCATCCGGTAAAGTATTCTCCTGAAGCAGGAAATAAGAACCGATACAAACTCCGATCAGAAGGCTGGCAGCCACACTCCAAGCAATGGTATGCCTGCGTTTTTGCGTTACGCGCATATTCACCCGGCGACGCAACAACTCTATTTGCTCATCGGCTCCACTCTCCACCCGGCTATACCCTTCCAACGCATCGGCCAAAAAAGGATCACGCATCGCTTCTTTCTCCAATCGATGTGCTTCTTTCCCCTTGCGGAATCCCCGTATGTAATCCGATAGTTTCATCCCTTAAGCTGATTTTTAATGCAAATCTTTAAATTTCGTTTTCCATTTTGGATATAGCTCTTCACATTGTTCAGAGTAAATCCGGTTTGTTCCACAATGTCGGCATACGACATCTCTTCGAGAAAGAAACGCGTAATACTGGTCCGTTGTTCTTCGGGCAACTTTTCGAGACAGTGATGTAATGCCTTCAGTTGTTCCTCCGAACTTTCCTCTTCACTTAATAGATGCAGAAATTCGTCAGATTCCATAATATTAACCGTATAATCTAACGGAATTTCTTTATTTTCCTTCCGTAAAAGTTGCAGGCAATGATTCTTCGCTATCCGGTAGAGCCATGGCTTGAACACTTTTATCTCATAATTTCCCAACTTAGGTAGTAAATCTTCAAATAGTTGCATGACTGCTTCCTGTGCCCGGTCTTCATCATGCAGGTATTTCAGGCAAAGTCCATACAGTAACGGTATATATCGGTTATATAATTCGCCGAAATATTCCGTATCGCCAGACTTCGTATAGTGTATCAGTAATTCCTCGTCCGATAGTCTCGATATGTTTCTTTTGAAAAACAACATCTATTCCTCTTCTTCGTCGATAACGACTTGATATTTTTCTTTCATTACTTCAAAATCACCTGTAATCTGGTCTAATATTTCATGTGTATCTGTACTCTTTACCAATGTGGGTATACCGTAATAGACGGATGCTTTGTAGGGTAGCAGTATCATTTTGCCTTTAGGCAGTGAACGTCCCATGCCGGTCATGAACACGGGAATATATTTCACTTCAGGTCGCAGAGACAGGATACGGGCTATACCGGATTTTATTTTTCCCATTTGTTCCGACTTTCCTCTGGTTCCTTCCGGAAAAAGAATCAGTGAATATCCGGCATCAATGGCTTCGAGCATCTTGCGAATCGGATCATGTTCCGAATCTTTTTCCCCTTTTCTCCTGATTAAAAGAGTATTGATGAAAAAGTTACTTATCGAAGCCTGAAAGCGAGTTTTCCCGAAATAATCTTCTGCCGCTACAGGTTTGACTTTCCATAAAAGGTTACCGGGCAAAGAAGATAGCAAACTGAGGGTATCCAAGTGGCTGTTATGATTGGCAAGGATGATAAACTGCTTCTCCTTTTTGAGGAACTGGCAATCGGTGAACTGAACCCCTACGATTAATTTCAGGAACCAGTGGAAAACACCTTTATATATAATCCGCATGGCAACAGATTGCATGAATCTTTTTTCCATCTTTTCCTCTTAATAAGCAATATAATAAACTAAATGAAAAAATACGGGGGCAGTGTAGGCCAGAGAGTCGATCCGGTCGAACACCCCTCCATGACCGGGAATACTGTTTCCCATATCTTTGATTCCTTTGTCTCTCTTGATCGCGGAGATGACTACATCTCCCGAGAATCCGGCAATTGCGATAAGGGCACTTACCAGGATGACATTAGGAGCGGAGAGGGGAGTCAGGAAACCGAGAAAGTAACCAATCACAGTGGTACTGATTACACCACCCAGAAAACCTTCCCATGTTTTGTTCGGACTTATTTTCGGAAGTATCTTATGCCGTCCCAAGAGTTTACCCCAAATGAACTGCATGACATCATTTATTTCGGTAAGGAATACAAGGAACAACAGCAGACCTCGTCCTCCTGAACTGAATCCCGGTAGTTCGGGAAGCGACAGGAGATAAGCAAGGTGACTGATACCGAATACCGAAAGCATCAGAATCCATTGCAACAGGGCCATCGACTTGGTAATTCCATGCGTGTCTCCCTTTAAAACCAGTCGTAAAGGCAATACAAGGAACATGACTACCGGAATGAATATGATAAAGGCTCCATACCAGGCCAGGTAGGCAAGGTAATATTGAATGGGAATGGCTAGTATGCCCCAGAACAATGCTCCGCGATCCGCTTCTCTGAATCCCAGTACCGAATAAAGTTCTCTGAAGGCGATAAAAGAGAGAAATGCAAGGAAGAAATAAGAGATGTTATAGCTGATAAATACGGCACCGATAAACATGCCCGCCATGATCCACCATGAGCGTGTGCGTGCAGCGAGTTCGCTGATATTTGTTTTCGGAAATATCTTCTTTACGAGAAAGAGAATAAGGCTTGCCGTAACAAGTAGTCCGATGATAAGCGAGATGACAATAATCAGTTCATCGCTTAATGTGGGGAATATTTTATCCAGTAGATCTTTCATTTTATTTCAGTGTTTGTAGTGTGTGATATGAGGTACAAGCGGTGTATCAGTGTTGCGATAAGACCGATGTTGATAATGATTAGAGCTATGAAACATACCATCCGGTCGTATCCTGAATAAATAGTGCAAGTGGCGACCACGAAGGTAAGAGTCAATAATGCCATACGGTGCTGCTTGGCCATCGGGCCGTTAAAGAAATGCTGGTGTGTCTTGTATGCCCCTATCCAGCGGAAATAGGCAGTCATAACAGCGAGAAGAGCAGCCAACCATCCCAATTCAATGCCGAATCCACCAGCTACATACCCCACGGGAATGATGAACAGAGCATCGGCAAAGCGGTCGGGCATATCGTTATAAAGATCTCCATTGGCACTTTTCTTTCCTCCTTCAATGGCTACCATCCCGTCGAACAGATTGCAGAGTAATCGCGACTGCATACAAACGATAAACAGAATATAGGCTACATATTTATTGAAGCCGGGATAAATGACTGTGCCAATCAGCAGGAGGCAACCTACCATAGCGAAGAATACACTCATCATGGAAATTTGATTGGGAGTGACACCCCAACGAGTTAGTTTGCGGGCAATGTTATTAGCCCAGGCCGTGTTTCGCGAGGCTATTTCCCGCCTTCCGTCGACTTCGTTTTTCATATTTGTGATATGTTTATGATTCGCAAATATACACATCATCTGATGAGTTGCAAAGGAATGAGTGAGAATTTTGAAATGAACCTCTTTTGCAGCAAAATAAAAAAAGTTTGGGTTGTTTATGGAATCTGTGTGGAATCTGCATCTCTATAGTAAAAGCGAACTAATAGTAACATTTTAAAATAATGAAGTTATGAAAACAAATCAATTCAGAGCGATGGTGCTCGCACTGCTAATGGCAGTTATCTCTTTGGCTACAGTGAGTGCACAAGCTATTACTGTGTCGGGTACTGTAACAGATGCAAAAGATGGAACTCCGCTTGTCGGCTGTTCGGTACAGATAAAGGGTACTACGAAAGGTACGGTGACGAACATGAACGGTCAATACACGATTCAGTCTAAGAAAGGAGAGACGTTGTTGTTTCAGTATATCGGCTATAAGCAAGAGAAAAGGGTGGTAAAATCGTCCACACTGGATGTGAAGATGAAAGCTGACGAACTTGTATTGGAAGAATGTATGGTTGTAGGATACGGACACGAACTAAGGGCCACTAAATCAATGTCTACTGCTTATATGGCAGTATGTCCCGCATCGGGAATCATGTATAATGCTGTAAATGCGGAAGAATATGGCGAGATTCAGGAAAATGGTTTCAAGAATGTGTCGGATGCTCCACTTTCTACTTTTTCTATTGACGTGGATGCCGCTTCTTACAGCAATATGCGTCGTTTTATTAATAAAGGTAAACTGCCTCCAGTCGATGCAATCCGTACGGAAGAATTAGTGAACTACTTTTCCTATGATTATCCGAAACCGACGGGAAGTGATCCTGTGAAGATTACGATGGAAGCCGGAACCTGCCCTTGGAACGCAGATCACCGTCTTGTCCGTATCGGACTGAAGGCTAAAGAAATCCCGACGGACAATCTGCCTGCATCCAATCTTGTCTTTCTGATCGACGTCTCTGGCTCTATGTGGGGAGCGAACCGGTTGGATTTAGTGAAATCCTCTCTTAAACTATTGGTAAACAACTTACGTGATAAAGATAAAGTAGCTATCGTGACTTATGCAGGCAATGCCGGTGTGAAACTGGAAGCAACTCCGGGCAGTGACAAACAAAAGATACGTGAAGCCATTGACGAGCTGGAAGCAAGTGGTTCTACCGCAGGAGGTGAAGGGATCATGCTGGCTTATAAAATAGCCCAAAAGAACTTTATATCAGGAGGCAACAATCGTATCATACTCTGCACCGATGGTGATTTCAATGTGGGCGTATCATCGGACAAGGAACTTGAAAAGCTGATTGAACAAAAGCGTAAAAGCGGTATATTCCTCACCGTATTGGGATATGGAATGGGCAACTACAAAGACAACAAGATGCAGACTCTCGCCGAAAAAGGCAACGGAAACCATGCCTACATCGATAACTTACAAGAAGCCAACCGGGTATTGGTGAACGAATTCGGAGCAACTTTACACACTGTTGCCAAAGACGTAAAGTTACAGGTAGAGTTCAATCCGGCACAAGTGCAGGCCTACCGACTGATAGGTTACGAGAGCCGTTTGCTTGCAGACGAGGATTTTAATAACGATACAAAAGATGCCGGAGAAATGGGAGCCGGACATACAGTGACAGCTTTCTATGAAGTAATTCCCACGGGAGTAAAGAGTGATTTTGCAGGAAAAATAGACGATCTCAAATATCAGAAAAAACAAAAACCATCTACGCCTCTCAATGAATCTGACGAGTTATTAACCATTAAGCTACGTTACAAAGCTCCGGACAGTAACACCAGCAAGAAGATAGAATTGCCGTTGATTGACCATAAAAGCAACCGGGTCTCTGCCGATTTCCGCTTTGCAGCCGCAGTAGCCATGTTCGGACAACTACTGAGAGACTCGGAATTCAAAGGAAACGCCACTTATGACAAAGTGATCTCTTTGGCAAAAACCGGATTAGAAAATGATGAAAAAGGATACAAAAGAGAATTCATACGGCTTGCAGAAACTGCCAAAAGTCTCTGAGATTGTGGAAGTTTTCCACGGTATCCACACTCCAAAGTCCCGTTTTCCACAGTTTGAACTTTAGGTCATCGTTCATAAACAGCTATATACTAACACTATAGCACATCCACCTTCGTTCTGGCACGAGGCTTGCAATATTATTATCGTAAGCAAGTGGCTTACAGAAAAACAAACTTCATTTATTAACTTAAAACTTACAATTATGAAAAAGGTATTAGTAGCAGTAGCATTGGTTATGGGATTAGGTAGCTCAGTAGCATTCGCACAGAACGCAGAAAACGCTAACGCAGTGGTAGCAACCGCACAAGCTCCGCAAGACGAGTATACAAAGATTGAAGTAAAGGATCTGCCTGCAGCAGTAACCGAAGCTCTCGGAAAAGCTTATCCTGAATCAACCATCAAGGAAGCATCGGTAACAACTAAAGAAGAAGGTAAACTTTACAAAGTAGTCGTTACTCAGAAAGACGGAACAGACGTGACTGTGGTATTGAACAAAAAAGGGGAAGAAGTAAAATAAAAGTGCACGTTTAAAGGGCGAAAAGCACTGTTTCCAATCAGGGGAGCAGTGCTTTTCCCATTTATGGAGGAATGTGGACTTACCATTACAGTTTATTTGCCTCTTATCATCTATTGACTGGCCTCCTCCTGTCCGGCAACGAATGATAGGGACAATAAATATAAGCAACCGACTTCCAGAACAAAATTCAGAGTCACTACTTAAATCAACTCGTAGCTGCTGCTCTGGATGGGCATATCGAGATTGTGAAGTACCTTCTCCAACAGAATACCCTCACGATTGTCGTACTCGTAACCGAAAGTAGCACGAATGCCCTGCAAAATAAACTGCGTAGCACGGTCCAGAGCAATGGGAAGACTGTCTCCCTGCAATAAAGCTCCGGTAATGACACTCGTAAACGTATCTCCCGTACCCGGATAATGGGCGGGCAAATAGGGACATGTGATTTTCCAGTAACGGTTTCCTGTCCGATTGTAAGCATAAACAGAAGTTTTGTGGGGTTCGTCCAACACCGGTACACTGGTGATAATGACCACTTCCGGCCCTTTGTCCGACAAACAACGCAAATACTCTTTTAGTTCCTGATCGGTATTACTCTCTTTATACGGCCGGTCGAGCAGATAGAAAAGTTCCGTCAGATTGGGGGTGATCACATCGGCATGTGTGACTAAATGCTGCATTTCCACCACCATCGATTCATTGAAATTGGAATAGAGCTTACCATTGTCTCCCAAAACGGGATCTATTACAGTCAGACTATCTTTTCTGCGAAAATCACGAATAAAATCAGATACAATCTGAATCTGTCGGGGCGATCCCAGATAACCGGTATAAATAGCATCAAACTCCACTTCCAACCGTTTCCACTCAGCAATGATACGAGGCATCTCGTCCGTCAGATCAAGAAAAGTAAAATCAGGATACTGCGTGTGGTTAGACAGGATGGCCGTAGGCAACGGACATACCTGAAACCCCATCGATGACAGAATGGGAATGACGACCGTCAGAGAGACCCTTCCCATACCGGAAAGATCGTGAATGGCCGCCACCTTCTTTACTTTATTTGCAAACATACACTTATATCAATCAAAACCAATATTCATCCAGGCAACCCGCAGTCGCATCTCCTCTGACACTGCTTCGTTACTTTAATATTACCAATACATCTCTCGCTCCATGAGCTCCCATCACCAATGCCTGTTCAATGTCGGCAGTCTTTGAGGGTCCCGAGATAAATGTACCGAATTTATATTTTTCATCTTTTATCCGTTCGTAAGCCTGATGCATATTGCTCACAATACGATTTTTGTCCAGAACAATCACCAGCTTCTCGGCAATAAAATAGAGTGCCTTGTATTTCACCGTCTGAGGAATCCAGACAGCCGCATTCTCGGCTACCCCGATTTCACCTTTGACAACGGCTATATCGGTTCCGTTCAGATCCTGCGCACGACCTAACAAATCAGGATTGAACGTAGCACACGTGATTTCCTCCAAATCGGAAGCAATGCTGCCGGCATCAGGGTAAGTACGGCGAATGACAGCATTGATATCTTCTCCCTCACCGAGCACAATAGCCTCACCACCGACGGCAAAACTCATTTCACAGAATTTGGCAACCACGTCCGGATAAACAGTTGCATTGATCTGCCAATCGGGATATTCGTAGCGGTTCTTCGTATTTTTACGGATACTCGCTAATATGTCTTCTTTACTACTCATTTGTTTTCCTCCTTTCCCTGCACTTTATTTTTCTTCCACATCTCGTTAAACGATTCGCCCGCGAATTTAGGAAGTTCTCGTCCTTTTCCCCACGCATCCAAATCGTTATACTTCATAAAACGTGGCAAATGGTTAACTACCGGAGCAGCCCAAAGCGCCGCATTGAAAAGTATAGGATGATCCATCAACACCTTCATGCCACCGGACATTATTTTCTTACCCGTATTAGCTTTTCCAATCTTATCCAGATCCTGCCTCCATTTATAAATCTGTTCGGCCAAGTCCACCTTTGCCGGACAAACATCCGAACAAGACATACAGAGAGAACAGGCTGACAGATTATCGTAATACTTTTCCGGATCATGTGCCATTCCCAGATTGATACCGATAGGTCCGGGAATAAAGTAAGTGTAAGAATATCCTCCACTCCGACGATACACCGGACACGTATTCATGCAGGCACCACATCGGATACAGTTCAAAGTCTTGATATGGTCGGGATGGGCCAGCAGGGCACTCCGTCCATTATCTACAATAATAATATGATATTCACCTCCTTCACGGGGATTCCGGTATTGAGAGGTATAAGTAGTGATCGGCTGTCCCGTTGCCGAACGTGCCAACAGACGGGTAAACACTCCCAGAGCCTCCATGTCCGGCACAATCTTTTCCATGCCGAAAGCAGCAATATTCAGTGTCGGGCACGATGTACCCATATCGGCATTTCCTTCATTGGTACAAACCACAATATCTCCGGTAGACGCCACAGCAAAGTTGGCTCCCGTCATAGCGGCTTCCGCATTCAGAAAGATATTTCGTAAGTTCTTTCGGGCGGCATGGGTCAGATAAGTGGGATCAAAATTCCCTTTCTCCGTTCCCATTTCTTTCTCAAAAAGTTCTCCTACCTGCTCACGCTTGATGTGGATAGCCGGAAGTACAATATGACTCGGTGCCAGATTCATCAATTGCAGGATACGCTCACCGAGATCGGACTCCACCACATCGATTCCTTTCTCTATCAGAAACGGGTTCAGTTCGCACTCTTCTGCCAACATCGATTTGCTTTTCACAAAATGCTTTACTCCGTGACTGCTCAATATTTCATAAACGATGGCACGATACTCTTCCGCATCTTTTGCCCAGTGAACGATGGCTCCATTGGCTGTGGCATTCTTCTCAAACTCCAGCAAGAGTTCCTCAAGGTGGCTGTTGGAGTAGAGTTTCAACGCACATGCCTTATCACGCAATTCTTCCCACTCGGGTACTTCCTTGCTCATCTTGTCTCTCTTGGCACGAACCATCCAAAGGGTCTCGTTGTGCCATGCTGCCATCACCGGATTTTCCAGGAATTTTTCGGCAGCTTTTGCATGCTTGGTACTCATAATTGTGATGCTAATATTTCTACAACATGAATCATTCGGATAGGCAGGTGCTCACGTTCGATGATACCCTGCATATGCATCAGGCAGGAGCTATCCGCTCCGGTGATGTATTCGGCACCGGTCTCCATGTGATGCCGTATCTTATCACGTCCCATACAGACTGAAACAGCCTGCTCCTCGACCGCAAACATACCTCCGAAACCACAACATTCGTCCACATGGGAGGGCTCAAAAACTTCAATTCCTTCGACCATCTGAAGTAAATCACGCAATTTATTAAAATAAGGTATATTCAGTTCGCTCGGAGCTGACAGGAAAAGTTCACGTACACCGTGACAACTGTTATGGATACTGACTTTATGGGGAAAGCGGGCAGGAATTTTCGTAGGTTTTATCACATCGTGAATGAAAGCGCAAAGGTCATATATCTTACCTGCGCTCTGGCACTGATGGCCTTCTTTGGCCAGAATGCCGGGATGATTCTCTTTCACAAAAGCCACACAACTGGCAGAGGGACCGACAATGTAATCGTACTTCCGGAATAAATCATCGAAACGAATAGCCATTTTTAAAGATTCATCTTGAAAACCGGCGTTCGCCATGGGCTGTCCGCAACAGGTCTGGTCAAGAGGATAATCAACATCCACCCCTAAGTTCTTCAGTAATTTATATGATGCCACCCCTACCTGCGGATAAATGGCATTGATATAACAGGGGATAAATAAACCTACTTTCATAATATATCATTAATTAGTTACAAGTCACGAGTCACAAGCTACGAGTCACAAACGATCAATAACACACAAGACACAATACGGCTGCCTATATCTTGCAGCTTATCACATATATATAGCCCGAATCAGATCCCACAGCTTATAGAATATTTATCAGTTTGTGCGTTTGCAGGCTAAGTCTCCATTTAGGATGTCGCATCACGCAATCCACCGTTTCTGCGGTGTTATTACAAGAACAAGGCTGAAGGAAAAAATGTTCGGCGGGAAGTTGTTCATAAACGTCAATATTTTGTCCTTCGTAAACAACTTTAACTTCATCCATCCGGTTTAAAGCTAAATTGACACCCTGCTTGGGAGAGCAGGTCACCCAATCGATAGCAACGGGCAAGGGTTTCGTACCATTGGTTTCGATACATACATACTTGCCTGCACGGTGCAAAAGGTCTATAAAAGCATCGTCAATCCACAAAGAAGGCTCTCCTCCGGTAAGAATCACCATGACAGCCGGATACTTCCCTATTTCATTGACAATATCTTCGTCTGTCATCATTTCACCCTCTTCGTGCCGGGTATCACAGAAGTCACATTTCAGATTACAGCCCGAGAAACGTATAAAAACAGCAGGGGTACCCGTATGATACCCCTCTCCCTGTAAACTATAAAAAATTTCGTTAATCTTTCTCATAAATCACCGTATTTGCTTCCGATTCCTGCACTTCAACCTTATAACATTGAGGTATTTGCTTGCATACCCAACGGGCAATATTTTCTGCCGTGGGATTAAAAGGAAGTACCTCATTCAGATTCCTGTGATCCAGTTTCTCCTTAACGGCCTGCTTAATCTGGGTGAAATCCACTACCATTCCATCTGCATTGAGCCGCTCAGAACGGCAGTAGACAGTGATAATCCAGTTGTGACCATGAAGACTGGCGCATTTGCTCCGGTACGGAAGAATCAGCTTATGTGCAGCCGATATCTCCATTCTTTTGATTACTGTAAACATTGTTGTAGATATTATTAATGGTTACTGCACCTAATGTCACCTCGGTGCGGGCACAAAGATAATACAAAAGATAGTTTTCATTCAGCGAGAAAAGTTATTTTTCCTATTTTTGCCGAATGAAAACTATCTGTATTATATTAGGTACCCTTTCGCTGGGGCTCGGCATTCTTGGCATTTTTCTGCCATTATTGCCCACTACCCCGTTTCTGCTACTCACTGCCGCCCTCTATTTCAAGGGATCTCCCCGGTTATACCAGTGGCTTCTGAATCACAAATACTTTGGTACTTATATACGCAACTTTCGGGAAAATAAAGCGATCCCGTTACGCGCCAAAATCATCTCACTGCTGCTCATGTGGGGCACAATGCTTTATTGCATTTTCTTCCTGATCCCGTTGGTCTGGGTCAAGATACTCCTCTTCCTGATAGCCGCAGGCGTAACTTATCATATACTTTCTTTTAAAACATTGAAAAAGTGAGATAAGCCTGCACGGGCATCTTCCAAACGGTCTTCCCAGTGCTTCACAGAATTCTGTCCAATCACATCCGAAACATACTTAACCGAAATAAAAGGAATTTCTTTGGCTCTGCATACAAAAGCCTGCGCATAAGCCTCCATATCAACCACATCTCCCTCAATATCCGTCAGCTCAGTCAGGAAGCTATCACCGGTATTGCAGGTTGCCGATTCGGTCCAGTGTTGGCAAAAGCCCCTGGCAGCAAGCAATTCCGACGAATCAATACGGTATTCCATTCCCAATCCGGTCATCTTATGCATATCCCGATCGACAAAATGACGGCAGACAAAAACGTCCCCTACCTGATGATTAATAGTTCCGGCTGTTCCCTGATTGATCACAATATCGGGCTTCACTTGCTGGATAGCCTCGGACAAATGAAAAGCCGATTTCACTTTTCCAATACCGGTCCGCACATAATATACCTCCACGTCGGGCCACTTGATTTCTGTAAATTCGCCTTGTACGGCATAAGTCACCAATATCTTTAACATGATTACTTTTTTTGAATTTCATACATTTATATCGCTGCAAAAGTAATCAATTAAAGCCAAATTGACCAGATATTATCTTTAATTGGTCAGAATCTACATATACCCGGCTCCTTATGAAAACATTCATACCATTACAAAAGGTTGTCATCACCAACTCTACTGTCATTTAAGTATCGGCCAATATGACCCAGTGTGGTTTCGGCATCTATATGGTACACTATTTTGTCGTAGGTCCCTTCTTCCTTTTAATAGGACCTTCGTCATTGCCCATCCCTTTGCAGGTTCCACTGATGGCTATCTGCATATTCCTTTGCAGTTGGGCATTTACTACACTAATTTATAAGCTGATGCCACGAAAAGCCGTTTGGTTTATGGGATAAAGAACAAGCATTTACGGGTGAATGGAAAGATATTCGGACTCCTTCCATCCACCCGTAAATCCATAATATGAAGAAAGCTACAAAAAAGTACCGGGTCCCAATATATCATCCATATAGCTCACATTGCGAGTACGCAGCAATGTCCCATTCGGACTATAAAACAGTTGATACTGGATGTCTACATTTTGCTGTCCCACCTTAATGACAATAATCGGTTGCCATTTCGGAAATTCTACGTAAGTGACGTCCTCTACCTGCCAGCCGGAATAGGGTCCGGAAGCATACGCATTATATACCGTGGCAGAAAGTTCATCGGTATCTCCCCACTCTGTCTGCGTCATCTGCCATTGTCCCTGTGCATTGAACCAGACATTCTTTTCATAACCATTCATCATAAAATCGGCACAATAGTAACCACCGTCCTGCGACCAGGCGATTCCATCAGCCTTGGGATACATTTTTTTCAGGGCTGTCTGCACTTTGGCAGGTGCATTATCCGCAAAAACCGACACAGCCACCACCAACAAAGCCATCAACAAGCTGAATCTCAATTTTATCATAGCTAAAGCATTTTAATCGGGTGAATACTTTTCGCTAACTAACAGTTTGCAGGGATGGTTTGTTTCGAAAAAACGGCCGACACCCATTCGAACCGGCTCAAATACTCTTTTAAAGAGAAGAAGTAATACTCTCAATCGTATCTTTCACGCGTTTCACTGTCGTCACGTTCCGCTCATACTCACTGATGTGGACAGTTCCTCCCATGGATACCGCCTCATTCTTATACTCCATTCCGCTCTTAATGCTTTCACGAGCCGAGAAATGGAATTCCTGAATACCGGTCTCTTTTGCAATCCGGCAGATATTCTTTTCGTTCACCCCACAACCTGCAAGGAGAGTAATTCTGCCGTTCGCCCTTTCACGGAGTTCCTTCAACAAAGGTATTCCAAGTTCCGCCGTTGCCTGTTGCCCCGAAGTCAGGATACGGTCGCATCCCAGATCAATTATCTGTTCCAAAGCTTCAGACGCATCACGGCAGACATCAAATGCCCGATGGAAAGTGACAGATAAGCCTTTCGAGGCCTCCATCAATTGTTTCATCACCGGTACGTCTATCCCGCCATTTGTAGTCAGGCAGCCAAACACCACCCCGTCGGCTCCAAGTTGACGAACCATTTCTATATCCTTCAGCATGGTCTTTACCTCGACAGGAGAATAAAGAAAATCGCCGCCGCGCGGACGTATGATGACATGCAGCCGGGTGGTCGTCAGTACCTCACGTGCCATTGCTATCTCGCCATACGACGGAGTAGTTCCGCCTTCGGGGATACCGGCACAAAGTTCCACACGGTTTGCTCCACCTTCCTGTGCAGCAATGCAACTCTCTACAGAGTTGGTACAAACCTCAAATAAGTAATTCTTCATATTTTATCCATATTAAAAACAACTGTTGAACGGAGAATTAAAAAAGGGCGAATTGCTTCGCCCTTATCCTAAACATTTTCTTTTTCAATCTTTACTTTGCAAAGCTCACCGCACGTGTTTCGCGGATAACAGTTATCTTCACCTGTCCCGGGTAGGTCATCTCATCCTGAATCTTCTTCGCAATTTCACCCGACAGATTCTCCGTCTGCTTATCGTCTATCTTATCCGCTCCGACAATAACGCGAAGTTCACGTCCTGCCTGAATGGCATAAGTCTTGGTCACACCCGGATAAGACATAGCCAATTGTTCCAGATCGTTCAGACGCTTGATATAAGCTTCAACAATTTCACGGCGTGCACCCGGACGTGCTCCTGAAATAGCATCACACACCTGTACGATAGGTGCAAGCAGACTGGTCATTTCTATTTCATCATGGTGAGCACCGATAGCGTTGCAAATATCCGGTTTTTCCTTAAACTTCTCAGCAAGCTTCATACCTAACAAAGCATGTGGCAATTCCGGTTCTTCATCGGGCACCTTACCAATATCGTGCAGCAATCCGGCACGTTTTGCCTTTTTCGGATTCAGTCCCAGTTCGGATGCCATCACAGCACAAAGATTAGCCGTTTCGCGAGCATGTTGCAACAGGTTCTGTCCGTAAGACGAACGATATTTCATTTTACCGATGATACGAATCAACTCCGGATGTAATCCGTGTATACCAAGGTCGATAGTGGTGCGTTTACCTGTCTCGATAATCTCTTCTTCCACTTGCTTACGCACTTTGGCAACCACCTCTTCGATGCGTGCCGGGTGGATACGTCCGTCAGTAACCAACTGGTGCAATGCCAGACGGGCTATTTCACGGCGAACAGGGTCGAACGCAGAAAGAACGATAGCCTCGGGGGTATCGTCTACCACGATTTCAACACCGGTAGCAGCTTCGAGAGCACGGATATTTCGGCCTTCGCGTCCGATGATGCGTCCCTTGATTTCGTCCGATTCAATGTGGAATACAGTTACTGAGTTTTCAATAGCTGTTTCTGTAGCCACACGCTGTATAGACTGTATCACGATGCGTTTAGCCTCTTTACTTGCGGTCAACTTGGCATCATCCATGATATCATTGATATAAGACTGTGCCTGGGTTTTCGCTTCTTCTTTCAGTGACTCTACCAGACGTTCTTTGGCTTCGTCGGCCGACAAACCGGAAAGTGCTTCCAGCTTCTCAATCTCCTGATGCTGGAGTTTGTCCAGTTCTTCTTTCTTCTTGTCTACAATACCCAATTGAGCTTCCAGATTTTCTCTGACCGCATCAGCCTCGGCTCTTTTACGCTGAATCTCTTCCTGGCGCTGGCTAAGCACCATTTCACGTTGCTTCAACTTATTTTCGGCCTGTTGGATCTTTTGGTTACGTAGAGCTACCTCTTTCTCCAAATCTGCTTTCTTGTTGAGAAACTTCTCTTTCACTTCCAGCAGTTTGTTTTTCTTAATCACTTCCGCTTCTGTCTCTGCTTCTTTCAGGACATTATCATATTTGGCCTTTAGTCCGTATTTAAACAATACGTACGATAAGATTCCTCCTACGATGAAGCATGCAATGGATGCTACTATTGTTACTAACATTGTAATTTAATTTAAATATAAATAAAAACGCACTGCCAAATACCCGAGAGCTTCCTCTTTCGGGCATCTTTAGCAGTGCGTGGATTTTCTTTATAAAAATGGAAACAGTTATTCCTCGTTCCTGAAATACTCTTCCAGCATTTCCGTAAGTTCTTCTATCTTGGCCGTATACGGTTGGGTATCATTACGTTGCAGCAACTGTAGCTTCTCCAGTGAAAACTGATATGCCACCATAGCTATAATCTTCTCCGGAGCCACGTTCCTGTAGTGCTCCCGATACGCATTGAGCCTGATATTTACCTGCTTTGCCGCTTCTCTTACGGTCTCTTCCTCATCACGGTTAATGGTGAGAGGATAATAAGAATCCGCTATTTGCAGGTTTATTTTTATTTTATCGTTCATACATCCTTTTTTATGTTATTCATTCAACAAAGCGATGCATTTATCGACTTCACGCACTAATTTGGACAATCGCAGCTTCGTCTCTTTTACGTCGCTGCCGTTAAGGCTGATTGTCGTAGCTGTTTTTAGGTCTGTGTAGCTTGATTCTAACGCTTTGTATTCAGCTCTCGCCTTTTCGAGTTCGGACTTCTCTTCTTCGAGAAGTTGCTTTAACTCAGCATTTTCGCGCTTTAATTCATCGTGCAGATAGATTAAATGCCGCAGCCTTGCTTCAAAGGTACTTAATAGCTTCTTTTCTTCTTCTGTCATCACTACACCAAAATTGTACACAAAAATACGATTAACTCTGATATTACAAAAACTTTTCGGCGGAAAATAGTCATTTATAGTGAAAATAGTTATCCGGGGGACTTCCTTTACCTCCCCCGACTCCTATTTATATAAAAGCCCGCTACAAGCACAATTATCCAAAATCGACAACCGATTTGTTATAAATATGCAATAAGAGCGCAAAAAACCGGATACATTTTCATCTTTTTGTGGCTTTTTGTTATTAATTTAATAGAATTTATATCAGATAGACTACGATTTCGAACTTTTATTCCTACATTTGCGGGCAAATGATAACCTTTATTAAAACGCATAATCATGGCTAAAATAACCAAAGAAGCCGCATTGCTCTATCATTCACAGGGCAAACCCGGTAAAATTGAGGTGGTACCTACCAAACCCTACAGTACACAAACCGACTTATCTCTCGCTTACTCTCCCGGCGTGGCAGAACCATGCCTCGAAATAGAAAAGAACCCACAAGATGCTTATAAATATACAGCCAAAGGCAATCTGGTAGCTGTTATCTCAAACGGTACAGCTGTTCTGGGATTGGGTGATATCGGCGCTCTTAGCGGCAAACCGGTAATGGAAGGTAAAGGTTTGCTTTTCAAAATCTATGCAGGAATCGATGTATTCGATATCGAAGTCAATGAAAAAGACCCCGACAAATTTATCGAAGCCGTCAAAGCCATCGCCCCTACTTTCGGGGGTATCAACCTGGAAGATATCAAAGCACCCGAATGTTTTGAAATAGAACGCCGCCTGAAAGAGGAACTCGACATTCCCGTAATGCATGACGACCAGCACGGAACGGCCATCATCTCCAGTGCGGGATTGGTCAATGCCTTGCAAGTAGCCGGTAAAAAGATTGAAGATGTAAAAATCGTAGTTAACGGTGCAGGTGCTTCGGCCGTATCGTGCACGAAGCTTTATGTATCATTGGGCGCACGCCTTGAAAACATTGTCATGCTCGATAGCAAAGGTGTTATCAGCAAGGCACGCACCGACCTGAACGAACAGAAGCGTTATTTCGCAACCGACCGTACCGATATTCACACACTGGCCGAAGCCATCAAAGATGCCGACGTATTCTTAGGACTCTCCAAAGGAAACACTTTGTCGCAGGATATGGTGCGCAGCATGGCTCCGATGCCTATCGTCTTTGCCCTGGCAAACCCGACCCCGGAAATCTCTTACGAAGACGCCATGGCAGCCCGTCCGGACGTATTGATGGCAACCGGACGTTCGGATTATCCCAATCAGATTAATAATGTAATCGGTTTCCCGTATATCTTCCGCGGAGCTCTCGACACGCAAGCGAAAGCGATCAATGAAGAGATGAAAATTGCCGCTGTACACGCCATTGCCAATCTGGCCAAACAGCCCGTACCCGATGTAGTGAACGAAGCCTACCATGTGAACAACTTCACCTTCGGTCCGGAATATTTTATTCCGAAACCGGTAGATCCCCGCCTGATCACGGAAGTATCCATCGCCGTGGCCCGTGCCGCTATGGAGAGTGGTGTTGCCCGTAAGAATATAGAGAACTGGGATGATTATAAAACACATCTCCGCGAATTGATGGGACAGGAATCTCAGCTGACCCGCCAACTCTACGACACGGCCCGTCGCAATCCGCAACGTGTGGTATTTGCCGAAGGCGGACACCCCAACATGCTGAAAGCTGCTGTCGAAGCCAAATCGGAAGGAATCTGCCATCCTATTATATTAGGTAACGAAGAGCGCATCGAGAAACTGGCCAAAGAACTCGACCTGAGCCTGGACGGAATCGAAATCATCAACCTCCGCCACGACCGTGAAGCGGAACGCCGTGAGCGCTATGCACACATCCTCTCCCAGAAGCGTGCCCGCGAAGGTGCTACATACGAAGAGGCCAACGACAAGATGTTCGAGCGCAACTACTTCGGTATGATGATGGTTGAAACCGGAGACGCAGACGCTTTCATCACCGGACTGTACACCAAATACAGCAATACCATCAAAGTAGCGAAAGAAGTTATCGGCATCCGTCCGGAATACAAACATTTCGGAACCATGCACATCCTGAACTCCAAAAAGGGAACTTACTTCCTGGCTGACACTTTGATCAACCGTCATCCGGATACTTCCACTTTGATAGATATAGCCAAACTGGCCGATCAAACTGTCAGATTCTTCAATCATACTCCGGTGATCTCCATGCTGAGCTATTCCAACTTCGGTTCCGACCAGGCAGGAAGCCCGCTGAAGGTACACGAGGCAGTGGCCTATATGCAACAGGAATATCCCGAACTGGCAATTGACGGTGAAATGCAGGTGAACTTCGCCATGAACCGCGAACTCCGTGACTCTAAGTACCCTTTCACCCGCCTCAACGGCAAGGATGTCAATACATTGGTATTCCCCAACCTGAGTTCTGCCAACGCAGGATATCAGCTGCTGCAAGCCATGGACCCGGATACCGAATTCATCGGCCCGATCCAGATGGGACTGAACAAACCTATCCACTTTACGGATATAGAAAGCTCGGTACGCGACATCGTAAACATCACAGCGGTGGCTGTGATCGACGCTATTGTAGAAAAGAAAAAAGCTAATAAATGAAACGGCCATTATCCAAATCACAAATAGTTTGTATCATTCTGCTTTGGGTGGCGCTTTGTTACATAGTATTGGTATACGCCGAACGTATTGACGGTCCTACCATACTTATGCTTATCATTTCGGCAGCATTAGTGTTTATTCCCGTCTATAAATCACTTAAAAAGAATAAATAATATCTTTTTATTCCTTTTTTGCGGCATAAAATATCAATTTTGATGTTTTATGCCGTTTTTCTTTATAAAATGCTTGCTAGTTCGATTTTTATGTTTACTTTTGCAACGTCATCAACAGAGACGATAGAATTTAAAAACAATCATATTAAAAAGAAAAAAGAATTATGAATGCAGCTAAGGTATTAGAAGATTTGAAGAGAAGGTTCCCCAACGAACCGGAGTATCATCAGGCAGTAGAAGAAGTTCTTTCTACCATTGAAGAAGAATACAACAAACATCCTGAATTCGACAAGGCCAATCTGATTGAACGTCTTTGCATTCCAGACAGAGTATACCAGTTCCGTGTAACTTGGGTAGACGATAAAGGCAACGTGCAGACCAACATGGGTTACCGTGTTCAGCACAACAACGCCATCGGCCCGTATAAGGGGGGTATCCGCTTCCATGCTTCTGTAAACCTTGGTATTCTGAAATTCCTTGCTTTCGAACAAACATTTAAAAACTCGCTGACCACATTGCCTATGGGTGGCGGTAAAGGTGGATCGGACTTCTCTCCACGCGGAAAGTCAAATGCCGAAGTAATGCGTTTCACTCAAGCCTTCATGCTCGAACTGTGGCGCCACATCGGTCCTGAAACCGACGTACCGGCCGGTGACATCGGTGTAGGTGGCCGCGAAGTAGGCTTCATGTTCGGTATGTACAAGAAGTTATCTCACGAATTTACCGGAACATTCACCGGCAAGGGACGCGAATTCGGCGGTTCACTGATCCGTCCGGAAGCTACAGGTTACGGTAACATCTACTTCCTGATGGAAATGCTGAAAACCAAAGGAACCGACCTGAAAGGTAAAGTATGCCTGATCTCCGGTTCGGGTAACGTGGCTCAGTACACTGCCGAAAAAGTATTGGAACTCGGTGGTAAAGTAGTTACCATGTCCGACTCCGATGGTTACATCTACGATCCGGACGGAATCGACCGCGCCAAACTGGATTACATCATGGAGTTGAAGAACCTCTATCGTGGACGTATCCGCGAATATGCCGAAACTTATGGTTGTAAATATGTTGAAGGAGCCCGCCCCTGGGGTGAAAAGGGTGATATCGCACTGCCTTCAGCCACTCAGAACGAACTTAACGGGGACGATGCACGCAAGTTGGTTGCCAACGGGGTGATAGCCGTATCGGAAGGTGCTAACATGCCTTCTACACCTGAAGCCATCAAAGTGTTCCAGGATGCTAAGATCTTGTACGCTCCGGGTAAAGCAGCCAATGCAGGCGGTGTATCTGTGTCAGGATTGGAAATGACCCAAAACTCTATCAAACTGAGCTGGAGTTCGGAAGAGGTGGACGAAAAACTGAAGAGCATCATGAAGAACATTCACGAAGCTTGCGTACAGTACGGTACCGAACCGGACGGATACGTAAACTATGTGAAGGGTGCTAACGTTGCCGGATTCATGAAAGTAGCCAAAGCAATGATGGCACAAGGAATCGTATAATCAGCAAAGAATCCAATAATGTCATAGTAAAAGAAAGCCCGTTTCTCCTAAAAGGAGGACGGGCTTTCTTTTTAAACAATCCACACTACTTCTTTACAATAACCTCCGGTTCGAAAATCTCCCTATCGAACTGCTTTCACACATATGTCCCCCCCCTTTCATACCTCCGCACCCAATCAGGCAGAGCCATCCGGCGTTACGAGTACAACTATCCCTCTTCTGGTTGCAACCATACGAAAATACGAATAGAAAACGGCTTGACAGGCATTACCAACTATATTGAAGAGCCAGTAGTGCTTTTTTAATTCCCTTCACGCGTCCACCATTTTACCGACCTCCGTCCGGTACTCCCAACGTCACCGGAATATGTCTCCCCATTCAGTTCCCGCCGATATTCCGCCAACCGTTCAGTCACAAAAAATAATATTAACAGGCGGTTCAAACAGATGCCTTATCAGTTTGCTATAAAAGAAGTTGCCGGCATCACAAAAATAAAAACAATCGTTTCAATCTTTCATAAAACTAAAAAGAGGTCTCTTTTTTTAATCTATTAAAAATTTGCTTGTTTGTTTTAAACCATTTACTTTTGGAATTTTAAAAACCAAAGCCTTATTTTTGAAAAAATCACAATCAGCCTTATATTCTACTAAATGATTTTAAATAACGAGTCTAATAAGAAGAAGAAATTTGAGCAGTTTTTCATTATGACTTATCCCAAAGTCAAAGCGTTTGCATGGAAATTGTTGAAGTCAGAAGAAGATGCAGAGGATATAGCCCAGGATATATTCGCAAAACTATGGACTAATCCTGAGATTTGGGAAAATCAGGAAACTTGGAACAGCTACATATATACTATGGTCCGCAACCATATCTATAACTTTCTAAAACATAAATCAATCCGGCAGACCTATCAGGAGCAATGCACAAAAGAGGAGCCGGCTATATCCGAAACTGACATTCACGATCAACTTTATGCCAAGGAAAGTGAACTTCTGATAAAACTTACGATTGCCAATATGCCCGAACAGAGGAGGAAAATCTTCCGAATGAGCCGGACACAGGAAAAAAGTAATCAGGAAATCGCCGACGAGCTGGATATTTCGATCCGCACTGTAGAGCGCCACATCTATTTGGCACTAATCGATTTAAAAAAAGTACTCCTCACCCTATTTTTTTTCTATCTCGGTTGAGTAATCAGTCACACCTAATTGTCTTATCTATATAAAGGCTATAAAAATGAAGAATTATATTCAGAGAATCATCCGTTTGTTTGCCACCTCCGACCCCGACCCAAAGCTCACCGGAGAGATCCACCGATGGCTGCTCGATCAGGAGCATGCCGGGGAAAAGGAGACGGCACTGCACGATTTATGGAACGAAACGGAAGGAAAGGTGGACAGGACTACCTGGGATTCTCTTGCATCGGTATATACCAAAGTCGGAGCCAACTCCGGGGACAGACATCAGCCACGTATCCGTTTCGCACATTATGCGGCTGCCATAGCGTTGCTGATCGTATCAGTTTCGGTCACTTTTCAAATGACCAAACAGCACTTTGCCGAAGCTCCCCTTATTGAAAACATAACACCGGACGGACGACTGAGCAGCCTTCGTCTTCCGGACGGCAGCATAGTACAAACCAACTCGGGCAGTATCTTGCTCTACCCCGAAAAGTTTAAAGGTGAAACCCGCACAGTTTACCTAATCGGTGAGGCCAACTTCAAAGTAAAGAAAAACTCCGGTCAGCCATTCATTGTCAGATCGGGTACCATGTCGGTGACAGCCTTGGGCACTGAGTTCAATGTCGCTGCTTACCCGGAAGAGAACGAAATGATTGCAACTTTGATCCATGGAAAAATAAAAGTGGAATGCGACAATGGGAAAGAGAGTTATATCGTCACTCCCGGACAACAGGTCACTTATCGTAAAAGTACGGGAGAAAGCCGGCTCGCCGAAGCAAACATCGAAGACGTAACAGCTTGGCAAAAAGGGATGTACGTATTCAGAGGCGTCACCATGTCAGAAATCCTGAACGAGCTGGAAAGACGCTATGCAGTCACCTTCCAGTATAACGCCAATTTATTTAATGATGATAAATTCAACTTCCGTTTTCGTGAAAAATCCACTTTGGAAGATATCCTGAACATTATGCAGGAAGTTGTGGGAGGATTCAGTCATGAACTGAAGAGAAATATATGTTATATAAAACCGGAGACAAAAAAATAAAATGATTTAATATATTGATTTGTTTAACCTTAAAAACAATTGTTTAGTATGTAAAAAAGTATCCGGAAAGAGGCGGCCACCTGATTCCGGATATGAAATCTGAATTCTTTGCGTTAAAGCTTATGCTTTACTTTTTGGGAAATAAATATTATGATTTAACACTAAAATTCGTTCAAATCTATGAATTTTTATCGATTAAAGTCTATTTTTTTTATAATTTTTAGCTGTTTTATTCTACAAACGGCTGCCTTTGCTCAAAACAACGTAAAAATAACAATCAAGAAAAAGAATATCACGTTGCAGGAAGCATTGCGGGAGGTTGAGAAACAATCTGATTATCTGATCGCTTTCAACGAATCCAAACTTGAGAAAACCAAGCGCGTTAACCTGAATATTAATGCTGAATCTCTGGATAAGACACTGGCTTCTATCCTGTCCGGAACGGGACTTTCCTACAAAATCAAAGACAAATATATCATGATTATTCCGCAATCAAAAGTGGAAGTCGAAAGCAAAAAACTGTCGGGGATAGTGAAAGATGACAAAGGAGATCCCTTGATCGGAGTCAACGTCTCCTTCAAAGGCAGCCCCACAGGAACCGTCACCGGTCTTGACGGACGATTTTCCATTCTGGCTGCCAAAGGAAATATCATTGAATTCTCCTACGTAGGCTATACCACCCAATATATTACAGTGGGCGATGCTTCTTCGCTAACTGTCGTATTGGAAGAAGACGCCAAGGCACTGGACGAAGTAGTTGTTACCGCACTGGGTATCAAACGTGCGGAAAAGGCATTGAGTTACAGTGTTCAGCAGGTAAAATCGGATGCTATCAACGATGTGAAAGATGCCAACTTCGTGAACGGATTGACCGGAAAAGTTGCAGGTGTATCCATCAACCGGAGTTCCTCGGGCATCGGCGGGGCGACCCGTGTTGTCATGCGCGGAGCCAAGTCTATTGTAGGAAACAATAATGTGCTCTATGTGGTGGACGGTATGCCCATCGGCAACCCCTCAAAAGGTGAAATCAATAATGATTACAGTACTCCGGGAGGAGGTGAAGGCATTTCCGATTTCAACCCGGAAGACATCGAGAGTTTATCGATACTGACAGGTCCCGCCGCTGCGGCCTTATATGGTTCATCGGCAGCCAACGGTGTTATCCTGATTAACACCAAGAAAGGGCAGGAAGGCAAACTGAAAATCTCGATCTCCAACAATACGGAGTTTATGACCCCGTATGTAATGCCGGAATTTCAAAACCGATACGGTAATGCAAAAGGATCATACAAGAGTTGGGGTGAGATGCTGCAACAGCCTTCAACGTTCCGCCCGAAAGACTTCTTCAAGACAGGCGCCAATATCATGAATGCCGCCAATTTTTCAGTAGGAAACAAAAATAATCAAACGTTCGTATCGGTGGCAACAACAAACTCCACCGGCATCATTCCCAACAACGAATACTATCGTTACAACTTCACATTACGCAACACCGCGAGTATGCTGAATGACAAACTCCATCTCGACCTGGGAGCCAGTTATGTTCTGCAGGGAGACCAGAATATGCTGTCGGCAGGGCGTTACTTTAATCCGCTGGTACCTCTGTATCTCTTTCCGCGGGGTGAAGATTTCGAAGCAGTCAAGGTGTACGAGCGCTATGACACCAACCGAAAATTCCCCATACAGGAATGGTCTTATGGCGATCAGGGCCTGAATCTGGAAAACCCGTACTGGATTGTGAACCGCGAAATGTTTGTTTCCAAAAAGAAACGTTACATGTTTTATGCCAATGTAAAATACGATATTCTCAGTTGGCTGAACATAGCAGGACGTATACGTGTGGATAACACCAACACTACTTCCGAGCGCAAATTACACGCTTCGACAATCAAGCTGCATGCCCAATCGGACAAAGGAGCCTACAACCGGAGCATGGAAGAATATCAGCAGACCTATGCGGATATTATGCTGAATGTGAACAAGAATTTCGGTAACTTCAACCTGACGGCAAATGCCGGATTCAGTTATGAAGATCACCTGACCACCGGCATGGGCATCGGAGGAAAACTGTTTACCGTCCCCAACCTGTTCTCTGCCTATAACTTCGATCCGGCTTCCGGACCCGGTTCGCAATCGCACACCCATACACGTAACAATTCGGTCTTTGTAAGCACCGAGCTGGGATATAAGAGCATGCTTTACCTCACACTTACCGGACGACAGGAATGGGCTTCCCAGTTAGTCAACTCTGACCAGCCCACCTATTTCTATCCTTCTGTCGGAGTGTCGGGCGTAATCTCTGAGATGATAAGTCTGCCTAAATTTATTTCATTCTGGAAGATGAGAGCTTCCTTCGCCGAAGTAGGAGGACCGATCAACTATACCGGATTGACTCCCGGAACTGTCACCGATCCCATGAAAGGCGGAGTCATCAATCCGATATCTGTCTATCCTTTCCCGAACTTCAAAGCAGAACAAACCAAATCGTATGAGTTGGGAACTAACCTGAGACTTTTCAACAACAAAATCAATATCGATGCCACGGTGTACCTGACAGATACCTACAACCAGACCTTCCTTTCCAGCATGTCTCCTGCTTCGGGATACTCGGGCTTCTATGTACAGGCGGGTAAAGTGCGCAACAAAGGTATCGAACTGTCATTAGGCTATAACGACCGGTTCGGAAAAGTGGGATATGCCACCAATCTGACTTATACAGCCAACCGAAATAAAATCATGAAGATGGTGCATGACTATAAGAACCCTTCGGACGGTTCGCTGTTCAGCATCACTGAACTGACCCTGCAAGATAAGGGAGGAGTTTACCTGCGGGAAAAGGACGCCATCGGAGACGTATATGTAAAAGGCATCCTTGCCAGGGGCAAAGACGGTAAACTGATCGAAGAAGAAGGAGGATATAAAGTAGACCGCTCACAACGCATCAAGATAGGATCGGTCAATCCGGACTTCTCGATCGGCTGGAGACACAATGTCACCTGGAACAACATTACTCTGGACCTGCTGTTCAACGGACGTTTCGGAGGTATTGTCACCTCTTCCACCCAAGCATTCCTTGACGACTACGGTGTATCGAAAGACACTTATAAAGCGCGTCAGAACGGTGGTGTATGGGTGAACGGAACCCAATACGACGCGGAAAAATATTATACGACCATCGGCGGCGAACAACTGATGGCATATTATGCATACAAAGCAACCAATATCCGTCTTCAAGAAGCCAGCCTGAGCTATACCCTACCGGGCAAATGGTTCGGCAATGTGATCAACCGGCTGACAGTTTCCGCCATCGGGCGCAATTTGTGGATGATCTATAATAAAGCCCCATTCGATCCGGAAATGACCTCTTCGACAGGTACCTATAACCGGGGAGATGTCTTTATGCCACCCAGTTTGCGTAGTGTGGGATTTAGCGTGAAGATTGAATTATAACCTTTAAAAAATGCAACACTATGAAATTAAATAAAGTAAAGAATATGTGGAGAACTCTATCGGTCATAGCCCTCTTGGGTTCAACACTATGCACCTCGTGTATATCCGAAGATATCAACCGGAACCCGTTGCTCCCGACGAAAGAAGATGAAAAGATGGACGGAGTTATTTACGGAGCCTACCTGCCTAATCTTGAAAAAAGTGTAATCCCCATCGGCACCGCTTCAGAAAGTACAGAACCGGTAAACCGCTATCAGATCGGAGTAAATCTGGCCGGTGACGCCTGGGCGGGATACATGTCTCCCCGAGACAACAAATTCAACGGCAGCAAGAATTTCACCAACTATTTCATGTACGAAAACTGGGTGAACTATGTGTATTCTTTTATGGTGACGGATGTATATTCGCCATGGATGCAGATAAAACGCATCTCGCAGGATGAAGGGACAAGAAATGACGAGATTTATGCCTTGGCCCAGATCATCAAGATCGCGGCACTGCACCGCACTACGGATATGTTCGGCCCGATTCCCTACTCACAAGTGGGCAAAGGTTCTTTTAAAGTGGCATACGACTCTCAGGAAAGCGTATACCGCTCTTTTCTGAAAGAACTGGAAGAGGCTGTCCAAACCCTGGACGATTACTCGAATAAGAGCAAAGAAGTATTGCCTGCCTTCGACATTGTTTATAACGGCGATGTCAATAAATGGATGCGCTTTGCCAATTCGCTAATGCTCCGCCTGGCCATCCGTGTCCGTTTTGCCGATGCGGGACTCGCCAAAGAATATGCGGAGAAAGCCGTGAAGCATCCCGCAGGCCTGATCGACAGTAAAGAACTGGCAGCCCAGATGGGTAAAGGAGCCGGCCTGCAGATGAAGAATCCGCTGAAAGTGATCAACGAAGAATACAATGACACCCGTATGGGGGCCACCATCTATTCTTACCTGGCAGGATACAATGACGCCCGTGCTGCCGTATACTTTGTCACAAACAATGGTTTCAAAGCCGTACGTTGCGGGATCGCCAAGTCCGGAGACGCCTATAACGGATTCACACGCCCGAACGTGCATGAAGACGACCCTCTCTATTGGATGAAAGCATCCGAAGTATGCTTCTTGAAAGCCGAAGGGGCACTGGCCGGATTCGATATGGGCGGCAGTGCCGGCGACTTCTACAACGCAGGCATCCGCATGTCGTTCAGTGAGAATGGACTGGACAATTCGTCGGCCGAAACCTATCTGAAAGACTCCACCCGCAAACCGGCCAACTACACCGATACCTCCAACGGCGAGTTGAGCGCCAATGCTCCGAGCAGCATCACCATCCGTTGGGAAAACGGAGCTACGGAAGAAGAAAAACTGGAACGTATCATCACTCAAAAATATCTCGCCATCTTCCCCAACGGACAAGAGGCATGGACCGAGTGGAGACGTACCGGATATCCCCGCCAAATAGTCGTTGCCGAAAATAAAACGAACTCCGCAGTATTGATCGGAAACGGATACGACCTGGGAGGCGTAAGGAGACTGCCCTATCCCCGCACCGAATATGAACAAAACGGCGAAAACCTCCACTACGCCATCAGCCAGTATTTGGGAGGAGTAGACAATGCTGCCACCAAAGTATGGTGGGACAAAAAAAGCAAATAGTAATGAACCTGAAAATTAAAGAAACATGAATATGAGAAATACCATTTTTACATTTATCGGAGTAGCATTGTTGGTAGGCTTCGTCGCATGCGATGACTGGACCTCACCGGAGAAACTCGATGTAGAAAACGAAGCAGTGGGTGACCTTTACTCCAAACGCGACTCCATCAAGTGGGCCGAAGAAGAAAAAAGGCATAAAGAGAACGAAGCTGCCTACGAAAAATACCTGGAGAACCTGAGAGCTTACAAAAGCACCAAGCACCCCATTATGTTCGGGTGGTTCAATGCCTGGCAACCGGACGGAGCGGGAAAATATCCCCGCCTGTCTCTTTTGCCGGACAGCATGGATGTTGTTTCGATATGGGGAAACTGGCACTCTCTGAGCGAAGAAAAAATCAAAGAGTTGCGGAGCGTACAGGCCAAAGGAACCAAAGTCATTATCGGCTGGATTATAGAAGATATAGGCGACCAGATAAAATGGGGACGCGACCAATGGCCCGCCGATGATACTCAAGCCATCAAAGAGTATGCGCAAGCCATCGTAGACACAATCAACAAATACGGCTACGACGGATTCGATTATGACTATGAGCCGTCATACGCATCACCGTTCAAGCCGGGCAACCATTGCGGCAATTTGACTTCTTGCTCACGCGATTATAATAAAGAGAAAGAAATCTTGTTTATGAAGACCATGCGCGAACTGCTGGGACCGGACAAACTGTTTCATCTGAACGGCTCTATCCATTGGCTGGACCCGCGTGCGGCACAGTATTTCGACCGTTTTGTCGTTCAATCTTACAACGGATCGGCTTCCAGTTTTGAGAGATGGACCAATGATATCCAAAACCGGTTGAATATCAAACCCGAACAGCTCGTATTTACGGAAAGCTTTCAGAACAAGCCCGGTGCACGAAGCAGATTCCCGGGTACATACGCCGGTTACGTGGCTTCCAAACAAGGCAATGTGGGAGGAATCGGAGTCTTTCATATTAATGAAGACGCATTTGAAGACGAAGCCTATGTTAACATCAGAAAGGCCATCTCTATCATGAATCCTCCCGTAAAATAATTAACCTAAAAACAGTTTGAAACATGAAATGTAACGTATCTTACAAATATCTGTTTATTGCGATCGGCATACTTTGCCCGCTCTTTTCCGCCTGTGACTATGCCGACGGAGAAGGTTCAGGCTCGGAAAACGCAGTATACATGGAAACACCCGATAATAAAGGCATCGTCAACTTCACTTTAGAGCCCGATGGCGGAATAACCTATCTGACACCCCGGCTGGCCAATATCAGCCAAAGCCCGGTGACTATACAAGTGGGTTATGACAAAGAGGCCTTGGATAAATACAACAAGGACAACGGGGCCTCGTATGAACCCCTTCCCCCCTCCGCTTTTAAACTGGCAGATGCAGAGGGAAACGAGCTATCCGCCTCCGAAGGCATACGAGTACCCGCCGGTGACTTTTCAGCAAAAATAATGGTGAAAGTGGGACAACTGAATTCCAAGGATTTCCCCGCCAATAAGAAATATGCAATTCCTCTTAGTATCACGGGGGCTTCCAACTATTCGCTGATTCCCTCACAACGCAGCGCGATCTTGCTCCTGAATCGTTCCATCCTTTCGTCGGTAGCCAAAGTCAGTGGTGGAGAAGGCATCCGGATAAAACCTGTCGGAATGCACACAAAGGCCGAATGGACCATTCAAATGAGCGCCATCTATTCCAGCCTGACCCGCAGCAACCTGACCACAGCCTATCTAAGCAACGGAACAGGAGGAGAATTCTATACCCGCATTTCATCTACTGCCGGCATACAAGTGAAAAACGGACGCGACGGGGACGACACATGGACTCAAATACCCCTGCAAGCGGGTAAATGGCTGCATATCACCTATGTGCACAAGGATAAGAAAACGACAGTCTATGTCAACGGAAAGGTCCAGAAGGTCTTTGAGAACAGTGCCATCACCTTTGGCGAGAACAGCATGATCGTAGTCGGAAACTCCGGTTACCGTAACGACTATCTTCGCGAGATACGTTTATGGGACAAGGCGCTGACAGAGTCGGAAATCAACGATTATTTATACCTCCCGATGGACCCTGCAACCCCGCATCTTATTTCGTATCTGCCACTGAGCAAAGAGATGGAGACCAAAGACCTGAAAGCTCCCGCCGGTACGGAGAATGTAACCACGAAAGCCCGCATTGAATATGTGGAAAACGTTAAATTCCCGGCAGATGAATTAGTAATTGTAAATCAAGAATAAAAGGAATTCAAAATGAAAAGAAGAATAAAATCCGCCCAAAGCATTTTATGGGTTCTATTACTCATTTTGTCAGCATCGTGCAGTAAAGACGAAATACAGATCGTAGATCAGGATACAAGTTGGCAAATGGACAATAAGTATATCGAAGAAGATATCCGTGAGCAACTCGGCATCGATCCGTTCACAGATCTGGTGTACCTGGGATATTACGGCAATCCTTATACACAGTTGGAGGCAATCAACGACCTGGTAAATACCACACTGGTGGGAAAGAACGAACTTTCGTTCAAAGTAAAAGTGACGAAGCCTTACAAAGAAGATATCAAAGTCAATCTTATGAAAGAAGACAAACTGGTAACCGATTTTCCAGAGATGGCGGAGGGAATACCTCTTTTTCCGAGCGAAAACTGCACCTTTGAAGGCGGTGTGCTGAAAGCCGGCGAACTGGAAACAACGGTGAAACTAACGATTAAGGATGTTGAGAAGTTAAACAACCTATCGGGTTATGTGATGGCCATAAAGCTGACGATGGAAGGATCGCATGAACATTTGGCCATCGCCCGAACCCGCTCGGCATACTTTGTGAAACTAAATCTTTCTATACGCCTGGACAATATCGATTCAAGCAATAAAAAGATCGAAGGAAAAGGATTCAACAAAGAAATCAGTTTTAAATCGGACATACGCCCGGATAAATTAGGTTCGTTAAACGATGGCAACTTCACAGCCAACAACTGGTATACCTCCAACGCGAACAATTATCTGACGATAATTCTACCGGGAAAACAATCGCTCAAAGGGTTCAGGCTGGACACCAACACCTCTCCAAGCGGCTCGTATATGCTCAAATCCTGTAGAGTGATGGTTGAAACACCGGATGGGAATTGGGTGAACCATGGAGTATTCGACCGCAAGAGTATGGATGGAATTGCTTATATAAGCTTTAAAAAACCGGTGGAATGTACTAAAGTGCGTTTCGAGAATATGATGGCCTTCAATGGCAGATTTTCCGTTGATGTAAATGAAGTCACAGCTTTCCGGTAAAGCAAGATTTCATTACTTTTTATTCACGCCGTGAAGGGGCGGGACTGTTATTTCATAAGTCCCGCCCCTTCCTTAAAACCATGTGACAGCACATTAATATACAAACAGGTGAAGCAGTACCCTTCTCCATGTTATGCCTCTGAACGCATTTCATATTCCTTACTATCTTTAGTGAAAATGGTCTGCCATTGATCCGGCCTGATCGTCCGGCTGAGATAGTTCTCCTTCGGGAACAGCCTCAGCTACTTCACGTTCGATAATCTCCTCGATCCGTTTTCTGTTTTTGCGCAACAGATCATAAATCTCATTTTCATCAAAGCTGTCCTCAAATATAATGGGATATTTTTCCACATCTTCGCTGTCACCAGCACAAACAAGAATACGCAGTTCGCTACAATGACCGTAAGATATTATGGCACTGTATTCTTTTAAAAGTTCAGCCAGTTTGGTGAGGAAATCAAGTTCTTTAGTTGTCAGTAGTCCGATCATAGTGTGTAATAGTATTGTTGTTATTTCAATAGCTGTAAAATAAGCGTAAAACAGTTGATTCTGCAAGCATATACGTATTCCTTATATTCTATTTTTAAGCAAAGTAATATTCATTTTATTCATCTTATTCCATTTTTTCGTATATTTGCTTCGAACGGAACATTTTAACGGAAATCGTTGTTCAAAAAGCAAAAAGAACATGGAAACAGAAGAAGAAATACAGAATGTAAATGTCCATCACGGACATAACATAAGGCGCACCCGGATCGAGAAAAACATCAAGCAGGACGCATTGGCAGCACTCGTAAACATGACACAACCGAATGTATCCAAATACGAGAAGATGCGGGTGATTGAGGATGAAATGCTAAATAGATTCGCAAGGGCACTGAATGTGCCGGTAGAATATCTGAAAACGCTGGAAGAGGATGCACCTTCTGTGGTATTTGAGAATATCACAAATAATGTGCATGACAATAAAGACAGCTCAATGGGATCTACAGGATATAACAACGATAGTATAACTAACACTTTTAATCCGATTGATAAAATCACCGAACTCTACGAGCGTCTTCTCAAAGAGAAAGATGAAAAATATGCTGCGCTTGAAAAACGGATTCAAGGTCTGGAACAGCAAAATAACAACGGAAAGTAATTCCGCAAACATATCTCTCCATATAAATGGGTATAGCCATCCGATGCTTAGGGTGTAGCCATACCGGGGTTAGGGTGTAGCTATCGGTCCCGGATGGCTACACCCTACTTATTATGTGCAAGTTCCATCGGGGCGGGCATCCCTCACCCGTTTCTCCGGACAAATCTTCGATCCGGGTATATTCCACATGACATTGCATATACAAATCTGTTTCCGCTAACACATCATTAAATACATAAAAAAAACAATGGAATATGCTTGGTGTATCCAATCAGAAACTTCTGCCGGCATGTAGTCTGGAAAGAAAAAAAGAGTTTTAATCAGTTTATAACTATATCTGGCGGGCAGCTCTGTCCCTTCCCCATCCAAATCCAGAAAAGAGCGAATTATTCCTCTTTTTCACCAATAAGAGAAGGGGTTTGGTCGCTATTTGCAAACTCTCAATCAAATTTCACTCAATTCTATTATTCCACTAATAAAATACCAATTAATAGGTATTTTTCTGACAAGAAAAAACTTGTAAATTTGCATAAACTGAACTAATTTTAATTATGAAAAAATTTTATTCCCTTTGTTTGTCGCTCGTACTTGTTGTCTCATCCCCCAAAGAAGGACAATAGAATCGTTGAATGCCGTGTATTAACAAGTGAGCATATCTAAGCCTTTCGTAACGAAAGCATTTTTGTTAAATCCCATTTATAGTATAACGGAGAATGTTTATATCCGTCATTAAGAATATATTTAATTTAAACCGATAAGAATAATGAAAAAATTAAGAATTACGTGGTTGTGCCTGATATTGGCTGGAATACTACTAGGTGTATCATCATGTTCTAACGATGCAGAGGAGTTACAAGGTAAGCTCGTTATAACATTCGCCAAACCGACAAAGGGACTCAAAGTTGCTATTTGTTCGATGGAGAATACTAAGTACCCCATTTTAGTAGAATCCCCGAATGTTAATGGAGTATTGAAAGTATCGTTGAATATAGGGAATTATTATATAAAACCCTCTGATGATTCTTCTGATATGTATTCGGACATCGGAATACAGGTTAGACCGGATAAAACAACAACAGTGACATATGGCGAATCTCGTCAGGTCATTGGAAGAGAATGATTATAATATTTAAACCCAGAATGGTTTTGACAGATTCAGCTTGAACCTGTCAAAACCATCTTTTAATAAGGAAAGAAGATATCCCAGACCTTTAATATGAAGTGGTAATATGTTTCTGCGCTTTATTAAAAACATGAAATTTCTAACCAGCAATAAAAGTATAACTTCCTCTAATCTGCAAGGACGACTACAATACCGGAACATGATTATCTGGATATATTAGACTTACTGACATAGGGTTGTCATAGAAAGTGTTTGAGAGCAAATGTCAAAGTGCCAAAATGTCAAAATGATAATCCAATGGCTCTATATCCCGTTCTTTCGGACACGTCTCTGATGAAGTTCGGAAAAATGGCTCACAAACGATTCCCCGATTATCATTTCAACAGGTCATTCAGCTGCTTCCTTATCAAATAGAAACAATAAAGGAGTATTATCCGCCGTAATCTCTTTGTTAGAGTAAAACACCATTCCTTTACACACTTCGGACAGGATACTTTCCTGCGAGCAACGGGAAGAAAATCCGTGCTCTTATCGCCCGATTTGCATAACAATATATGTAATCTGCCAAAACATTAGGAGATATTTAAAAAAGAAGTAAGCAAATTAGGAAAATGTAACCGTCTTTCAAGGCAAATGCTTACTTGTTTTGAGGTAAATGCTTACTTGTTTTCCGGAAAAGCAAGACTCTACCGACTCAAAAGAGCGGTTCTTCGCCAAAGAAACCAGCCATTTCTCACTTCTACCGTCCTAGTTGATCCGGAGAAAGAAAAGTACGAGTCTGTAAAAAGAAGAATTTTATTGCTTTTTATCTGTATTACAGCAGAAACGATATAATTTTGATATTCCCCTTCTACATCATCAGATTTATATCTTTTCAGTAATAGTGTATACGTCTCTTACTTAAAAATAATTTCTCTAACCAGATTCAAACGAATACCGTTTTTCTGATAAAATGATGTCATTTTGTCCTTATAGCTGACCCTAAAGTTAGGATGCCTTTTATTACATACAAATGCACGCTTATATTTATATCTCGATAAATCGTGGTTAGCCTTGAAATGATCAATGGTAGTTTGTAATTGTTCGTCCACCGCATGAAAAATCCAATCGGCTGCTTGTACTTTCAGTTCAACGAAAACAATATTGTCATCATTGGTTAACATGGCATCACAACGAAAGTCCATTGTCCCGTCACTTCGATTCATCTCTACGCAATTATCGACTGCTGTAAAGTTGATAGATTGATTCGTTTGGTTCTTTACCACAGCAACCCATTTATCCGGTTGATTCCTATCTACATAAGCAGGGGTCTTTTTTTCTTCGTCTTCATCATCACAAATGCCAGATTCCTTATCAACGATGTTCTCTGTCTGACACTTTGCTATAAAAAAATCAATGGACATAGTCACTTAATTTTTATAATCAAACTCTTGTTCTATTTCAAGTAACTGATCGAACAATTCATTAGTCACTCCCAATTGGATATTCAAAAAGTTCTCGTCAGAAGGCAAGCCCTCGTAAGTACTTAACCTAAATACTCCTCCGTCTTTCAGTTCGTAAATCCGGAGTCGCGCCGGATCTATCGCACTGTCCGCAGGAACTACCTCTTTTATTCTCTCTTGCAAAGTTTCATTTGCAGATATTTTTTGAGTCAGCAAAAAAGCTTTTGCGGCTAAAGTGAGATAATTGATGACATAAGGACTATGCGTAGTAAGCACAAGGCGATTCAACTCTATCTTATTGGCATAACTTAATAAATCGAAAAGTACACTTCGCTGTGACTCCGGATAGAGATTCAGTTCCATCTCTTCAACAATGTTCACAAAGCAGGAATATTTGAACCGGGATGAGATATTGCGCAACATAGCGAACTTTACCCCATCCGTAAGTGATTTATCATTCATAACTTTATTCACTTCCTTTTCAATCTGCTTCTTCTCTTTAATGCTCAAGTCCTCTTTATTGGCATTGTCCAGCACTAGGTCGGATAAGAATCTGGTAATTAAAGAAAGAGGTAAAACAGACTGATAACCACTGGAAGCTGCCGACAAACGAATCTTGTAATCGCTGCCTTTAACCCACGATATCTTATTGAGTGCGTCATATTCAAAATCAGTGTCATTGAATGGAAGCCGATATCCGGTTTTGAATGCCTCCTTAGCCTTATCAAACTCTTCAAGCAGGGTTTCTAAAGATTCCGGCAGACTTTTCAATCCATCCGTATCATCGGCTGTACTCAAAAAATTTCGTTCAGCTGGAACATACATTACCTTCGCTACCTTATAAGACTCCGGAAGTCCTTTGGCTTCGACATGAAACTTTTCATTTTCATAGAAGAAGTTATAATGTAATCCATAAAAATGGATAACCGTTTCTCTCTTAAAGTATGATTCCAAACGGTGATAGGCACAATATATTTTCTGGAATCGTGAATATTGGGTAATGTATTTTTCACTGGTGATACGGCGTGCCAGCCCCTTCTCCAACCACGTAAACATGGAGTATAATTTGGCAATGGTACTTTTTCCCGATCCCTGTTTTCCTATCAAAACCGTATATTTGTCGAACACGACATCCGCCTCGGATATAGGTCCAAACTGATATACAGTAAGATTAACTGTTTCATTCATAAATAAACCCCTATTGATATTTACATTCAAATATACTACAAAAATACATTATTAACCCGTTTTCTCACAAAAGTTAATAAAATAAGATCGGGCAGCCGCACAATCGTCGTTTGATCGAAGGCCGGCAACGAAGGTAAATATGAATCAATCGCAGATATAACACACTCCAGAAAGCTCCTACCCTATAATAAAACTTTGCGTGCAAACTATTAACTGTTTATCGCTAAACCATTAACCGTTTGCACGCAAAGAGTCATTTTTGGGTAGTGGTCTTAATGCCCCTATTCTTTTTTTGATGTTCCTTTACTTTGTCCTCAGACATCAGATGCCTGTTCTTTTCATATTCTTCATGGATCTGCACTTCCCGGCTCTCCATGTCCTTCTTCAATTGCCTGTCTCTATTCATACTTTCTACGTTTTAAAGATTGGCAATATGACAAATCCGGAAGAAGAAAGTTTGGAGGTTTAAGGAAGTTTAGGAGTAGCCGGACTGCTTTTCATCGACCTTCCTTACTGAACCAGGCCGATCCGGACTTTATAATTTCCGGAAGTAAGTTCCGCTCCCGATTTCTGAAGGATGGAACGCGCTTCGGAAGTCATTGTTTCTCCATCGGCATTGGTGGCGGTAAGTGTATAACTTAAATGGGTTCCACCGGTCGGGACATTAAAATATAAAAGGTCTGTCACATTACCTGTCAGGCTTGCCTGACGTCCTGCAGGACTACTTACGGTAACGGAGAAGTCTGTAAAGTTTGCCATAAATTCATCCGAATACTCAACGCCAACCCCGATATTAACTTGCGGTGCTTTCACCGAAATCAGAGTAACATCCTCCGATACAATAGCGAAAGGATAGTCGACGCTGTAGATGGGTGTACCCGATTCATTGTCCGGCGCCTCGGTCTGATCGGGAGTAAAGGCCTTCAGGGTATATTCACCAACCGGAAGAACGATCCTTTTGGAAAGTTCCGCTGCTCCCGGATCATAACTACGTACACACTCAGAACCTTGCCAGATCTCAAGCTTAAGTCCGGCATCGACGGCACGAGTAATGGGCAGCGTTTCGGTATCACAACTGAGGATGATATTTTCTACACGGAGATAACCGACGGAATGATCGGGAGCAGTTTGCTCGCTACAGGAAACCGTAGCAAGCAAGAGGAGAAAGAGGTATATATAGGTTTTCATATTTATTTGTCGTAATGTAAAGTGAATGAATCGAGCCAGAACTGTGAACCTATGATATAAGCATCACCATATGGCAATTTAGCATCCCTAAACTTATCTTCCAAGTGATCACGATCTTCTTTAGTACCGGCCTTAAATATAATCTTCACATGAGAGATCGGTAAGTTTCTATGTTCATTATTATACTCAAAATTCAAGGTTTGAGTTTGATAGGATGAATATGCAGTACCGGATTTCAAATAAGCTTTGCCAATTATGGTTTCTACTTCTCCTATAATATTTTCCAAATAGGCCTCAATCAAATACTCATCATCCTTATAGGGAGTAGCTTTGTACACAAAACTCATAGACGTCGGACGAATATAGGCCGCTTTAGCATTAACCACATCTCCAGCAGCCTTATAATCTCCTACACAAACGATACCCGCACTGATATGATTAATAACACTACCTGTTTTACGCCCAAAAGAGCAAGAGTTTCCTGCTCCCCACCCTAATGTCATCATATGAGCAACATTACGTTCACCATCAACTACCGGAAGCGTACTTGATTTAGATACATAGAATACGTTAGCTCCATCAGTATGACAGGTCAAAGGATTTCGCGTACCAATCCAATCGCCTTTAAATGTGTATAATGGATTCTCACTCTTGGGATATGTAACATCATATCCAGCATTAAAATCAGAATTGGGTATGGATAGCGCCTCATACGTTTTCACCTCCACTTTCTCTCCCGGCACTTCTCCCCTATACTTCGCTCTCACATAATAAGAGGTTCCCGGACTCAGCCCTGCCTTTCGCAAATCTCCGGGCATCGCCTCCCAACTATTACCATCGGCACTAAATTCGTAAGCAATATCGGTAAACTTATCTAAATTGCCGGTTTTCACGCTATCGGCAGTGAGTGTGTTCAAAGTAAACTCTTTCGTCCAAACATTGCCCGGATAATAACCCACTTTAAAGACAGGTTTCACAGTCCGGATGGTATACATACCGGCATCACTCCAACGGTCATTTGCTTTTACCCGAACGGCTATTATATTATCCGTATCCTGTCCTCCATCGTGAGTCAGCATGCCGGAAGTTACTCCGGCAAAGTCGATAACTCCCTCAGTACTTCCTGCAGTCAGATCGGGCAAGACAATATTCACAGCAGCCAAAGCCCGCCGATCTTCTTCGGAAAGTTCCGACAGCAGATACGTCTTATTCAGATGTTCCAAATGCTTATCCGCAAAGTTAAAGGCAAACTCCACATCCTGAACCGGACGCAAAGCTGTATACGCAATGCCGGCTCTCGACAAAGCATCTGCCGTCTCGGTATAAGTCAACACATGATTTTCATCGAAATCCTCACTAAATACCTTAGCCTTCGGCAACCAGCTGTCGGGTACGGTTTCGTTGATAGTAATAGGTTCCTGTTGAGTTTCCGTAGTAACCTCAAGACTTACATTGGAAGCCTTCATGGAGAGCTTATAATTATACTTAACACCCGCTTTCACTGTCTCGATCGGATTCAAAGCATAACTTCCCTCCTGCCCTGTCTCTACAGAAGTACCGATCAATGCCATTGTCACCCGGCCTCCGGCTTTAAAGTAGGGATGTGTGGCGTCTCCCGGTTTCCAAGTAACCGACTCCCCCCCTGCGCTGACTTCCACATAATAATCTTTCAGACGTTTATCAAAGACCTCTTGATTCACAATCTCAAAAGTAGCCAGCGCATTGGCTACCTTACAGCCGACAGTAACCGTCGTTGCTTTACCCTTCTCGATGGCAATGTCTTGAACTTCTCCATAATAATAGGGTGCATCCAATGCCAGTGACGGATTCTCTCCAAGATAAGCCTTCAGTTGATAACTGCCTACCTTGAATACCCTTTGATCTCCGAAATCTTTCAATGCACCTTTGTATTCAGGCACGATTGTCCCTTCTCTGTCACGCAGCAACTCAATCGTGAACTGTTGCCGCAATTCATCTGACAAAGCCTCCGGCAAAGTCCGGGTAACCGCCGCTTCATCCGTCAATACGATATTCAAACTGCCGTTAGGCATCGTTTCTATTTCTTCCTGACACGACAGGAAAAAGAACAAACAACACACTAAAGATAAAACAGATTTATGCATAGCTCTCTTTCTTATTCATACAATAATTCAAATTCATCGACCCACAGTTCACTGCCTACACCCACCGAACCGGTCACCTTCATCCCGGTAAAGTCACCGCCATAATGGCTCGAAGTGGCAACAATCGTTATCTTGGCAGGCTTCGCCGTTTTATTGGTATAAGTCACATCGAACCGGAACTGAGTATATTGAGTCACCGTCTCTTTTCCGATAAACTCTCCGTAACCGATCTCGTTATCTTTATCGTCCCACAGACGGAGATAGATATGGCATTCATCATTTTTCAGATTATCCGGATTACCGACATAATCCACCGGTTTAGAAGTATATTTATACCACCCCTTCAATCCGGTGGGACGTGCCCCCGTAAACGAACGTCCAAACTTAGGACTATCCTTGGGACTTTGGGCATTCGTTTTATAATCACCGATAAACAGATTGCCGGCAGCCACCCCTACCAGCGGAACACTACCTAAAGTGACCATATAAGCCGCCTTTCCGTTCACAACGCTCTTTTCTTCCGGGCGGGTACTCGAATCACGGCTGCCCGCCAGTGAAGAGGTCACTCCATCATTTCCGGTTGCCCAGAAAGAATTTGAGCCATCGGCATTAGGATACCAACTCTTCTTAAAACTGCCTGTGGGATTCTGCGACCAGGTATCGAAGTTTAAGTTAGGTATTTCCTGTATCTTTTCGGTAGTAAACTCGTCCTCAGTACTGGGAATATCGTCTACCACTACTCTCCAGACATAGTTCGTACCATCTTCCAAACCGGTCAACACCGTACTGAAAGTAGTGGTACTCTCAAGTTTCACATCGGCTTCGGGCACTGCGGTCCACGTCTCTTCCGTCTTCTTCCGGTATTCCACCCGAGGAGTGGTTCCTTGTTTCATGCCACCATTCAATGTAGCCCTTGTAGCCCATACATCCACACTTCCCGTAGTACCGGTGGAAGCGGTACGCACCACGTCGACCGTCCAAAGAGTTATCTTATCAAAGCGCACTACCGTAAATGTCTGCGGTCGACGGAAATTAGTCACAATCGAAGGGTCCGGATAAACCGTTGCCTGACTACCTCCCAGATTCATTTTAAGAATCTTAACCGCCGATAAGTCCTGTTTCTGAGAAACATACACCAATACCGTATGATTCTTATCATCAATGATGGCAGGCAATGCCTGATTTTCCACCTCAACCGAACGTTCGATGGTCTGATTTACCGTAATCATCCACTGGTAATCCTGATAAGTGCGCAGCAGAAAGGGAACGGTTTTAGTGAAATCGACACGGGTGTCCGCTCCCGCAGGCAAATCGGTCAAAGAGGAGAATCCCGTTGAAGGAAACTTAGCCGGACTGACGCAATACTGCTCCTCCGTATTGAAAGTGGCCTCATCATTTACCACAAACTTAGTGATGCGCAACTCTTCGATATCCACTTCATCGCCTACCGACACTACAATCGTACGGTTATTTTTGTTAATTTCGGCTTCTCCCGTTTGTCCCTCTACCTCAAAAGCCGCAATCTCTCCTTTAATATAAGGATAAGGAATGTCGTTTTCGATACAGGCACTCAACACAAGAACCGATGCAAATAAGCATCCATATATCCACAAATTCTTCATCTCCTTGAAATACAGCTAAACATTTAGAAATACATCGTCATTCCCAAATTGATTGAGAACAAGTCAATCTTAAAATTACCATTGGCACTATGGCGAGATGCCTGATTCACCTGATTGTGCACTTGATCGACCCATTTATAACTGAATCCCATTACACCTACCGAAACTTCTACCGAAGCAAAATCAGAAACAAAAGCCGCCAGTCCCGGTGCCGCACCAATCTCAAAGCAATGGGAACGCTGATAATATCCGGTCAGATCATTACCTGTACCATTGGAGTGTTTTCCCTGCCCGTAAGCATAAGTCAGACGAACTTCATTGAAGAACCCGAACACTTTACTACTACCCAATCCCATGTAGGTACGCAGAAATCCGGATGCGGAGTAGTTATGCTCCAAATACATATCGTCTTTGATGTGGAACGAGAGATCGTCTCCCAGATTAATATCGACATTCCCTATATTGAAATAGGTGCGCGAATAAGTGAAACGTCCTCCCGCCGCCATATTGTCGGCAAAAAAATATCCACCGAACGGACTCAAACGGAATGTATAACCTTTGGCGTCAATATCCGCCAATACCAGAAACTGGTATTTATCGGCACTCTGTTCCGAATACGAAACCGTAGAGCCCATAAACCATTGACCTTTAGGCACAAATACAGTCTTCACGATTCCACGGTCAAACTTCTTCTTTGCCTGGCCCCATGCCGGACAAAGAAGAAGTAGTATAATTATTATTTTTCTCATTTGTTATGGATTAGTTGGCGGTCACAGGCGTTCCGTATACCAATTCAAAATCATCAATCAACATGACACTGCTTTTACTGCCGGTAAAGAAGTCACCGTATTTACTTGCAGAAGCGACAATAATAATGTATTTCGGCTTACGAGTCAAATCACGGTATTGCAGGTCGATAGTAAACGGTTTCCAAACTACATTTCCGCTTTCATCGAAAGAACCTTTCGATTCTTCATCTGTAATAGAGCCGTAAGCGATGACATCTTTATTAGCCTCGGAAAGGTCGAGCGTATATTGATAAATAAACTTTTGGGGTTGATCGGAGGCACGATTATCTATTTCATAAGCCGTTTTCACTCCATCACCGTCTACCAATCCCTCATTATCCGTCAGAGCTATATAAATAGCGCACTTATCTCCACCGGAACTCTCCAATTCCGTTTTGTTATGATCACCATAATCAATCGTCGTTCCCCGAGTATACTTATAATACCCCTTCAATTGAGTGGGACGGGACGTAAATTCACGGCCAAAACGGATACGAGCTCCCAATGGTTTATTGGAATAAGTAGATGCATAGCGCCCTATATAAATATTCCCCGCTGCAAACTTGCCCAAACTACCAAGTCCGACATACTGGGAGACAAGTTTCGCGGCTTTTCCACCCGGCGTATGTACATCTTCCGATTCGGGACACGTAGGATTCGCATTCATGATTGATGTCGTGCTACCCACATTACCCGAGTCCCAGAATGAATTTTTAGCGTTCGCCTCGTCCTGCGTTCCTGCAAACCAAGGCTTTCCGCTTTGAGCCCAGTTATCAAAACTCCCATTCACCAATGCCTGCTGCAACTCTGTTGTTGCCGTAGTAATCTTGCCCCTGATGTCATTAATATTAAAACAAAAATCATATTCATTGCCCGGTTCTAATCCTCCTATTCTCGCAACAAGCTGTCCGTCTTTTTGCTCCACATCCGAAACGCTCAGCCATTCACCCTGATTACCCTCTGTATGAAGACGGTAATTACACTCTGCCTTCAAAAGCCCATCAGGAACAGGAAGAGTAACATCAGCGAAATTAGACCAAACATTCACGATCGGATTACTCTCTTTAGGAATAGCTATTTCTACATTGTACTCTTTGGTGGAAGGATCAAGCGTAATAGAGATATCCCCGATCGTTCCATGAGCTTTCATCGTATAATTAATGCGGTAGTGCTGACGCTCCTTCACCTGGGTCACCGGATTAGATTCAAGAACAAACGAGCGGTTATCCGTGTTGGTAAGCGCCAAGGAAATATTCAAGTCACCGACCGGAAAATAACCGGAACGGGACTCATTCTTAGCGAAAAGCAGTTGAGTGGATCCACTGGCGACCGTACAATCGAGTTTAGAAAAATACTTCTTGACTTCCGCGCTATAATTCACAGTCACTTTCACATTAGCCAGCGTACATTCAATATTCACACTCTGATTTACTTTGGGAACCACTTTTACTTCAGTCTGCCCATAATAATAAGGTTCATCAAAACCGGCGGTCGAGACATCCACTCCTTGCGAGAAAGCCTTCACGGTATAAGTACCTAATGGCAGTTCGAGCGGTTCAGAAGTCCAGCTGCGCCAATCTTCCGTTTCTTTCACCACTTTTCCGGATATATCCACTACTTGCAACGCGATAGGTAACTCTTCGGCTCTGGTAGCCAACGGCACTAAGACGGTACTTGTGTTCTTCTCCACACTGAACTGAAGATACCCTGTCTTTTGTGAAGAAGAATCTTCCTGTTCACAAGAGATAAAGAAAAGTGCAAAGAGTATATATGATAAATACTTTTTCATGAATTTCTATTTCTAATTCAACTTCAACATGTCTACTTGAACGCAATTGTCAAATCAGCCTCTTTTGTTGCGTTTCCATTATTATCCACCAATTGCATCTTAAAAATATGGGTGCCTTCTTCAAACAAAGCCAACAAGGGAATGAATGAGGAGATATCAAATATAAACTCCTTTTCATCTTTGATTACGGTGCCCGGAGCCAACAAGCCAATTCCTCCATTTTCCATGGGTTGCTCTACAACATCCTTCAAATCTCCCAGATTAGCCAAATCAAATTGATCTTTCAAGCCTGCCATTGTAATAGCCTCCTCAAAACCGGCATTCCCCGGTTGTATCAGCACATACAAATTCTTAATACCTGCAGGAGCGGACATGGTAACTTGGACAGTTGCGTTGGGATCAGAAAGAGACAATTCAAATGTTTTCACTCCGATAATCTCCGGACCGCCTACCGGCGTCGGATCTGGTGTCGGATCTGGAGTCGGATCAGGGGTCGACTCGTCAATGCACTCAGTCGGTATCGACACAGTGATGCCATCCTCATCCATAGTCAGATCGATAGCCAACTGGATGCCCAACTTCGGATCGGATGGGGTTACGTCCGGATCATCCGGATCCACTCCCTCCTCTATCGGCTTCACCGTCACATTAAAGGAATCACCTCCCTGCAACGTCTCGGCACCCGGTTTCGACACGGTATAAACAGTCTGAATATCCCTGCCCGTTTCCGCCTCTTTCACTTTAGCCATAATCTGGATCGAAGTGGCACCATCGTGAACACTCAGATAAACAGCTCCCAGATCTTTTTTAGAAACATAAAGCACGCCACCTTTACCATTGGAAATGGTAAATACATAGTCATCAGCAAACATTTTAAGGAACTCTTCCGATACGTTTAAGCTAACTTTCACCATGGCCGATTTGCAAACAACCTCCGCTCTGGCTTCCATTCCCTGCTGTACTTTAATGGCAGAAGCTCCTTCATAATAGGGAACACGTGAAGCCTCTTGCTTCTCACCGCTCCGGGCCGCAATCATATACTCTCCCGTAGGAACCACTAACGGCAAAGCCTCCTTCAAATCGGCATAACTTTTAAACGAACGAACCACTGCTTCGGTGGTTTTGTCTATAATCTCCACCTTATAGGTATTTACATCCAATTCATCTTCTAAAGCGACGCCTTCAGCTTTTGTGACAGGAGTGGTCTGCGTCTTGTTCATCAGTTCCAATGTCAGCAGCCCTTCATCGTTCTTCAAGTTATATTTGCCTTCCAGTTCATTCTTCATCTCGCAAGAAGCCAAGCAGAGTGCCACCAATACCAGCACCGCATATATATTTCTGATCGTATTCATTTTCGTCAATTTTCTTAGTTTACTTATACGTTGCCCGGCCAATATTCTTCCGGTATCTCAATATTGATATCTTTATCTTCCGTACTGGTATCCACATCAACATCGATCGATGCCGTACCCGTAGAAATAGTAATCACTTCCGGATCGACAGTTATCGTAAGGTGGGTTTTGGGCTTTACGACTCTTTCGGCCGCCACGAGGTCCATTACTACCGGATTGCCTTCTTTATCTCTGAAGCCTCCTACCGTAATCGATACCTTCTCGCCGTCGGCATTTGCTTTCAGATAAGCATCCTTGCCGGAATCTTTTTTCATATTCACTTCAAAAGGAGCAGTCAGGTGTGAAGTAGAGAGCGATACGGTACAATCCGAATAATATTTCAGAAAATCTTCGGTATAGACAACCGATACTTTGACATTAGCCGGTTTGCAGTACAAAATAACATTCTTTTGTTCGCCTTCACTGACCGTGAACTCCTGACTACCTTCCACATATAGCTTGTCGAAGCCTGCGTTCACATTCTCGCCATAGAAAGCTTTTACGGTATACCCCTTACCGGCAGTCAGATCAATGGACAAGGGCATGTCTTTGTACAAACCATTGTATAAAGAGGCACCGTCGGCATCCTTGACCGTCACTTGATAATTATCGGCTTTTTTATATTCCGCTTCGTTGACGGAACGGGTTTTCGTGGAAAAAGAAGGATTGGCAGAGAGCCCGAGGCTCAATGTTCCTACACCGTATGAAACAGCATCACTGCCGGAATCACACGAGGCAACACATGAAATTAGCATCGCCATACTAACCATAAAAGAGAGTCTTTTCATAATGATAACTACTAATTATTACTCATAAGTTGTAAAAACCGAGCGCAAAGTTATAGTTTTCCTTTATTATAATAAATGCACAACATGCGATTCCTTACAAAATCTGAAAAAAGAGCCACAAAAAGTTGTTTAATCATAAAAACAGACCACAAAAAGGAAATAAAACAAGAAAGTCCTGCATTTCTTATGAAAAACAGGACTTTTTTTATACAACGTTATTCAATTATTTATCGGGCATAAGGACTACTCCAAGTTTCTTTTTGCCATCCATTTTCACAACAATCGGCCTTTCAAAGCGTACATGACGGAGATATTCGGTTTCAAATACGGCAGGTTGCGTATTCAGGAATTCCTGATTGTATACTCCATCATTCATAAACGCGTTAATCGTGAAATATCCCACACCAAAAGAAGTCAGGTTCTGGAAGAAATGCGTTCCCTGACTGGGATCTACCCGATAGTTAGTAAGTCCGGCCTCCACAATGACACGCGCGGCAGAAATATGTGGCCACTTCACCGGAATACCCAACCAAGTATCACTGCTTCCCCATCGTCCGGGGCCGACAAGCACATAGTTCTTGCCTTCATTCAGAAATTGCTGGTTGATTTTCTCTATTTCCCAAGCTATATTCTGATTGTTCGATGCACTGTAATGATCGGTTTTGACATACACAATATCGTGTATCTCGTTCATAATGCCATGCCCCAAAGAGTTGTTGGAACGAAGCAACACGTCTTCGTCAGGAATAGTCGTAAGATCCTCGTCCAACATATCTTTACTGTCCACAATAGGACGCACCTGAAGCAGATAGAATGTACCGGTCTTATCACGGTCGTGATTGAGCGTCACGGCAAATTCGATCTCTACCGGACGGCGCATCTCCTGCTGACCATAACGAAGCACCCAGCGCAGGATGCGTGCCAACGGAAATACATCGTGCTGCAGGATGTTGGCAAACGTGATCACTTTGCGCCCTCCGGGATACAAACCGTCCCGAATCACCTGATCGTAAGGATCGTAAGTAGAGGCAATATAACGCAACGAACCGTCTTTTTCGGCTTCCTTCACATGTAACTTCAAAAGATTGAAGCCATCGTCAATCGAGAAGTTATCACCGGCATTCTTCAGGTCGAGGGCATAAAAACGGGTCTGCGTCTCTTTCAAGGCAATATCCAATTCACTGGTCTGTAGCACTTTCGAAGGATGGGCAGGCGAGAAACGCAAAGTCATGCCTCCATCTACGATATACTTGCCCAAACCGAGAGCCAGATTTACCGTACCTTCTTCAGCCTTTTCGTCACCAATGGGATAATAATTGAGAGAGCGGGCTACACCGGACATGGAAGGATAATAACGGTCACCATACTGATTGCCGACTACCTGTTGCAGGATAACGGCCATCTTTTCCTGATCGATCACATTCGAAGTGGCTTGCATATATGCCTTACTGTCACGAAAATAGACTGATGCATATACTCCCTTAATAGCATCGGACAACATGCGAAGCATCTCATATTTATCGTCCAGATAAGGAATCATATAAGTGTTATAGATGCCTGCAAAAGGCTGATAATGGGAATCTTCAAGCAGAGAAGAAGAACGGATGGCAATAGGGGACTTCACTACATCGAAGAAAGTAAAAAAGTCCTCAACCAAGCGGTCGGGTAACTTTGCTTTCAGGAAATATCTCAGAATCGTATCGTCATCAGCATCGGAAAGGGCAACCTGATACAGATTATTCGTATCCATAAACTCGTCGAATACATCGGTACAGAGCACTACTGTTTTCGGGATAGCTACACGGGCATTCTCAAATTCTTCAAATTCCGGATGGCGCTTCACCATATTGTCAATAAACGCCAGTCCGCGCCCTTTTCCTCCCAACGAACCGTCTCCGATACGGGCAAAGTTTGAATAACGGTCGAAACGGTCGCGCTTGAATACGGCTACCACTCCCTGGTTTTTCATCTTTCGATATTTCACGATGGCCTCAAAGATGATTTTGCGGTGTGCATCGACATCCTGCAGACTATGCCAGGTGATGGGACGAAGAAATTCGGCTACCGGAAACATGGCACGTGAATACAACCAACGTGAGACATGGTTACGGCTGATATGATAAAGGAAAGATTCGGCAGGAACGGCAAAAAGGATATTTTGCAACTCTTTCAGATTCCGTACGCGGGCTATCTCGACTCCCGTTTCGGGATTACGGAACACAAAGTCACCAAAACCGAAATTATCGGAAACAATCCGGCGAAGATCGACATCCATCTTCTTGGAATTCTTATCGATAAACGTGGCCCCGTATTTTGCCGCATAGGCCGCATTCTCCGTCTCGGACGACTGGATGATTAAAGGAACAAACGGGTCTTTCTTTCTTACCTCGGCACACAACTTGATACCTGCCATACCGTCCTTCTCTCCCTTATCCACACGAGGAAAACGGACATCGGTAATAACTCCCAATATATTGTTAGTATACTTATTATATATATCCATCGCTTCCTCGTAAGTACGAGCCAATACAATTTTGGGACGACCACGCATACGGAGTGTACGTTGATGGGCATTCAAGGCCTCGGTAGAAAACTCCTGACTCTGCTTCAATACAAATTTATAAAGATTGGGAAGTACGGAAGAATAGAAGCGGATACTGTCTTCCACCAACAGAATCAACTGCACGCCCACCTCTTTTACGTCATGCTCCAGATTCATCTTGTCTTCGATCAGCTTAATGATAGACACCAGCAAATCAGTATTTCCCAACCAACAGAACACATAGTCGAATGCACTCAGATCTTCGTTTGCAATCCGTTTGGTAATACCATGACTGAACGGTGTCAGGATGACAATCGGTATCTGTTCGTACTTCTCCTTAATATGACGCCCGATATCAAAACTATCGTTATCTCCCGTACCCGGCATGCAAATCACCAGATCGAACGATACACTTTCAAGCTGCCTCAACGCCTCTTCTTCGGTGGAAACTTGTGAAAAACGGGGGGGATAACGGAGAGAAAGTGAGGTATATTCATTGAAAATCTTTTCATCGATACGCCCGTCATCCTCCAGCATAAAAGCATCATAAGGATTAGCTATCAGTAAGACGTTAAAAATTCGCCTTGTCATCAGGTTAGCAAACTGGGTATCTTTAAAGTAGAGCTGGTTTAATTTAAATTTGCTGAGCATGGGCTTCCCGTAGTTTTAAAATTCAACAGACAAAAGTCGCTGTTTTTATTGGGAAAAACAAGAAAAAACAATTCACTTTATTGCTGACTATCCATATATGCACAGATTGCTTTCTCGTTTTCGGCTTAAAATCTCTCCTACTCTCATACGTATCGACCACAAGGCCGGACATGGCTTCAACAAAGCCACAACAAAGTTAGTAAAGGAGCAAGCAGACATCTATGCATTTATCATGTATAACCTGGGGATGAAAATGAAATACTGACATAAATATCCGAATAGGTATTTTTGTCATTTTATCATTATTTAATCAAAATAATACGCCATTCCGAATGACATCAGAAAACTTTTCTTATATTTGCATATGAAACAAGTTACATTTTATCAGAATCAACCTTTTTAAAACATACTATTATGAACATCGAAAAAATCATGTCCTCTCTTGAGGCAAAACATCCCGGTGAATCTGAATATCTTCAGGCTGTAAAAGAAGTATTACTCTCTATCGAAGATATCTACAACCAACACCCAGAATTTGAAAAGGCCAAAATCATCGAAAGACTGGTAGAGCCCGACCGTATTTTCACATTCCGTGTAACATGGGTGGATGATAAAGGTGAAGTTCAGACCAATCTGGGATATCGTGTTCAGTTCAACAACGCTATCGGCCCATACAAAGGCGGTATCCGTTTCCACGCTTCTGTCAACCTCTCGATCCTGAAATTCCTGGGATTCGAACAGACTTTCAAAAATGCACTGACAACTTTACCTATGGGCGGTGGCAAAGGAGGTTCCGACTTCTCTCCACGAGGAAAAAGTGATGCGGAAATCATGCGTTTCTGTCAGGCATTCATGCTTGAATTGTGGCGTCATCTAGGGCCGGATATGGATGTGCCTGCCGGTGATATCGGTGTAGGAGGACGTGAAGTCGGCTATATGTTCGGTATGTACAAGAAACTGACCCGTGAGTTTACAGGAACTTTCACGGGTAAAGGACTTGAATTTGGCGGTTCACTGATTCGCCCGGAAGCCACCGGATTCGGCGGATTGTATTTCGTCAACCAAATGTTGCAGACCAAGGGTATCGACATAAAAGGTAAAACTGTGGCTATCTCCGGATTCGGAAACGTTGCCTGGGGAGCTGCTACCAAAGCTACCGAACTGGGAGCCAAAGTAGTTACCATCTCCGGACCGGACGGATATATCTATGATCCGAATGGAATCAGTGGAGAGAAGATCGATTATATGCTTGAGTTGCGTGCTTCGGGCAACGATATTGTGGCTCCGTATGCAGACGAATTTCCGGGTTCTACATTCGTAGCCGGTAAACGCCCATGGGAAGTAAAAGCAGACATAGCGCTTCCTTGCGCCACTCAAAACGAATTGAATGGCGAAGATGCCAAGAACCTGATCGACAACAACGTTCTTTGTGTCGGAGAGATCTCCAATATGGGTTGTACACCCGAAGCTATCGATCTCTTTATCGAACACAAAACAATGTACGCTCCCGGCAAAGCTGTCAATGCAGGCGGTGTGGCAACATCCGGACTCGAAATGTCACAAAATGCAATGCACTTGAGTTGGAGTGCAGCCGAGGTAGACGAGAAACTGCATTCTATCATGCACGGCATTCATGCACAATGTGTGAAGTATGGTACAGAGCCCGACGGATATATCAATTATGTAAAAGGTGCCAATATTGCAGGTTTCATGAAAGTAGCCCATGCAATGATGGGACAAGGAATCATCTGATTATTACTTGTCCACTAACATAAAAACTTTGTTTAGTTGTATTTGTATTTATGGTTTGCGTTATCCATCTCCTGAGACAGGACATGGGTAACGCTACTTTTTTATAAAAAGGTTTCATTTTCAACTAAAATCGCCTAACTTTGCATCTCGAAACCAAATAATAATACAAAATGTTACAACCCGAATTAAAGATGCGCCGCGATAAAATTCGTGTGCTTATGGCTCAGCAAAATATTGAAGCCGCACTTATCACTTGTAATGTAAATTTGCTCTATACTTACGGCCGTATCGTCAGCGGATACCTCTACTTACCTCTCCACTCACCGGCTTTATTATTCATCAAACGCCCCAACAATATCACCGGCGAACATGTATTTCCCATCCGTAAACCGGAACAGATTCCAGACTTGATCAAAGAAAACAATCTGCCGATGCCACAAAAGTTGATGTTGGAAGGCGACGAACTTTCGTTTACAGAATACAATCGCCTTGCTGCTATTTTCCCTGAATCGGAAATTGTAAACGGTACTCCTCTGATCCGTGAAGCGCGCAGCGTTAAGACTCCTGTAGAGATAGAATTATTCCGTCGTTCGGGTGTAGCTCATGCCAAAGCCTACGACCAGATTCCTTCGGTATATCGCCCGGGGATGACTGATCTGGAATTCTCCATTGAAATAGAAAGGCTGATGCGTCTGCAAGGTAACTTAGGTATCTTCCGCGTATTCGGTCAAAGTATGGAGATTTTTATGGGTAGCGTACTGACGGGTGACAATGCAGCTTATCCTTCACCTTACGATTTCGCTTTGGGGGGCGAAGGGTTGGACCCGGCTTTGCCAGGCGGACTGAATAAGACTCCTTTAAAAGAAGGACAAAGTGTTATGGTAGATTTAGGCGGAAATTTCAATGGATATATGGGAGATATGAGTCGTGTATTCTCTGTCGGAAAGCTAAGTGACGAGGCTTATACAGCTCATCAGGTCTGTCTTGACATTCAGGAAGCCGTTTCATCGATGGCTCAACCCGGCGTTGTATGCGAAGACTTATATAATGCAGCGATCAACATAGTAACCAAAGCCGGTTTTGCCGACAAATTTATGGGTATCAGTCAACAAGCCAAATTCATTGGCCACGGTATCGGCCTGGAAATCAACGAGGCCCCTGTACTTGCTCCCCGTATGAAACAAGAATTGGAACCGGGGATGGTTTTCGCTCTCGAACCGAAAATCGTCATTCCGGGTGTAGGTCCCGTAGGTATCGAAAACTCTTGGGCAGTAACTCCCGAAGGTGTTGAGAAACTGACTATCTGCAACGAAGAGATTATTGAGTTGCAATAAGACAGCTCTTGAGAGTAAAGTCGAAACTCATATTCACCACAGGGTTACACCGATTTGCACAGATAAATATCATGAATTATCAATAGATTAAGTTCGTTCTGTGTAACCCAGTGTTACTCTGTGGCAAATAATTCAAAACAGTTTCTAGGTAAGCCTGATGAATAAACTCTGCAGATAGAAAAAACTAAATTTAACTTCCTAACTAAAAAACATTCTTTATATTTGTGAAATTCATTAATTAAGACGACTAATTACTATGAGTTTCTGTCACAATTGCGGCCAAAAGGTTGAAAATGACGAACAGTTTTGTTCAAACTGCGGGGTTCGGTTATACAGTGAACAAGAAAGTCACACTGTCCACAAAACAGGTGCGACAGCTAAATATGGATACATCCTCACAAACTTAACTGCTTTAGCCAAAAAGCTGAAAGTAAACGCATCACAGATAAAAGAGCTCCTTTCTCTCTTTATCTCTGCCCGAAAGCATGAAAATATACATTATGAATATATAGATGTCTCGGATGCCGGACTTTCTCCTAGGGATAGTTGGGAAAAACACCAAAAAGTATTGGCTGGGAAATATCGGCATTCTCTTTATCATGAAAATAAAAAGATTATATATGTATTCATCATCGGTGGTGACGACATCATTCCGATGCCGGTCGTAAAGCACTTTCGTCCCACCGGTTATGAAAAAGACATTGAAACAGATATTCTTTACAGTTTCCTGTCGGAACCGGATACACAACAAAAGCTTGAAAAATGGGAATTGTTCCAATATCCCCAAACCGTACACACAGGCCGTCTCCCATTGGCTGCAGATGCAAGCTGGGAACACCTTGAAAACTATATCCATCGCTGTGTACTACTGAATCAATCAAAAGGTCTCCCTCTCAACGAAGCTTATGCCCAATGCGACCCACATTGGAAAAAAGTGAGTATAGAGGTAATGAAAGAGATCATAAACAGCCGCTGCATGCCCTCTTACAATCCTCCCATAGATCCACGCTTTTATTATCAATATATCTTTCTCACACCTGATATAACAGTAGATGTGGTCGACAAAGTGTTCAATGCTGACGCCCGATTGTACTACTTCAATATGCATGGAAGCAATGCACCTTCTGTCAGCGGATTTCTGGGACAATCGATCATAGAAGGGCAAGGAGCTAGTATTGGCATCTCTCCTCGGGAATTGGCACGTGCAAATAAAGCGAATATTGTTGTCACAGAAGCTTGTTACGGTGCCAAATACATCCAGAAGAGAGTGGATGATTCCATGTTGTTATCAGCCATCAGCAGGCAGACCATGATCTATATAGGCTCCTCACGCATTGCTTACGGAGCCGTCGATCAACCTCTCCAATCCTCTGTCCGAACCAGCAATGCAGATATCATCGCACAAGTATTTATGTCCGAAATGTTATCCGGATCCACAGCGGGTGAAGCCTTATTCAAAGCACGCAGCGAAGTTTTCAAACGTACTCCGGAAACCTCAGCAGAAAATATGCTGACGGTGACAGAATTTAATTTATTCGGAGATCCGAGTTTAAAGGCTTCCGGAACTTCAGAACATTCGAAGGCATCAGAAACAGATGTCTTGATCGTACCATCTGCTGTCACCACAAAATGTGAAATAGAGAATCTGTACGAGAATAAACCCGGTTCTATCCTTTCGACCGTCAGACAACTTGTCAATATCAACCTGCAACATATCAGAGAAAAAATAGATAAGCATTTATATGAATATTACCAAATAAAACCACGCGAGCTAACCCATATTTTTCTGAATAAATATGCGAATGGGAAGAAAGAGTACACGTACGCCTACTCCCTTGACGAATACACCCGGTTATTGGTAAATACTTCGCCCCAAGGAGAAATTATGGAAATATTAACATCAAAATAAAAACAAGTATGAATGATACATGCATATCTTGCCACGCTCCACTCAAGCCGGGAGCTAAATTCTGCACCCAGTGTGGCGCCCCACAGCCTGTTGAAACAGAAACAACGTCTCAATGCAGTGCTTGCCACGCCTCATTAAAACCGGGAGTCAAATTCTGCACCCAGTGTGGTGCCCCACAAGCTCAACCGACCACAACAGCCAGTGCACACCCCACCGGTACGGCCTCTGCACCTGCCATGACTGTGCACAAACAAAAAATAGTATGGAATGTACAACCGGGAGAAATAGCCCGCCGCATCAATGAAGCGGAACTTATGCAATATGACACAGCTCTGGGCATTATTATCAATGATGGTACCACAGCCTATATCAAAGCAAACGGAAAACTTATAGCCGAAATACATGGAGGAGCCTACGACTTTATCAAGCCGGAAGAATTGGAAAGCCTTCTTAATACGCGTATCGGAGGATTAAGATCGGGAATCGGTAACGGATTTCGTTTTATAGCAAACCTTATTTTAGGTAGACGGGTGAAAGATCAGATCAGTAATCAGGCTGACGAACTTCGCCAGCTTCAATCTTTAGACCATACCATTGAATATCTAAAGAAAGGGGCTCTTTTTTCCATCACCCTCAAAGTTGACAAAAGTTTCCAGCTTATTTTCGGAGCAGTGCATCCGGTCCCGGAAGAATATAATGATTTTATCCCGATGAAGGTCAGGACCAGATATTTGGATGTAGACATGGGAATACGCGCCTTCTTCCGGATCGAGAAGTTTGATCATTTTGCCGATCACTATTTAGGAGATAATAATAGCGTAACCACCCGTTCACTAGCACATCAGGTCACTCCAATCGTACAATCAGTTATCCAGGAATGTATGCATGATGTCGAACTGAACAATCTGCAGATTCCTTCCAATATAGTAGCACAAGTAGAACAGAAACTCGTTCAACAGACCACATGGTCCTTACACGGAATCGTTCTTGAAAAGATAGTAGAGATAACAGCCTCCAATCAGGACCTGGAAAGATTGCGTGAATTGAGCCGGGAACTGTATCTATCAGATCAGGAACTGGACTATCTTCACCGTACAAACGATTTTAAAAACCGCCTCAATACAGAAATAGCCCAACAGACATTAAATGAAGCGCAAAGTGATCTGGATTTATACAAAAGATTAGGAGAAGTTAACAAAGACCGGCTTCTGACCGAACAAGAATTTGAAAACTTCTACATGGTGCTTTCAAGGGAAAGAAGAATTCAGGAAGCACAAAGCAACCTCACCGAAATACAAGCTCAAGATGTGATCAATCAGGCATTGGCGGATATCAAACGTACCGGATTACTTCGTGAAGAAGAAACAGAGATCTTAAAATTCCAAATACAAGAGAGACAATATCACCGCGGATATGCCGTCAAACTGATGCAACTTCAAAATGCCATCGAATATGAAAAAGTGCGAACCGGAGGTGAACAGGAAGTAGCACTGCAGGCCATGCTTCATCAACTGGAAATGGCAGAACATGAAGATGCTTACAAAGACGATCGTTTCTACAAAGAAATAGAAAAAATCACAGCCCGCAAACGAGCCGAACTACAACTGCAAAAAGAAGCTCAACAAGCTCAAAACGAACAAGTGGAGTTTGCATATAGCTTAGCCGAACGCGGACGAGAAGCCCAAATGGAACGACTCCGCCAAATGGAAGAACTGGATGCAGACATGGAAGACCGGGCATCGGCACGACGCATGCAGGAACAGCAACAATTGCTGGACGACGAAGCAGACAGAAGACGAATTGAATTGGAAGGCCTGAAGACCCGACAAGGTATGACCGCCGAACAAATTATGTCTGAAAAGATAGCCGATATGAGTGAAGCCGCACAAGCAGAATTCGCAAGAACATTTGCTGCCGGAAAAGATGTGGAACAGGAGAGAGAACTCCGTAAACAACAGGAGGCCTGGATACAACTACAGAAAGAAGAGCGAAAAGAAGAAAACGACCGCCTGGAAAGAATCATGTCGCAAATGCTGAATACAGCCGCCAACATCAGCGGAGGTGTTATGCAAAACGAAAGGAATATGAAAGAGGAATACCGGCAGGAAATGCACCACGAACAAGCCCGCCACGATCAGCATCAAGATCAGGCACTGAACTATACGACACGGTATGTACAACCGACGCCTTCTGCCGCCCCTCCTTCTGCGGTTACCAACGGAGGATCGGCCAAAAGCATTCAAAAAGTATGTCCTAAATGTCAGGCCGTGTGTGAAGTAAACGAACGTTTCTGCCAGAACTGCGGCAACGAAATCTAACCAATAAGAGCATGGATATAGTAAAAGGTACAGTTTTAATCAGATACATGAACAAAGATTCGAAATCGGAAGGAGAAATCCCCTTTCTGATTTCTGAAGATATGGATATCTATCGGATGTACAGAAAGGAACACGGAGATATGAACGACCCTTATTTTACTCAGTTTGAAAAACAGGAGGTAGAAGTAGCAGGCGAAATACAGGAAAATAATTTCTTTCTGGTAGAAAAACTAACAAGAATCAATTTAGATAATATAGAAAACGACCTAAAAGATAATGAAAAAGATTTGTACTAAATGCAATAGAACGGTAGAAGGCATCGAAGCGAATGGTAGGTTCTGTAGCCAATGTGGTACGGAACTGACCGAATTGCCCACATCACCTGCTCCCGGTGGAGTATCGATCAATGAAGATAACCGCATAGACAAAAGTGTACACACGGGAGATAATATAAAAGTCGGAGGTGATAATGCGCAAACCATCAATAAACAACAAGTCAGCACTACCAATATCACCAACATCCAGCAGATTCAACAGGATGAAACCAAGAAAATAGTAAATTGTGCAATCTCCGGAAAAGCCGTACTTCTTATAGAAACGGCCAACTGTCCCAAGTGTCATCGGTGTGTTTCGCAGCAATATTATATTGACAGTAAGCGTATGTGTACAGATTGTTATGAAAAACAATATGGACATGCATACACTCCTCCTACTGTCCCACCCACAGTCTCACCGACTGTCCGCCCGACAACACCGTCCAATAGCTATCAGCAACAAGCCAAGACAGAAGGAGTCGGTACACTAATGGGAAACGGAACTCGACCTACACCTCCGCCTCCCGCCACTTCTGCGCCCAGCAATAGCTCTAATCCCATACTTTATATTGCTATTGCAGCGGCTATCGGAGTAGGAGGATACTTCCTTTTCAGCAATAAAGGTAGCGAAAAGACAGATGCTCCGACCAAACCGGTAACAGAACAAGTTGTTTCCGAATCAGCATCAAGTACCAGTACCGGTGAAACGACCAAGAAGCAGTCCAATAAGCAGAATAAAACAACTTCTTCCGTGAAACAATCTCAAGCGGCCATCACCCCAAAAGTGAAAGAAGACAGCCAGTCCAAGAGGGCACCTTCTTATGCAGCTGAGCCATCAACGTCAACCGCCAAAGAGAGCGTATCCGTTCAACCTAAACTACAAACTGCCGGTGATTATTACAGTGCAGCAAAAAGTGCATATAATCGTGGCAATTATACACAGGCTATCTCACAATTTCAAGAAGCGGCTGCCAAAGGTGATGCAGCTTCATATTACTATCTGTCCACCATGTACAGAGAAGGAAACGGAGTTGGTAAGAGTATCGACACAGCTTTTCAATATATGCTCAAAGCCGCCCAAGGTGGATATGCAGCTGCCTATTATGAATTAGCCGAAATGTATAGAGGCGGAAGAGGTACCGAGAAAAATATTCCCCAGGCCCGGATATGGTACCAAAAGGTTATAGATACCGGAGGTAAGAATGCGGATAGAGCCAAACGAGCTTTAGATAATTGTAATTAATCATTTCAAATAAAGTATTATGAAGAAGATATCATTTTTTGCACTTTTCATGTTATTGTCATTAGGTATTGAAGCGCAGGTAAAGGTCAAATCTCCACATCCGGATGTGAAAGTTAAGTTTTTACGTTGCGTAGAAGCCGGAGGAAGTGCCATATTAGAATTCACAGTCAACAATCTAGGAGATAAAGATACCCAATTCGATATTGTAGGCTGGCAATCAAAACTCTACGATGATGAAGGAAATGTATATACAAATTTAAAAGCGCAGATATCGGGTAGACCTATGGCAACCGCCATTGAATTATTTCCCAGTAATATACCGGTGAAATGTAAAATACATATTGAAAACGTAAGTCAATATGCTTCTGAATTCTTAAAATGTCTGATACCCATTAATGCATATTCTTCAGGAAAAACAATTGAATTTTTAAATGTTCCGATAACAAGAGATTAGTATAAACATGAAAAGAATATTGTTTTTGGCATTCGGATTAGTCATCGCGCTTTCCGTAAATGCACAAGTGAAAGTTGTTTCTCCACACCCGGACATCAAAGTGAAGTTTCTGAGATGCATTGAATCAGGTGGAACTGCTGTTATTGAATTTACCGTAAATAATCTTTCCAATCAAGACAAAGAATTCAATTTATCCAGTTGCTGTGGATATTCCACTTCCTATGATGATGAAGGAAATTTATACGAAGATGCAAACATCCAGATATCAGACCGCATCGGTCCGGCAATCAGCATTGTTTTTCCAAGCAATATTCCGGTTAAATGTAAGTTGCACATAGAAAAGATAAGCCAGTACGCAACCGAATTCTCTAAAGCAACTTTGGGACTCCTCCTTAGAGGAGAATATAAATCTATCGAATTCTTTAATATCCCCATTGTACGTGATTGATTAAACGCTTAATTACTTAACAATAATATATATAAACATGAAAAAAGTATTTTTTTTAGCACTTGGATTAGTCATCGCACTTTCCGTAAATGCACAAGTTAAAGTCGTTTCCCCACATCCGGACGTCAAAGTGAAGTTTTTGAGATGTATTGAATCGGGTGGAACTGCCGTTATTGAATTTACTGTAAATAACCTTTCCAATCAGGACCAGGAGTTCACCATATTAGGTTATAATAATTACTCAACCGCATACGACGATGAAGGAAATGTATATCGGGGAGGAAACATTCAGATTTCAGATCAGACCTATTATGCAGTCAGTGTCGTATTTCCCAGCAATATTCCTGTCAAATGCAGAGAGCATATAGAAAAAGTCAGCAAATATGCAACAGAATTTTCCAAAGCCACTGTAGGAATTAACTACGGTCAAGGTACCAAAATAATCGAATTCTTTAATATTCCCATAACACGTGATTAATCAAAAATGAAAAGAATAATCTATTTCACTTTATTGCTCCTGACAGCACTTTCCGTAAATGCACAAGTAAAGGTGATCTCACCCCACCCCGACATCAAAGTGAAGCTCCTCAGATGCAAAGAAGCAGGAGGAACAGCAACTCTGGAGTTCACACTTACCAATCTTTCAAACAAAGATATGACAATCTACATGTGGGGAGCAGAACCCACCAGGGCAACAAAAGTATACGATGACGAAGGAAATATCTATGACACCGACGAGCAAGTCAGTGTACAAATAGCCAATGGTCCTGCCAGCAGCTATATGAAGTGTAGTGAAAACACCTTCCCGTCAGACGTACCTGTCAAATGCAGGGTATTTATTAACGGACTCGACGAGTATGCCGCCGAACTATCTAAAGTAATTGTCGACCTATTTGTCGTTAACGGAACCAATAAAGACATCGAATTCAAGAATGTTCCTATCATTCGTGATTAACAAATACAATTATGGGTATCTCTTTTGACTCAAAAATTCAAATACCTAAAGATTCATCTGCGCTGAATGATTTAAATTCATTCAGCACAGATGAACTCTTCTCTCCCACCGACAATCCGTTTGCACAACAGACAGATTCTGTTCTTAGTGTCCCGTCTGTTTCTCAAATCTTATACAGAGAAGATAACACTTCCACCTTATGGCTGGATGAAAGGTTGGAAGACAGCTCTAAAATAGCCCTTGATACTTTCAACCGGGCTTTTGCCGATACATTCCGGAAACGCATTCACGCTAACCTTATAAGGATTGATTATCAAAAACATCCTGAACAGTTGGACTTCTCTATGTTAATCAATCCCCTGGGGAAGATTTTCGAAACAGAAATAAACTGTTCCATCATTCAGTGGCTGCGCTATCTGAATGGAGTCGAAATGCCCGATTTTTACAACCGGGTAAAGCCCAATACCCAATGTTGGTACATGAATGTAGACCTCAATAAGTCATTCAACAATCAGTTATCCACTATTCCTATCGGCACGGCATTAGAATTGATAATGAAATGCCAAAGCGAGTTGCCTGACGAAATAGGTAACTCCTCTTCCAACTTTTTTTCTATTTGGAGAGACATAAGGAACAGGCGAAATGCAGCTTCACATCCTGGAGTAGTCGATGAAAAAGATTTCGTCGCCTTCTATCGCTCTTTCTGCGAACTGATAACCGAGGGATGGTTCACACAATTGATGAACCTGAAGTGTAAATTAAAGCCGCAACAATAAAAAGAATCGGGAGAGCACTTTTTTGAAAGTGCTCTCCCGATTCTTTTTTATACCACTACCGGCTGTTATGCTACTAAGGCGTCACAACCGGAGTTTCCAGTTTTATATCTTCCCAGCCTATCCACGTAGGAGAAGCCATACATTGAGGTTCCTGAATCTTATCGATCAATGCGGTTGCACGTTTCACGGCAGCACTGGTTCTGTCAAACAGTTCTTTCATGGAGATATTCCCTTTTGCGTCCCGAATGGTCTTAATCAGGAAGTAAGTATAATATCCCTGTTTCTTCTCATGATAAACGCTTGAAGTCTGGTCACCGCTACTGGACGAGAAGCTCAATGTGTTTCCTTGTGGTAAACCCACCTTTGGTACCACACGCACCCCTTTCTGTGCCAATAACGGAGCAGCACTCTTATAACCACCGCTAAAGCAAGCATCGAGGAATACATAAGCCCCTTTCACCGGATATGTAGCCAGTTTTTTATACAAGTCACTCAACGAGATACCCAAACGAATATTCTTACCGGTAATATCTACCGGCAACAGATAAGGTTCTTTGGTAGCCTCGTCGTTATTTCCATGTCCTGAATAGTAGAATATCAATTCCGCCTGCGGATCCGTACTTGCCATATTCACCAGCCAGTCGAGTTGCTCGTGCATCATACCGGCTGTGGCATTCGGCACTACCTTGATTTGTCCGTCGGGCACCCCGAAAGTACGCACGCAATACTCACGGAACAACACAGCGTCATTGACCGCATAAGGTACATTTATTTCCGCATTAGCCCCTGTCATGCTATAATCCTCGTTACCGATAATCAATGCATACCGATGGCGATTGACAGCTCCCACAGGCACATCCTCCATCAGTTCACTCTTAAAGCCGAGTGAGAAGTCTTTCACATTCACTTTACGTGCAGCTACATTTCCACTCAGGTTCATCGAAGCGGAAGCACTCAGGTACTCTCCGACTTTCACCTTATAAGCTTCATTCAGAGAAGCCGAACGAGTAGATTCCGTAACAACCAGCATAACTGCAATTGAATCTCCATCAAAACGTTTATTCACCAAAAAACCATAGTCGAGTATAGCTACATCTCCCGGGGCAATGCTATCGACAATAATTTCCGGCGTATCAGTCGTATATACATTCTTCGGCAAAGTAAAGTTCACTTTCACCTTGCGTGCAGTCTGCGTACCGAAATTCTGTAAGGCAACAGTCAGCTTACCGTTCTTACCCAAAGTGATGGAAGAACCCTCGGAAGCGAAGAATTGGTGATCGGCAACACGCAGACGAGGCATTGCATATTCCTGAGTGTTCACAATCAGCTCGGAAGGATCCGCATCAAATCCATTCGCCTCGAACGCATAAATATTAATCTTGGCCAGACTTGTCGGCAACTCCTTCTTGGCTATATAACGGAAAGTGTATTCCTTAGACTTCCCGGCAGCAATATTACCACCGTCCAGTTCACGAGGACCATCAAAATACTGATCATAGCCCTGCTGTTCAGCCAGGCGAAGCCGTACATTGTAGGCATCTCCCTTACCCTGATTCTCTATGGTGAACCGTATAGCAAAACTTTCGCCGGCATCGATTACCTTATTGTTATTAGCATCCGTAAACTGGTCTACTTTGATAACCAGCATAGCCGGTTCAATAGGCACGGGAACCGCTTGTTGCTCTTGAGCCACATTCTCCGTTTTTTTCAATGCCTCTTTATAGGCCGCAAGACGAGACGGAAAGGCGGTATAAGAAGCCCCATCCTGAACGATTTTGTTCAGCACCTCATATTCCGGTTTCATATCCATATACTGATACACCCCGGCCAGTCCCTGCATATACATTTTGGAAGAAGGATCTTTCTGCAAAATTTTCAGGAAGAGGTCTTTGGCATCCATCAGATAACCCGATGCACGTTGACGTACCAAAGCATATTCCGTATCGTTGGCAATAGTGGCACCATTGTTCACAATCTCCGTAGCACAGTTAAAGTTGGCACGTGCCACTCCCGTCATCAATTCAAAACTCTCAGGGTGCAGTGCATAGAGACGTTTATAAATATCCAATGCCTCCACATTCTTTCCCTGACGCTCCAGGATGCGTGCCTTGATAGGCAACACTTTATCATTATTCGGGTCGACAGCCAGAATACGGTCTATTGCTCCAATCAGCTTCTCCATATTATTGGTAGCAATATGCACATTCACCAGATTGTATAGGAAATCAAGCGAAACGGGATACTTGGCAATAGCCTGTTCCAACACACGTTCCTGGTCCGCATACTTCTTCTGCTTCTGATAAATCATATTCATATAAACATAGCAGTCTTTCTGCTGGGCCTCCGTACCGGTATTGAGATATTCCTGAAAATATCTCAAAGCTTTTTCGTTCTTCTCCAGATTGAAGGCCGCTACAGCTGCGTAATACACCACCGAAGCATATCGGTTATCTTTCGGCAACAATTCACTACGGAACAGTTTCAGCTGCGGCATATCGATATAAGCAGCAGCAAAATCCAATGCTTTGGACGGTTGTTTCTGTTCCGAATAGTACACTGCCCCGTTCAGCAGATAAGGATACAACGCTCTCAGTCGATTCTTGGCGCCTCCAATATACTGACTGTTATCCGGTGCCTCTACAACCTTCATGAAATTTTCGTAACTATCCATCAAATAATCATACATGGCCGTTACGTTCGTTCCCTTATCCCGCTCACTTTCAAAAAGCACATACTGTTGGTTGGCACGTTTTGAAGCGGAGGCAGCTTCTTGTGCCCCCACTTTACCTGTTACAACAACAGTAAGAATGATTGTCAGTAAAAAAAATCTCTTCATTGTTTATTGTTGAAATGCATCCATAATTACAAACTCTACGTTGATCTTGCGGAATTCTCCACCACGCTCTTTGGCTACTTCCACATGATATTCGTATTCGTTCTTTGTATTACCCAATGTTGTCACGTTCTTCTCAATATAAGTCTTTACGCCTGCTGCACGCATCAGGGCCAACTGTTCATTCCGAGTGATTCCTCCAGCCTTGGTGACTGTGATATTATCGAGGTTGCCATCCTTATAATAAGGTTCGTCCACAAATTCTCCATAACGTCCGTCATAAGCCAGACGTCCGCGAATCGGGGCTGCGTCTGCCGATCCCGTAATAATCACCTTCACCTGCTTACCTTCAGAAAGATATTTGGCAAAGTCACCTTCAAACGCATTCTTGATAATCTTCATCAATGACATGGCTGCATTCGAACGTTCGATATTATAACCTCCCGACGGGAAGTCTTCCTTAGCCGAAAACTCTTTATTGATCACTTCATATTGGTAACCCACCTTGTAGTTCAGAATCTTTTTACCATTCGCATCCACTCCCGGGATTACCTCTGTCTTCACATTGATCTGCGTATTATCAGTGATCAGTTTATCTTGTTTTTTCTCCTCGATGACCTGTTCTTTGATCTCGGCCAATTGTGCTTCCTCACGGGTAGCCTGCTGCATAATTTCCAGAGGAACAAAGTTTTCATCTGCTTCCAGAGCAGTCAGTTTTGTACGTCCGATATTATCATAAATATAAACCTTGTTCGTCGTTTCGTTGGTAACTTCAACATAGGCCAACTCAAATTCATCTTTATCATTCAGCACATATACGGCATTCGAGAATTTCATCTTACCGTCTTTAAAGTCGCCCGCTTCATTGGAGGGAACTTCCAGTCCGATAGACGGCAGTCCCTTAAAACCGATATTCAACATATTATTCGAAGCATCATAACCATCTATAAAAGGATTATCCATAGAAATACGGTCACCCGCCAATGCCGTAGCAACTTCCTGAGCAAACAGCTGTTGCTGTTTGATACGGGTTTCATCGTTTACACGAATCGCATAATCTTCCATCGATTCCCCCTGCATCATCTTCACCCATTCGTTCATCTTGGCATCCACTTCCCTACCCATAATCTTACCATAGAACGGGTTCAGTCCGTTTGCATCCCAGAAGACCATTTGTTTCGTACGATTGGTCAGCAGAAATACCTCGCTGTTCTGGTTGTTCTTAAAGAAACGCCCACCGGTAACACCGCCTGTAGGATCAACGATATCTTGTTCCACAACACCATTCTTCAGGTTGATGATCTCTATATTCTTTCCATCTTTCACCACACTGATATATTTTCCTTCCGGATGGAATGACGGAGAACTGAGTGTTCCACCCAGCTTATCAAATATATCTACCTTATCCCAGTTTTTCGTATCGATAATGGTCAAGTGATTGTCATCTGTAGTTACAGCCAGCAATGCAGCATCCGGAGAGAAAGTCACCTCTTTAACGACTGCCGGCATAGGAATCGCTTTTCTCAACTCCTTTGTCTGGAAATTCCAGATATTAATATTCTGTCCTACCGCTGCGGCGATAAAATAATTGTTCGAGCTCATGGCCAGGGCAGTGGCCGGAGCCTCCCCCTGAATATAAGCTAACGGCATATATTCTTTCGTATCATAAATCACAATTTCTCCCAACGAGTTACCCACAATAAAACTACGGGCGTCAGCAGAATAGCACATCGACACCGGCATCGGTTTAGCCTTCAATTTCTTACGTTTCTCCTTCAGTTCGAAAAGCTTCTTATTCCTGTCGCGAAAAGAGTAAATACTTATCGGATTCTTCGCCCTCAACAGAGCGATGGAGCTTCCCGTCGGGTTAAACACAATACGCTCAATTTTTCGCACATCATTAATAGCGATATCGCGCATGGTATACAGGGCTCCGTCAGACAAATAAGCAGTACAAAAAGTCGTGTTATCAAATGCATTAATCTTTTTCTGAGAGTCGAATCCCCTTTTTTCTACAACCTGTGCCATTGTTTGTCCGCAGAACATCGCGGCTACAAAACAAAAAGCAATACCTCTGTAAGTGTAAAATCCACATTTCATCCTATTCATACCTTAAAATGATTTAGTTTATGTTTAATAGTGTTTTGCAAAATAAGCACTTATTCCGCAATCTATCACTAACAGAAACTCCTTTTTTTTTATTTTCTCGAAAGTTTGGTTGTTTATACACAGAAATGAAAAAAGAATAGACAGAAAGAGTAGATAAAAAAAGCAGTTTTGTAACGGAAAACCGTTACAAAACTGCTCTATGGCATATATAATCCTTTCCGGCATGAATCCCCGGAGATCACTAAAAACAAAAACTTATTGCATCTAAACCTCTTTGTTTTGTACGGGTTTCAATCCCATTTTTTCGGCTTTTTGAAGCATAAATGCATAGGCGGCTTCGTATTCATTGGGAATCACTCCGTCCAAAATAGCGTCCTTTATAGCACTTTTTAACGAGCCCACTTGCCTGCAAGGTCCCAGATTGAACACCTCCATAATCTCTTCTCCACTCACAGGTGGCTGGAAGTTACGGACACGGTCTTTTTCCTCCAGATCTTTCAATTTCTGCCTCACCAATTGAAAATTATTCAGGAAGCGCTGTTTACGTTCCATATTTTTCGAGGTTATATCCGCTTCACAAAGCGTCATCAGATCGTCTATATCATCTCCGGCTTCAAAAAGCAGACGCCGTACAGCCGAATCCGTCACCACATCATCCGCTATCACAATGGGACGCATGTGCAGGCTCACCATCTTCTGTACATACTTCATCTTCTCGTTCATCGGCAACTTCATCTTCCGGAAGATATTCGGAATCATCTTTTCACCGATGAAATTATGATTATGGAAGGTCCATCCCGCTTTCGGCTCCCAACGTTTAGTCACCGGTTTAGCAATGTCATGCAACAGAGCACTCCAACGGAGCCAAAGGTTATCCGTCACTCTGCTGATATTGTCGAGCACTTCCAGCGTATGATAGAAATTATCCTTATGGGCACGCCCGTTCCGGGTCTCTACTCCCTGTAAAGCCACTAATTCAGGAAAAATCAATTCCAACAGCCCGCTCCTGTCCAGATCGATAAAACCCTTCGAAGGTATAGGTGAAAGCATGATCTTATTCAATTCGTCGGCAATGCGTTCACGTGAAATGATCTCAATCCGTTCTCTGTTACGGCAAAGAGATTCAAATGTATCATCATCGATGTAAAAATTCAGCTGGGTAGCAAAACGGATACAGCGCATCATGCGCAAGGGGTCGTCACTGAACGTTATGTCCGGATCGAGAGGAGTACGAATGATCTTCTCCTTCAAATCATTCATGCCGCCGAACGGATCGACCAGTTCTCCAAACCGCCCTTTGTTCAGGCAGACAGCCAGTGCATTGATCGTAAAGTCCCGGCGATTCTGATCGTCTTCCAACGTCCCGTCCTCCACAATCGGTTTACGGGAATCCCGTTGATACGACTCCTTCCGGGCACCTACAAACTCCACCTCCGTACCGTGACACTTCACCTGGGCCGTACCGAAATTCTTAAAAACAGAGACATGCGCACCGCGTCCCAAACGTTTTCCCAACGCTTCGGCCATCGCAATGCCACTCCCCACCACTACTACATCTATATCTTTAGAAGGACGTTGCAGAAAAATGTCACGGACATAACCGCCTACCACATAACACTCCAATCCCAACGCATCAGCCGTCTCTGAGATCTGACCGAAAATGGGCTCACTGAAATGCTGCTTCAATTCCTCCTGAGTCAACTCTATCATCTTTTATTTATCTTTTTTACAGTTATTGAAAAAGGCCTGCCTAAGCCCTCTGACGCTTTTGGCATACCCTCTTTATAGCTAATCAGTCTGCAAAGGTACAACTTTTCGCTCTTCACTTTCCACTCTTCACTCTAAATTTGTATTTTTGCCCTCTATAACAAAGAACAACAAAATGAAGAAACTGATTGTCCTGACATGTACATTGTCACTACTGACAGCTTGTGGTGACAGCATCGAAAAGAAAGCGGGTGAAAAGCTTGCCGCTGCCCGTGCAGCCTTTGAGCATAACGACTACAACGAAGCCAAGTTGCAGATCGACAGTATTAAAATTCTCTATCCTAAAGCTTTCGACACCCGTAAAGAGGGCATCAAGTTGATGCAACAAGTCGAACTGAAAGAGCAACAGGAAAGCCTGGTTTATCTCGACAGCATGCTTCAGGTCAAACAGAAAGAATTCGAAGCGATCAAGAACAAATATACTTTCGAGAAAAACGAAGAATACCAAAAAATCGGTAACTACTTCTGGCCTACCCAGACCGTAGAGAAGAACCTGCATCGCTCTTTCCTCCGTTTTCAGGTGAACGAACAGGGAGTAATGACACTGACGTCTATCTACTGTGGACCAAGTAACATCCACCACGTAGCCGTCAAAGTGATAGCACCGGACGGAAGTTTTGCCGAAACCCCAGCCTCCAACGACAGCTACGAGACTACCGATCTGGGAGAAAAAATCGAAAAAGCCGACTACAAAATGGGAGAAGACGGCAACGTCCTCAGTTTCCTCTACATGAACCGCGATAAGAAAAATATCCGTGTCGAGTATCTCGGCGAACGGAAATTCTCCACTACCATGACTCCTTCCGACCGTGAAGCACTCGTCGGTACTTACGAGTTGGCCAAATTACTTTCATCCATACGTCAGATTCAGCAAGAGAAAGAAGAAGCCAACCTGAAAATCGAATTTGTGAAAAGAAAAATGGAACAGAAAGCCCAAGAAGAGGCTGCGGAAAAATAAATTTTCCTTTTTTCATAAGTCGCTCAGTGGGGCGACTTATGAAATTACATCTATACACAAGATTCAATATACAATTATCTTGTAACCAATAGAGAGTATACTCCCCAAAAAAGATTCCTTATTCAGAAGGAATTTTTCTACATTCAAAATTTTTCTTTTACAAGTCTCCTCCAGAACCCTATCTTTGCAAAGTAAGCTTACTATTATGGTGGATTCTGAAAAACCTATAAAACAGAGTAGGAAAAAAATAATAAAAAAACATTATGGGAAGAAATTGGGGAAACCTCTCCTTGAAACCGGACACAGTTCTGTGTCAAAAAGCATTCGATCATTCAAGTAAACAAAATGAACTCCGCCCGTTTTTATTAGGCGGACAAATCAAAGGGACAGCAGGAAGAAGAGCCGATGCATATTCCGAATTTATCAATCAAGAAGTAAAAGATTTTATAGCAGCGGTATGTCAAAAGCACAACTATACAATTTCAATTCGGAAAGCCGGAAAAGATACAATCGCTCGTTTGGCAGAAGGGGCACACCCAAAACCACATACAATTCTCGATAAATCAATGAAAGAAAAGACACTCCGTACTGATTTATATAAAAAATTACAAAGTCTCAGTAAAATTAAAAAAGGCAATCTTGAACTACCTGATATCACCGGATTAGTCGGAAAAATGGATGGAAATGAATTTGTAGGTATTTATGTAGCAGATACTACCGGTTGTCCTCTTAATGCCGTACAAAAAGCGGATGAAACATTTACCATAAAAGATGAGACATATTGTGCCAGTGCTGCAGGTGAACATTTACATAGCTATATAGATTTCGCTAAGTTAATGAATATCACTACTCCAAATTATGCTATGAATCTTGATAATTGCGAAGCTATCGTAACCAAGCTCGCAGAAATACCTAATTTCGTATCCTTATGCTATACAGGAGATTATGACCTACACGAAGCCTATAAGGATCTTCATGAAATTCCAGAAGTAACCCCAGAGAAGAAAACACTATTAATGACACTCAACAACACAGAAGATAAGAACAGTATTGCGCTTGAAAATCTTTCTGAACAACAGATAAAGTTCCGATTGGCCCGAATAGATTATCATATCAACAACGGTCACAATTTGGAGTATCTTAAAGATATAGTAACAAACTTAACCCCTCAACATCAACATCTTGTAGTAAAAGATACTATGTTTCTTTTCCAACACGGTGATCAAGCTACCTATATGATGTCATCCTACTTCGAAATGGTTGAATCGGTTCCGTCTGTCGCTTCCGAGGAAACAGACGAATTACTATGGTGTCATAAAGGATTGTGGTTCAATACCGGTACCTCTTTGGATAATCTCACAAGTACAGTTTCAAAAGCAACAGCAGATAAAAACATAAAAGAACACGACCAATTCCGTAAAGCAATAGGAGTCACCAAACCCAGTACCTGGTATTAAACAAAAATATCCCCAGCTACCTTACTAAGTATCACTCAGTAAAAGTAACTGGGGATTATCCCTATTTTCATCCAGACATATCTATTATTATTTTCCGCGATAATTAGTAAGCATCCGGTGAACCCCGTCTTTTCACTTTCTTTGTTCCGTTCTATCTTTGTCACAAAAAAGCTATGTGGAATCTTAAAGAGTTTGAATGAATCTATTCTCGTTACGAAAGTAGCGGCCTAACAGTTCGTGATTTTTGTGCCAATGAGGTAATCAACGAGGTTAAATTCTATTATTGGCAAAAGAAACTTCGTGAGTCGAATTTTCCTATCCAAAGTTTTGTTCCCATCGTAGTGGATTCTGAATCGCCCAGTTCAGGCTTGTCTTGTACAACCAATATGGTAAACAGTTACTAACTACCGAAGCCTTCGTCCCCCCCTGGATAAAATATCTGCCTCTTCTTCGGCATCAATATCGTTTTTTTAAATCACTATATCGATACCGGAGAAGAGGATCATCGCTTTGGTATTTCATTTTTTGTATAACCTAAGTTCAAACAAAATTCTTATAAAGCGTTCATTTCAAGCAAAATTCAACATCAAGGTGCGATTTTGGTCTGGAAATAAAGCTACGGAAAGTTCTTGCTATTCAGTCACTATTGATATTCGTACAGCGTTCATTCCACGCATACCGCGCTCTATTTCAAATGTCACTCTATCACCTTCCGCAATTGTCGCAGGGGCAGAAGAGATATGGAAGAAATACTTTTCGCCACAATCCGCATCCTTCACAAAGCCATAGCCTTTCGCGGCATTAAAATACTCGATACGTCCCATAAGGGGAGCCACTTCCACATCCTCTTGTTTGGGTACAGAAACCTCGATATGAGAGGCATCCACTTCTTCCTCAAGCCTTTCCTGCGGCACTGAATGCAAAACACCGAACTGGTCGACATATGCAATCATATCCTCAAAAGAACTCGGACCGTTACTTTGGCGTTCCTCTTTACGTTGTTGCTTCTCCTTACGTTTCTGCTCCTTTAGCTTCTCCCGGTCACGTTTACTTATTGTTATCTTTTTTACCATTCAATAATTTTATGTCAGAATCAATACTGCCTGTTTTCCTTCATGTTGATTGTCAATAGGCAGTTTTATGTCACGCACACCAATAAATAAACGATTTCATTATTATATCCAGACTACACACCACGCTGAATGCTTGTAACACATAGGCGCAATTACTATTATCCTGAACAAAACAGCAAATAATGATGTCGACTGGAGAATGCCATAGTCCGCAGAATAAAACGGAAAACAACCATGCACAAAGAAGATTTCAGTATAAACTCAATGTTAGTAACGGCAAATATACACATTTTATTCGGTTATTCCTAATTCTCCGGCCCCAATCGTGATGGAACCGGAATTGCCAGATAGCGCAATCACTTAACGGCACTATCCAAATCGACCTTCTCTATCAGTTCCTGATCCTGCCAATAAGATATTACCTTTAGATGTTGCAGCCTTCCTACTATTATGACAGGGTGAGTACAGAACTTCTCAATATTATTTCAAATTTTCCCAATAAGGTTTTAGTTTGACTTGGAGGTAATCCATTACTTCAAAAAAAGTAAGTTGAGTTGGAATCTTAAGTTTCTTCATGAATGCATTCCACCTTATGTTCAAATTCGGGTTCTTTGCAAAGGCAAGACTAAATGCAACGTGATTTTCCATGTAGTTAGTTTGGCGATTCTTGAATGTTGCCTTTATAGCTTCATCTAATATTTCCGCATTATATTTTCCTCCTTGCAAGATCGTATAGAGATCATAAAAATCTTTCATTCGACTATTTGTTTCTGCTCTTGAAATCATAGTCTGAAATTTCTCTGCCACAACTGTCTCCAAAGAATAAGCCATGATGTCAGTATTGGGGAATCCGTCAAGTAAGTTCGGATAATCCAATTCAGATGGACTGGGAGTTATCACATCTCCAAATCCTATATCCATAGAAACATATTGGCGAATCGTATCAAGAGAGGCTGTCAACGTCAATCTTACACCCGGATATTTCTTCTCAATTGCAATCTCATCAGTACGCAGTGTATCAATGTAAAATATTACACCATCTTGTTCGTAAGAGATGGAGCAAATTTCTGCAAATATCTTTTTTATATTTTCTTTGTTATTGTCGATGTGATACCCCATGAAGTCAATATCCAATGTTGGCCTCGCCAAAAAACGCTCATGAGCATATAGCAATGCTCCACCTTTCAAAAAGAAATGGTCATAAAAACGGCTGATTGATAAACGATAGAGCAAACGCTCTTGGAGGTATCGGGTTACAAGCATTTGATAGCTTTGTCCATTTCTCCGTGAAATATTCAACAACCTAGCTTTCACTGAGTCCCCATAGTTATATATTTCTTTTATAGCCATGCCTCAAGATAATGATTAAGTGTATTACGTATTCTTAGTTTAGAGGCATAATCCATCAATAGAGATATATTCTTATCGGGACGTTTCAGATAGGCTTGAAGGACTTCTGCCATCACATCAATTCCCGCTTTATTTCGATACTTGACCACATCACAAACCGAACGTTCCACATCAAAGATCGGCACATCGTATCCTTGTATTTCTTTCCGAGTAGCACCGATAGATAGTAATTTGTCAGATTGATATATCAGTTGAAATTCGGGATATTCAGGCAGAACTACTTTTCGACTACGCTTAATGGCCACATAGTAAGCATTCGGAATCTGAGTAGTGAGATTATAAACCGACCATGCCGACCAAAGACAGAGAATGCCATTAGGAACAATCAGGTGAATATCCACCATTGTACCTGCCAATGCGTCAATATGAGCGTATACGCCATTTTTTAAGCGCATAGCCTCTCCTTTGCGAACTGAGGCCTGCAATTGCTGTTCCTGCCAGTCAGTCAAACCTTGTGTAGAGACAAAGCCATTTTTTTTAAGTTGGTCTTCAATGCACATATTCCCTATAACTATTCCTTGCAAATATACTGCAAATATTCAAATATGCAGTATACTTTTTAGGGAAAAATACAGAAGTTATCACAATCTTTTATTTTTATACCGATATACAATCAGAATTATCAAACTAACCGCCATTAAAACATCGATAATATTTCAAAGTAGTCGTCCTAAAGTAACTTTCATAAATGCTTGGAACATTACATATCAGTAATATTGACTTCTCAACAGATGCAAAGATATTATATAAAAACAGCCGGAATCACCTGTTACGGTAATCCCGGCTGCCGCCTAAAACACGAATAACCGCCGTTACCCGTTTTCCATAGCAGACCACAACAGTCTGCTGCTTCTTTCTATCTCCTGCAATTTCATCGCCAAATCGTCATCATCCTCCATCGAAAACGATTCACTGTATCGCATCACTTTCGTATCCTCCCTACCCGAACAGAGATATGTATACCACTCCTTTCTCAACAACATACGGCTGTAATTCAACGCTCCGTCACCATTATAACCGAACAAGGAATATAGATTCAGCATCAGCCTGCATCCCGATTCCCGCAAGTGCAGATAGTCTTCCGTTCCCCAATAAAGCGAACGTTCCGGTTGCATCAGGACAGGGATATAACCCGACCGGCAGATGGCATGAATCATCTCACTGAGTCCTTCCGGCTGTTGTAAAGGAGACACATCTACCAGTAACTCCTTCCCCCCTCCTATCGTCAACAAATCTCCCTTCTCCAACAAAGCCGGAAATCCTTCATCCAAACGATATCTTGCCGACAAACGCAGAGAGATATTACCGGAGTATTGCTGCTGTAAATATTGAAAGGCATCTTTCAGAAAAGAAAAAGCATTCCCTTCATTTTCCACCTTTACCGGAGGTACACAGTAGATCTGCCTGACACCTTGCTGTTCAAGATAAACCAACAATTCCAACGCCTTATCCCCAGGTAAAGCCCATGCATCCGTATTAGGAAGTAAATAAGGCTGAAAATCGGTGTACATAAAGAGTAGCATTACAAATGGTATAAATAATATATATATTTACAAACAAACCGAGGATAATAAAGAATTACTCTTTTCCACACATATGGTTCCTTGATAAGACGATATAAAGTTCTCAAGTGTAATCGATTAATCCATTTAGGATAATAATTTATTCTATTAACTGTTTGATGCAAAAATCCTCCACAAGTATAAATAGAAGAACGACATCCCAAATCTCTCAATAAAACAGCAAAACGATCTTGCACTAATGCCCCCATACCAACAACCACAACATCTGGATTTATATCTATAATTTCATTTGCAATCAGAGACTCTTGACCATTAATAAAACCATGATGGTATCCAACAATATTTAAGAAAGGAAAAGAATTCTGTATAATAATCATTGACCTAGATATATTTTCTTCTGTAGAGCCAATGAAGTAAACACTTTGTTTATGAGTTTCCAAATATGTAAAAAGAACATCTGCTAATGATGTCATATCAAATGAAACCCGCAATGTTTTTTTACAAGAAAATAAATAATTAATGAGCACAACAAGAAATCCATCAGAACCAATTACATCAAAACGATTATATAAATTAGATTCCTTTTTCGCCATATATGCCGTATATGGATTTAGAAAGGTACACAATAATGGATTCTCTTTGTTAGGAAGCATTTCTTCTATGGATACAGGTTGCTTCTCATAAAAAATAGAATAAATATTATTCATGACAAAACGAAGTCCTATGTATTTCTTTCTCTGCTTTAAGCATTATAAAAAACACCAAAAAAAGAATAAAAGAAACATTGGTAAGGGTGAAAGTCGACAAAGATATACTTTGAAGAAATATAACTATCAACAATAATTTCAAGGGAAGATATTGAATCTTAAAAAACCGAACAAAGAAATAAATAAACACCAAAAAGCAAATAGGGACGCCCCATACTATTGCAAAACGAATATAAGCAGAATGAAAATAAAAAGAGTATATCCCTATTATATTATTCATTTCTTCAAAATTATTTATATACCATTCAAAAGAAGGAAGTACAGGCATATCCAATGAAATTCCAGGAGATACTCCAAATAAGAAACTTAGAACATCAACATCTGAAAAATATAAATACGATTGATAAAAGAAAATATAGCGGTCTATAGATTCCGGATCAAGACTATCTCGAACAAATAGTAGAAAATAAAAATAAATAATCCCAAAAGGGAGAAGTAATAAAATAACAATTGGCTTCTTCCTACAAAACAAATAAGAAAGCAAAACAAACATTACCATACACCCTGTTCGCGAACCTGTCATAAGAGTAGCTATAACAAACAACCAAATATCTTTTTTATTTTTATCTATCTCAGATAAAAAACAAAATGGGATTAAAAGTAAAAAACCATCATAGTTAGCTTCACTAATAAGTTCAAAACGATTAAATCCTTTTGTTGATATAATTATATAAACTCCATATAAGATATAAATCCAACAAAAAAAAAGACCTGCTTTCCAAATTATTTTTTTACTTGGCATTCCTATAAGGTCAATCCATAATAAGCTACCAAATAAGTACACAACCCACTTAAAGTCCATTATTAATGGACGAAATGAAGTTATCTCCCACCAAATAAAACATGGAATGATGTATTTAATTAATACCAATAATAATAAGAAGATATAAAAAAGAAAGTGTTTCTTAGATATTTTTGTTTTTTTACTTAACAATGGAATACAAACAATTATTATCAACCACAGTGGTTCATAATCAATTCGAATAGCAAATATAAGAGTGCCTAATAAAGAGACAATAGGGAACAAAACATATACCATCATTATAGGCAAATTCACTATCGAGTCAAATTTCATAATTAGTCTCAATTTATTTTCAAGAATATAAAGTACAAATTAATTTTTCAGCACTTACAAATTTCCCATGTACGAAACTATATGTGAGAAGATAAATGAGATAAATTAAATATTTTTTTTAAAGCAATCAAATAAGAGTTCCTAGTATACAAAAGGATTAGCATCAAAAAGAAAACCTTACATATATTCAAACAGTTTCTTTCTATCTTCAATAACCTTCTAAAATACATAAATGCCATTTTTCTATTTTTGTTAATAGAATATTCAATAATAACCTTTCTATAAAGCAGCCCCTTATCTTGAATATAAGGAAGAGAAATCTCAGCAATACATCTGCGATATTCTTCCATGTTTTGTGTTTCAACAAAATCGACTCCTACTTCTTTACGTTCTTTTGCCAAAAAAGCTACTATATCATGCATATGGCGATCTCTAGGAGAGAAATACACACGACGTGTCAATGAGTTGGAATGAAAACGATAAAAATAGCCAACATAATCAATGTTTCTAACAGGATATTTCTCTAAGATACGTAAAATCCAGTCAATATCCTCCCCAATGCAACAATGAATAAAAAAATGGCGATAACCACCAACTACGGAATATACTTTCTTAGGAATCATTACGGAAGCACAGCAAAAACAAAAATCAGAAATTCGACTTATCATTATGTAATTCCTAATATCGTGATCCAACAATGGTAAATTAGAGACTTGAGATATCATACCATTAGTAGACACTGAAGCGTAATTACATCCAACCAATCCTAAATTAGGATTATCAATAAAGCATTCTACCTGACGCTGTATTTTATCATTAGCTAAATAATCATCTGCGTCTAAAAAAGAAATATATTCCCCTTGAGAAATATTAAACAATTTATTTATTGTTAAAACCTTACCTTTATTAGTAGAATTGTGGTAAACCTTTATTCTCGTATCTAATGTAGACATTCTTCGAAGTACATCTAAAGTTTGATCTGTAGAACAATCATCACAAACTAATACTTCTATATTCTTATACGTCTGACTTATAATACTGTAAATAGCTTGTTCTATAAATAAGGCACAATTATAAGCAGGAATTAAAACAGAGACAAGAGGATCACTCATCATATCCATACAAATAAATTATACAAACAATTTTATTAAAAAAAATCACCTAACATCTATTAATGTAATAATACTACTTTTGATCTTAAACCAATAAAACAATAATGATCTGAATATATAACTCTTTTCACTTGCCAATAATATTTCTTTATAGGTAAGATATTTATCCAAAGAAGACAGACCATTTGCTGCATCATATGATGCAACAACCCTATTTTTATAGACTTTACTTCCCCTTTTAGACACAGTTATAATATAAAAGAATCTAAAATCAGCCGCATAATTATAGTTTATATCAAAACCAAATTCTTTCATTAAGCATAATCTACAAAAAATTGATTGATGACATGCTGGCATATATTTTCTTAAAAATTTTGATCTCTTTGTTTGTATCTTTGATTTATCTTCAAAAACAAGTTCTGTATTACCGTACAAAACAGATATATCTTTTTCAATATCATTATAAAAGAAATCAACTAGCACATTTTGATCATAAAAACAGTCTCCACTATTCATGAAATTCACCCACTCACCTGTCGCCATAGATATCCCCTTATTCATAGCATCATAAACACCTCTATCCGGCTCACTAACCCAATTGGTTATTTGAGACTCATACTTTTTAATTATGTCGACAGTACCATCCGTGCTACCACCATCAACTATGATATACTCAATATTTAAATAAGTCTGCGTTACAACACTCAGAATAGTCCTCTCAATAGTAGAGACCGCATTATATGAAACTGTAATAATAGTGATTTTATCCATTTATAATATCCCCTTTAAATTTACCTCCAACTAACTCAATCATAATTATTAATCCAATACCTGTTCAGAGCTAACAAACTGTTTTTTTTCAAAAGTTACAAATATGATGAAGTCTTTATGCTAAAAGACACATTCAATCAATATTCAGCAATTCTTCCATGTAATGATAAGAAGATTCACCTGAATATTTCTCCAAATAGATAGATCTAGAATTTTGAGAATACAATCTTAATAATTCTCTGTTAGAGTCCAATTTATTAATAAATGAAACGATATCTGAAGGATTGTCTGATTTTAAACCAATTTTTGAATGGTTTATATCATAGCCTTGAAAAGCTTCTTCCGTACCAATTATAGGTAGTGCAAACATCATAGCTTCAGCTATCTTAGTTTTCATTCCCCCTCCTATAAACAATGTTGAAATAAAAACATCAGCGTTATAATAATACTGATCTAACTCCTCAGTACTAACCTCTCCTACTACAGAAATATTTGGGAATGCAATCAATTGAGGAGCAATATTATCCATATGCAATCCAACAATATTTATTCTAGATTTAATATAAGGAGAGATATTTTTTGCCAACCATAATACTCCTTGCTCATTTGACGGAAACAATGTGCCGACAAAAAGCAATGTTAATGGTTTGTCTATATTAATTTTTTTTTTAAAACAAACTTGAAAACGATCAAGAATCGTTGTAGGAAATAAATAGGATTTGTTACAACCATAGATCTTCTCCAGTAATAAATGATCTCTTTGATTGAGAACTATTAATCTATCAGAATATCGAATTGTGTATTTCTCTATTTTCCGAAACAACAAATATCTATAAAGAAGAGATAAAGTAAAATGTGTTTTAAGAAGTTGCTTACAATATTCAGATTCAACATTATGAAAGAATGAAATCACAATGCACGATGGGAAGCATTTTTTTATATTCTTAATTTGTACCCCATAAAAAGAATGTGAAAAAAACAAAAGAGACTTATCGTTGTGTATATAACTATAAAATAGTTGCTGCTTACTACTTCTCAACTCAATCCCGCATAACAATCTTATTTTATAAAATATAGCTTCAAATATATTTTGTTTTCTCTCACCAAACGGATGATATGAACAATCATAAATTTTATCAGAAAAACTAGAAAGTGCTTTCTTATTTCTTTCATCAATTATAGGAAGGCCTCCTTTCATTGTATGTGGAAGATGGGTAAACACTATTTGATTATATTTCGCCATTATTTTTTTTATATTTACTAAAAACACTTTTTATAGATTGAGAATACAATCTCATGAAATTAATATTATTTTCCTTACAAAGAACATACGGCCACTTCCAATTAGGATAAAACAATCCAACTAGTCCTTGAACTAATACAACCCCCAATATTCCTAGTGACGTAAATTTTAAAACAAGGAACAACCCTATAATATTCAGAAAAGCAATAACAACAGCTGATTCAAAATCATATATGATATTCTTTGTACATAAGAACATTGAACAATTACAATGTTGCGCTTCTAAATATTTAAAAAATAGGAATAGACATATTATAAATAACGAAGGTAAATTAGTATTAGAATGAATTAAATCTAAAAAAAGAGGAACTATAAAAATCAAAAATAAGGCTCCTAAAAAATATAGTATATAAAAAAATCCTAAGGACTGCTTAAATACTTCAAATGCACTTTTTTCTCCACCTATTTTCACTCTAAGTGATGATATATACGGTAAACTAATTTGCAATGGAACCGTTGAAATAGTAACAATTAAAGTTACTAGTTGTAACAACAAACCATAAGCCGCAACATCTTGCAAAGAAAGAAATAAGCCAGAATAAAACAAACCTAATTGCATAGAAGTATAAGTGGCAATTCCAACTATCCCTAATCTTTTTGCATTATACCAAAGTTTTTTAAATGTTAATTTAATATCATCGGCTGAAACCTCCACTTTATTCAACTTCTGAATTATACCATCATTCGAAAAGGCAATAACAGACAAATAACGTGCAAAAATGGTACTAATGACCATAGCGATAACTATACTCCATAATCCTGCATTCAAAATCAAAAGAATAAAAACAACTATTGATCGAATAAAAGTAGAAAAAACAACAATTTGCTTTGTTTCTTTTATCAGCCCTTTTCCCATCAATAAAGGAGTATAATATTTAAAATAAAAATCAATGCCTAAAGCTATAGAATACAATATCCATATATACAATATGTTATCTATTATTTTAAAGCCGCTTGTAACTTTACTAATATACCAACATCCTAAAGTTAATAATAGCACCAAAACTATTACAGAAAGGGTTGTATAAATTCGTTTCGCAGTTTGGATAAGTGTCTTCAGCAATCTATAGTTAACTACATTTTCTTCTGTGCTTTTCACCCCAACAGACAATATCTCTTGGGAACCTCCAAAAATATATGCAAAATTTCGACTAAACTGTGAAGAAAATCCAAAATCAAATAAAGCAATTAGAGCCGTTACACTCATCAATATATAATTTAATGCTATTTCATCAGGAGATAAGAAATGTAATATAAGAGGTAATGTTATCAATCCCGAACAGACAGAGACAATCTGAGCAATAAAGCTCCATATATAATCTTTTGATGTTAAAGATTTCATTTTACTTTTTCAAAAAGGGGAAACATAATTTTATAAACTCCTTAACTATCATTACATAAGAAGTACAACTTATCATTTCGTCCAATTCATCTCTATCCCAACCACATTCTAAGAGTAATGGGTACAACTCTGCCATAAAACGTTTTTTATTCCCAATAATTAATGCTCGTAATTCACAGTACTTATGCGATTGGTTTATAACATTTAAAAAATCAAGTCTTAATGTAGAAGAGTTAAATATTTTTTTAGCAATAAACAGGTATCCTCTATAATCAACTAGAACTCTGTCAATCCCTTTACCGAAAGACTGTGGAACATTTACAGTACAATTTATATACGATTTATTTACATATAGAAGTTTATTTCCATTTGTAAGATGATTCCACCAATAAAATAAAAAAGCATACTGTGAACCAATATACGAATCATCAAACTCAAATTCTTCAACAATTTTTGTTTTATATATAACTGATGATATAAAACTAAATAAACAAGCAATATCTCTAGAAAGAGAAAAATAGGATCTAGCAGAGTCTATGTACTTAAAATCGACCAAAAGAGTATCAATATCTTCTCTTACAAAAACTTGCTCTCTAAGAAAATGTCCTGATGCATCTATACAAGTTCTATTAGAGAGAAATACACTAACAGCTGGATTTTTAAAAATTAAATCCAATATAAACTCTAAAGATCCCTTTTTAAAGTAATCATCATCACCCCATAATATAGAATATTGTCCACATGCCATTTTCATAGCATAAATATAATTCCAATCAGCCCCTAAATTTTTACCATTTTTTCGATATTTAATTATGTTATTAGAATATTTCCTTTGTAATGCCAAAATCATTTCTTCTGTATTATCAGTAGACGCATTATCTGATACACAAATTTCAATATCTAAATTCCTATTTAAATCATTAATTTGAGAAAGAATTATATCTAAATTCTTTTTTAAATAACTACACCTATTATAAGTAGGAATGCAAATTGATAAATCCATATAAACTAATTATTGTACCAACCAATTAATCATCAACTCTACTCCACTTTCTTTCGATACCTTCGGCAGCCATCCCAAAATCCTTGTAGCTTTTTCAATATCCGCCACGAAAACCTTCTGATCACTCTCTCGCCAAGGTAATTGAGTATAGGTCATCTCAATATCAAGTTTATTCTCAAGCAGATCAAACAGTTCCAACAAAGAAAGACTGTTTTCTATACCACCTCCAATATTAAACACCTCGCCATAAGCTTTGTCAATGTCCTTTGCTGTAAAATACAAATTCACAACATCCTCACCATGAAGAACATCACGGACCTGTTTACCAGTACCCGAGATTGTAAAAGGTTTTTGCAAAGTATGATTCTTGATCTCCAGAGCTTTCTGACAGAACCAGCCAATCCATCCCTGATCGTAGGTAGCGTGCTGATTACTACCGTACATGGAAGAATGGCGGAAAACAATCGTCTTTAAGCCATAGATACGATGAAAGTCCAGCAGGTATTGGTCGGCACAACCCTTTGAACAACCGTAAGGAGAGTGAAAATCCAAAGAAATCGATTCAGGAAAGCCATTAGGATATTCTTCGCAAACATAACGGGTAGACTCTTCCCTAAAATGCAAATACTCAAAATCACCGTAAACCTTATTCGTCGAAGAATACAGGATCACAGAATCCGGAGAATACTTACGGACAGCATCCAGTAAATTGAATGTCCCCAAAGCGTTTGTTTCGTAGTCCAACCGGGGATTGGAGATGGAGGTGGTCATCGCAACCTGACCCGCCAAATGAAAAATATAATCCGGCTGTACCTCCTTTATTACCGTTTCGACATCGTTGGTATTGCGGGTGTCATAAGGATAATATGTAAAGTCACCTTTCGTACGTAGCCACTCAAGATTGGAACCACTCCCATAACGAAATAAATTGTCCAAGACAAAGAGTTCTTCACCTCTCTTCAGCACCTCGGCTGCAAGATTGCTCCCTATAAAACCGCATCCGCCGGTTATCAAATACTTCATAGTTATTGTTTTAAATAATCAGTTAGTCTTTTTTCGTTATCAAAATGGATATTGCATCCTGTTATTGATGATAGTTTAGCTATGGAGCATTTAAGATCCATAGCTTCATTCTCCCGATAGGGTAAAGCACCGTAATTCACATCCGATGACGAATGAAGAGATGCTTTACAATGCTCGATAATCTGTTTCAAAGAAATACTTTCTCCGCTACTCACGTTCACAATCTCCCCAAGACATTTGAAATAGTTCTGTAAAAGGGATTCTATTGCACAAGAGAAGTCATCCACATAAATAAAATCTCTTTTCTGTTCACAGGGGGAAACATTCAAAGGAAGCCCGGATCTCAGTTGTCCGACAACATAGGGGATGAATTTATCCTTATTCTGAAGCGGGCCAAACAAATTACCGGGGCGGACAACCATTATCGGAAAGCCATAATTCCGATACAGCATCATGGAGGTATTGGTTGTCAATTGCTTGACCAAGGCATACGGAGAGTTAGGGCACTCACGGTCTTCCTCCCGAAAGGGGGATTGTTCAGAACCATACTCTTCAGAACTACCGAACTGAATAAAAAGTTTCAACGAGGATTCTTCTTTGAAACGTTCATACAGATTGAGAAGAATCTTCAAGTTGGACGAAATTAGTTCATCAAACAAGGACATATTCCGCTCCGCTGTCACCACCGAAGCAAGATTTATGATATAATCAGGTGATGGCATATCCTGTGGAATCCGTTGACTTACCAAATCCAGTTCCGTTGTTTCAATGGAGGGATAAGATGTAAAGAAGGGCTGATCGATATACTTATCAAATACATGCACATGATATTTTTGAGACAGGTATTGTGCCAGGTTCTTGCCGATAAAGCCACTCCCTCCAATCAGAAATACTGTTTCCATCTTATTTCTGTATAAAATTAACTATCTGTTCAACACAAACATCATATACCTCTTCTTCCCGGTATCTTTTATACCAGTCCACCGTCAACTCAACCGTCTGCTCAATATTCATCTTCGGTTCCCAACCTAAACGGAATTTTGCCTTCGAAATATCCAGCATTAACAACTTCGCTTCATGCAACGCATGCGGATCAGAAAGGTCACGAAGTTCACCGGAACCGTAATTATTCACTACTTTCGTAGCCACATCCCATACAGTAGAGATTGACTCGGCTCTCGGACCGAAGTTCCAGCCTTCACAATATCTCGTAGGATCACTCCACATCTTCTGCGCGAGCAGCATATAACCGCTCAACGGTTCAAGCACATGCTGCCAGGGACGGATAGCTTTCGGACTTCGGATATCGATAGCCGCTCCAGATTCCAAAGCCTTGATGCAGTCCGGAATGATACGGTCTAAAGCCCAGTCTCCACCACCGATAACGTTACCAGCTCTTACACTGGCGATGGATTTTCCGTGTTTATCGTATTGCTCGGGGTTGAAGAAAGAACGACGCCATGAAGCAATAGCAATCTCAGCGGCTCCCTTGCTACTGGAATAAGGGTCATAACCGCCCATAGGCTCGTTTTCACGATAGCCCCAGATTTGCTCTTTATTCTCGTAACATTTATCTGTGGTAATCATCACACCTACCTTCACGCTATCCGTAGAACGGACTGCCTCAAGAACATGGATTGTTCCCATTACATTGGTTTCGTAGGTTTCAACAGGGATGTCATAACTCAAGCGAACCAGAGGTTGGGCAGCAAGATGAAAAACAATCTCAGGTTGATATTCCTGAAAGATAGCCTTCATACGCTCACCATCGCGGATATCGGCACGAAGGTCGGCCTTAATTTTCTCGCCGATACCGGAAAGTACGAAATTGTCTCGAGTCGTAAAAGGGTCTTGAGCCACACCAATCACCTCGGCCCCCAATTCATGCAACCAGATGGAAAGCCAGCTACCTTTAAAACCCGTATGACCGGTAACAAGGACACGTTTGCCCCGATAAAAATTATCAAATATATCAATTCCCATACGGCTTACCACACTTTCCAGGGAGCGACTCCCTGATCCCACATTTCATTCAATTCTGTATTGTCTCTCAGAGTATCCATCGGTTTCCAGAAACCCGTATGGCGGAAAGCGTGCATCCGGCCCGCCTTGGCTATAGACTCGAGGGGTTGCCGCTCAAAGATGGTGGAGTCACCCTCAGGGATATAATCGAACACTTCGGGTTCACACACAAAATAGCCCGCATTGATCCAGTTACGGTCCCCGTCGGGCTTCTCCTGGAAAGAGAGGACCTTGTCCGTATCGAGATCGAGCTGCAGGGCGCCGAACTTACCACCGGGTTTGTAGGCCGTAAGGGAAAGGAGGCAGCCCGAAGACTCGTGAGCCTTCAGGGTATCACCGATGTTCAGGTCGGTGACACCGTCACCATAGGTCAGCAGGAAACGTTCGTTCCCGAGATATTTCTGTACACGCCGGATACGCCCGCCCGTTTGGGTGTTCAGCCCGGTATCAACCATCGTGACTTTCCAGTTCTCGGAATGGTTGTCCAGAATGGTGGTCGTATTGTTGGAAAGGTCCACGGTCATATCGCTGTTATGACGGAAATAGTTGGCGAAATACTCCTTGATGATATATTGTTTATAACCGCAGCAGATCACGAAATCGTTGATGCCGTAATGGCTGTAGGTTTTCATGATATGCCAGAGGATGGGTTTACCACCGATCTCCACCATAGGTTTGGGGATCAGGTTAGTGGCTTCGCTCAGGCGGGTGCCGAAGCCACCGGCTAAAATGACGGCTTTCATTATGCTTGACAGATTACTGAAGGTTAATAACCGGAAATTACTTATGGGAAGAGACAAAGTCACGGATCGTACCGATCATGTGGTCGAGCATGGCACGGGTCATACCCGGATAGACACCCATCCAGAGGGTATGATTCATAACGTAATCAGTACCTTCCAGATTGCCGATTACGCGGTAACCCTCACCTGTGGAGCGCATTTCATCAAAGGCGGGATGCTTCAGAAGATTGCCCGCAAACAGGTTGCGTGTCTGGATCTTCCTGCTCTCCAGGTGTTGGGAAAGGTCGTTACGGGTGAAGCCCGCATCTTCCTTCACCGAAATAAGGAAGCCGAACCAGCTCGGGTCGGAGTTCTTCTGCGCTTCGGGAAGGATAAGGCCAGATGTACCCGCAAGGCCTTTTTTCAGGTAGGCGAAGTTCGACCGCCGGGCTTCGACAATGGAGTCCAGCTTCTCAAGCTGGGCACAGCCGATGGCGGCCTGCATATCGGTCACTTTCAGGTTATACCCGAAATGGGAATAGACATATTTATGGTCGTAACCTACCGGGAGGTCACCGAACTGTTTGCTGAAACGGTATTTGCACGTGTTGTCAACACCCCCGATGCACCAGCAGTCACGGCCCCAGTCACGGAAAGAATTGACCAGTTTGTGCAGCAGAGGATCATCGGTATAGACAGCACCGCCCTCTCCCATCGTCATGTGGTGTGGAGGATAAAAGCTACTTGTGCCGATATGGCCGATCGTACCTGTTTTCTTTTCTACACCGTCGATTGTATAAGTAGAGCCAAGGGCATCGCAATTATCCTCTACCAACCAGAGGTTATGTTTATCACAGAAATCTTTGACAGCCTGCAAATCAAACGGGTTACCCAAAGAGTGGGCAATCATTACCGCTTTAGTTTTGGGAGATAATGCGGCTTCCAGTTGAGTCACGTCGATATTGTACTCGGGGATGGTGACATCCACAAAAACAGGGACCGCACCATACTGGATGCAGGGGGTCACGGTTGTGGGAAAGCCGCAGGCTACCGTGATCACTTCATCACCCCGCCTGATTCTGCGCTCACCCAACTGTGGCGAGGTCAGGGCCATAAAGGCAAGAAGGTTGGCCGAAGAGCCCGAATTGGTCAGGGAGCAATATTTAACACCCAACCATTCGGCAAAACGGATTTCAAACTTCCGGGCCCACGGACCGGCGGTCAGCCAGAAATCAAGGGATGAGTCAACCAGGTTCACCAGTTCGCGGTCATCAAAATAACGGCCGCCGTAGTTGACAAAACTTTTACCGGGTTCGAAAGAGCGGGAGGACCCGTGAACTTCTTTGTAGTATTCCCGGGTTAAATCGAGAATTTGTTGCTTCAATAGATCTTTTTGGGACATATCGTATAATTATTTTTCTTATTTCTGTTTTTTATCTCTTACCCTGTCGAACCATAAATTCAGTCCCACCCACACAGCAATATCCGCCAAAAGCATCACCGTGTTGTCAATCACCGGAACCAACAGAATATTCACCGCACTAAATGCACAAGAAATCAGCAAGATCGTTATCATCGCCTTTCTTGGTGTGAAACCCATTGCCAGGAACTTATGATGAATATGGTTCTTGTCCGGTTCGAAAGGGCTCTTGCCACTGCGAACACGAACCATCACCACACGGATCACATCGAATGCAGGGACAATCAGCGTACTGAAAGCAATCACGAAAGCACCTTCGGTATACGGGGTGACATCCGGATTGTACTGGCTGTATTTGATGGCAAGGAAAGAGAGCACATAGCCCAAAGTCAGGCTACCCGTATCACCCATAAAAATCTTACGGGCACGTTCCGCACTGCCGAAGACGTTATAGTAAAAGAAAGGGACCAGCACACCGAACGTGGCAAAGGCGAGCATGCTGTACGTCCAAAGTTCTTTCTGCATGAACAGGAAGCCAAAGACAAGCAGGGCAACGCTGCTCAGACCGGAGGCAAGACCGTCTATACCGTCAATCAGATTGATGGCATTGGTGACAAAGACAACCAGAAGAACCGTAAAAGGCATACCTATCCAGGCAGGAAGGGCATACAGGCCGAAAAGACCGTAGAAGTTATTGATCCAAAGGCCGGCCAGGGGAAAAAACGAAGCACAGATGATCTGGATCACAAATTTCTGACGGTAGCGCACTCCGACAAGGTCATCGGCAATACCCGTCAGGTAGAGCAAAGTCATCCCGCAGACCAGAAACAAGCACTCGGGCAACAAGTACACCGCACGGAGGGCGGGAACATCATAACCCATCAGGATGCGAAGGGCGAACACGCCACAGGAGGAAAGCAGGATGGTGGGGAAGAAAGAGACACCGCCCAAACGGGGAATGGCACGTTTATGAACCTTGCGCTCACTCGGCATATCGAAAAGCTTCTTCCGCAAAGAGATAAGCAGGATGCGGGGAATGATAAGCCGGGCAACCGAAGCAGAGATGACAAAAGCCAATATGATGAAAAGGATATTCAAGACAAAGGGGATTTAGGTTATATACAGTGTTGTGTCGAAAAAGAAAAGAGTTTACTCCTCTACTTCCCAGTTGGGATAAGGATTCTCTTCAAGACTGCGGAGTTGTTCGGCAATCTCACATTCATCGCCGGAAAGGACACGCTCTCCCCAGCTGTCGATGATGCTATGCGCCTCACGGGAGAGGTCGTCGTCAAAGACTTCACCATAGCAATAAGTCAGAAGGCGCACCTTCAGCAAGGAAGCGGGCAAGCGGTCGAGCACTTCCCAACAACGGTTCAGGATCTGCTGGATGCGGACTTCCTTGTCACCGTTATTGTAGATCGTCGCGTTATAACCCATCAGAAGCGAAAGGCACAAACGGGCTTCTTCCTCGTCGGTGGAGCCATGATGGGGATATAGAGTATTGGCACGACTGAGTACATCACCGTTCAACCGGCTGAAGTGGTCGCTGTAGATGGGGCTGCCATCGGAACCGAGATAAAGAAGTTCGTGCGCCAAGGTGTACAAAGCGGTAATTTGAGAATCTAAAGAGTTCATGGAAATATTTACAATTTACGATTTATTGTCTGCTATTTTACTGTTTAAAGATCGAGCGGCTCGATTAAAGAGGGATGGATGTAGGTGGTGGCAACGGCCATGACACCCTGGATGGAAACCATCACACGCCGATCGTTTTTCACACGGATAAACTCACCCTCGACGCCGGCAAAGATGCCTCCTGTCACACGCACACGCTGCCCTTTACGGAAAGCTACGGCCGAGGGTTCGAGATAGACCAGTTGCTGGTCGTAACTGCCGGCAACCGCCATGAAGCTGCGCATCTGGGAAGTGGGAACAACAATGGGCTGGCGGCTTTCACGATCCATGATATAACGGATCGGAAGGGTCATGCCCATCTCGTCTTTGATACGATCGATACGTTCACGGCTCGAACGGATAAACACCAGGTTGTGGACCGCAGGAACCAATTTACGCACGCGGCGCTCGTTCTTGACGATGTATTCGTAGTGCATGGGGATAAAATTCTCGATACATTCGCCATCGAGATACTCTTTTAAAGCAAGCTCACGGCTGTAAGTGACACGAACGGCATACCAAAACAGCTCTGGGGATTCCTTCACAAAAGGATGTTCTTTGGGGACACCGGAGTACGAAAGTACCTCCCGGTCAGGTGATGTAATGCGAATATCAGTCTTGCTTGCATTCATGTGATCTCAAAACCCTCCCCTATCACAGTAGAAGGATGCTGAAATGTTATGTGACCGCCTCAAAAAACAGCCGATTTCGTAAAAACGCTGATTTTAAAGACTAATTAGCTATGAACGAAGATATTAGATACGGTTTATGTTTCAAAAAACGTTCGTCTTTTGAAACATCATTTTTGATGAAATTCAGAACCGGATAAAAAGAAAAATTCAAAAAGAAAATCTATATTTTTTAGATTCCAATAATTCATTGATTTACAGCATCATGAAGAAGATAAAAATAGAATAAATGAATTTATTTATAAAAATATTTTGCTATAGTAAAAATACTGTTTACCTTTGTTCCATTGAACGAACGTTTTTTGAAACACGCCTTCTTTTCTTTACAATTCGATTTTCCTGAAGCTTAATATATTATATATAATCGCGCGTACGCCCATGCGCATAATCTTTTCTTTTTTAATCTATTTCACCCCGTTAAGTAAATAGGTCAGGTATACCTTACCTATTTGTTTGACGGAGCGAAACATCAATATAAAATAAACAATATACGCGTATATATAGAAATATCCATATAAGAACCACTAATTTTGCATTCGTAATAAAAAAACTTATTAGACGAAATGAGCAAAAAAAACCGAATGAAGGAGTGGTATTAAACATGGGAAATACCCCTTACGTAGTAATCGTCAATGAAAAAAGTGACGAAGGACAGAAAGTGTTGGAAGCACTGGAAGAAAACATAGAAAAGATGGATATAGGCTCGCATAGGGAGCTTGTCATCTTCTTTTTCGTATGGCTGAACCATCAGCAGAAAGATCCCAAAAAGAGAAAAAACATACGGGAACTGGCAAAAATCATGCACCGGTCACTGTTCTTCGGACAAAAACACAACAGCAACGAGGAGATGAAGCCGGATTCCATTGAAACTGAGATATTTAAGATACTAAGGATATTAAAAAGCATGAAAAAAGCGGAAGATAAAGACTTGATTATAAATCTATTAGACGATATCAGCCTTTTTCTGGATGAAAACGTCTAACAGGGGTACAAAAAAGACTCGTACTTTTGCAATCAAAGATTTATGTTAAACTTAAAAAATGAAAGATGAAAAGCATTAGTATTACCACTTACAGGGGTTTCAGCAAAGTAAAAGGGAAATGTTCACTGCAGGAATTGATCGGATGGGTACGGAGCAGACAATACGCCAACCTGATAGAGAAAATAGGAAGGCTGGTCAGTGAAGGAAAAACCAAGGAGGCGGAGAATGTGAAGCGGCAACTGGACTACTTCACCGTCACGGCAAACTATCATGAATGCAGGCTGGCGCACAGCATAGCCGCATACAACGACACCAGCACCATCGACATCGACAAGCTGCGGGAAGAGGAACTGGAACGCATACGGGCTCTGATAGAAGCCGACGAAGCGACGCTCGCCTGTTTCCTCACCGCCAAGCAGCACGGTTTCAAAATTCTGGCTTACCTGACAGACCTTGAGGCGGAGGCGTGGAGAAACTCGTTCTTCAAGACAGCAACCATCACCTACGACAGACTGGAACAGTATCACGCAGGCATCTACGAACTGACCCGGAAACACTACGAGAAACTGCTGCAAACAGAGGTGGACACCAGCGGAAAAGACTTGTCGAGAGGTGTCTTCGCCTCGTATGACCCGAAGGCGTTTTACTCTGCCGAAAGGGTGGCACGCATCCCCGAACGGACACTCACCATCGAAGCTCCCGAACCTGCACAAAGGGGAAGGAAGAAAAAGAAAGAACCCGAAACGGGACAGACGGGAGATATCAGCGCCTATACGTGTATGGAATTCAACAAATGCCTCTGCTCCACGCAAAGGCTGATGAAATATACGGAAGGAAGCCGCAATTCGTTCCTCTTCACCTTGGGAAACAAATGTTTCCGAAAAGGGCTCGAAGAGTCGGAAGTGAAGCGCCTGGCGGCGGAAAAGCTGGGAGACGGAGGAGGGATGGACACGGACACACCCATCGGAAACGCCTACACATATACCGACAGGACGGAACGGGCAGAGGAGAAGAAAAAGATACCACTCGTGGAACAGGTGATAGATTATCTGAACAAGAATTATGCTTTCAGGCGAAACACGGTGCTCGACCGCCTCGAGATGTGCGACTTATCCCAAACGGAAGAGAAATCTTTCTATGCCATGCGGAACAAGGATTTCAACTCCATCTTCCTGAACATCAGCAGACAGGGCATAGCTTATCCGCTCAACAGCCTGAAATCGGTCATCGACTCGGACTATTCACCGGAGTTCAACCCCTTCACGCACTACTTCGAAGGAAATGCCCGGTGGGACAGGAAGACTGACCACATCAGAAAACTGGCGGACACCATACAGGCGGAAGATCAGGAGTTCTGGAGGGAGGGATTCCGGCGGTGGATCGTGGCCATGGTGGCCTCGGCCCTCCGACCGGGCAAAGCAAACCAAGAAGCACTGGTGTTGCACGGAGCACAGGGAAAAGGAAAAAGTACCTGGATAAGACATCTGCTGCCTCCGGAACTGGCAGAATATTACCGAAACGGAATGATAGATCCGGCAAACAAGGACGACCTCTTACTGCTGTCCACCCGCCTGCTGATCAACATGGAAGAGTTTGAGGGTGTGAAGACGGGGGACATCGCCGAACTAAAACGAATCATCGGGCAAGAAAACGTCACCATCCGGAAAGTGTATGACACCCAGGCACAACTGTATCCACGCAGGGCATCGTTCATCGGAAGCACCAACAACATGCAGTTCCTCAAGGATTACGGAGGAAACCGGCGCTTCCTGGTCATTCCTGTAAAGGCCATCGACTACCGCACCCCGGTAGACCACAAAGGGGTGTACGCGCAGGCGGTGCAACTGATAGAGGACGGTTTCCGCTATTGGTTTGAAGGAAACGAGATAGACGACATCAACACCCGAAACGAACGCCACCGCATGAAAGACCCACTGGAAGAGAACCTGTATGTTTACTTCCGTCCGGCAGGAGAAAAGGACTTTGAGGTGAAATGGAAACCCGCCGCCGCAATACTGGCTACTCTATCTGTATACGGACGGACACAGGCCAACGCGCAAACGCAACAAGTGTTGGTACAGATTCTGGAAAGGGATGCCTTCGGCAAGCGTGTAAACATCCATGGCATCACGGAGTATGCCGTAGTGGAACTCACACAACAGGAGGTGAGTGAAAACTTCAGGAAAAGGGATAAGGGAAAGGAAATGGATGAACTCCCGTTTTAAAAGTACCGGAGGGAAGGAAATAGAAGAGAAATGCCCCGTAAGAATATATGTTATTTCGATTACATATATTCTTACGGGGCAGGACATATATTGGCGTTTTATTGACAAAAAGTTCCCCTTTGGCATTTAAAAACCAAAGTTCAATAGAGTTTATAATAACGCTGGCAAAAATATTCATCTTTGTGAAATCAAAAAAGCTTTCTATTATATATCTTTGTTGTAAATACTCAAGTTTATGGAAACAACACTTTCGGATAATCTATGAAAATGGGAGTAGATCAATACATAAATAAGTTTATATAATGACTATACATGAACAGGAAAATATTTTATTAGAAGAGTGGTGGAACAGTTATCCAGCCAATGAACGCGATAACTTCGTTATGGATGGGTTATGCTACAACGGTCCTTTAAATGAAAGAGGAACAAATTCATTTTCCGGAAATGAAGAAAAATTATGGGTAAATACAAAAAGGAAGATTGTTTTTCTAATGAAAGACCCTAATGGTAATCCCGGAGAGGATTACCGAAACTGGCATTGGCGGGCTATCACAGCCAAATTCTTTAAGGTGATATTTAATTGGTTACAAGGTTTGAATGAAATAACGTTAGATTATACTCCGTTATTGGAAAACAATTCTTATTTTGATCCGGCTAATCAAGTAGTTCTAAAGTATCCGTTGGCAATTGTTAATGTGAAAAAGCAGTCTGGAATTTCTTCTGTTTATGATGATGTATTATATACCTATGCGGAACGGGATGCTTCTTTTCTCAGAAGACAAATAAGGGATATTTTACAGCCTAACATTATTGTATGCGGCGGAGGAACACATAGTAGTATGTTGGATATTGCAAAAAGATATATTTATCCAGAGTTCGGGGATAAATTTGTGAAGGTTAATAATTGGTGCTATTATATGAAAGAGCCAGAGATATTGCTCATTAACAGTTGGCATCCGTCTGCCAGAGTTTCAGATACTCAAAAAATAGATGATATGATGTACGCAGTTTCAGACTTAATTAACAAAAGACAGCCTAATATTTTTATCCCTTAAAAGAGGGAGTCCCAATTGGCTACCTCTTAAAAAATTATGGATAATTCTCTGCTAAAAGTCAATATTCTTATGATAAAAGCATGACTCCTCCCATTTTCAAGTAGGGGATGATAACGCCATATCTTTTTGGGTTCTCTATGTATCGCTGTATGTTTTTTTATGATATACATCCAGAACGATCGTCTTCCAGTCCCAAAAAGCAGTGTTCCGGTGAAGCAGGAAAAGCGAGGAGGTATAAGTATCTCTGAAGCCGCTAAATTTTTAGCCTATAGGTAATTCGTGATGTTGTTATAGAATATCGATCTCTAAAACAATATAGGGAGGTACTGTTGAATCCTCCCATATATTATTTAAATGCGTCTTTTCTCTTCAAGTTGTTTTCCATCTTCTTATCGTATGCCTGCCCTCTAGGCACAAGATATAAAAACTGTACACAACCATCCATTATCTGTACATGAAAACTAAAGAAAGCTCGGTAACTACCAATTCTTAATCGATAGATATAATCATAATCCACCAGTTTCTTGCAGTCTGTTAGTTCCTCAATGCTTTGAGCATTGATAACCTCCTGTACTGCTATACGTACAGATTCAAGCATTTTGCCGGATAGTTTACGGGCTGCCTTTTCAAACTCCTTTGAAAATTCAACTCTCATTTCTCAACCACTCCCAACCAGTCTATAAACTCTTCACGTTCTTTCTTCCCCAGCATTACCTTTCCATCAGGGTAGTTTTCAGACAGATATCGGTAGGATTCGTTCTCATCGTATTCAGCCGCTGCCCTGTCGAGCATGGACTCTATCAATCGTTTCAGATTCGTACCCTGCTTTGCTGCCATAACCGAAAGAGCCCTGAAAGTATCTTCTTTCAGGGTGATAATCTTTTTTCTGTGCGGTATAGTTGCTTCCATAATTCAATGTTTTGTGCAAATATATATTATATATATCATATATACAATATATACTGAACCCTATTAAACTAATTTCACGAAGTGAATTGCTTTTTTCAGTATTGGGGTTTCCAATGATTTTCTAAGATTCCTTAACGAGCTGTTCTCTTCGCAAGGTAGTGATCAAAGGAGATAGGGAAATTAGAAGTAAATCGAACTACTCGAAAAATTAGAGTAGTTGGAAAAGAAGGAAATAGAGATATTAATTTCTATTATTTGGATATGATTATAATGTTCTGTCTGATAAACTTTACCCTCAGCAGTTGCCGCAAATTTTGCGGCAACTGCTGAGGGTAAAAAATTAGCGATGTATTCGAATATCCATAATCCACTAATTATTCATTATTTTTCCAGCACCTTATGCTCCCGGTTCTCCCATATATCGAAAGATCAGACGAACTTCCTTGGGCGTAAATGAATGGCGGTATTTATAGTATCCCACCTCCTCGAGCGCAGCCATCAGGAGTTTGTTGTGCCGCATCCAACGGCTGAGATTATTGAGGGCGGCATTTTCAGACAAATGGGGTGCATAAAGCAGAGCCAACTCGACTTTTGTATATACACGGATAGGAAACTCTCTCTCGTCATCTTCTAAATCTTTCATGTTTTTCAATTTTAAATTAATAAATAATCGGAACTTTACAATAGCATAAAGATAACAAAAACAAACGACATATCATAGCAGAAGTCATACTATTTCACAAAACATTCATTGATTTTCAATCTTTTATCCATACCGCCTCAACCCACGTCAACAAGCACAAAGCAGGGGTTACAAAGCGGTATCTTTGACATACCGGAAGAAAGGGAAAGAGCTCGTCCGACCTTCCGGATGCATTCTTAATTATTAACCATAAAAAACTATCAGACAATGGCAGTTCCATACAAAAAAATCGCGAGAAAAGATCCGCGAAAAACGGATGCTATAGAGAAATTTTATCCGCAACTGGTCACTTTAGGCCAAAGCGCAAGCCTGGAAAGCATTGCGTACGAAATGAAGGAGAAAAGTTCGTTATCATCGGGAGATATTAAAAGCGTACTCACCAATTTTGTAGAAGCGATGCGCACCTCCCTCTATAACGGACAATCAGTCAATATCCGGGATTTTGGAGTATTCAGCCTTTCGGCACGCACCAAAGGGGTGGATACGGAAAAAGAATGTACGGCCAAAAACATAATGGCAGTGAAAATAAACTTTCGTCCGTCATCGAGTGTACGTCCGAACCTGACATCGACCCGGGCCGGTGATAAAATCGAATTCATCGATATCAAAGCCGCACTGGAAGGTAAAGAATCTGAAAAAGGTGGAGACGGAGACATTGTGGATGACCCGACGGCATAAATCAGGATTACATAGAAAGGAGGTGTTGAAGAAATGAAAAAGTCAGGCTGGAGTACGGTTCTAAAGGTAATGATCGCAGTGGCATCTGCCATACTGGGAGTCCTTGGAGGTAATGCAATGAACTTGTAGGCAACGAAAACTAAATGGGAGAGGTGATATCCGCGTGGTATCACCTTTCCCATTTAGTTTTCATACTATCACCGCTCCTGATCTTATTTTGCTACCATCACCTCGACATCATATCCCATAAACAATCCATTCTCGACAACTCCTGTGATTGATTTTATCTCTTTCTCGAGAGACGAATGAATATTGCCGAACCAGGCATCGAGAATCAGATTTCCATTTTCGGTAATTACAGGACCGTCTTTACCTTTAGCAAGCCTCAACTCCGTACGCAAAGCTCCCATAGTAAGCACTTCCCGCTCCACATAAGGCAGAGCCATCGGAAACACTTCGATAGGAACAGGAAAACGGCTTCCCAGAAAAGAAACCTGCTTGCTTTCGTCCACCAAAATGAAAGTACGATTGCTGCTGCATATCAAAAGTTTCTCCTTGAATAACGCTCCGCCTCTACCTTTGATCAGGTTATGATCGGGATCTACTTCATCGGCGCCGTCGAACGTCCAATCGGGGCGACACATCCATAAAGTAGTCTGCGGAATGCCCAAACGGACACACTCCATCGATATCTCCATCGAGGCAGGGATCACGGTGACATGCAGATTCTCCGTACGTATCCTTTCGGCAATAGCGAGCAATGCCAGATATACGGTCGATCCGGAACCTGCCCCAATAATCTCCCCTTCTTGCACACGCATGGCAATCATACGGGCTAACTGCTCCTTACTCTCCCGGTTGGTGATCGTGTCCGACCATTGGAGATGCTCCACCAAGCTACTTTCCCATTTCATACTAACACTTGTTTATAACAGGTAACAACTTATTTCACCCTACGGTTCAGTTGGTTATTGGCTTTTGAGGGCTTTGATTTTCCGATCCGTTTACCGGAAGGTTTCTTACCTCCCGAGGCTTTGGGCCGTCCGCTACCCGGACGGGCACTGCTATTTCCGCTCTTCTTCATAAAAATCTTCATTATAATATTTGCCTAAATATCTGCGGGCTATAAAATCCCAGTTCTCGTGCAACACCCTCCTGCCATCCTCAAAAGGAAAAGTGACCTCGGACAATAAATCATGCTGCATGGCATAGTGCAACAAGTCGATGGGACAAAGTCCGGGAACATAAAGCAACTCGGCCCCTTCTTGTTCGGCAATCCCGGGATTATATGTCGAGTTTCGTTCATCCCGGAAGCAAGCACCGATATTGGGAGCAAGCAAGATGCCTTTCGGATTGGCAAAAAATACAAAATTTTCTTCATCGGCCAATTCGGGCATTAACGAATCGTCTTCGTCGGCCCACTCCAACGCATCGACACAGAAACGGCGCAAGCCCGCATAATCCTCAAAATAGACAAGCTGCTTCCCTTGGGTGGCATTCAGGAACTTGGTCACATCATGGGGAAGCTCCATTTCCGGGAAAATATCCAAAACAGGTCCCGGAGGAGGCAACAGGGCACGAATCTCCGGAAGCCAGTCCATCGACTCGTCATCGGTAAGAGGGGCTTGTTCAAAATAGGCTTCAAGTAGCGCATAAATATCAGCCGCAAGTCGAAGCAGAGATTTATCCGTCGGATTCCAAGGAACCGGAGAATCGTCTGTGACAGGAGAAAGAAGCGACCATAACAGGAACGACACATCCTCAAAATTTATTTCATCATCGGCATACGCCCCTGTCAGGGTATAAAAGGGCAGAAAACGCCCGTACAACCGCTTGTGCAACCGGATGAACTTATTCCATCCACCGGAATTATTCACACAATCTTCCAGATACCAGGTGAAATAAAGAACGGCCCGGTTTTTATGAATCATCTGTCCGGTAAGCTCCGACTTCTCAAATAGGGGCAGCAGCCTGTTGGCAAAATCGACATACCATTGATCGGTATCTGCCGATTGCGGACGCGGATGGACTTCCATCCACAGTTGACGATATATTTTTTGCAGTTTCATGAATTGGAGTGTTGATTTACGGAAACAAATGTACTTCTTTTCTGATAAGATTGGCTACATTTGCACCAATTTATGAACTTTACGGCAATGGATATTACGCTCAGAACGCTCACGGAAAACGACTTGCCTTTTGTAAAAGACATCTACGACTATTATACCCTCCACACGACAGTGGTGTACTTTGTACACTGCGCCAGCATCGACGAACTAAAAAACTACATCCCCGTAGGCGATCCCGTCTACCGGTCGTTCATCATTGAAACTCCCGAAGGAGCACCCTGCGGATTCTGCTATTTCGCACGCTTCAAGCCCCGAGAAGCCTTCCGCATCTCGGTAGAGCTGACCCTCTACCTGAAACCGGAGTTTACAGGAAGAGGATATGGAAAACAAGCCATACTCCGACTGGAAGAGATCATCCGCCAAGAAGGCTTCAGCAACATAATGGCACTGATTTCGGGAGAGAACGAAGCCAGCATCCGCCTGTTCGAAAAATGCGGTTTCGAATGTTGCGCAAACATCCGGCAGGTAGCGGAGAAGTTCGGCAAAAAACTGGATTTGAAGATGTATCAGAAAATTATTTCAGGCAATTCACATCTCACTCCCTGAAAGCCGATGATAGAAACACATCCACACAAGAAGTTCTCTTCAAATCTGAAAGCACGATTAGATAAAGAACTATAAATGAGCAAACATTGTGTGGCAATATTTGTATATACAAGAAATTATCAGTACTTTTGCCACAGAAATCAGAAGAAGAGCAGTAATGAAAACGGTTAATCAAATTATTGGAGAGAATCTAAAAAAAATTAGAGAGTTATCCGGTTTTACGCAAGAACAAGTAGCCCAATCTATTAAGATAGAACGCTCTACTTACAGTAATTATGAAGGAGGAACCAGAGAGATTCCTTATACCATTTTGGAAGATATCTCAAATTTATTCGGTTGTGAACCTTTTATATTGTTTGAGGACAATATTCAGACGAATAATGAAATTATGGCTACAGCTTTCAGAATTTCAAATTTAGGAGAAAATGATTTGAAAGAAATAGCAGCTTTCAAAGATATCGTAAAGTCTTATCTCAAAATGGAACGCATTGCCCAAAATGAAGCCGAATAAGTTTATCATAGAGAAGCAAGTCTCAGAGTTTCGTATGGACAATGGACTTAGCGCTACGGAGCCTATCACTTTAAAAAGTTTACTTTTGAAACTAAACATACTCACTGTTTTCAGACCTTTATCCGACAACTTCTCAGGAATGTGTTTGAAAGATAATTCAGAGCACCGTTTCATGCTTATCAATTCTAATCAACCACGAGGAAGGCAACACTTTACGATAGCTCACGAATTATACCACCTTTATATAGAGAAAAAACCGACTCCTCACAAATGTAATCCGGGATGTGCCAGCAAAGATCCGATAGAACAATGTGCCGACATGTTTGCTTCCTCTCTATTAATGCCGGAGGGCGGTATATGCCAGTTAATACCCGAAATGGAATTAAAAACCAAAAACATTTCGATGGCAACAGTCCTAAAACTTGAACACTATTTTTCCGTTTCCCGTTCCGCTTTATTGTATAGATTACAAAATATCGGACTTATAACAGAAAGTACACGTTCCCAATTGGCAGAAATAAAAGTAAAATACTCTGCCAAATGTTTCGGATATGACACAGCTTTATACGAACCGGCCAACGAAGGACTGGTTATCGGTGATTTTGGTGAAAAAGCCCGCAAGCTATTCGAACAGGAAAAAATTTCAGAAGGTCACTATATAGAGTTACTCCATAAAATAAACATCAATGGAACACAAGAAAACGAAGATAGTACTCGATGCTGATGTAATTATCCATTTCATGGAGGCTAATTATTTCTCAATATTACCCGATATATTTCCTGAGTACGAATACTTGATATTGGATGTGGTATATAATGAAATTTCCCAAAATTCCGGTACAAAAGATTTTATAGATAAATATCTCCATTTCTTCCCTAAATTGAAAAAAGAAGTTTTTTCCCCAAAGAGGGAATCAATGAAAGAGTTCTTTTTATTGCAACGCACTCTGGGAAAAGGAGAAAGTGCATGCATGATCTATTGCAGGGACAACCGAGACGTATTGGGAAGCAGTAACCTGAAAGACATAAAAGAATATTGCTCCAAGAATAATATTACCTATCTGACTACACTTGATTTTTTATATTATGCTTACTGCAGAAAGAAAATGACAGAGCAAGAGTGTAAGGAATTCATGCAGGAAGTAAATAATGCGGGAAGCAAACTTCCGATCATCGATATAACCCAATATACATGTACCGTACAAATTTAAACTCACACATTTCAAGAAAACAAGGCCAACACAACGACAAAGCCCTATCGCAGATTACATAAACAATCACATTCCCTTCCTCTGCGCTGTAACTCTATTATGCAATCTGCGACAGCAATGCCCCTCTCCGTCCGTTCTCAAAGTCTTTTTAAAGCCAGCTTAATGACTTTCTCCACCGGAGCATCGGGTTCTTCTTTCAATATGGCAAGCACCGCCTTCTGTGAAGGTGCAGCGGCAAATCCGAGCATGGTCAATGCAGCGATGGCCTCTTCCTGTACTTCCGCATTCATTGCCGGCAATAAAACACCGGCAGCACCTCCCACGGCAGTTGCAGCCATGGCACCGGTTTTAATTTTATCTTTCAAATCGACAATGACACGCTGTGCGGTCTTCAGTCCGATACCTTTCACCGTCTTCAGCATATTGGCATTTTCGGTACTGATCACATTCACCAGTTCGGCCGGTGAAAGAGCAGAAAGAATCATACGGGCCGTGTTTCCTCCAATACCCGAAACGGAAATCAGCAGCAGGAAAAGTTCCCGTTCCTGCTTGTCGGCAAAGCCATATAAAACGTAAGCATCTTCGCGGATGGCTTCGTAGATATAGAGTTTACAACTGCTCTTACCCTGAATGGCAGAATAAGTGTTGAGTGATATATTAACGGCATATCCTAATCCGTTACAATCGATAACTGCGGTTGCCGGACTCAGTTCGGCAATTTCGCCTTTGATGTATTCTATCATAATGGTTATAATCAGAACGCAAAGATAATAAATATTGTGCTTCACGAACCTTGAATAACAAAAACTAACTTTAACACCCTTAAGAGACCTGAAAACAAAGAAAATGACTAATTTTGCAACCGAAATAAAGAAATGTGTTAAACAAAACCAATAAAAAGATGAAAAAAGTAAGAGCAGCCATCGTAGGTTATGGCAATATTGGTCGTTATGTGCTGGAAGCCCTCCAAGCGGCTCCCGATTTTGAGATAGCAGGTGTGGTTCGTCGTGCAGGTGCCGAGAACAAACCGGCTGAACTGAATGATTACGCAGTAGTTAAAGATATAAAGGAACTTCAGGGAGTAGACGTGGCTATTCTTTGTACTCCGACCCGCAGCGTTGAGAAATACGCAAAAGAGATTCTCGCAATGGGCATCAACACAGTAGACAGCTTTGATATTCATACAGGCATCGTTGACTTGCGTCGTGAACTGGGTGCTTGCGCCAAAGAACACGGAGCTGTATCGATCATCTCGGCCGGATGGGATCCGGGAAGCGACTCGATCGTACGCACCATGCTCGAAGCAATCGCCCCCAAAGGAATCACTTACACCAACTTCGGTCCGGGTATGAGTATGGGCCATACGGTAGCCGTCAAAGCTATTGATGGAGTGAAAGCGGCTTTATCGATGACTATCCCTACCGGAACAGGCATTCATCGCCGTATGGTATACATCGAACTGAAAGACGGATATAAATTCGAGGAAGTGGCAGCAGCCATTAAATCGGACGCTTATTTCGTTAACGACGAGACACACGTAAAACAAGTGCCGAGCGTAGACGCACTGCTGGACATGGGGCACGGTGTAAACCTGACCCGCAAAGGTGTATCCGGAAAAACCCAGAACCAACTGTTCGAATTCAATATGCGCATCAACAACCCCGCACTGACCGCACAGGTATTGGTATGCGTAGCACGTGCTTCGATGAAGCAGCAGCCGGGATGCTACACCATGGTGGAAGTTCCGGTTATCGATCTGCTTCCGGGCGACCGTGAAGAATGGATCGGCCACCTGGTATAAAAAAGCCAAGTGTCTGATACAAACTATTTCCAAAGACAAGGAAAGGACGACCGCAGATTCTCTTTTTAATTATCACCGATAATCGAAAAGATAAAAATCTGCGGTCATCTTTTATTAGATAAACACTCCGGCTTACACACAATGAAGAACAAACGGTACTCACGCGGCGAAGAGCTGTCCAATACTTTAAGCCATGGCGCAGGCACCCTGCTGGGCATCACCGCAGGATATTTTCTTTTGGAAAAGGCGCTCGCCAACCCTCACCCCTATTGGGCAACAGGCTGTGTACTGGCTTATCTGGTGGGGATGCTGGCATCGTACATCAGTTCGACCTGGTATCACGGCTCCAGGCCCGGCAAGCGGAAAGAACTTCTGCGCAAATTTGACCACGGCGCCATTTACCTGCACATAGCAGGGACTTACACTCCGTTCACCCTGTTAGTGCTACGCCATGCCGGCGGATGGGGCTGGGGAATCTTCACTTTTGTATGGCTGTCGGCTATTGTAGGATTCATATTAGCCTTCAAAAAACTGAAAGAACACAGCAATCTCGAGACGATCTGTTTTGTAGGGATGGGCTCTGCCATCCTGGTGGCCCTCAAACCACTAATGGACTGCCTGTCCGCCATCGGGGCCTCTCCCGCCTTCTGGTGGCTTCTCGGAGGAGGAGCTTCATATATCATGGGAGCCGTGTTTTACTCGTTGCGAAAACCTTATATGCACGCCGTTTTCCACCTGTTTTGTCTAGGCGGAAGCATAGGCCATATCATAGCCATCTGGTTGATTCTTTAGCAAACCCGATTCGCTTTTTCTCTCCAAAAGTTTCCCGTTTTGGAAAACTTTCTGTATCAGGAAGAAAGAAAAGTTCTCCAAAAATTCTTGTTAAAACAAGAACAACTTATTGCTTTAACTGTTACCTTTGTAGCAGATTTCAGTACTAAAAAGAGGTTTAGTCATAAGGGAACGCTGTGCAAATCGGCGACAGTACCCGCTGCTGTAATTCTCTGAGAATCCGCACACTATGCCACTACGCCCAGCGTGGGAAGGCGTTGCGAGGGAGAGATAAGTCAGAAGACCTGCTGAAAAAGTAAACATATTAAAAAAAATCTAAAGCTTTCGGGAGTTAAAGTTATGAACTACGCGGAAATTTGTATCATCAAACGAGATGGTAAAAGGGAGGACTTCTCCATCAGTAAAATCAAGAACGCTGTATCAAAAGCGTTTAGTGCCACAGGAATCAATGATGAACAGCAATTGATTGCTGACATCACGATGAATGTAATCGGACAATTTGCATCTCCTACCATTACGGTAGAAGAAATTCAGGACCTGGTAGAAAAAGAGCTGATGAAGGTTCGTCCGGAAGTAGCCAAAAAGTACATCATCTATCGGGAATGGAGAAATACCGAACGAGACAAAAAGACCCAGATGAAGCATGTGATGGACGGTATCGTAGCCATTGACAAAAACGATGTCAACCTGAGCAACGCCAATATGAGCAGTCATACTCCCGCCGGACAGATGATGACATTCGCCTCGGAAGTAACCAAAGACTATACATATAAATATCTGTTGCCGAAACGTTTTGCCGAAGCCCACCAACTGGGAGACATCCACATCCACGACCTGGATTACTATCCTACCAAAACGACGACTTGCATCCAATATGACATGGATGACCTCTTCGAACGTGGATTCCGCACCAAAAACGGCAGTATACGTACCCCGCAAAGCATTCAAAGCTATGCTACCCTGGCTACCATTATTTTCCAGACTAACCAGAATGAACAGCACGGAGGTCAGGCCATACCGGCATTCGACTTCTTTATGGCAAAAGGTGTGAGCAAATCATTCCGTAAACACCTGGCATCATTCATCAGCTTCTATGTGCAGATGAACAAGGGTGAAGAGATAGAAGAAAAGGCTATCCGTACAGTGATTGCCGAACATCTGTCGTCCATCAAAGCATCGGAACTGGAACGCGAAACGCTGCGCATGGCTCTGACTGCCCTACAGATCAATATCGACAAAGAACATCTGAACCAAATTATAGAGAAAGCATTTGTGCAGACTCAGAAAGATACGCACCAGGCCATGGAAGGCTTTATCCATAACCTGAACACAATGCACTCACGCGGCGGAAACCAGGTAGTGTTCAGTTCGATCAATTATGGAACAGACACTTCGGCCGAAGGACGCATGGTGATTGAAGAATTACTGAAAGCAACCGTAGAGGGACTGGGCACAAGGGGAGAAGTGCCGGTGTTCCCCATTCAGATATTCAAGATAAAAAACGGAGTATCGTACACAGAAGCCGATTATGAAAAGGCTATGGCTAATTTCGATGCTGCCATGGAAGGTAAATTAAAATTTGAAGCACCCAACTTCGACTTGTTCCTGAAAGCTTGCCACACTACGGCAAAAGCACTCTTCCCTAACTTTATGTTCCTGGATGCCCCGTTCAACCAAAACGAAAAATGGGACGCCAACGACCCGCAACGTTACCGTTACGAACTGGCCACCATGGGATGCCGCACGCGTGTGTTTGAGAATGTAGCCGGCGAGAAATCGTCTTTGGGACGCGGAAACCTTTCGTTCACCACGCTGAACATGCCTCGCCTGGCCATCGAAGCCCGTATCAAAGCAGAAAACATGACGGAGGACGGACACAATAAAGATGCCGTCGAGAGAAAGGCTAAAGAAATTTTCATCGAATCGATACATGAAACGGCTACCTTGATAGCCGAACAACTCTACGAGCGATATCAATATCAGCGTACAGCCCTAGCACGCCAATTCCCCTTCATGATGGGAAATGATGTATGGAAAGGAGGAGCTGCCCTGAACCCGAACGAACAAGTAGGCGACGTGCTGCGCAGTGGTACGCTGGGTATCGGCTTCCTGGGCGGACACAATGCCATGGTGGCTCTCTATGGAGAGGGACACGGACACAGCCAGAAGGCATGGGACACCCTTTATGAAGCCGTGCTGGAAATCAACAAGGTGGCTGATGAATACAAAGCCAAATACAACCTGAACTATTCGGTACTGGCTACACCGGCCGAAGGACTTTCGGGACGTTTCACCCGTATGGACCGCCGTAAATACGGAAAAATCAAAGGAGTGACAGACAACGATTACTATGTCAATTCTTTCCATGTGGATGTAAAAGAACCGATCAGCATTGTAGAGAAAATAAAAAGAGAGGCTCCGTTCCACGCCATCACCCGCGGAGGACACATCACCTATGTGGAACTGGACGGAGAAGCCCAGAAAAACGTACGCGCCATTGCCAAGATCGTAAAAGTTATGTTTGACGAAGGAATCGGCTACGGCTCAATCAATCATCCGGTGGATACCTGCCACAATTGCGGATACAAGGGCGTGATCTACGATAAATGTCCGGTATGCCAAAGTGAGAATATTTTGCGCATGCGCCGCATCACAGGCTACCTGACCGGAGACTTGAGTTCATGGAATTCGGCCAAACGTGCAGAAGAAAAAGACCGTGTAAAGCACGGATAAGGAATCATGAACATCTTGTACACGTATCCCGAAACAATCGTTGACGGAGAAGGTATCCGCTATTCGATCTATCTGGCAGGATGCAGGCACGGCTGTCCGGGTTGTCATAACCCGGAAAGCTGGAACCCGCAAGCCGGTGAGGAACTGTCCGAAGGACGGTTGGCTTCCATCATCCGCGAAATAAACTCGAACCCGTTGCTCGACGGAGTGACTTTCTCGGGGGGCGATCCTTTTTATGATCCGGAAGCATTTTTGCCTGTCATCCGGAGAGTAAAAACAGAAACGGGACAGAATATCTGGTGCTACACAGGATATACTTACGAGGAAATAGAATCGGATCCGAAACTGGCAGCCATATTGCCCTACATAGATGTACTGGTGGACGGGCGCTTCAAACAGGAACTTTATTCACCGCATCTGGAATTCAGAGGAAGCAGTAATCAGCGGATTATCAAACTGAAATAGATATAAATAAACAAGCGTCGAAAGCACCACAGATTGCACAAATATCAATGGTTTATCGGACGGACTATCAACGATAACCTTGGAAGTCGATCTGTGAAATCTGTGGTGAAGACGACCTTCCACTCCCTCCCCATCAAGTTTCAATGTGTAAAAAAACTTATATATCACTACCTCCCCCAACCGAAGAAGTCCGATTTTGTTTATTTTTGTAGCACTTCCATAAAAAAGTTCTTTATGATTCTACATACACAAACTCCGGTAGTTGACGAAACAGACGGCCTTCCTCTCCCGCACCGTATATGGGCAGTTGTCGGTATTTCTTTTGCCTTATGCATGTCGGTACTCGATATCAACATTATCAACGTGGTACTCCCGACACTTTCTCACGACTTCGGAACTTCTCCGGCAGTCACGACCTGGATTATCAACGGCTACCAGCTTGCCATTGTCATCTCTTTGCTTTCATTCTCGTCACTGGGAGAAATTTATGGATACCGCAAAATATTTCTTTCGGGAATAGCTATGTTCATCGTCACTTCCCTGATCTGCGCTTTATCCCATTCATTTTGGACATTGACCATTGCCCGCATTTTCCAGGGATTCAGTGCTTCGGCCATTACCAGCGTCAACACGGCTCAGCTACGTACGATTTACCCCCGAAAACAAATCGGCCGGGGAATGGGGATCAATGCCATGGTAGTGGCCATATCGGCAGCAGCCGGCCCCTCGGTAGCCAGCGGAATTCTATCTGTCGCTTCCTGGCACTGGCTATTCGCTATCAACGTCCCTCTCGGATTAGTTGCCCTGACTTTGGGATTAAAGTACCTGCCCCGAAAAGAGGAACGTTCGAACAGAAAATTCGACAAGCTGAGTGCCATAGCCAATGCAATCACCTTCGGGCTCCTGATTTATACTTTGGATGGATTTGCCCACCATGAAAACAATGATTATATAGTGATACAACTTGCTGTATTGGCAGTTGTCGGGACTTATTATGTGCGCAGACAGTTGAACCAACCGTCTCCTCTCCTTCCCCTCGACCTGTTGGGAATTCCCATTTTCAGGCTTTCCATTCTTACCAGTATCTGTTCGTTCACCGCTCAAATGCTGGCAATGGTCTCTTTACCCTTCTTCCTGCAAAACTCTTTGGGATACAGCGAGGTCATGACCGGGCTATTGTTAACTCCCTGGCCTATAGCCACACTGGTGACAGCACCGGCAGCCGGATATCTGGTGGAACGCATTCATCCCGGCATACTGGGCAGCATCGGGATGGCATTGTTCTGTATCGGACTTTACTCTCTGTCTACATTAACGGCGGATTCATCGGTCACCGGCATCATCCTGCGATTGATGCTTTGTGGTGCAGGTTTCGGTCTTTTCCAGACACCGAACAACAGTACAATCATCTCTTCCGCCCCTACCCGACGTTCGGGAGGAGCCAGCGGAATGCTGGGTATGGCACGGCTCTTGGGACAGACATTCGGTACGACACTGGTTGCTTTGCTCTTCAGTTTTGTAGTACACGAGAAGAGTACGGCGGTCTGTCTGATAACCGGCAGCGGATTTGCGTTTGTCGCAGCAGTGGTAAGCAGCATGCGGCTTTCACAACCCTCCACATTAAAGACGAAGCCCCGATAACCATCTCAATCCACGTATATCGTCCCACCGGAAGCCAGAGTAACACAAAGTGACACAGAAAGAGCTTAAGCTATTCATAATATTGATCTGTGCAAATCCGTGTTATTTTGTGGTGAATATAAGTTTCTTGAAGACACCTCCATGTCAATCAATGAATGAAAAATTTAGTACTCAGTCTCTCTAACCACCTCCACCAGACGGGCAAAGTCCTCCGGATGTACATCCCCGATATTACCGATACGGAAAGTATCCGCTTTTGAAATTTTTCCGGGATAGATTACAAAGCCCTTGGATTTAAGAGCGGTATAGAAGGCCTTAAAGTCGAATCCGGTTTTCGGATACAAGAATGAAGTGATAATAGGTGACTGGATCGCGTCATCGAGCAAAGTTACAAAACCGAGTGAACGCATACCCTCTACCAGTACCCGGTGATTCTCACAATATCTCCGGTGACGGGCCTCCACTCCACCTTCTTCAATCAGTTCGGTAAGGGCCTGCTTGAAAGCACGCACCACATGGGTCGGTGAAGTAAAACGCCATTTACCATGCCCTTTTTCCATCGTTTCCCACTGGTCGTAAATATCCAGAGAAAGAGAACGGGCTACTCCCTTACAACGCACCAGTTCCGAACGGCGGGCTATGATAAATCCGAATCCCGGAACTCCCTGGATACATTTATTGGCACTACTGATCAGGAAATCGATTCCCAACTCACTAACATCCATCGGGATACCTCCAAAGCTGCTCATAGCATCCACAATCAGTTTCTTGCCATGCATCTTCACTACATGTGCCAGCTCCTTCAACGGATTCAGGATACCGGTAGTCGTTTCGCAGTGAACGAAGGCCACATGAGTAACATCTGAATTATTGCTCAGATAGTCGTCCACATAGTCTACCGATACCTGTTCCGTTTCATCAAAAGCAAGGAGCTCGTAGTCGATATGATAATATTCGGCAATATTCCCCATCCGGTCACCATAAGCACCGTTACTGCAAATCAGAAGTTTATCATTCTTACCGATGGCAGCACCAATCACGGCTTCTACACAATAGGTTCCGCTTCCTTGCAAAAGAACAGATGTATACTCTTCCGTATTGCGGGTAGCAATGCCGACCAGCTCTTTACGCAATGCTTCGACAATGTGCAAATTATAGTCTTCATCCCATGTACACCAGTCGGTCATCATGGTTTCCTTTACAGTCTCTGAGGTAGTAAGTGGTCCGGGGGTCAATAACAAATAAGGTTTCATATCGATTAATGATTTAGTTTTGAGTTAATTAGTTGAATCAGTGCGGGAAGTTCTTCAATGCTTCGAATGACATACGAGGCTCCCGCAGCCAGCATACGTTGTTTCACTTCAGCAATACGGTTCTCGAGTTCGGCAGCCGGCAAAGCGTGCGTCTCTTCTTCGGTGAGTGCCATCTCGTTACTTCCGAGAACCACTCCCACACTCCATACTTTGGCATGTACACCTTCCTGAATATCGGCAATGGTGTCGCCTACCTTCACCACTGTATCCGGATCGGGAACCGCCAGTTTCGTGAGATTCTCAAAAATCATATAGGGAGCAGGACGACCGGCGGGCAGCAGATTCGGAGTGGCACAGTAATCCACCCGGTATCCTTTGGCCTGTGCCTCGGGCAGTACCACATCCATCATCTCGCGGGTATAGCCTGTAGTAGAACCTATTTTCAGTCCTTCGGCACGCAACTTCTCCAACGTAGGGATCACACCCGGAATAGGATCGGTATACTCTTTCAGTGAAGCAAAAAGATATTTCTCGAACAGGTGGTTCAGTTCTACGACATCCTCCTCTGTCCAGGCACGTCGATAACGGTTTATGAATTGTTCGTTTACTTCGGGCATAGTCAGCAATTCACGGATGTGCTGAATTTTCGGCAACCCCATAGGCTTACGAGTCTGCTCGACATCAATCGTGAGTCCCTTCCCGGCAAAAGCCTTGATGAAAGCAGCCACCGGAGCGAAACATCCGTAATCGACTGCCGTTCCTGCCCAGTCCATAATGATACATTCAATCTTTTTCATTTTATGTCTATAATTTCCTTGTTTTTGAATCTGATGCAAAAGTAGGGCATCCCGTACAGAGCAAAAATGAATTCCGCATGATTCATTTCATTCATATTCCGCACATTTCTTCCGAAATATTAATGTAACATTCATATCATGATTATATAATCCAAAAGTCATATATTTGCAATGTAAACAATGCGTCGATGTACTTATGAACGAACTGGAAGATATATACAAACGAATCGAATATCTCCGTAACAACGGAGTGAAAATGAAAGAAATAGCCGACTGGATACACATGGCTCCCAGTGTGCTGTCCGCACTCTACTCCAGTGTGCTGCCCACCTATCTGAACCTGCAAAAGACCAAGCCCCGGGAAGAGGCTCTGGACGAGGCACTGGCACTGGTAAACAATGTGTCGAAGAAACGGCTGCTCGGCAATCTGGGAGAAATGAAAGAACGGCTCTTCGATCTGGAACCCAATCAGGAAGCCAACATAACAGGAAATGCTTTTCTGAAATTACTGGAAAAGGAAATGCAGGAATCTGTGGGGGAAGTCTACAATTACAGTGGCACGTACCTGAGCTACAGCCTTTCTTCATCGACAGACAGCCTCAAGGCAGAACCCTATCTGATCTGTGCATCAGAAAACAATGATTATGTGAAAGTAGGGATGATCAATGCCTATAAATCCGTGCACTGGGGAAGTGGCATTATCAGTAATCATCAAAATTCATACCTGATGTTCAATGAACGGGAACTTCCGCAGTTTGCCCTGGTAACCATCTATCTGCAATTACCCCATTATGAGTTTCCGCATATGCTGAAAGGATTATATCTCTGTCTGGACTATAACCATAACCCGATAGCCCGGAGAATTGTCCTGGTGAAGCAATCGGACAGCACAGACATAGACGAGTTCCTGAAAATGGAAGGAAAGTTAATCTCCAGATCGGAACTGACCCCTGAAGAAGAAATCTATTATAATTATACATGCCAGGAAGGAGACTATATCAAGACTTGTACGGTACCCTCACCCAAACTGGATGAATCGGATCTGGAAAGAGAAAAAAAGATGCTGAAAATATAAAGCGACATACCCTAAAAACACCACAGGCTACTCAGATTTAGTTATTGAACAGGAGTTATCCGAATAGATCCCCCCCTTGAAAACCTGAGTAGCCTATGGTAAAAAATACTTTTCCGAGAACTCTCCTATCAGAAGAAGAATCTCAATATATCATTGAAGTTAGCCCAAATCAAAAGGCCGAACAACAAAATCATACCCGCCATTTGTGCGTATTCCATAAATTTATCACTCGGTTTGCGACGGGCAATGATTTCATAGAACAGGAACAAGACGTGTCCGCCGTCCAACGCAGGAATAGGCAGAATATTCATAAAAGCAAGGATGATAGACAAGAATGCCGTCATATACCAGAACTGATGCCAATTCCAGGTTGCAGGGAAGATGCTTCCGATGGTTCCGAAACCGCCCAATTGTTTAGCTCCCTCTTTTGAGAAAAGATATTTCATGTTGCCTACATAGCCTTTCAAAGTCTTCACTCCTAATGCTACACCGGCCGGGAAGGATTCAAAGAAACCATACTCTTTCCTGATTACAGGAAGAAGTCGATCCGTATATGGATTGACCGCTACTCCTATTTTGAAAGCTGAATCCGTAGTCAAAGTCAATACATCGGTCTTTCCGTCACGCACATAAGTCAATGAGATCTGGTGCGGATTGATACTGTCATTTTGTAACGCTTTCGCATTTTGTCTTCTTTCAGCCATAGCTGCCAGGAAGTCTGTATAAGAAACCGGCTTTCCGTCGAGAGCAATGATACTGTCGCCCGGCTGGATACCGGCCATGGCTGCAGGTGAATTGACCATCACGCTATCGACTACATAGGGGAAACGGAATTCGGCAAAGCGAACACTGTCACCCAACAGACGCTGCATCATATCTTCAGGGATATATACAGATGCCTTCTTACCCTCACGCAACACCGTTACCTCCCGGGCATCAGCTATCTGGCTGAGCATATCGGGATCGTAGCGTACAAAATCGACTCCGTCGGCAGACAACAAAATATCTCCGTCCTGGAATCCCACCGCTTTGGCTGTTTCATTAAAGTCCATACCCAATGGGGCCTTCTGTACGGGAATGTATTGATCTCCCCACTTAAACAGAATCATTGAATAGATGAACAGAGCCAAAAGGAAGTTGAACAACACACCTCCCACCATAATCAACAGGCGCTGCCACGCAGGTTTAGAACGAAATTCCCACGGCTGTTCCGGTTGCTTCATTTGCTCGGTATCCATCGATTCGTCAATCATTCCGGCTATTTTGACATATCCCCCCAAAGGTAACCAACCGACAGCATATTCTGTCTCACTTTTCTTTGGCTTAAATTTAAATAGTGTGAACCAAGGATCAAAGAATAAACAAAACTTTTCTACCCGTACTTTGAACAGGCGGGCAAAGAGAAAGTGCCCTCCTTCGTGAATGATGACGAGCAAAGATAAGCTCATAATCAATTGCAGGGCACGGATTAAAAATGTTTCCATCAGATTATTTACAATTTATTTATTTACATATTAATTCACGGGCAATCCGGCGTGCTTCCGCATCGGTTGCCACATAGTCGTCGTAAGTAGGAGTCTGTACGAAAGACACCTGACCCATGGTATGTTCTATCACATCACTCATGCCGAGAAAGCTGATTTCATCACGAAGAAAAGCCGCCACAACCACCTCGTTGGCCGCATTTACGATGCAAGGCATATTCCCTCCCCTATACATCGATTCATAGGCCAATGCCAGATTACGGAACCGCTTGGTATCGGGTTGCTCAAAAGTAAGGTTCGTACATTTCGAAAAATCAAGCCGGTCGAAAGATGAATTGATGCGATCGGGATAAGAGAAAGCATACTGAATGGGCAGACGCATATCGGGCATTCCCAACTGGGCCTTTATTGCTCCATCCTCAAACTGCACCATCGAATGAATAACCGACTGCGGATGTACCACCACCTCAATCTGGCCGGGCTGTACGCCAAACAACCATTTGGCTTCGATCACTTCGAACCCCTTGTTCATCATCGAGGCAGAGTCAATAGTGATCTTAGCTCCCATTTCCCAATTCGGATGTTTGAGAGCCTGTACTTTTGTCACAGTCTTCAACTGTTCCATAGTACATGTACGGAAAGGACCTCCGGAAGCAGTCAGGATAACTTTCTCTATCGGATTGCCTACCTCTCCGGCCAAACACTGAAATACTGCCGAATGTTCGGAATCGACAGGAAGAATCGGTGTACGGTATTGCCGGGCTAACTGATTAATCAACTCTCCGGCAACTACCAGTGTCTCTTTATTGGCAAGGGCAATGGCTTTTCCGGCACGAATGGCATTCATGGTCGGCTTCAATCCCGCATACCCCACCATAGCGGTCAGGACTACATCGATAGGGCCGGACTCTACAATCTGGCATAACGCAGCAGCACCTGCATACACCTTAACAGGCAGGTCGCTGAGAGCCTCTTTCAGTTGGGCATATTTCTCTTCATTGGCTATAACTACAGCCTCAGGCATAAACTTACGTGCCTGGGCTATCAGGAGATCTACCTTATTATTGGCAGTCAGTGCATACACCTCGTACAGTTCGGGATGCTCTTCGATAACCTGCAAGGCCTGGGTACCAATAGAACCCGTAGAGCCTAAGATAGCTATTTGTTTCTTCTTTATCTCGTTCATTATTAGAATACAATGTATTTTTCAGGATTAACCGGCCGTCCTCTGTGCCAAAGTTCAAAATGAAGATGCGGACCGGTAGTGAGCGTTCCGCTATTCCCAACCAAGGCAATAGCTTCACCTCCCTTCACAGTATCGCCTTCACGCTTCAGCAACGAACCGCAATGTTTATAGACTGATACAAAATCCTGGTTATGCTGTACCTCGATCAGGTAACCGGTTTCGGCCGTATAGGTACTCAGTATGACTGTACCGTCCAAAGTAGCCAATACACTTTCGTTGGGATTGGCGGCAATATCGGTTCCAAAATGTTTCTTTTCGGCATCAAAATGATCGGAAATCATGCCACGGGTCGGACGATAAAAAATCAGTCCGTTGACATCGGGCTGTGCGGTAATAGAGGTCAGATTATATTTTTCGGTCTCTTCATATTGACGACGGAAAGCTTCTTCACGTTCGGAACGTGCAATCAGCGAATCTTCACGCATGGTGGTCAATGAGTCCATTGACTGTACAGTATCCACCCGCACGGTGCCGCTGAAGATATCCTGTATATTCATGATATACATATTCTGACGGTCTACCAACTGTTGCAAAGAATCTACCCGCAAGGCATTTTCCACAACCTGAGCACGAATATCACTATTCATATATCCCGGCAAATAGTTGCGTAAAGGAGTAAAAGTGATAATGGCAGCGGCAAACAGGAAAAGCACGGTCAGAACCGAAAGTAACACGGAAAGACCATTCAGCTTGGATACATGAAGTCCCACCACCTCTTCGAGTGTATTCTCGTTGATGATAGTGAGTTTATACTTGAACTTGATATTGTTCCAAAAGGCTTTACTACGTTTCTTTTTCGGCATTATTATAGAGTATCACGACAAATGTAAGCATTTCGCTTTACTTGCCGTCTGTTTCTTTATGCTATTTAACTTTCTTCATCATCGCACTCGTCCAAAGACAGCAGGCCTTCGGGCAAATCGACTGTAATGATTTTGTGCTTCTGATCGATACCGGCAATTAATTCCTCTTGTGCAGGAATCAGCAATTCATCGCCATCACGGTCCACAACAAACAGTGTATTAACGGTAGACGTATCCACATCCGTCACCTTTCCCAAAGCACCGTGACGGACATCTTCCACCCGGAATCCGACAAAGAAATCCCAGGACAACTCCCCGGGACCGGCTTCTTCGGCATGTTTCACCGGAAAATAAACTTCCACGTTGGTGAACATACGGGCACGTTCGGCAGTGTCTACACCTTCGAGTTTCACCAAAGCTGTGGAATCGGACCGGAAACGATACTCTTCTATAAAGAAAGGAACAAAAATATCATCTAACCGGCAAATCAGATAATCACAATCCACCCGATCGAAAATATCGTCGGTAAAGGTGAACGACAATTCACCGTGTATGCCGTGTGGCTTATTGAACAAGCCTATCTTGTATACATCTTCTCTTTTTATCATATTCGTGTAATTCTTGCACCGATAGCGTTGAGTCGACCTTCGATATTTTGATATCCGCGGTCTATCTGCTCGATGTTATGAATCCGGCTGATACCTTCGGCGCTCATAGCCGCAATAAGCAAAGCGATACCGGCACGGATATCCGGAGAGGTCATATTGCCTCCCCGCAAAGTAAATCCATGATTATGTCCGATAACAACCGCACGGTGCGGATCGCAAAGAATAATCTGTGCGCCCATGTCGATCAGTTTATCGACAAAGAAAAGACGGCTCTCGAACATCTTCTGATGAATCAGTACACTGCCTTTTGCCTGGGTAGCCACTACCAGCATGACGCTCAACAAGTCCGGAGTCAGTCCCGGCCAGGGAGCATCGGCAATGGTCATGATGGAACCGTCGATAAACGACTCGATCTGATAGCAATCCTGTGCCGGAACAAAAATATCATCTCCTCTCTGTTCGAGTTTAATACCCAGACGGCGGAAACTTTCGGGAATAATACCCAGATTTTCGTATGACACATTTTTGATTGTGATTTCGCTACGGGTCATGGCAGCCATACCAATGAAGCTACCCACCTCGATCATATCCGGCAACACAGTGTGATCGGTACCGTGAAGTTCCTCCACTCCTTCGATAGTCAATAAGTTCGAAGCAATTCCACTGATCTTCGCTCCCATCCGGTTCAGCATCTTACAAAGCTGCTGCAGATAGGGCTCACAGGCCGCATTATAAATCGTCGTTTTACCTTTGGCTAGTACAGCGGCCATCACGATATTGGCAGTTCCGGTCACAGAAGCTTCATCGAGCAACATAGATGTACCTTTCAATTCTTCGGCCGAAATTTCGTATATCTCCCGCTCTTCATTATAAGTAAAATCGGCTCCCAGATTCTGGATTCCTATAAAATGCGTATCCAGACGCCGACGCCCGATCTTGTCTCCTCCCGGCTTTGAAATCATGGCTTTACCGAAACGGGCGACCATAGGACCGATCAGCATCACAGATCCCCGCAGGCTGGAACACTTCTTCAGGAAGTTGTCACTTTCCAAATAGGCCAGATCGACATTCGCGGCCTTAAAACTATACGAATCGACACCTGTTTTTGCAACCGTCACGCCCATATCCCGCATTAACTGAATCAGGTTATTGACGTCCAGGATGTCCGGAATGTTATTCACTGTTACTTCTTCGGCAGTAAGCAATGTAGCGCAGATAATCTGCAACACTTCGTTTTTGGCACCTTGGGGATGAATTTCCCCACTAAGTCTGTGCCCTCCTTCGATTACAAATGAAGCCATGTTTCGAGGTGATTAGTGGTTAATGATAATGCTAATAATCACTTTGATCAGAATTTTCTTCTCTGATTATTATTTCTCTGGTTATTGTTGTTATTCGTACGTGGACGGTAGTTCTGAGCAATACGTTCAGACATCAGACGCAGAATCTCGTCATCCATCTGCAATTTGCCTCCCGAGAATTCGGCCAGGTCTTCGGCGATTTTCCGGTCGTCTACCGTATCTTTATTCCATGCCATATAGTCTTTCTTCATGTGATTGCAGATAAGGGCTACCAGATTCTTCTTTTCATCCCCTTCCTGAAATTCACACGCTTTTTTGATTAATATTTCCAACGTACGACCATAGTGGCGATAGCGGATCTTAGTACTTGGATAAGGAATCGGATCCGGTTTCGTTACCAGATTGTCTTTACGGATAATCTCGTAAGGATAATCGATATCAAGCTTAAAGTCGGCCATAATAGCCAGATGATCCCATAATTTATGCTTGAAATCGGGTACATCTCTCAAATGGGGAAACATATTACCCATGATATTGATAATGGTATTGGCACAACGCTGACGTTCGGAACGATCCTGGATAGTCAACGCAAAGTCAACCATATTCTGGATACTGCGACCATATTCCGGCAGCGGCATTCTTTTCTGTTGAGTATTATACTGCATGTAGTTAAATTATATTTTAAAAATAGTAAATCAAATAAGGAGTGAAAAGCATTAAAGTAACTTCTTGGGTTGCGAAGCCACAAACTCTTTCAGATAGAAAGGCTCAAAATAGGCCACATCTTTATAGTCGTTGATTGCAACGGCCTTTTCTGCAAGCGGGAACATCATCTTTGCCAACGGATGAAGATCATCTATAAAATGCGCATTGGGGTGCGTAATCTTTTCACGGCACTTTGCGGCTCCATTTCCAAAGAAATAGACAGGATGCTGTTCCAGATATTCAAGATAAGAATTCTCGTCCACGATATCGGCGGAAATCTCACGCTTCACATTCAACGCACGGTCATAGATAGCCGCATATACCTCCATCCGCCGTGCATCAATCATCGGGCATAGCAATGCATCTTCCGGCAATTCATGATAAAGCAGCACAGGTACACTCAACACTTCCAATGTCGGGATACCGATCAACGGGACATTACGTCCGTAACAAATACCCTTTGCCATCGAAACGCCAATGCGAAGCCCGGTATACGATCCGGGACCACAACTGACGGCTACCGCATCCAAAGGAATGGCATGACTATCGATGAAAGACAACGCTTCATCCACAAATACTCCCAACGAAACGGCATGTGAAGGCCCCTTAAGGTCTTCTTTCACAAAAATATTCTGCCCGTCTTCACTTACTGCTACCGAACAAACGGCGGTAGAAGTCTCAATATGTAGGATACACGACATAAGAATCAGATTATTAAATTGACGCAAATTTACATGATTATTTTCAGATTACCGCACCGAGATATAAATAAAGCGCATTTCCCTTCAAAATCATTGCATTAAATTAAGTTTTTACGTACTTTAGCAGACTATTTTATACAAGCAAAAGACAAATATAACAAGTTTTAAAACCTGAAATGAAACAGATACGCTACTATATACTATTTCTATTATTCACAAGTCTGACGGGCCTCTCGATCACCGTAAAAGCTACCGGACCGGACGGGACAGAGCATTTAACCGTTTCGCTACATGACAGTTGTTATCTTTCACTCACCCAAGCACAAAAGGAAAGAGCGCTCGCCTTTCATGACTCACTTATCCACCGTATAGAAACCGGAGAAGCGACCGGAGATCTAAATATCGTCGAGGTATACCAAAACCGGGGACATCTGTTGCGCTGCCTCCACCGATACAAAGAAGCTTGCGCGGCTTATGACCGATCCATGGTTATCTCCGACTCGCTTATAAAAAAAGAGTATAGCGCACAAGTCGATTCTCTTCGTCAGAAACATGATGTAGACACGTTATTACTTGAAAAGATAAATTTGCAGTCAGAGAAACGTCAGGTAGCTTTTATTTTCGCTTTATGCATCTTGTTTATAGCAATCTGCATCAGCCTCTATTATTACCAGACCCTGGCTAAAACACAAAAATTACAGAAAGAAGTGCTGCTGCAGAGCATCAAAGCACAGGAAAGTGAAGAAATGAAAGCCTCTTTTATTAAATCAATCTGTCACGAAATACGTACACCACTCAACTCGATCAACGGCTTTTCTGAAATACTAAGCAATGATATTTCCACTCCCGAAGAACAGGAAGACTACCAAGCCATCATCCTTGAAAACACCCGACTGCTGACTTCACTGCTCGGCAGCCTGGTTGAGGTGGCAAATCTGGACAGCCTGACAGAAAACTTCACACTCACTCCAATAGAAATAGGCAGTTATTGCCGTGCCGAAATGCAATACCTGAAAGAGGCAGAGGGGAAACAGGAAATAGACTATCAACTCGACCTGCCGGAGAATGATTACAAAGTCTACTCACATCCGCAATACTTCAGCCTGTTGCTCCGCGCTTTATTGAACAATGCCAATAAGTTTACAACCCAGGGATTTATCAACCTCAGCTGCCGAAAAGACAACAAACGAAAAATGTTGTTGGTCAGCATTACGGACACAGGATGCGGGATTCCGGCAGAGAAACATGAATACGTCTTCAGGCGTTTCACCAAACTCGATATCTTTAAACAAGGGAGCGGATTGGGACTATATCTTTGCAAGTTGATTATCAAGCACATGCAAGGAGATATTTACATTGACGAAACGTACACGAAAGGATCTCGCTTTATATTTACCCTACCAATGGAGGAAACTAAGAAATGAAAAGGAAATACTACACCTGGCTTATCCTGCTATTGAGCGCAACCGTAACTCAAGCTACCCCTTCGCTTAAAGACAGCTTACAGAAGCTACTACAAGAGACGAAAGCTCCCATCAAGCGTGTCGACTTATTAATCAATATATTAGACTTGTCAGACTCTTCACCCGATGAACCGGAAATAGCACGCGAACTCTATACGGAAGGGAAAAAGACAGACGATAAAATGGCCATAGGAGCATCTCTCAGTACGCTCACAATTCACTATATGCAGAATACAGAGAAACAAGATTCGCTTTCTCTCCTGCTGAACGAAGCGGAACGACTTTTGAAAAATTCAACCGAAGACGGGCTTGCCACCTACTATAAAATGACTTATAAGGCACGTCTTTTGCAACTCGCTCCAAGAGAAGAAAGGGTGAAGATCTGTAACCGGATACAACAGGAACTGAACGACCGCAAAGAATCGGAAACTCCTTATGAAAAAGCCGAACGTCTTTTCTTGACCGGAGTGATTCACTATCTGCTGACGGCCATGACTGAAAATATAGATTATAAGAATGCCCTTCCCTACTGGGAAGAGGGGTGGGAATTAGCCGGAAGTTTCCCTCCGGCCGCCCGAAAAAACTTCACGGGTAATCTGTACATCATGCTCAGTGTCAGCTATCGCAGCTTGAAAGACAGCAAACGCCTGATAGAGGTATCCAACCAATATTTGCAAAGATTGGATGATTATTTCAGCCGTGAAGACGTGATTCGCCGACGCCCCTACTTTTACAAAAACAACTTGTATGTATTGTGCTATCAGCAACTGATGCTAAATCATCAGCTTATAGGACGACAAAAGGCACACGAATATTATATGCGCTATTGCAACTACGTCCGTCATGGAAAAGGAGATGCCCTGCTTCGTAACAAACTTTTTTTCTACGATTTAAGCCAGAATTACTTCAGCAGCCTGGGAGAATATCCACAAGCACTCGCTTTTTGTGATTCGCTGATTCAGATGGTAGAGACCGGAAAAGCCATTAACACTGCCTCAGTGATGCACTACAAAACCAAAGCCAAGCTACTCCGGGAAATGGGACGTGCCGAAGAATCCTGCCAGGTTTATGACCGGGCTATGTTTTTGGCCGATTCACTGACACGTAAAGAACAACTCAGCGAACTCGGAGAAATACAGGTAAAAAATGAAGTCGCACAACTGGAACTGGAAAAAGCCGATATTGTTATCCGAATCAGGAACATTGCTTTTTATAGTACCATTATACTGATTTTTGTTGTTATCGGATTTATTATTTATCTTGCAATCAGCCTGAAACGTACCCGCAAATTACAAAAAGAATTATTGCATCAGACACACAAAGCGCAGGAAAGCGAACGGATGCAATCGAGTTTTATCCGGTCAATGTACAACGACGTATGTGCTCCTCTCGATCACATTAACAAACAGACCCAACGGATAAGGATCACATCGCTTTCTCCCGTTCAAAAGGCAGAATGTTCGAAGCAAATACAGGAAAGTTGCAGGCAATTGACTTCCTTATTGGATGAAATGCTTGAAAAGGCCTATCACGAAAGCACAACAGAGTCCCAAGAGACTCCTCCCGACTAAGAAAACCGTTCTAAATACCTGTTTAAGAACCTATTAAAGAAATAGCTAAAATCTTTTTATTATACAGTTTCCATATCAGCCGGATTGTTTCTTTCTTTGAAGTGAATATACGCCGTCTGAACCGGTATCTTCATCCTTATACCTTTCTTCAATTAACATTGTTAACGCCCTTTGCAGGTTGTCAGGTTCTTGTGCGCAAATAACAAGCCTTTTGCATTTAAAGAACATCTTATTCACATCCAAAGAACAAGTTTTAACACTGTGTTAAAACAAAGCTTTTGAGGACAGAGATCTTACTTTTTAAAGATATTGATTTTCAGACGGTTTAGTCTGAGGTTCGCTTCTTTATCTCACGGATGGACTCTTCGGGCGAAAGCCGGGATACTTGCTTTTTTGTCAACTATAAACGAGGGCTTACACTTCCGAAAACTGAATTAGATTCCATGAGTAAAAGAAAACTTGCCACCCAATTTGAAGAAGAACCTTTTTCGTATGTGTTCGGTTGCCGCACCTTCGTTATCGAAATACCGGATTCTAAGATTATTATGGCAGAAAATTCAAAACAGTTTCTTCTAACCAAGATGTCTTTTTTATCCATTTACAGCGATTATCTTAAAATTATCCCGTATTTTTGCACAAAACTTTTGGTAATATGATACAATCCATGACGGGATATGGCAAAGCAACTGCCGAACTTCCCGATAAGAAGATTAACGTAGAGATAAAATCGCTTAATAGCAAAGCGATGGATTTGTCGGCACGTATCGCACCGGCATACCGTGAAAAAGAGATGGAAATCCGCAATGAAATTGCACGTGTGCTGGAACGTGGAAAAGTTGACTTCAGCCTCTGGGTGGAAAAGAAAGAGTGTGCAGACGCTGCCACTCCCATCAACCAAGTATTGGTAGAAGGATATTACAACCAAATCAAAGCTATCTCCGAAAACCTCCACATTGCAGTACCTACTGACTGGTTTCAGACTTTACTCCGTATGCCGGATGTAATGACCCGTACCGAAACACAGGAGTTGAGTGAGGAAGAATGGGGAATAGTGTACGCAGCAGTCAAAGAGGCTGTTTCACATTTAGTCGATTTCCGGAAACAAGAGGGTGCTGCTCTGGAAAAGAAGTTCCGGGAAAAAATCGCGAATATCCATCGTCTGCTCGAATCAGTAACCCCTTATGAAAAAGAACGGGTAGATAAGGTTAAAGAACGTATCACCGATGCACTGGAGAAAACACTCAATGTGGACTATGATAAAAACCGTCTCGAACAGGAACTGATCTACTACATCGAGAAACTCGATATCAACGAGGAGAAACAACGTTTGGGCAATCATCTGAAATACTTCATCAGTACGCTTGAAAGTGGCAGCGGACAAGGTAAAAAGCTGGGATTCATCGCTCAGGAAATGGGACGGGAGATCAATACACTCGGCAGTAAATCGAACCACGCTGAAATGCAAAAAATCGTGGTACAGATGAAAGACGAACTGGAGCAGATCAAAGAACAGGTGCTGAATGTGATGTAATAACGATAGATTATGAACCCAACTGAAAGAATAACTACCCCACACCAAACGGGTGAAGCCAAAGTAATCATCTTTTCTGCTCCTTCCGGATCGGGTAAGTCAACAATCATAAATTATTTGTTGGCTCAAAAGTTGAATCTTGCATTCTCGATCTCAGCCACCAGTCGTCCCCCCCGGGGAAACGAAAAGCATGGAGTAGAATATTTTTTCCTCTCTCCCGATGAATTCCGTCAACGCATTGCAAACAATGAATTCCTGGAATACGAGGAAGTATATACCGACCGGTTCTACGGCACTCTGAAAGCACAGGTAGAAAAACAGCTTGCTGCCGGACAAAATGTTGTATTCGATGTAGATGTCGTAGGTGGCTGTAACATCAAGAAATATTATGGTGAACGGGCGCTTTCGCTTTTTATCCAGCCTCCCTGCATTGATGAACTGCGCCGCCGTCTGATCGGACGCGGAACAGATACTCCCGAAGTGATCGAGAGTCGGATAGCCAAAGCCGAATATGAATTAAGCTTTGCTCCGAAATTTGATAAGGTTATCATTAATGATGACCTGGAAACAGCCAAGGCACACGCATTGAAAGTGATCAAAGAGTTTCTGGGCATCGATACTGAATAATCTCCTACTCTCTCTTATTCGTGATTATAGCATATGGCAAAGACTAAAACCGGAATCTTCAGCGGCTCTTTCAACCCGATCCACATCGGACATCTGGCACTGGCCAACTATCTGTGCGAGTTTGAAGGGCTGGATGAAGTCTGGTTTATGGTCACCCCGCACAATCCTTTCAAGAATCAGGCTGATTTATGGCCGGACGAACTGCGTCTGCAACTGGTACAGCTTGCTATTGAGGGATATCCGCGATTCCGGGTATCCGATTTCGAATTTCATCTGCCCCGTCCTTCTTATACGATCCATACGCTCAATCGCCTGAAACAAGAATATCCCGAAAGAGAATTCCAGTTGATTATAGGCTCTGACAATTGGATGGTATTTGACCGATGGTTCGAATCGGAACGTATCGTCTCAGAAAATAAGATACTCGTTTATCCCCGTCCGGGATTCTCTGTAGATAAGTCACAGTTACCCCCGAACGTACACGTAGCAGATTCTCCCATATTCGAAATCAGTTCTACCTTCATCAGAGAAGCCCTGGCTACCGGAAAAGATATACGTTATTTCCTTCATCCGGCTGTATATAAAAGAATTATACAACAGACCGGAAGCATTGATTCTTCCCACTCCTGCCATACCTGAGAATTATTCATTCCGGAGACGATGCAGTGTAATTATCACAATCTCGGCAGGTGCACCGATACGGATATTCTTATTTGAGGTACCGATTCCATTGGTCACAATCATCGGAATCTTAGCCGAGTTATACTTCAATCCTGTCAGAAAACGGCTGCCATAGTGTGAAGGAATAATGGGAGCATATCCCAAAATCCGGACTTGCCCGCCATGTGTATGCCCTGCCAGCACCAAATCAGAATTAGCGACTGACACATCCTCGGCATAATCGGGTGTGTGTACCAATAGTATTACGAAATCAGACGGAGAAAGAGACAAAGTAGGCGAAACTCCGTTATTGGCAAGGTCAAACGGATTGCGTACACCGGCCAAGATAATTTGTGCTCCATCACGTCTCAACGTATCGATCTGATGTTCAAGAGGTCGCATGCCGTAACATTGCATCTCACGGATAATTTCATCATGGCAACGTTCATAATCGTTATTTCCCATCACTCCATAAGTCCCCATTGGAGTTTTGACTTTAGCCAACGCCGCAAAGAGCTCGGGTACGTACTGACATCCTTCCTGGTAGTCACCTCCCATCAACAGCACATCGGCATGCTGGGCATTCAACAAACGCACCAGACTCTCCAGCCCTTTCTCCTTGAAAAGACTCTTATAATGTAAATCCGAAATAAAAGCAATACGGAAACCGTCAAAAGCGTCAGGCACATCACGATGGGTGAACTCGTACTTTTTCACCCGGTCGATACCCGGATAAACGGAAGATACGCTCACCGCAGAACTGGTAATACGAGTCCCCCGGGCTACAATGGAAGGAGCAGAGCGCGTTATAACAGGAGAGGCAACATGCGTTTTTTCTCTCTTCCGCTTGACTGAGAATTTTTTGAGTTCGGAGGTATCCGGCGAGAACAGCCGGGCCACTACATCGGAGCTATCCGGACGGACAGAATCAACATTCAATACCGGACGAGGAATCGGAGAAACCAGATTCTTCTTCGATTTACAAGCGGAAAGCAGCAACAAAAGTGCCGCCAACAGGTATATTATCTTCTTCATATTCTCTAATATCAGGAGCGCAAAGATAGACAAAAAAGCAAAAATATACGTTTTTTGCCCTATCTTTGTTCTCTCAAAAACGGATGATAGAAAAAGAAAATGGAAGAAGTGAAACGTAACTCGTTGCAGGCATGGATACTTGCGGCCCGCCCCAAAACACTGGCAGGTGCCATTACTCCGGTAATGATAGGTTGTGCATTGGCTTTTGCCGACGGAAAATTCAATTGGATACCGGCATTGATCTGCTGTTTGTTCGCCGGACTGATGCAGGTTGCCGCCAATTTCATCAACGATTTATTTGACTTTCTAAAAGGGACCGACCGCGAAGATCGTCTCGGACCGGAACGTGCCTGTGCACAAGGCTGGATTTCGGCAGCCGCGATGAAACAAGGTATCTTCATCACGGTAGGCCTGGCCTGCCTGATCGGGTGTACTCTCCTGTTTTATGCAGGATGGGAGTTGATTCTTATAGGTGCGTTGTGTGTATTGTTCGCCTTCTTATACACCACAGGACCTTATCCATTATCCTATAAAGGATGGGGAGACGTATTGGTCATTGTATTCTTCGGCTTCGTTCCGGTAGGGGGTACTTATTACGTACAGGCTCTCAATTGGACACCAAACGTCACGGTTGCATCACTGGTATGCGGACTGATTGTAGATACATTACTGGTAGTTAACAATTACCGGGATCGGGATGCCGACCGAAAAAGCGGGAAAAAGACCGTTGTAGTCCGTTTCGGTGAATCCTTCGGCAGATACTTTTATTTACTGCTCGGCATTACAGCTGCCTGGCTTTGTTTCTGGTTTCTATTCAACGGGCACCTATACGCAACTCTCTTACCCCAACTTTACCTGTTCTTCCACATTCGGACCTGGAAAAAAATGGTACAGATACATAGTGGCAAAAAATTAAACAGCATATTGGGCGAAACTTCACGCAATATGCTGTTAATGGGAATCCTATTGTCAATAGGACTTGTTATAAACGGTTAGCAAGTCAACGTTTGCTATACATCCGTTCGTAATATTTCTGATAATCACCACTGGTTACTTCTTCCACCCATTCCTGATTATTCAGATACCATTCGATTGTTTTCACAATGCCGACTTCAAATTTCGTTTCGGGATACCAACCCAAGGCATTAGTGATCTTTGTCGGATCGATGGCGTAGCGCTGGTCATGCCCCAGACGATCCTTGACAAACGTAATTAAATCTTCGTTTATCCAGTCGATTGAAATTTCACCATCGGCATTTTTCTCTTTTTTCTTCAACACCTCACGATATTCGGGATGTTCTGCCATCAGGCGATGAATCGTTGCGATTGTTAATTTTACAATCTCAAGATTAGTCTTCTCGTTATGTCCGCCCACATTGTATACTTCTCCTTCCACACCTTCACGAACTACCAGGTCGATAGCCTTGCAATGATCTTCCACGTACAGCCAGTCGCGCACATTGCTACCGTCTCCGTACACAGGAAGTTTCTTACCTTCAAGAATGTTCTTGATAATCAGCGGAATCAGTTTCTCCGGAAAATGATACGGACCGTAGTTGTTTGAACAGCGAGTGATAGTCACCGGCATCTTATAGGTATCGTGATAAGCCATTACCACCATATCGGCACTGGTTTTCGATGCACTGTACGGGCTATGCGGACAGAGTGGAGTCGTTTCATGGAAATAGCCTTCGGCACCAAGCGAACCGTAAACCTCGTCGGTAGATACCTGATGATAACGTACCCCTTTACGCCAGGTAGGATATCCGTATTCATCTTTACCGGTTACCCATGCGCGACGTGCGGCATCCAACAGGTTTTGTGTTCCCAGAATATTGGTCATCAAGAAAAGTTGCGGATTCTCAATGCTACGGTCTACATGGCTTTCAGCAGCAAAATTCACTACATAGTCAAACTTGTACTCACCAAAAAGGCGGTCGGCCAGTTCACGATCACAAATGTCACCTTTCACAAAAAAGCAACGTTCGTTATCAATGTCGTTGGCAATCGTTCCAAGATTTCCGGCATAAGTCAGTGCATCAAGCACTACCACCTTGATATCACTGTGTTTAGCCAGAATATACTTCAGATAATTGGCACCGATAAATCCGGCAGCACCGGTTACAAGATAAGTTTTCATATTCTTTATGATTGATTTATTAATTTGCTAAGTCTATCAGATATTTACCATATTCGGTCTTTTCCAATTTCTCGCCCAAAGCTTTTAACTGAGCAGAAGAAATCCATCCGTTACGCCAGGCTATCTCTTCAATACAACTGACATAAAATCCCTGACGATTCTGGATAGTAGCCACAAAATTAGAGGCTTCGAGCAAACTGTTGCAATTCCCCGTATCCAACCAGGCAAAGCCACGGCCAAAGAGTTCGACTTTCAGTGTTCCTTCGTCGAGATATAGCTTGTTCAAATCAGTTATTTCATATTCACCCCGGGCAGAAGGCTCCAAAGCAAGCGCTTTTTCAGTCACCGTAGCATCATAGAAATAAAGTCCGGGGACGGCATAATTGCTCTTGGGGACAGCAGGCTTCTCTTCCAACGAAACAACCTTTCCACTTCCATCAAATTCCACGACGCCATAGGCGCGAGGGTCCTTCACATAATATCCAAAGATGCAAGCTCCCTTTTCAATGGTAGCCGCCCGGCGAAGCATAGCTGAGAAACCTTGTCCGTAAAACAAATTATCTCCTAATATCAAACAGCCCGGTTCACCATTCAGAAAATCGGCTCCCAGCACAAAAGCCTGGGCAAGTCCGTTAGGCTGCTCCTGCACCAGATATGAAAAGGACATTCCAAACTCTTCACCGCTCCCCAGAAGTTCACGGAACAACGGCAGATCACGAGGAGTAGAAATAACCAACACTTCCCGTATTCCGGCAAGCATCAATGTAGAAAGCGGATAGTATATCATCGGCTTGTCATACACCGGCATCATTTGCTTCGATATGGCCTTTGACAACGGATAGAGTCGGGTGGCACTACCGCCGGCAAGAATAATTCCTTTCATATTTTAAATGTTACAAGTTACGAGCTACAGATTACAAATCACAAGCTACAGTAAATTATATATAAACTCAATGCAAAATCCGCTTATTCATAACGGGTTGCTTATAGCTTGTATCCCTAAACCTGTGACAAAGAACGGAAAGAATTCTGACGTGACAAAATAAAAATACAAATTTATTAGCCGGCCAGTTCAATCACTTCCAAATCCTTAAACACACCATTATCTATGGCAAAACGAACCATGGTACGTACTTTATGAAATCCGGACATCCCTGCAGCACCGGGATTGATGTGAAGCATATCCAGCGTCTTATCATACTTTACCTTTAATATATGCGAGTGTCCGCTGATAAACAACTTGGGTGGATGCACCAATAGGCTTCCCTTGATGGACGGATCATAATTTCCCGGATACCCCCCGATGTGCTTCATCAGAACTTCGGCACCGTCCACCGTAAAACGATTCACTTGAGGAAACATCCGGCGAATTTCCTGACCATCAATATTACCGTACACAGCACGGAAAGGACGGAAAGCTGCCAACTTCTGTGCCACCTCCACTGAACCAATATCTCCGGCATGCCAGATTTCATCACAAGTTTCGAAATATTGCAAATATTTTTCGTCCCACCAACTGTGTGTGTCGGACAATAAGCCAACTTTTGTCATACTTTCTTTGTTTATCTCTGCAAAGGTAACTATATTTGGGCAAACCTTACGTGCAAATGGAAAACAAATACCAATACTTCAAGAGAGATATTAGTTGGCTATCATTCAACTACCGGGTACTTCTGGAAGCTGACGACGACCGGCTCCCACTCTACGAACGTATCAATTTTATCTCTATTTATTCCTCCAACCTGGAAGAGTTCTACAAAATCAGAGTAGCCGACCACAAAGCTGTAGCCTCCGGCGTAACAGATGGAACGGAAGAATCCCTGCAATCGGCCAAGGACCTGCTGGAAGAAATCAACCGGGAAGTGAACCGACAACTGGAGGATCGTATCCACATCTATGAAAAAAAGATCATACCTGCATTACGCAAAAATCACGTTGTCTTCTATCAAAGCCGCAATGTAGAGCCTTTCCACCAACAATTCGTAAAAGACTTTTTCCGGGAAGAGATATTCCCTTACCTACAACCGGTACCGGTATCCAAAGACAAAGTAATCTCTTTTCTGCGCGACAACCGGCTCTACCTGGCAGTTCGCCTGTTCCTGAAAGGTACAAACAAAGAAGATGCTGATCATCTGCAATATTTTGTGATGAAACTACCCTACAGTAAAGTGCCCCGCTTTATCGAATTACCCAAGCATGGCAGAGAGTATTATCTGATGTTTATCGAAGATATTATCAAAGCGAACATAGACGTCATTTTCCCCGGATACGAAGTAGATTGCAGTTATTGTATCAAGATATCGAGAGATGCCGATATTATGATAGACGACACGATCAACAGTGTCGACCTGGTGGAACAAGTAAAGAAAAAAATCAAAAAGCGCAAGATAGGTGCCGTATGCCGTTTCGTCTATGACCGCGCCATGCCCGATGATTTTCTGAACTTCCTGGTAGACGCTTTCCGAATCCGGCACGAAGAGTTGGTACCGGGAGACAAACACCTTAACCTGGAAGATCTGCGTCACTTGCCGAACCCCAATCATTCCATTCCCCGGATTGAGAGACCGATCCCAATGAAACTGAATCGACTGAACGACAAGGAATCCATTTTCAGTTATGTTGAAAAGAAAGATTTATTGTTATACTATCCTTACCATTCTTTCGACCACTTTATCCACTTCCTTTACGAAGCAGTGCACAATCCCGAAACCCGTGAAATCATGGTAACCCAATATCGGGTAGCAGAAAACTCGGCTGTCATCAACACCTTGATTGCTGCTGCACAAAACGGTAAAAAAGTCACGGTATTCGTGGAACTCAAAGCCCGTTTCGATGAAGAGAACAACCTCGCCACTGCCGAAATGATGAAAGCGGCCGGTATCAACATTATCTATAGTATACCGGGGCTGAAGGTACATGCCAAAGTAGCTCTGATACGCCGTCGCAGCTTCACCGGTGAAAAGATTCACAGTTACGCTTATATCAGTACCGGCAACTTCAACGAGAAGACGGCTACACTGTATGCAGACTGCGGACTGTTTACCAGCAATCCGGTCATCGTACATGACCTCACAAACCTGTTCCGTACCCTCAGAGGCAAAGAGAATCCCCGATTCACCCGGTTGCTTGTGGCACGTTTCAACCTGATTCCCGAACTGAACAGGCTGATCGACAAAGAAATAGAACTGGCCGAAAAAGGAAGAGGCGGAAGAATCATCTTGAAGATGAACGCCCTGCAAGACCCGATAATGATAGACCGGCTCTACGAGGCCTCACAAAAAGGTGTAAAAATAGATCTGATCGTACGAGGCATTTGTTGCCTGATACCCGGACAAGAATATAGTTGTAACATACGTGTCACCCGTATTGTGGACAGTTTTCTGGAACATGCCCGCATCTGGTATTTCGGTAATGCCGGACATCCCAAAGTATATATGGGTTCACCGGACTGGATGCGTCGTAACTTATATCGACGAATCGAAGCGGTGGTACCCATTCTCGATCATGAATTACGGGAAGAAATCGTCGATATGCTTCATATCCAGTTATCGGACAATCAAAAGGCTTGCTTCGTCGATGATAAACTGAATAATATATTTAAATTCAAAACAAATGCCGCGCCCGTCAGAGCGCAATATACCTTCTATAATTACCTAAAAGAAAAGAATGAAACATTTCTGTAACATGTATGACATTTCTCTGCAATACGAAAATCCGTCCTTTGCAGCCAGAAATAACATACACATTTATGGAGACAATTTATCTATGTATTATTATCTTCCTATTCGTACTTGCCGTATTCGACTTGATGGTCGGTGTAAGTAACGATGCGGTAAATTTCCTCAATTCGGCTGTCGGAGCAAAGGCGGCATCTTTTAAAACAATATTGTTCATTGCAGGTGCCGGTATCTTCATCGGAGCGTCCTTATCAAACGGTATGATGGACATCGCAAGACACGGCATCTACCAACCGGAACATTTCTATTTCGCCGAAATCATGTGCATCCTGCTTGCCGTAATGCTGACAGACGTCGTTCTGCTCGATGTATTCAACTCTATGGGAATGCCTACCTCGACCACTGTTTCAATGGTATTCGAACTTTTGGGAGGTACTTTTGCCCTGGCACTTATCAAAGTGCACAACAGTGATACACTGGGATTGGGTGATCTTATCAACACCGACAAAGCCTTGTCTGTCATCATGGCCATCTTTGTCTCCGTTGCCATTGCCTTCTTTTTCGGTATGCTGGTGCAATGGCTGGCGCGCATGGTGTTCACCTTCAACTACAAGAGCAAAATAAAATACAGCATAGCACTGTTCGGTGGCATCGCTTCTACTGCCATCGTTTATTTCATGGTGATAAAAGGATTGAAAGACAGCTCTTTCATGACTCCTGAGAACAAGCAGTGGATACAAGAAAACACGATGATGCTGGTCGGAGGGTTCTTTGTCATCTCTACCATCCTGATGCAGATATTACACTGGCTGAAAGTAAATGTATTCAAAGTAGTCGTTCTGCTGGGTACATTTGCATTGGCACTGGCCTTTGCCGGTAATGACCTTGTCAACTTTATCGGTATACCTTTAGCCGGTTATTCTTCGTTCATAGATTATACCGCCAACGGAACTTCCGTGGGACCGGACGGTTTCCTGATGACCTCTCTGATGGGTTCAGCCAAAACACCGTGGTATTTCCTGATAGGCGCCGGAGCCGTCATGGTATACGCCTTGTGTACTTCCAAAAAGGCACATGCCGTAATCAAGACCTCGGTAGACCTCTCCCGTCAGGATGAAGGTGAAGAAAACTTCGGAAGCACACCGATAGCCCGAACACTGGTGCGTTTCAGCCTCACACTGGCCAACGGTATTTCCCGCATTACTCCGCCGAGTGCCAAACGTTGGATAGATACCCGCTTCCGTAAAGACGAAGCCATCATTGCCGACGGTGCGGCATTCGACTTGGTTCGCGCTTCTGTCAATCTGGTATTGGCAGGTCTGTTGATCGCCGTGGGTACTTCGTTAAAACTTCCTCTTTCTACAACCTACGTCACTTTCATGGTGGCCATGGGTACCTCACTTGCCGACCGTGCCTGGGGACGTGATTCAGCCGTTTACCGTATCACCGGTGTACTAAGTGTCATCGGCGGATGGTTCATCACTGCCGGAGCTGCCTTCACCATCTGTTTCTTTGTTGCCATGGTCATCCACTTCGGAGGAAGCATAGCTATCATAGCCCTGATCGGTCTGGCAGCATTCACTCTGATCCGCAGCCAGTTGATGTACAAAAAGAAAAAAGAGAAAGAGAAAGGAAACGAAACTTTGAAGCAATTGATGCAAGCCACAAGCAGCCACGAAGCTTTAGAGCTAATGCGTAAGCATACACGCGAAGAGTTGAGTAAAGTACTGGAATATGCAGAACAGAACTTTGAGCTCACTGTGACTTCATTCTTGCACGAAAACCTCCGCGGACTGCGCCGGGCAATGGGATCTACCAAGTTTGAAAAACAACTGATCAAGCAGATGAAGCGCACCGGAACCGTAGCAATGTGCAAATTGGATAATCACACCGTACTTGAAAAAGGACTTTATTATTATCAGGGAAATGACTTTGCAAGTGAACTGGTATACAGTATCAGCCGCCTGTGCGAACCCTGTCTGGAACACATTGACAACAATTTCAATCCGCTGGATGCTATCCAAAAAGGTGAATTTGGAGATGTAGCCGAAGATATCACCTATCTGATCCAACAATGCCGCCAAAAACTGGAAGGCAACAATTACAGCAATCTTGAAGAAGACCTGCACCGGGGCAATGATCTGAACTCACAGCTATCACACCTGAAACGCCAGGAACTACAGCGTATCCAGAGCCAGACCGGAAGTATTAAAGTAAGTATGGTTTATCTGACCATGATCCAGGAAGCACAAAACGTAGTAACTTATACGATCAACCTGATGAAAGTAAGCCGTAAATTCCAGATAGAAACAGATATTTAATAATCCCCTTTAAAATAGGAAGGTATTTCATAACTCACCATAGATTACACAGATTTACACAGATAAATATTATGGGTTACCAGCAGATTAAAATCTGTGTAATCTGTGGTGAATATGAGTTTTGACATCTATTTTAATCAACGTCACCTCACCACTTGATCTCCGGAAAATAGCTGCTTAAACAGCCTCGAAGTGCACTTACCGTAATGGGCTTCACCAATACTTCGGATGCACCGGCTTGCATGGCATTCTCCCGATCTGAGCTGAAAGCATAAGCAGTCTGCATAATAATAGGGAGGGAAGCTCCTTCTTCACGAATAATCCGAGTTGCTTCCAATCCGTTCATAATCGGCATTTTAATATCCATAAGGATAGCATGTGCATCTTGAGTGTGTTCACGGTATAAGTTCAACATTTCTTCACCGTTCTTCGCCCACAGAATGTCACATTTCTTACCGATAATAGCTTTAATCAATTTGAAATTGCTATCATCATCTTCGGCCACAAGAATAAGGGGACGAAAATCTTTAATTTCTTCAATATCCATTTTATATAATAGGTTTGCTTTTTATTTCATCTTATTCGATTCAGCCCGCAAGGTATAAAAAAAAATCATAGATTTGATTATCTTTGCGGCTAAAATTTAAAGAAGCGATATGATTTCAGTAGACGGACTGGCCGTGGAATTCGGCGGAACCACATTATTTAGCGATATTTCATTTGTTATTAACGAAAAAGACCGCATCGCGCTTATGGGAAAGAACGGTGCAGGTAAGAGTACCCTACTCAAGATTCTGGCAGGCGTACGTCAGCCTACCCGTGGCAGGATATCTGCTCCCAAAGAGTGCGTCATAGCCTATCTGCCCCAACATTTGATGACAGAAGACGGGCGAACGGTTTTTGAGGAGACTGCCCAGGCCTTTGCCCATCTACACGAAATGGAAGCTGAGATAGAACGCATGAACAAAGAGCTGGAGACGCGCACAGACTATGAGAGCGACAGCTACATGGAACTGATAGAGAACGTGTCAACCCTCAGCGAAAAGTTTTATGCCATCGACGCCACCAACTATGAAGAGGACGTAGAAAAGGCACTTCTCGGATTAGGCTTCATACGCGAAGATTTCCACCGCCAGACCAGCGACTTCAGCGGTGGATGGCGGATGCGTATCGAGCTGGCTAAACTTTTATTGCAAAAGCCGGATGTGCTTTTATTGGACGAACCGACCAACCACCTGGACATCGAGTCTATTCAATGGCTGGAAGACTTCCTGATCAATAACGGAAAGGCAGTAATCGTTATCAGTCACGACCGCAAATTCGTAGATAACATCACTACCCGTACCATCGAGGTGACTATGGGACGCATTTACGATTACAAAGTGAACTACTCCAAATATCTGGAATTACGCAAAGAACGTCGTGAACAGCAACAGAAAGCCTACGAAGAACAGCAGAAATTCATTGCTGAAACCAAAGATTTCATCGAACGTTTCAAAGGTACCTATTCAAAAACACTCCAAGTGCAAAGCCGGGTAAAGATGCTCGAAAAACTGGAAATACTGGAAGTGGACGAAGAAGACACATCGGCATTGCGTCTGAAGTTCCCGCCTTCACCCCGTTCGGGCAACTATCCCGTCATTATGGACGGTGTGGGCAAGAGCTATGGTGATAAAGTTGTCTTCCGCAACGCCACTCTGACAGTAGAACGCGGTGATAAGGTGGCATTTGTCGGCAAAAACGGTGAAGGTAAATCGACACTGGTGAAATGCATCATGAACGAAATAGAGCATGACGGAACACTGACTTTAGGGCACAACGTACAGATAGGATACTTTGCCCAGAATCAGGCATCGCTTCTGGATGAAAACCTGACTGTATTCCAGACAATCGATGATGTAGCCAAAGGCGAAATACGTAATAAAATACGCGACCTGCTGGGAGCGTTCATGTTTGGCGGACCGGAAGAGTCAATGAAAAAAGTAAAAGTACTCTCGGGAGGTGAACGTACCCGCCTGGCCATGATCAAGCTGTTGCTGGAACCTGTGAATCTGCTGATTCTTGACGAACCGACCAATCACCTTGACCTGAAAACCAAAGATATCCTGAAACAGGCATTGAAAGATTTCGACGGTACACTGATCGTAGTATCACACGACCGTGACTTCCTGGACGGACTGGTGACCAAGGTATACGAATTCGGAAACCAAAAGGTGACCGAACATTTATGCGGTATCTATGAATTCCTTGATAAAAAGAAAATGGATTCGTTACGTGAATTGGAGAAATGATATCTCCGGATCTTATTCCCGTAAATTTAATATTCGATAACTAACATACGGCAACTTTTACCTGTTAAGTAAAACAGAGAAGTACAAAACCCATTTAATCAATTAAAAAAGAAACCGTATGAAGAAATTAGTTTTCTGTGCTGCTTTTATCGCAGCAATGTGCATGGCAGGCACTACTACTGCCCAAGCTCAGGACGTAAAAAAGAAAGAAGTCAAGAAAGAGCAATGTGACAAAAAAGACAGCAAAGCATGCTGTAAAAAGGAAGAAAAAGCATGTTGCAAGAAAGAAGCAGATAAGAAAACAACTGACGGATGTAAACACAAAGCTGATTGCAAGGCTAAAGCCGGATGCAAAGACAGCAAATGTACCAAAGACAAAGGAGGCAAAAAATAACAAACGTTTCCGACATTTCATTTAAGACAGGTATGTCGAAACTCACCACAGAGGACACAGAGTAACACGGAGTCGATTTTCAGTCGTTGATCATTAACAAAAAAGGCTCTGTGATACTCCGTAGTACTCCGTGGTAAAAAGTACGACGCATCTGTCTTTTTGTTTTTTAAGTAACACTGTTTGTTTTTTATCCAATGATAGATTATCTTTGCCCTGCAATAATCTAAATTAAGAATGAGGAATAAACGGTACATAGTCTCTTTTCTCCTTTTCATCAGCATGATCATGCTGGTCGTACCTGTTATCCCCCATCATCATCATGCCGATGGCGTGATTTGCATGAAGAATGACTTGACACCGGAACCCCAGTGTCCTAAACATTATCATCATCCGGACAACGATTCGTGCTGCAATGACGGATGTATGACACGCCTCAACTCACCAACCCCCTCCGTACAGGCAGACAACAATCCTCATTATCTGTTTACTGCCATCTTATTTACGGACTTTATCATAGAGAATTTATTCAGGCCCCAGGAGCGACGTATTAAGAATTATTACGCATACCGGGAGTCTCTCCACGGTACGGCTGTCAACCGTGCATTTGGTCTTCGTGCCCCTCCATACCCTGTTGTATAGGCTTCTAAGCCACATTTCGTAAGGTTAGGAATATCCGGACGGTTGGTTTAAAACCAACGGGAAGTTCCTTTAAAACCAACGACGCCTTGGTTTTAAACCAAAGGACTTTGGGTTTGAAACCTACAGAAGCTCACTTTTCCGAATCATTAAAAGTAAAGAATTTATATCATCATGAAGAAACTTATCTTTATGGGAATCCTCGGATTGTTTATCCTGGGTTCCTGCAACAGTAAATCGGGTGGCAACCACGAAGGCCACGACCATGGAACAGAAGCACACGACCATGAACACGAAGGCGAAGACCATGAAGGACATGATCACGAAGGTGACGAACACAGCCGGAGCAGTGAACCGGCTACCGGTCACAGTGACGAAATCATTCTGCCGAAAGCCAAAGCAGAAGCAGCCGGAGTGAAAACAAGTATTATAGAACCGGAAGTATTTGAACAAGTGATAAAAACAAGCGGACAAGTACTGGCCGCACAAGGTGACGAATCCGTAGCAGTAGCCACCGTAGCAGGAGTAGTCAGCTTTCGCGGTAAAGTGACCGAAGGCATGAGTGTAGGCAAAGGTACTGCACTGGTGACCATTTCATCCAGTAACATTGCCGATGGTGATCCCGTACAACGCGCCCGTATCGCTTACGATATATCCAGAAAGGAATATGAACGTATGCAAGCGCTGGTAAAGAACAAAATCGTATCCGACAAGGAATTCGCACAAGCCGAACAGAATTACGAAAATGCCCGGATCAGCTATGAGGCCCTTGCCAAGAATCATTCGGCAGGAGGACAGGCCGTAACCTCTCCCATCTCAGGATTTGTAAAAAACATCCTGGTGAAAGAAGGTGATTACGTAACCATCGGCCAGCCATTGGTCAGCATCACTCAAAACCGTCGCCTCTTCTTGCGTGCCGAAGTTTCGGAAAAATACTATCCGTCTCTGCGCACCATCGGTTCGGCCAATTTCAAAACTCCTTATGACAATAAGGTATACGAACTGAAAGAACTGAACGGCCGTCTTTTGTCATTCGGTAAATCGGCAGGAGAAAATTCGTTCTATGTACCGGTCACTTTCGAATTTGATAATAAAGGAGACATCATCCCGGGCTCGTTCGTTGAAGTATATTTGTTGTCGTCTCCCATGGAGAACGTACTGTCGCTTCCCCGCACGGCGCTGACCGAAGAACAGGGGCTTTTCTTCGCATACCTGCAACTGGATGAAGAAGGGTATAAAAAGCAGGAAATCACCCTCGGAGCCGACAACGGCAAGAGCGTACAGGTACTTTCGGGTATCAAGGCCGGTGACCGGGTAGTGACCCAAGGTGCCTACCAGGTGAAACTGGCTTCGGCAAGTAACGCAATACCTGCACACAGCCACGAACACTAACGACAAGGCGCCACAGCCCGGTTTCGATGTGGTGCATAACAACTAACGAAAAAAGAATATGCTAAATAAAATCATACATTTCTCACTTCAGAACCGTATCTTGGTACTTGTAGCCTCGGTACTGTTACTGATTGGCGGAACTTATACCGCCATGCATACCGAAGTAGACGTGTTCCCCGACCTGAATGCACCGACGGTGGTCATCATGACCGAAGCCAACGGAATGGCAGCCGAAGAGGTGGAACAACTCGTGACTTTCCCCGTTGAAACAGCCGTAAACGGTGCCACCGGTGTGCGCCGGGTACGTTCATCTTCCACGAACGGATTCTCTGTCGTATGGGTAGAATTCGACTGGGGAACCGATATATACCTCGCCCGCCAGATTGTAAGTGAAAAGCTGGCCATCGTAGGTGAAGAACTGCCTTCAAATGTAGGCAAACCGACACTGGGTCCCCAATCCTCCATTCTGGGCGAAGTCCTGATTATCGGATTAACTGCCGACTCGACCTCCATGCTCGACCTGCGTACCATTGCCGACTGGACCATACGTCCGCGCCTGCTCTCTACCGGAGGTGTAGCACAGGTAGCTGTATTGGGAGGAGAGTTAAAAGAATATCAGATTCAACTCGATCCGGAACGTATGCGTCATTATGGCGTATCTATGAATGAGGTGATGACCGTCACTCGCGGCATGAACCTGAATGCCAACGGAGGTGTACTTTATGAATATGATAACGAATACATTGTGCGTGGTGTACTCTCCACCGCAAACATAGAACAACTGGGTAAAGCGGTAGTAAAGAGTATCGACAGCGTACCTGTACTGCTGGAGGATATCGCTGATGTCCGGATCGGACCGAAAGCCCCCAAACTGGGAACGGCTTCGGAAAGAGGGAAACCTGCCGTACTGATGACCGTCACCAAACAGCCCGCCACCAGTACTCTGGAGCTGACCGACAAACTGGAAGCTTCGTTGCAAGACCTCCGAAAGAATCTTCCACCGGATGTAAAGGTATCTACCGATATCTTCCGTCAAAGCCGTTTCATCGACAGTTCCATCAGCAATGTAAAGAAGTCCCTTTTTGAAGGCGGTATCTTTGTAGTCATCGTCTTATTCCTGTTCCTTGCCAACGTGCGGACCACGATTATTTCGCTGGTGACCCTGCCGCTCTCACTGCTGGTATCCATCCTGACTCTACATTTCATGGGACTGACTATCAATACCATGAGTCTGGGAGGTATGGCCATCGCCATTGGTTCGCTGGTAGACGATGCCATTGTCGATGTAGAAAACGTATACAAGCGCCTGCGTGAAAACCGTCTCCTCCCGGAGAATGAACGTCTTTCGGTCATCCAGGTGGTATTCAACGCCTCCAAAGAGGTCCGTATGCCTATCCTGAACTCTACACTGATCATTGTGGTCAGTTTCGTACCTCTCTTTTTCCTTTCCGGTATGGAAGGACGCATGCTGGTTCCGCTGGGCATTGCCTTCATCGTAGCATTATTTGCCTCGACGATAGTGGCATTGACCCTGACCCCGGTACTTTGCTCCTACCTGCTGGGCAAAGAAAAAGGTGATAAGCTTCCGAAAGAAGCATTCGTAGCCCGCTGGATGAAAGGGGTATACGAAAAAGCACTGACTTGGGTGTTAATTCATAAACGCCTGACCTTGGGAAGCACCATCGGACTGTTCATCATTACCCTGGGATTCTTCTTCACGTTGGGACGCTCGTTCCTCCCCCCATTCAATGAAGGTTCATTCACCATCAACATCAGTTCGCTGCCGGGCATCTCACTCGAAGAGAGCGATAAGATGGGACACCGTGCCGAGGAACTTCTGCTCTCTATCCCCGAGATACAGACAGTGGCCCGCAAAACCGGACGTGCCGAACTGGACGAGCATGCTTTGGGAGTCAACGTCTCGGAAATAGAGGCACCGTTTGAACTGAAAGATCGTTCGCGCAACGAACTGATGGCAGACGTACGCGAAAAACTGGGTACTATCACCGGAGCAAACATCGAGATCGGACAACCGATCAGCCACCGTATCGATGCTATGCTCAGCGGTACCAAAGCCAATATCGCCATCAAACTGTTTGGTGACGACCTGAATAAAATGTTCTCACTGGGCAATCAGATAAAAGAAGCTATCGGCAATATCCCCGGCATTGCCGACCTGAATGTGGAACAACAGATTGAACGCCCGCAGCTCAAAATCACTCCCAAACGTGAAATGTTGGCTAAATACGGCATTACCCTGCCGGAATTTTCGGAATACATCAATGTGGCACTGGCCGGAGAGGTGATTTCGCAGGTTTACGAACAGGGTAAGAGTTTCGACCTGATTGTGAAAGTAAAGAATAACTTCCGTGACGAAGCTGAAAAGATACGCAACCTGATGGTTGACACCCAAGACGGTAAAAAAGTGCCCCTGAGTTATATTGCCGACGTAGCCTCGTCCATGGGGCCGAATACCATCAATCGCGAAAACGTAAAACGTAAGATCGTGATTTCCGCCAATGTAGCCGACCGCGACTTACGGAGTGTGGTCAATGACATCCAAAAGCAAGTGGACGAACAAATCAAGCTCCCCGAAGGTTATCATATCGAATATGGCGGTCAGTTTGAAAGCGAACAGGCAGCCAGCCGTACATTGGCACTGACCTCCTTCATGTCCATCGTAGTGATCTTCCTGCTGCTGTATCATGAATTCCGCAGCGTGAAGGAATCGGCAGTTATCCTGATAAACCTGCCGCTGGCACTGATCGGCGGTGTGTTTGCCCTGCTGATCACAACCGGCGAAATCAGTATTCCGGCCATCATCGGTTTCATTTCGTTGTTTGGTATCGCTACCCGTAACGGTATGTTGCTTATCAGCCATTACAACCACCTGCAACAGGTAGAAGGTTTGGGAGTATACGAAAGCGTAATCCGCGGATCACTCGACCGTCTGAACCCGATTGTTATGACAGCCCTTTCGTCTGCCTTGGCACTAATACCGCTGGCATTGAGCGGAAGCCTGCCCGGTAACGAGATTCAGAGTCCGATGGCAAAAGTGATTCTGGGCGGTCTGCTCACATCGACTTTCCTGAACGGATTCATTATCCCGATTGTTTACCTGATGATGAACGGAAAAAGAAAATAATAAGAACTTCAATAATTATATGAAACGAATAACCATACTTGCCGCTACCCTCTTCGCGCTATCCGGACTGCAAGCGCAAACCGGTATAGACGGGGTGCTGCGCAACATTGAAACCAATAATAAAGAGTTGCAAGCCAATGCGCAATTGATTGCCTCTCAAAAACTGGAAACCCGGACAGACAACAATCTGCCTGATCCGACTCTTTCGTATGCCCATTTGTGGAATAATAAAGACAAGAATAATACGATCGGAGAACTTGTAGTCTCCCAGAGCTTTGATTTTCCGAGCCTGTATGCTACCCGCAATCAACTGAACCGGCTGAAAGCCGGTGCTTTTGACGGGCAGAAGAGTGTATTCCGTCAGGGCATCCTGCTACAGGCAAAAGATGTGTGCCTGGATATCATCATGCTGCGAAAGCAACAGCAGATACTGACCGAACGGCTGCGAAACGCCGAAGAACTCTCAGCCATGTACGCCAAGCGTTTGCAAACAGGAGACGCCAATGTAATCGAAACCAATAAGATCAATCTGGAATTGCTGAACGTGAAGACAGAAGCGTCACTAAACGAAACCGCTTTACGCAATAAGATTCAGGAACTGACTGCACTGAACGGAAACATACCGGTCGTGTTTGAAGATGCTGACTATCCGGCTGTCATCTTCCCTTCCAACTACGAAGAACTGAAAACTGAAGTCCTGGCATCGGACTATACCCTCCAGGCACTCAACAGCGAAAGTGCCGCTGCCCGCAAACAGATTGCGGTCAACAAGTCGCAATGGCTACCCAAGCTGGAACTGGGTTACCGTCGTAACACAGAATCGGGCGAGCCGTTCAACGGAGTTGTAGTAGGGTTCTCGTTCCCGCTATTCGAGAATCGCAATAAAGTAAAGATAGCTAAAGCCCAGTCGCTCAATGTCGACCTGCAAAGGGCTAATACTTCGGTACAGGTAGAATCGGAACTGACCCAGCTCTATCGTGAAGCCCATACCTTGCGTACTTCAATGGAAGAATACGAGAAGACTTTTCAGGCGCAACAGGACTTATCCCTGCTGAAACAAGCATTGACGGGCGGACAAATCAGTATGATAGAATACTTTGTAGAAGTATCGGTAGTCTATCAGAGCAAACAGAACTATCTGCAACTGGAGAATCAGTACCAGAAGGCAATGGCAAAGATATATAAGAATAAACTGTAGAGAAGGAGGAATGTGCCAAAAATTGTATTCACCACAGATTACACGGATTAACACAGATAAATATCTCTGATTATCTGTTGATTAATTTCATTCTGTGTTAATCTGGGTTATCTGTGGTGAATTATGGCATACCCGGTTATAGCTCCTGCCCGTTCATTGTTAGTTATTCCTCCATATCGGGCAAATAGAAATTAAACTCAGGCGAACGGTCTGCCACCAGCTGCCCGTCCTTTATCAACAACTCTGCCACCTGTGCCGACGAACGGCGCAAATGATAAGGGATGTTACCATCTTCATCTTTGGTCTCTTCGGAATGTGCCTTACGCCCGGGATGGGTAAAATAGATAACATAAGCCTTATCTCCTACCACAACCACATCACCATGCGCACCGCTCGGCGTATCTTCGGGACGGGTACCGGGTTTATCTAGAATCACTCCCTGCTTCTCCCATGTGGTGGCATCTTTTGAACGATACACACGCATGCCGTGCCATTCGTCGGTAAGCATCCAGTAATAACCTCCGAAACGGAATACCTTAGGCCCTTCCTGGCGACTCTGGTCAATCACCGGTGTATCATTCAGCGTCCAGTGGAACAGATCATCACTTTCTGCCGTCATGATAGCCGCATTACGGATTTCATCTTTATACCAGGCACGCCATTTTCCATCGGGCATCCGGAAGAAAGTCGCATCGATCGTTTTATCGGATGACAGCTTCACAAAGCCTTCAAATTTCCAGTCCCACATGTTCTTACTTGTATAGTGAGCCATGCGCGCATGTCCGCCCCAATCGGTTCGTACCCCCTCGATATAAGATACGAACAAATGATATACCCCATTGAAGTTTACCACCTCCGGAGCCCAGAAAGTATTCTTTCCTCTCTCCATATTGAGGTCGAGTACTCCACGATAAACCCACGTCCTGCCATGGTCACGGCTGGAAGCGATACCGATATCATTTCCATAGCAATAAGCTACGTTCCCGGCATTCACATTGGCCCGGCGCTGTGTATACAGCATCCACCAACTGCGGTCTTCTTTATTCCAGACTACGACCGGATCGGCCACTCCGTCATAAACAGGATCTCTGTAAAGAGGAGCCGGAGCAGTTTGTTTCACCCCTTCGGGATTTCCACCCGTCATTTGTGCGGATACGAACCCGCTGCATGCCAACAGGCATGACGCAATCATTGTTCTAATCATTTGTGTTTTATTTTGAGAATTAAGTTTGTGTCTGTCAGCCGCTCTCACGGAGCGGGCACGAATTTAAAATATCCGGTATGATAACTGGAAGTTAAGCACAGGATAAGCTTTAAAGTTTTTCAGGAATTTATTGAAACGGCTCAGGTCCTGATCGATCGCCTCTTCCACAATCTTTCCGGTAGTGGCTTCAATCTTCGGATTACCATGGAACATAGCTCCCAATTCGAACTTGAACCCTACGCGTGAATGAGCTACCGAACGTCCGAATCCAAGACCTACATAAGGTTTCACGGCATTGGTCTTCAAAGCTGCTTCCACACGTCCGTCCGCTCCCGGCTCGATAATGATATCTCCCACCTCTATCCGTTCGTCCGTCTGTCCCGATACTTTCAGGATGGATGAAGTACCGAACAGCAGTCCGGCGGTCACATGAAAGACGGATCTCTTGAATGGAAAATAGTCGAGCAAAAGCATACCGTTTGTCATATTTGCTTTTGCTTTCAGAGGAACGGTATAGTATTTATCCGGATTGTAACCGGTACTACCGACATCCTGAATCAACTGATCATCACGAATTCCGTCATAATCGTAATTACACTTGAACTTCAGTAAAGAGAATCCGGCACGAAGTCCCAGATAGTCATTCAACGGAGCAGCAACCTGGAGTCCTCCCCCCAGTGTTCCGGCATTCAGCGAAACGGATAAATGGCTGAAAGGCTTCACCTTATCCGGTCCCGTCTGGGCCATAACCGGGATGCCGACAACAAAGGCAACCAACCCAATTAAAAAACGACAGAAGTTTGTTTTCATAAGTAAGTTTGTTTGTATGAATAATAAATTAACTGTCACAGAGTTCGTATGTCATCAGGCAAATATCCGCTTCGGATACGCCACTCCTGCGGATAAAGATTGTTGGCGCGATTGCCGATGTTCTTCACAAATCCCAAAGGAATCTCTTTATAAGTGACCAGTACATAACCTTTGGGAACAGAAGGCGGAAGGACGATAGCCTCTTTCCGCAGATAGGCGATGGCTTGTTCGTAAGTCAATGCTTCGGTTGGAAACACCGACGTTTTCAACAGACGACTCATAGCAAGTCCATGTGCGGGAATCAGATCTTTGCCTTTTACTTCAGCCACTTCCGTACCGGCCTGGACGATGCGGAGAGACTGACGAAGCAGTGCCAGGTCATTTTGATAGTACACCGGAAAAGCAGTAATCGCAGTGCCGTTCACCAATAGATTATATTCGTCGGAAGACGCCAACCAACTTTTGGCAATAGCCAGATTTTCTTTAGATACAGGTGAAGCAGCAGTGTCCCCCTTCGATTTCTTTTTCTTCGGAGAAAAAAGATCTGTATCCGCCTCCCTGTCTTCTTCCGGCTTACGAAGAGCGGCGAGAAAGAAACCTTCTCCCTGAGTCTTATGAGGCAAGAAACGATAGACAGGTGCATCGACCCCGACAAGCAAGCTACCGGTAATGTTCCACTCCGCGGGAACGGCAAGCGGTAACGGCTCAGCACCGAACTCCTGCCTGATCCAGGTAATATTCTCTTCGTCTTCGCGCGTATTATAGGTACAAGTACTGTATATCAGGATTCCTCCCGGCTTCAGGCAAGGCCAGATGTCAGTGATAATCCTGCGTTGGCGCTGCCAGCAAATCTCTACATTCTCGGGACTCCACTCTTCTATGGCACCGGGATCTTTACGGAACATCCCCTCGCCCGAACAAGGCACATCCGTCAGTATGACATCGAAAAAAGAACCGATCCGGGAAAAATCAGAAGGATCGTTATTGGTAACCACAACATCGGCATATCCCCATTTCGTCAGATTCTCCGCCAGTATCTGCGAACGGTTGCGAATCACCTCATTGGCTACCAGCAGACTGCCTTCGGGCAATACACTGCGGGCATGGGTCGACTTTCCACCGGGAGCGGCACAGAGATCGAGCATCTTGACAGGGGTTGTAACGTAACGGCGGAGCACCTGTTCCACAAACATCGACGAGGCTTCCTGCACGTAATAGCATCCGGCATGAAAAAGGGGATCGAACGTAAACGTCAGTCGTTGGTTCAGATAATAGCCTTCTGCCGCCCAGGGGATACGTCCTGAGATGGATGAACAGGCGGCTAAACCGGGAAACTTACTGTTCAGCCGGACACTGGCAGGAGGTTCTTGCTCCAAGGCAACAGACAATTCTTGATACTCTTCATCTCCCATCAACGCACGGGTCGATTCGATAAATGATATAGGTAATTTCATTTTTCCTTATTATAAGATATAAAACCGATCGGATTACGAGTTTTTCCGCCTGCCTGTTTGTCTTTGGCCTGCAATTCAGCAATTGCCTGATTAATTAATTCAAGTTGCATCCTCGTATCTTCATTAATATCATTGTAATCGGCAAATGCCGCTTCTACATATTCTTTTAACTCTTTTATTTCATCTTGCAGCCTGGTGATGTCATTCACCGGAAGAGCCGAGACCAATTGGCGGACAGCTACAAAAACTCGCATAATGGAAATATTCACTTCGATGGCGATCACTGTTTAATACTCCGGAGAGCATGGCCAGTCCTTGCTCGGTAAAGGCAAAGGGAAGTTTACGGGTACCTCCCCAACTTGATATCACAATTTGTGACTTCAAGATTTCCCATTCTTCCGTATTCAACTGGAACATAAGATCCGTAGGAAATTGTTTGCTGTTCCTCTTTACAGCCTGATTCAGAACACGGGTTTCCACCTGATATAATCCGGCCAAATCAAAGTCCAACATCACTTTCTGTCCCCGTATCCCGTAAATCTTGCTCTGTATGATCTGTAGTTCCATCACTTTTGTGTATTAATACCTGCAAATATCAAAAATATTTCGTCTCTTTGCAACTTTCTGTGGCATGAACTACGTCTAACAGACAAATAAACAAAAACAATTAAAAAACAACAGTAATATGAAACGTATCATTATCGCTTTGATGGTAGCCGTAACTTTCTGTTCGCTGGCAATGGCACAGAACCCAACCATCACCCAAGACAACAAGAACTCTTCCGACTCCACCATCGTGACCGAATACACTGACATAGTGGATAGCAGTACGGTTGACACCGACTACCAAAGCAGCAGTTTCGACTTCGGCAATGAATTTCCGTTCAACATAGACAAAGGGGCCATTAATGGAGGCATACTGACAGGATTGGTAGTTATCATACTGATATTCGGATTCCCCTTCTTTATCGTATTCATCGCCTTCTACTTCCGGTATAAAAACCGGAAAGCAAAGTACAGACTGATGGAACAGGCACTGGCAACCGGACAGCCTCTGCCGGAAGGTATCTTCAAAGATACTCTGCCGCAGGACTACCGGACGAAAGGCATCAAGAACATCTGTACCGGAATCGGACTGTTCATCTTCCTCTGGGCCATCACAGACGAATTCAGCATAGGATGCATCGGATTGCTGGTGATGTTCACCGGAATCGGACAGTGGATCATCTCACGCAATCAACAGCATGAACGGCCGGAAGACCCTTTCACACGCCCTACACACAAAGACGAAACTTTGAATGAACAAAAATAATGAGCCAGCTCAATGATATATCGTTAGTCGCACAGGTCGTGGTGTTCAGAAACACCAGGGCCTTCGACCAATTGGTACAGAAATATCAGTCGCCTGTACGGCGCTTCTTTCTGAACCTGACCTGCGGCGACAGCGAACTGAGCGACGACTTGGCACAAGATACGTTTATAAAAGCCTACACAAACATTGCAAACTTTAAAAATCTCTCAAGTTTCTCAACATGGCTTTACAGAATTGCTTATAACGTATTTTATGATTATATTCGCAGCCGAAAGGAAACAACAGACCTGGATGCCCGCGAAGTAGACGCTGCCAATAGTACCGAACAAGTAAACGTGGGTGAACAGATGGATGTTTACCAATCACTCAGAACGCTGAAAGAAATAGAACGCACCTGCATCACTCTGTTCTATATGGAAGACGTAAGTATAGACAAGATTGCGGGAATAACGGGGTGCCCGGTAGGAACGGTCAAATCGCACCTTTCAAGGGCTAAAGATAAATTAGCTATTTACTTAAAACAAAACGGTTATGACGGAAACAGATGATAAACTCCTGAAGCAATTCTTCGGCGAGCAAAAACAGGAAATAGAAGACAACGGATTCAGCCGCCGCGTCATGCGTAACCTCCCGGGACGGAACCACCGGCTGGTTCAGGCATGGGGAGCAGCCTGCGCAGTAGTATGCGTCATTTTGTTCTTCACTTTGGGAGGTCTGCAAGCCACCATCAGTACACTGCGCGAAGTATTTGTCTCGATGGTCCAGCAAAGTGCCACAACAGGATTCGACCCGAAATCCCTGTATATCGCCGCTCTGGTACTTGCCTTCTTCGGAGCGCGCAAGGCATGGTCGATGGCATAACACGCAGAGATCATACGAAAGCAATGCAGGATATTCAATATAACTGCCCGAAAAACAGACGAAAAACTTGCTTTCGGACTCGGGATGTACTATCTTTGTAAACAAGATACATACAATATATTCAATTTAATATGAGGTAAAAGGGAGAAGTTTCAGCTTCTCCCTTTTTTTATGGTATCATCGGCAAGTCTTCCGGCAGACGGTGTGTCCGGAGAGAATAGACGGTATCTTTGGGGGCGGAAGACGGTGAGTTTTCGCTAAAAGCAGTAATCATTCACCTCCGAAGCCCGGTTCTTCGACCCGATATCATCAGGAGATAAATGATTATCTCCTGATGATATCGGAAGTTACTCCTATTCTTTTCCAAAGAAGTGCCAAATTGTTAATCTATACTAAATCTGCTCTTGACAAAAAGAAGGCAAGAACAGAGATGTTGTATCTTTGTTTCCTTGTAAACTAAATAAAGACTGAGGTTTTGAAATTATACGTTTTAATAATAGCGATCATTCTCTCTATAGGCACTGCCCGAACACAGAATATTGACAGCCTGTTGATGCAGCGGGAGGACACCACACAATTCATCCGAAGCGACTCCCTCGTGTTACAATTTCTGGAATACTCGAATATCCCCATAACCGATAATAATAAGGTGAAACTTATCAAAAGCGGACGGGAAAAATTTGAGGACTTGTTCGAAGCCATCCGTGGGGCAAAACACCACATTCATCTAGAATATTTTAATTTTCGCAATGACTCCATAGCCAATGCACTGTTCGACCTGCTGGGCGAAAAAGTGAAGGAAGGTGTCAAAGTAAGGGCGATGTTCGATGCATTCGGTAACTGGTCGAACAACAAACCACTCAAGAAAAGACATCTGAAAGCAATCCGGGAGAAAGGAATCGAAATCGTAAAATTCGATCCGTTCAAATTCCCGTATATCAATCATGCGGCTCACCGCGACCATCGGAAGATTGCAGTCATCGACGGCAAAATAGGATATACCGGCGGAATGAATATTGCCGACTATTATATCAACGGACTCCCCAAGATAGGCACCTGGCGCGATATGCATATCCGCATTGAAGGCGATGCGGTAAACATCCTTCAAGAAATCTTCCTCGACATCTGGAATAAAACCACCAAGCAAAACATCGTGGGCGAAGAATATTTTCCGAACCACCCGGAGCGGGCCGACAGCTGCAATACGGTCATTTCGATTGTAGACCGCACCCCGAAACGGAATTCCCGCATGTTGAGCCATACGTATGCCATGTCCATCTATGCAGCGCAACATGATGTACGCATCGTGAACCCGTATTTTGTACCGACTTCATCCATCCGCAAGGCACTCAAAAGGGCTTTGAACCGGGGGACGAAAGTGGAAATTATGATTTCTTCCAAATCCGACATCCCTTTCACACCGGATGCTTCGCTCTATGCCGTACAGAAACTGATGAAAAAAGGGGCAATGATCTATTTGTACAACGGCGGATTTCATCACTCGAAAATCATGATGGTGGACGACCTGTTCTGTACCGTGGGTACAGCCAACCTGAACAGCCGCAGCCTGCGATATGATTACGAAACGAATGCGTTCATCTTCGACAAGGACATTACGCAGCAACTGAATGACGTTTTCGAAGCCGACATGCTGCACTGCACCCGCCTGACCCCGGAAATGTGGAAACAAAAATCAGCCTGGAAGAAGTTTAAGTGCTGGTTTGCGAACTTATTCACACCATTCCTGTAAGTTATTCAGGCTGTTTTTGTAACTTTGGCAGGAATTTTTAATAACCCAAGAAGTATACCATTCGTATGAAACAATATTTAGACCTGCTCGACCGAGTGTTGACGGAGGGAATAGAAAAAGGTGACCGCACCGGAACGGGAACCATCAGTGTCTTCGGACACCAGATGCGTTTCAACCTGGACGAGGGATTCCCTTGCCTGACTACCAAGAAACTTCATCTGAAATCAATCATTTACGAACTACTGTGGTTCCTCAAAGGAGACACGAATGTGAAATATCTGCAGGACCACGACGTACGCATCTGGAACGAATGGGCGGACGAAACAGGAGATCTGGGACATATATATGGATACCAGTGGCGTTCGTGGCCAACCTACGACGGAGGATTTATCGACCAGATCAGCGAAGCTGTAGATGCCATCAAGCACAATCCCGATTCACGCCGCATCATTGTCAGTGCATGGAATGTAGGAGACCTGGATCACATGAACCTCCCTCCTTGCCACGCATTCTTCCAGTTTTACGTAGCAAACGGACGGCTGAGCCTGCAACTCTATCAACGCAGCGCCGATATCTTCCTGGGGGTACCTTTCAATATAGCATCTTATGCATTGCTGCTGCAGATGATGGCGCAAGTCACCGGTCTGCAGGCAGGAGACTTTATCCACACACTGGGCGACGCACATATCTACCTGAACCACCTGGAACAGGTGAAACTCCAGCTCAGCCGGGAACCGCGCCCACTACCACAAATGAAGATCAATCCGGACGTGAAAAACATCTTCGACTTCCAATTCGAGGACTTTGAATTAGTAAATTATGATCCGCACCCGCACATCGCTGGAAAAGTTGCGGTATAATCCCTCATCGGACTATGAGTAGAATCAGCATTATCGCCGCCGTAGACAGCCGGATGGCTATCGGCTTTCAAAATAAACTTTTATTCTGGCTGCCCAATGACCTGAAACGTTTCAAGGCGTTGACCACAGGAAACACAATCATCATGGGACGCAAAACGTTCGAATCACTCCCGAAAGGGGCATTACCCAATCGCCGGAATGTAGTCCTTTCTTCCAATCCGGCAGCCGAATGTCCGGGAGCAGAAGTATTCACTTCGCTGGAAGCCGCTTTGGAAAGCTGCCAAGCCGAAGAAAAAGTATACATCATCGGAGGGGCAAGCGTCTATCGCCAGGCCATATCCCTGGCCGACGAGCTGTGCCTGACCGAAGTAAATGATACAGCGCCGGAAGCCGATGCCTTCTTCCCGGCTGTAGACACAACTATATGGCACGAAAAAAGCAGAGAAGTTCATCCTGCCGATGAAAAACATCTCTGCTCGTATGCTTTTGTAGATTACGTACGGGGAATCGATTAATCCTCGTCCGTATCTACCATAATCGGCATCTGCCGCTTGATGGCTTCATGGAATGAAATCAGCGTCTCGGTGCGAGCCAATCCCAACGGCTGGAGTTTATCATGAATCACACTCAAAAGATGGTGATTGTTCCTTGCGTATATCTTGATAAACATATCATATTTCCCGGTAGTGAAATGACATTCCACCACTTCCGGTATTGCTTCCAAAGCCTTGGTTACAGAATCGAACGACTCAGGATCTTTCAGATAAATCCCAATATAAGCACATGTCTCGTACCCGATCTTCTCCGGGTCGATGACATACTCCGAACCTTTCAATATACCCAGATTAGTCAACTTCTGTATGCGTTGATGAATAGCCGCACCCGAAACATTGCACGCTCTTGCCACTTCCAGGAACGGAATGCGGGCGTTGTCGGCAATCAACTTCAGAATCTGCTCGTCTAAAGTATCTAATTGATGATGTCCCATTTTAAATCAATTTGTTTTAATATATCAATGTCTTATGCAAAGTTAGCTATTTCCCCGGCAATAAATACTATGGTTTATTACTTTTATTTGTAGAAATAGAATAAATCGGCAATAGTTAGTACCTTTGTAAAAACAATAAATTCACACGATATGAAGCTGATATTAACCCTATTCACCTGTCTTTTCGTGACAGGATGTGCATACGCACAAAATTTCTCGGACTACTTCACGAACAAAACCCTACGCATCGATTATCTATTTACGGGGAATGCGGACAAGCAGTCGATCTGTCTTGACGAACTTTCGGAACTGCCCGTATGGGCAGGCAGGCGCCATCATCTGTCGGAATTGCCTTTGGAAGGAAACGGACAGATTGTAATGCGCGATGTGGCGAGTGGAAAAGTAATTTATACGACTTCGTTTTCTTCGCTCTTCCAGGAATGGCTCGAGACAGATGAAGCCAAAGAGGTCACCAAAGGATTTGAGAATACTTATCTCCTCCCCTATCCCATAAAGCCGGCCGAGGTAGAAATCACATTACGCAATAACAAACGCGAAGTCAGTGCCAACCTGAAGCACGTCGTTAAGCCCGACGACATTCTGATACACAAAAAAGGGCTCACACACATCACTCCGCACAAGTATCTGCTGAAAAGTGGAAATGAAGAACAATGTATCGATGTAGCCATCCTGGCAGAAGGGTATACCACAAGTGAAATGGAAACTTTCTATAAAGATGCCGCCATCGCATGCGAAGCCCTGTTCTCACACGAACCGTTTCAGTCGATGAAGAATCGCTTCAACATCGTGGCTGTGGCCAGTCCTTCGGCAGACAGTGGGGTCAGCGCTCCCAAACAGGGAGCATGGAAGCACACGGCCTTCGGCTCCCACTTCGATACATTCTATTCCGACCGCTATCTGACTACCAGCCGGGTAAAAGCAATAAACGACGCATTGGCAGGCATCCCTTATGAACATATCATTATCTTAGCCAATACGGAACAATACGGTGGGGGCGGCATCTACAATGCTTTCACACTGACCACCGCACACCATCCCAATTTCCGTCCGGTAGTGGTACATGAGTTCGGTCATAGTTTTGGTGGCTTGGCCGACGAATATTTTTATGATGAAGACGTCATGAACGGACTCTATCCTCTCAACATTGAACCATGGGAGCAGAACATTACCACCCGCATCAACTTTGCCTCTAAATGGGAAGATATGCTCACCAAAGCTACTCCTGTTCCGACTCCGGTAGCAGATAAGGCCAAATATCCCATAGGCGTATACGAAGGAGGAGGCTACTCAGCCAAAGGTATTTATCGCCCGGCATTCGACTGCCGCATGCGTACCAACGAATATCCTACCTTCTGTCCGGTTTGCCAAAAAGCTATCCAACGGATCATAGAGTTTTACACAGGTAAATAACCTGAACTTAATATAGGAGCAGTGATGGAACTATCGTCTTGCACGCCAGCCAAACAGAATTAGAGAACCAACTTCCAACCGGTCAACAGGCGTATTGAACTTTAGCCCCTAAGACCGTAAGTCTGATCACTACTCCTATATTATTTACTGTTCATTCGCCTCTACAATGCCTCCACTTTCCTTATTCCGGCTATCCATCATTTCAATCCACCACCTCGCAATACTCCCCTGCGTAATCAATCGCACCGAGAACAGTAAACCGCTCTTCCTCTGAATCCATACAGATATTGTATACACAACTCTGAATAAGGCCTACGAATGAGATGATTCTACAAATACATGGCTCTACGAATAATATAGTTCCTATAAATACATAGCTTTACGAATGGTATAGTCCCTAAGAATAACACAGCACTACGAGAACCTCTGCAGCCCCCAAACATACTCATAAAAAAAAAGCCGTCTGATTATCCTCAGACGGCCTTTTCTATGTGTAGAATCAACTTATTCGCGAGCTCTCGCAGAATAGTTAATTTTCAGTGCATAAGCTTGACGAAGAGCCTGTTTAATATCGGTAACGATACCCATCTTAGTATCCTGGTCAATTTTCAAAGACACAGTCATAAAGGGTTGGTCTTCCTCTTTCATACTTGAGCGCTCGTTAGTCACGTAAGCCTGAATCTCGTCAACTTCAGCATAAGCATCATTCAACTGGATACGGCTTTCAGACCCCAGTTTTTTACGAAATTCTGCTGTCGGTTTACCTACGTAGATAAACGTAACCAAAGATTTCTTTTCAAGCTTTTCCAACTCAGTACCTTGCGGAATCTTAAACTCAACCTTCAATGAAACTTCACGCATTGTTGTTACAATCATAAAGAAGAACAACAATGTAAAGATCAAGTCAGGCAGTGAAGAAGTATTCAGCGTAGGCATCCCGCGCTTACCTGTTTTATTAAATTTTCCCATTAATTATTCTTTTTTACTCCTTTAGGTTCAGCCTCAGATATCTTCTGAGGAAAAATATCACGAATAGCCTTCTGCTGATCTTCATTTAAATCAGCATAATTCTTCTGCCACTTTTCCTGAGCCAATTCATCTCTTAACTCGTTATAAGCAGCAACCAGCTCATTCTGAACATCAAAATAGGCCTGATAAGAAGATCCACGGTCACTCTGCAAAGAGATTACATGATTCTCCGTAACCATGACATTACCAAAGAAAGGCACATCTTTAGCGTGTTTTTCCGGTAATTTTTCATCGTTATATGGATTGGCAATGAACTCTTTGGCTTTTTCTCTCAATTGCTTCACATCAACAATTTCGCCACCGCACATCAGCTGATTCTGAAAGTTCAGAAAAATCTGCAAAACGTTACGGTCCTTAACAACTACGTCATTATCAACCTGATCCTTTTCAGGAGGTGGAGGCAACTGTCTTGCCAGACCACGGTCAGTATCCATAGATGTCGTAATCAAGAAGAAGATAAGCAATAAGAAAGCAATATCCGCTGTTGAACTTGAATTAATCTCAGGAACTTTTCTATTTCCTTTTGCCATTGTAGTTACTGTATTTTATTGAGTTTCCTCAATTAGTTATGATAATTTCTTTTTGATACTACTTCCGATGATAGCAAGAACTGTTACCAACATTAAGAAATAGATACTATAAAGGAACATATCAGTCAGTTTTAACCAGAAAGGAACATTATCCGTTCCCTCATATCCTTGAATGGTCAGTGTTTCACCACTACCCATAGACCATGCTACGACCAATACAAGAACCAGAAGAATAAGTCCGAGCAATGATCTGATAGCACCTTTAGGATTATCTTTCAAAGCAGAACCGAACTGGAAGATAGCAGCAACCACAGTTGCAACTACAGCAATGCCAAACAGACCATACATCAAGTACAGCAAGGCATCTGTGTTTGCGGGATTATCCATGTCGTATACAATTGGAGTTTCCATCTGTCCACCGAAGTAGAACAAGCCCAATACGACCACGATAAGAGCAAACATCGCGTACAGTACGTAATACGATACTTTATATGTTAACTTACTCATCTCAGATTATTTTTTGTATTTCAAGTTATATTTGATTACCATGTCAAGCAAAGAGATAGAAGAATCTTCCATTTCGCTTGTAAGAGCTTCGATTTTAGCAAGGATGTAGTTATAGAATACCTGAAGGATCAAAGCTACAACCAAACCGAAGATAGTAGTAATCAAGGCAACCTTCATACCACCGGCAACAACTGTCGGAGAGATATCACCCTGCTGCTGAATCTTATCGAACGCCATAACCATACCTACTACAGTACCCAAGAATCCTAATGACGGAGCCATTGCGATAAACAGTGTGATCCAAGAACATCCTTTTTCAAGGTAACCGGCCTGAACACCACCATAAGATACTACTGATTTTTCAACAACATCGATACCCTGGTCGATTCTCATCAAACCCTGATAGTAGATAGAAGCAACAGGACCTCTTGTGTTACGAGCGATGTCTTTTGCAGCTTCAACATCACCTTTTTCCAGAGCTGCTTCGATAGAAGACATAAATTTCTTAGTGTTGATTTCAGCCAAGCTCAAGTAAATGATACGTTCAATACAGAAAGCCAAACCAATAACCAATGCGATAGCAACCAAACTCATGAAAGATGCAGTACCTTCGATGAATTTTACTTTAATTTCTTTGTGGATACCACCTTCGTCTTCAGCGCCAGCAAGAGGAGCAGAAGCTTCAGCAGCCTCAGCTACAGCGTCAGCAACCGGTTTGTCTGCTGCAGGAGCAGCTTGTTCGGTAGCAGCAGCATCCTGAGCCTGAACGAGTTGAGTTGAGCCAAATGTTAAGACTCCCATCACAGCAACAATTGCAAATAACTTTTTCATTGTGTGTCTAATTTTTAAGATTAATTAATTGATTATTATTATTGTATTTACTTCTCTTCTCTCTTTCATGTCTGCGGAGAGACGGGGATTCGAACCCCGGATACACTTTTGGCGTATACACGCTTTCCAGGCGTGCCTCTTCAACCACTCGAGCATCTCTCCAATTGGCGCTTTCTTCAAATCGGGTGCAAATTACAAAAAAAATGCGAACCACAAGCGTTTTCAGCTACAAATGTATTCTTTTTTTTCTTCTTCTGCAGCATTATCCTTCTTTTATCTTTAATAAATCAACTAAATTAATAAAATTTAAAATCTTGTGGAGCTTATTTGAGCATTCCAAACACTTTTAATGCGCTAACAGCGGTCAATTCCGCAACTTTTTCCGGATCTTCGTTATATATTTCGGCAACTTTTATTAATGTATCTTTCACATTCGCACTCTCATTTCTCTTTCCACGATTAGGAACCGGAGTGAGGTAAGGCGAATCGGTTTCCAATACGATACGTTCCAACGGAACAGACTTCAATGTCTCCGGCAACGTTGACTTTTTGAAAGTCACCACACCGTTTATACCGATCTTAAATCCCGGAAACTCCATCATCCGGGCAGCTTCACCGGGAGTTCCCGTAAAACTATGAAAGATTCCGGTCAATCCACTATTTTTATAAGGTTGCAATACCTTATATATATAATCGAAAGCTTCGCGGCAATGAATCACTATGGGCAATTGATAATGAAGGGCCCATTGCACTTGTTTTTCAAAAGCAATCAACTGTTCTTTCAGCCAGGTTTTATCCCAGTAAAGATCAATTCCAATCTCGCCCACAGCAACGAACCGGCCGGAAGTTTCCAGATTTGCGGCAACGATTTCAAGCTCTTTTTCATAGGACTCGTTCACGGAGGTAGGGTGCAATCCGATCATCGGAAAGCAAAAGTCCCGATAGGTATCACAAACCGACAGCATGGGTTCAATCGTCGTACTATCTATGTTAGGCATAAAGATATGCGTCACACCGGCAGCACGGGCACGTTCCATAACGAAAGGTAAATCTTCGGCAAACTCTTCCAGAAAAAGATGGGAATGTGAATCGACAAGCATATTTTAAAGAATCTCCTTATTCTGTTTTTCTCCGGTCCGATAATAATAAATCAGACCATAATCACGACATTTTTCCAAGCGTTTCTCATTGGGCGATACATCCTGGAATTTGGCTTCCACCTGATTCCAGATATCCAGAATCAGCCGGTCGGCTTGCACACGCATGGATGCAAGTTGCTCTAAACTACGATTGGTGAGAGACTGAAGGCTTTTCTGTTTTTCATATCCTTCCATGAATATATCATAATGCACTTTCACTTTAGCAATCGTAGGGTTATAAATTGGAATACCGCCTTGAGAGGTGCGTTTCCGCTCCCCTTCTATAATTTTTTGTCCCCACTCGGCCAGAGACGCTTCACTACTTAAATCGGGTACACTGAAATTATCTACGGGCAAGCCATACAAAGCCTTATGAGATTCTTTGATTTCCATACGAATCACAGCCAAATTCAAGACTTGTATGAAGTGAGAAATATAAAGCCGGGCCGTTTTTACATTCGCCTGGTGTTTCTTACTGTTCCTGCTTTGCTCTCCGTAACAGTGTACATAATAAGAATGCGCCGTTTCAAATTTAGACAGAAATATACGGGCTTCTCCCAATGTCTTGAGTGAAACAGGCAAATCATAGACATCACACATATCGCCCTTCACGACCGCTGTTTTCAGCGCCCGTATCCTGGCTTGATCTGTATTTGGCAAACGTCTATAGGGCATCTCGATATTACATCTCGCGGTACATTAAATGCTTCATCAACTTTTTCAGCTCACTCTTCTTATCCTCAATGACAGACACGGCGCCCAGGCTTGTCATCGCACGAGTGTAATACTCACGCATCTTGTTTTCGCAAACAGCCTTGATGCCAATCTGAGTGTACAATTCGGTCACAGCACTGATTTTTTCTTCGGGACAGAATGAAGTTGCACTTAACCAATGATTTAATCCCTCCAACTGATCCCGGTCGGCACGTTCCAGTGCTTTAATCAGCATATACGTCTTTTTATTGCATAGAATGTCTCCACCGATGTTTTTACCAAACACAGCAGGATCACCATATACATCCAGCAAATCATCCTGCAATTGGAAGGCTACTCCGATCTGCATGCCAAAATCATACAGATTTTCGGCATCCTCAGGAGAAGCTCCACCTAAAATAGCTCCGATTTTCAAACTGGCAGCCAACAAAACCGCCGTTTTCAAACGGATCATTTCCAGATACTCCTCTTCCTTTACATCCTCACGGGACTCAAAATTCATATCCATTTGCTGCCCCTCACAAATTTCAAGTGCTGTCAGGCTGAATAAATCCATCACTTCTTTGAGGTGTTCCGATGAACTGGCAGCCATGTACTGATAGGCCAGCACCAGCATAGCGTCTCCTGACAAAATCGCAGTATTGTCATTCCATACTTTATGGACAGTTGTCTTGCCGCGGCGCATATCAGCCCGATCCATCAAATCGTCATGCAAAAGAGTATAGTTATGATAAACTTCAATAGCCGTAGCAGGGTCATAAATAGAGGACACATCCTCCTTGTAGAGGTTGTATGCCATTAGCATAAGAACCGGCCGAATACGTTTCCCTCCCATGGAAAGAACATATTTAATAGGGTCATACAAACCTGCCGGAGTACGTGTAAACTGGATATCTGAAATGTGAGAATTGATCTTATCGAGAAGCTGAAATGCTGTATACATAATAAATAAATTATAAAAAGAGAGATTGAATGAAAAGAGGCTGCTTGGACGGCAGCCTCTCTTCTTATACTATACAATGATTATTGCAGTCTGAATCGTACAGGTAATGTAAACCGACAACGAACCGGTTTACCTCTCTGCATACCCGGCTTCCACTTAGGCATGGTCTTAACCACACGAAGAGCTTCTTTATCAAGGTAGGGGTCAACGCTCTTTACAACTTTAATATCACCTATGCTACCGTCACGTTCAACAACGAACTGGAGGACAACCTGTCCCTGAGTACCGTTTTCCTGAGCGATCGGCGGATATTTGATATTCTTGTACAGGAACTGGAGACAAGCAGGCATACCACCCGGGAATTCAGGTGCATTTTCTACTACTTCAAAAATCTCTTGTTCCGAGGGTTCTTCTTCTTTTACCTCAACCGGTACATATTTTACTTCCACTTTCTGTCCGGTATCCTCTGTTGAAGCAATGGCTGTTTCTTGTACATCAGCCTCGTCATCAACAATCTTCAGGATTTCAGCCTGTTTGGGAACCTCGACAGGAGGTGGGGCCGGTTTTTCTTCCTGTTGTGTGATAGGAATCATTTCCTCTTCAAACTCAATCTGGGCTACCGCCTGGCTTGTATCGATCTTTATATCACGCTCCGTCCATTCGAACGCAACGAATATAAAGGCGAGCACCACCACGTAACCGATCAGCAGCCACTGGGTTTTCTTACCTTCGAGGTCTGCTTTGGGCGATTTTTTTACTTCCATAAAATTAGTATATAAAAATTGGTGTTCTTCTGGTTTTTAAGCTGTTATTGCTTTTGTGGCACAAATATAACGCAGATATTTTAAAAATACAGTATATTTGGCGAAAAAATTTAGATAATACGTTAAAAAAGGGAGTAAACCTGCTGCATAACATAATGAAAAAGATAACAATTGCAATTGATGGCTTTTCCTCGTGCGGGAAAAGCACCATGGCTAAAGATTTAGCCAAAGAAATAGGATACATCTACATCGACAGTGGAGCAATGTATCGTGCCGTTACATTATATAGTATAGAAAATGGCATCTTTCACGGTGATACAATCGATACGGATGAATTAAAACGACGTATCGGCGACATCCACATCTCTTTCCGGATCGATCCGGAGACAGGACGCCCCAACACTTACTTAAATGGAGTGAATGTAGAGAACAAAATCCGCACAATGGAGGTTTCTTCTAAAGTAAGCCCGATCAGTGCACTCGGTTTTGTCCGGGAAGCGATGGTGGCTCAGCAACAGGAAATGGGAAAAGCCAAGGGTATTGTTATGGATGGTCGTGACATCGGGACGACCGTATTCCCGGATGCGGAATTAAAAATATTCGTAACCGCCTCCGCCGAAATTCGTGCCCAACGCCGCTATGACGAACTGAAAGCCAAGGGTCAGGAAACCGGCTTCGAAGAGATACTGGAAAATGTGAAGCAACGTGACCACATCGATCAGACACGTGAAGTCAGCCCATTGAAGAAAGCCGACGATGCTTTACTATTAGACAACAGCCATCTCACCATCGCCGAGCAAAAAGAGTGGCTGATGGCAGAATATCAGAAAGCGATAAAAGCATAAAAACAAAAGGGTGTAACCATCCGCCTGTTAGGGTGTAGCCATCCTAAAGAAAGGGTGTAGCCATCCGGTCAGTATGGCTACACCCTTTTTTAATCATACATTTGTAATCATTATGGTAAAAGTAGAAATAGATGAAGGTTCCGGTTTTTGCTTTGGAGTGGTCACAGCTATCCACAAAGCCGAAGAGGAACTCGCAAAAGGGGTAACACTCTATTGCCTGGGAGACATTGTACACAACAGCCGTGAAGTGGAACGCCTGAAAGAGATGGGGCTGATTACCATCAATCATGAAGAGTTCAAACAACTCCATAACGCCAAAGTGCTTTTGCGTGCCCATGGCGAACCACCCGAAACCTATATCATTGCCAAAGAAAATAATATCGAAATCATCGATGCCACGTGTCCGGTGGTACTCCGCCTGCAAAAACGGATCAAACAAGAGTATATGCAGGAGGACCTCGACGAAAAACAAATCGTAATTTACGGAAAGAACGGACATGCGGAAGTCTTAGGTTTGGTAGGGCAGACAACCGGCAAAGCTATTGTGATAGAAAAGCTCGACGAGGCTCGCCGGCTGGATTTCAGCAAAAGCATACGCCTGTACTCGCAGACAACCAAATCACTGGATGAATTCTGGGAAATCGTGGAATATATCAAGGAGCACATCTCTCCCGACGTAACTTTTGAGTACTACGATACCATTTGCCGCCAAGTGGCCAACCGTATGCCCAACCTGCGAAAGTTTGCCGCATCACACGATTTGATCTTCTTCGTCAGTGGTAAAAAAAGTTCAAATGGCAAAATGTTATTCGAAGAATGCAAAAAAGTCAACCCGAACTCACATTTAATAGACAGTGCCGACGAAATTGACGACTCTTTACTACCCGGTGTCAATTCTATCGGTGTATGCGGGGCTACATCGACTCCTAAATGGCTGATGGAAGAAATCTCTGAAGCTATAAAGGCACAGATTAAAAGACAATGAATTAACGTTATTTAATCATACAGGGCACTCCTTTTTGTTATCTTTGCAACGTCAATTAAAAAACATGATTGTTATGGGAACAGTTAAGTGTGTTGGTATTTTAACTTCCGGTGGTGATGCACCGGGAATGAACGCTGCTATTCGTGCAGTAACGCGTGCAGCAATCTACAACGGACTGCAAGTAAAAGGTATATATAGAGGATACAGAGGCTTGGTGACGGGAGAGATCAAGGAGTTTAAGAGCCAGAATGTAAGTAACATCATTCAACTGGGAGGAACGATCCTGAAGACAGCACGTTGCAAAGAGTTTACAACTCCCGAAGGACGTAAAATGGCATACGACAATATGGTGAAAGAAGGAATCGATGCCCTTGTAGTGATCGGTGGCGACGGTTCGCTGACCGGAGCACGCATCTTTGCACAAGAGTATGACATTCCATGCATCGGACTTCCGGGAACCATCGACAATGACCTTTACGGCACCGACACGACCATCGGATACGATACGGCGCTGAACACTATTTTGGATGCTGTCGACAAAATCCGTGACACGGCCACTTCTCACGAACGTCTGTTCTTCGTTGAAGTGATGGGACGTGATGCCGGTTTCCTGGCATTGAACGGTGCGATTGCTTCCGGAGCAGAAGCTGCCATCATCCCCGAATTCAGTACAGAAGTCGACCAATTGGAAGAATTTATAAAGAGCGGTTTCCGTAAATCAAAGAACAGCAGCATCGTACTGGTAGCCGAAAGCGAACTCACCGGAGGAGCTATGCATTATGCCGAACGCGTGAAAAACGAATACCCTCAATACGACGTCCGTGTCACCATTTTAGGGCACTTGCAGCGCGGGGGTAGTCCGACGGCACACGACCGTATTTTGGCCAGTCGTCTAGGCGCAGCCGCTATCGACGCTATTATGGAAGATCAACGAAATGTCATGATTGGCATTGAACACGATGAGATTGTATACGTCCCGTTCAGTAAAGCCATCAAGAATGATAAACCTGTCAAGAGAGATCTCGTCAATGTATTGAGAGAACTGTCTATTTGATAGCAGTACAACAGTAATAAGATAAACGGTGGACGGTAAACATACATGTTTATGGTTCACCGTTTATCATTTATCGGCAAGAAGCCCTTTTCCGACAAGATCCGTTCCGTCTCTTCCCATAGCTGTGCCCTTCGGTCAGGACGGGTATATTTTTCCGGTAGAGGGCGACAATGATTATTCAAATTAAACGTTGCCGTCCGTCCCTCCACTTCCGCATCGAGCAATAATCCGATTGCAGTAGCTGCTCCCTGGAGGGGAGTACGTATAAAAGGACGGAAAAAAATGTCTGTCAGCGGATCGAACCACTGGTCCATCCGTATGATATTGGTAGACACAATGCCCGGATCGGCCGCATTGACAGTAATCCCGCGTGCCCGAAGACGTTCAGCCAGTTCAATGGTAAAAAGCAACAAAGCAAGCTTGGTATTGCTATAGATAGGAATACGCCAGAAACTTCCCTTTCTCCCCCGAAGAAAAAAATCCGGGAAATCCAGTTTACCGATTGCATAGGTACAAGACACCATATTGACAATGCGGGTTCCCTCTCCCATCAAGGGAAGCAAAAGACGCGTCAAGAGATAAGGACCTACATAATTTACACTGACCGTCCGCTCCAAGCCATCTTCGGTAATGTGCAATCCGGTTTCCATGGTCCCGGCATTATTCATCAACAAAGCGACAGGAGTCTTTTGCCGTAACATCCGGTCGGCAAAAGCCCTCACCGAAGCCAGTGAAGCAAGGTCGATCTGCCATACCTCTATCTTTTCATTTCCCGTTTCTTTCACCAACTCCCGGCATTTGGTTTCAGCTTTTGACGATGAATAGCAGGCCATAATTACATCATACCCCGCACAAGCCACAGCACGGGTAATCTCCGTTCCCATCCCGCCGTCGGCACCGGTAATAACAGCAAGTTTACGTTCCATCATTTATTCTCCAACTGTTCTATTTCTTTTTTCAGGCAAAGAGGAAGTTCTTCTGTCAGATGCTGATGGCAAGCCATTTCGATCGTGTACATCCTCCCAATACAATAATTACTATGACCGCAATTACAGCGTGCTTTCTCTTCCCGACGCATCCGATTGACAAACCCCGGTTCGTTGAGTAAAGCACGTGCCATCTGCACGGCTTCGAACCCTTCGTTCAGCACTTCATCTATTTTCTCACGGGAAACAAGTCCGCCGACATAGATCAAAGGAATTTTAATTTCCGAACGAAACTTCAGAGCATCTTCCAGAAAATAGGCTTCTTTGAAAGGAACAGTCGGTATCATCATCCTCCCCGCCAATTTGACGCCGAACTTCAACCACCAACAATCCATATAATGTGTCAGGGTCTTGATAGGCATGGCCCCACGCATGACGTACATAGGGGCTTTACTGACAAATCCTCCGCTCAAAACCAACGCATGAGCCCCCAAAGATTCGAGCCGCCTGGCTACCTCGAGCGTCTCTTCTATTTCCATTCCGCCCCGAAAGCCATCACGCATATTCATCTTCACAAATACTGCCAGATCCTTACCGGCCGCCTTCATCACCTCGTTCATCACCATCGTCATGAAACGCATCCTATTCTCCAACGATCCTCCGTATTCATCTTTCCGGTGATTGGTATAAGGCGACAGAAACTGACTGATCAGATAGCCGTGTCCCGCATGTACCTCGACGGCATCAAAACCGGCTTCGCGAGCCAGGCAGACAGCACGCCCGTAAGCTTTTGCCATCTCCGGCAACTCTTCGCGTTTCATCCCCCGCACCCAAGTAGGCGAATAAATATTGAAACCTGACGAAGCAGAAATTGGGGTAACTCCGCAAATACTCTTATGAGACATATTGCCGCAATGACCTATCTGTATGCTGGCGGCGGCACCTTCGGCATGAATAGCGGCAGTCACTTCACGCAAACCGGGAATAATTTCCGGACGGAGCCACAATTGCCGTGGAAACGACAGTCCGCTGCGTGTTACCGAAGCATAGGCAATGGTAGTCATTCCCACGCCTCCGGCGGCCACAGAACGATGGTAATCGAGTAACATGGGAGAAGGAGCATTTCCCGGGCACATGCCTTCAAAAGCCGCCGAACGGATGGTACGGTTACGCAAAGTGAGCGGTCCAATGGTAACCGGCGTGAAAAGCTTAGAAGCAGAATGTGTGTTCATAAGTACTGTGTGTTTTAATATAAGAAAGGAAAAATTCGTTTCTTCGATCCGACCTGCGTCCCAAACTCTTCCCGATAGCGATGCCAGATAGCATCTGCTCTCGGAACAAGATTGGCAACAGTCCACCAGGCGAAAATACATCCGGACAAAGACCAAGTGAGAATAGCCCAGCCTACCCACTCTACAATTTCACCCAAATAATTGGCAGAGGTCACATATCGATACATGCCTCTTTGAGGAAGGTAATGACGGGGATCTCCGGGAGCACGCAGATGACGGATGACTGAATCCGAATGCCAGTTGATCCCCATTCCGACAAAAAATAAAAGGGTTCCTATCCAAAAGCAAGGAGTCAGCAACCATCCGGGTGTATAATAGTCCGAGGGAGCAAGATAGAATATCCATTCTCCCTGCATCAGTCCGTTGAGAATATTAAAGATCACTCCCATCAAAAGAATGAGTACCGGCATCTTACTCTTTCCTTTCATCAGGAAAGGAAAAACAAAAGCCCTTTGGAAGTAATGTAGTTGGAAAAAAAGAAAGAAAGTGAGTTCGACAGGTAAAAAACGTCGGTCGGAATGCCACCACAACCATCCCATAACCAGAAAGACAGGAGCTTCCATCAGAATCCAGGCTATCTTATTATTCACCGAGATTCCCCAGGAACGGCTGCGAAACATGCCATATCCCGCCCTTACAAAATAAAGGGCTATGAATACGACCAAAGCCATCAGGCCCATTACTAAAAGAAGCAGATTAAAGCTTTCTATACTCATATCCAAGATTTTATACAATGGACAAAGTTAAAAGAAAAACTTTAAAGGGACAAATAGTTTACGAAAATAAAGCAAGCGTATCACAAAAGTCTGTTCTACCACAGATTGGCAGACGGTACAAACATAGAACTGACAGATAATCAATCAATGCCGGTGCCGGTCTGTGCAATCTGTAAATCTGCGGTGAACTTCTGACTTCAAGCTTCTCTTTTACCGTTTCTTTAACGGTACATATTGTTCTTCTTCCAACACATTTTTATAAGCCGGACGAATGATACGTTTACCTTCAAAATTCAACTCTTCGTTGCGATGGGCACACCAACCCACAATACGCGCCATGGCAAACAAGGGGGTATAGATTTCCTGCGGCAGGCCAATCATCTCATAAACAAAACCGGAATAAAAATCAACGTTGCTGGATACTGTTTTCCCATTATTCTTAATCTTACCGAAAGTAGCGATAGCACGTTCTTCCAAAAGTTCAAGAAAAGCAAACTCCCGTTCACGACCTTTCTCGTGTGCCAAGTCACGTGCAAGTTCCTTCAGCAACACAGCTCGCGGATCGGAAATGGTATATACGGCATGCCCGATGCCATATATCAATCCGGTCTTATTGTAAACCTCTTTATTCAACATACGGGTAAAGTAAGTATCGATTTCGTCTACATTGGTCCAGTCCTGAATATTTTCCTGTAAATGATGGAACATATCGGCTACCTGAATATTGGCTCCTCCGTGAAGCGGGCCTTTCAGCGACCCGATACCTGCGGCAATGGCCGAGTATGTATCTGTACCGGTAGACGAAGTTACCCGGACAGTAAACGTAGAGTTGTTACCTCCTCCGTGCTCTGCCTGAAGCACCAACAAAAGGTCGAGTGTACGCGCATCCAGCTCGGTATAATCGCGTTTCAGCATATAGAGAAAGTTTTCGGCAATCGACAGATTCTCCTGCGGATGACGAATGTGTAACGAACGCCCGAAGGTGGCATGACGCAACATGTTAAAAGCATAAGCAATAATGGTCGGGAATTTCGAGATCAGATCGATGCTCTGACGCATCAGGTTGTCACGTGAAGTATCATCCGGATTAGGGTCGAAACGATACATCTCGAGTACGCTGCGCGCCAGAATATTCATAATATTGTTTCCTTCAAGTTCGATGATATTCATCTTGGTCTTCTGCTCCAAAGGCATATTATCATTGATCAGCTCGCGAAACGAAGCCAGTTCTTCCTTATCAGGCAAACTGCCGGATAACAGCAGGTAGGCTACCTCTTCAAATCCGAAACGTTTTTCTTTTAAAATGGCGTGGGCTAAATCTTCCAGGTCATATCCACGGTAAAACAACTTTCCCGGGATCGGCTTCAGACCACCTCCGGGGATTCGTTCGTATCCTACGACATTACCAATCTTAGTCAATCCGACCAATACACCTGTACCGTCTTCATTGCGAAGCCCCCGTTTAACGTCAAATTTTGGAAACAATTCGTTATCAATCCGGGTACAATCCTTCATTGCCTCGGAGAGTTTATAAATCAAATATTCTTTTTTCATGTCCTGAAGGTATTAATTTTTAATTCGGTTAATGATTTCCCGGGTAAATTCCGAAGTAGAGAGCGGCTGGCCTTTGTGCATGAAACGTGCCAGGTCATTAGTGGCTTTCCCCTCGGCAAAACTGGCTTCAAGCGCCTCGACGATAAGATCGGCGGGTTCTTGCCAGCCTATATATTCAAGCATCATAACGGCCGAAAGTATCAGTGAACAGGGATTCACCGCATTCTTTCCGGCAATATTGGGGGCTGTCCCATGAGTGGCCTCAAAGATGGCGTGTCCGGAATCATAATTGATATTGGCTCCCGGTGCAATACCAATGCCACCTACCATCGCAGCCAGTTGGTCGGAAATATAGTCTCCGTTCAGATTCAGAGTGGCAATGACCGAATATTCTTCAGGAATCAAAAGAGTGTTCTGCAAAAAGGCATCGGCTATACAGTCTTTGATCACCAGTTTACCTGAGGCAAGAGCATCTGCAAACTCCCGCTCAGCCAATTCGTACCCCCACTTCTTAAAACCTCCTTCTGTGAATTTCATGATATTACCTTTGTGCACCAAGGTGACCGAGGGCAATTCATGCTGCAACGCATAACGGCAGGCAGCGCGTACCAGACGCTCCGTCCCCTCACGCGAAACCGGTTTCACACCAAAAGAAGAGGTTTCGGGGAAACGTAGTTTACTGACTCCCATCTCTTCGTGCAAGAACCGGTAGAACTTCTTAGCTTCCGGAGTGCCTGCTTCCCATTCGATACCGGCATAGATATCTTCCGTATTCTCACGAAAGATGTACATATTCACCTTTTCGGGCTCTTTGACCGGAGACACCACTCCGCGGAACCAACGTACCGGACGCAGGCAGACATATAAATCGAGTGTCTGGCGCAAAGCCACGTTTAACGAACGTATTCCTCCTCCTACCGGAGTAGTCAACGGTCCTTTGATGCCTATCAGATACTCCTTGAAAACCTCCATCGTTTCGTCCGGCAACCACGAACCGGTAGCCCGGAAAGCACGTTCACCGGCCAGTACTTCTTTCCATTCGATGCGCCGGACACCACCATACGACATGTCTACCGCCGCATCTACTATCGCCTGCATGGCCGGAGTTATTTCCGCTCCTACTCCATCTCCCGTTATAAAAGGTATTGTCGGTACATCCGGCACTGACAATACTCCATTTTGCTGTTTGGTAATTTTACTCATCTATTTATCTTTTTATATACTCCTCCAATCGTGTTCCGAAGTAAAGGTTCGTTGGTTTAGAACCAACACTCCTTACCTTTTAAACTAAAGACCCGTTGGTTTTAAACCTAAGTCCTATTGATTTTCAAACCTAAAAGCGGGCCCCTGAAAGCCTCCTGAAGGCTATTTTGCATTCAAAGCAGAACCGGCACGGAACCAGCCGATCTGTTGTTCATTGTAAGTATGTTGTACTGCAAACCGTTCTTCCGTACCATCTTCGTGGTGCAATATCACCTCCAGATTGCGTCCGGGTGAAAACTCTTTCAGTCCGACTACCGAGATCAAATCGTGCTCACGAATCCGGTCATAATCGGCCTTGTCTGCAAATGTAACAGCCAGCATACCTTGCTTTTTCAGATTAGTCTCATGGATACGGGCAAAACTCTTAGCCAGGATCACCTTTACATGAAGGAAACGCGGTTCCATAGCGGCATGCTCACGACTGGAACCTTCACCGTAATTTTCTTCGGCCACAACGATGGAAGAGATACCGTCCGCCTTATACTGTTTAGCCGTACCCGAAACAGTTTCATAGGTATTGGTCAAACGATTCCATACCTTATTCGTTTCGCCATTGAAAGCATTCACCGCTCCCATCAGCATATTATCAGATATATTCTCCAGATGCCCCCGGAACCGAAGCCAGGGACCCGCCATCGAAATATGGTCTGTCGTACACTTACCCTGTGCTTTGATAAGCAACGGCATATTGAGAAAATCATTGCCATCCCACGCGGGGAAAGGAGTCAACAACTGCAACCGTTGAGAATCGGGAGCCACTCTGATCTCGTTTTTCTCACCTCCGGGAGCCTGATATCCCTGATTACCGGCTACAAATCCGGCTGATGGAAGTTCGTCACCTTGAGGTTCACTGAGTTTCACCTTTTCACCGTCATGATTCACCAAACGGTCTTTCAGCGGATTGAAACAAAGGTCTCCGGCAATAGTCAATGCCAAAACAATTTCAGGAGAAGCCACAAAAGCAAAAGTATTCGGATTACCGTCGGCACGTTTGGCAAAATTACGGTTAAAGGAAGTCACTATCGAATTTTTACGGGTCGGATCGTCCGTATGGCGTTTCCACTGTCCGATACAGGGACCACAGGCATTAGCCATAATCGTAGCTCCCATCTTTTCGAACACATCCATCATGCCGTCACGCTCGGCCGTAGCACGAATCTGTTCGGATCCCGGATTCACAATCAGCGGTGCCGCCACTCCCAGATTCTTTTCATTCACCTGCCGGGCAACAGAAGCGGCACGGCTGATATCCTGATAAGAAGAGTTGGTACAAGATCCTATCAACCCCACTTCCATCTTCCGGGGATAACCGTTTGTTACCACTTTCTCTGCAAACTCTGAAATAGGAGTAGCAGCGTCCGGAGTAAACGGACCATTAATATAAGGTTCCAGTTCGGAAAGGTTTATCTCAATAACCCGGTCATAAAAATCGTCCGGTCGTGCCATCACTTCGTCATCTGCACGCAAGTCGGCAGCTACACTGTCAGCCATCGCAGCTACTTCTTCACGTCCGGTTGCTTTCAGATAAACAGCCATCCGTTCATCATACGGGAATAGTGAAGTGGTTGCCCCCACTTCGGCACCCATATTGCAGATGGTGGCCTTTCCTGTAGCCGATAGCGAAGCTGTACCCGGGCCAAAATATTCGATAATGGCATTCGTCCCACCCTTCACGGTCAAGATGCCCGCCAGTTTCAGTATCACGTCTTTCGGAGCTGTCCATCCGTTCAACTCGCCTGTCAAACGGACTCCAATCAGTTTTGGCATCTTAAGCTCCCACTCCATACCTGTCATTACATCCACAGCATCGGCTCCGCCTACACCGATAGCTACCATTCCGAGACCTCCTGCATTGGGAGTATGTGAGTCTGTACCGACCATCATCCCACCCGGAAAAGCATAATTTTCAAGTACTACCTGGTGAATGATACCCGCTCCCGGTTTCCAGAAACCGATGCCATAACGGGAAGAGACATCACGCAGAAAATCGTACACCTCCCGATTGGTTTGTGTAGCAGTTTCAATATCGCGTTCAGCCCCCCGATAAGCTTGTATCAGGTGGTCGCAATGAACCGTGGAAGGTACTGCCACCGCTTCTTTACCCGCATTCATAAATTGCAACAGAGCCATCTGAGCAGTAGCATCCTGCATAGCAACGCGGTCCGGGCGAAAGTTGACATAGTCTTCACCCCTTTCATAATTTTTTAAATCCGCCACATTATACAAATGTGTATACAAAATCTTTTCAGCCAACGTCAAAGGACGTTTCAAGGCTGCACGAACATGCTCCATCTTCCCTTTATAGGAAGCATAGAAGCTCTTCAACATATTCAAATCATATACCATAACAATTTCGGTTTTATCTGTTCTTCTATTTATTATAACCAATAATATGAAAGAAAGGTTTAACAAATTGAAATGTTTATTCCAACCCGGAAACAGAATTGTTATCTTTGCGGGAAATTTTGTGAGAAGCTATAAGTATAGCTGCTACAAATCAGATGCTACAAGCTACAAATGACTGTGACAGGTTCTGCATAAATTTCGTAATTTGTAGTCATTCCATAACTATAGTTCTTAGCATATAACTTACAGCCAATCAAGATGAATGATAATAAAATAAAGTCTTCTTCTCCACTCAGTGATCTTCAGCATCAGCAACTTTTGCTACGCATGGAATATGAATACGAGAAAGAAGAATTCCGCCGGCAGACAGAGACGATGGGCATTACACGGAAAGTAAAACGAGGGCTCTGCTGGTATCCGGTCGGGACGGGACGGAGTTTCTACAATTCACTGAACCAATTGGTCATCGAAATAGAAAGGAAAGAAGATAAAGACATCGAACATGTATTCGAATTCGGACGTCCGGTTTGCTTTTTCGAACAGGGATATGACGGAAAAATACATTATTTCAATTCCATCTGTACAGTCAGTTATGCCGACGAAGAGCGTATGGTAGTAGCCGTACCCGGTGCCGGATCTCTACTTGAAATACAAGGAGCAGAACGTCTGGGAGTACAACTCTATTTTGATGAAACCTCCTATCGTACCATGTTCGAAGCGCTGGAAGATGTGATTCGCGCCAAAGGTAACCGCCTTGCCGAACTACGTGATATATTGCTAAGCAAGCAACCCTCCCGCTGGAGGGAAACCTATCCGGTCCGTTTCCCTTGGTTGAACAGCACTCAGGAAGCAGCAGTCAACAAAGTACTTTGCGCCAAAGACGTAGCCATCGTTCACGGTCCTCCGGGGACCGGAAAGACCACCACTCTTGTAGAAGCCATCTACGAGACCCTGCACCGCGAAAATCAAGTCCTGGTCTGTGCACAAAGCAACACGGCCGTCGACTGGATTGCCGAGAAGCTGGTGGACCGCGGAGTACCTGTATTGCGTATCGGCAATCCGAGCCGGGTAAATGACAAGATGCTTTCATTTACTTACGAACGCCGTTTCGAGGGGCATCCGGCCTATACCGAACTCTGGGGAATACGTAAATCGATCCGGGAAATGGGAAACCGGATGCGCAAAAGCAGTTACTCGGAACGGGAAGCTGCACGCAGCCGCATCAATCATCTGAGGGAGCGTGCCACGGAGCTGGAAATACAAATCAATGAAGATCTGTTTTCGGGGGCACGGGTCATCGCTTCCACATTGGTCAGCAGTAACCACCGTATCCTGACCGGCCGGCGATTTACCACACTCTTTATCGACGAGGCAGCACAAGCCCTTGAGGCTGCCTGTTGGATAGCCATCCGAAAAGCAGACCGCGTCATCTTTGCCGGAGACCATTGTCAGTTGCCTCCCACAATAAAATGCATAGAAGCGGCCCGGAACGGGTTGGAACAAACATTAATGGAAAAAGTAGCAGCCAACAAGCAGGAAACGGTCTCACTCCTGAAAGTTCAGTACCGCATGCATCAGTCTATTATGCAATTCTCCTCCGAATGGTTCTACCAAGGCGAACTACAAGCCGCCCCCGAAGTGACCAACCGGGGGATACTCGATCTGGACCTGCCCATGAGTTGGATTGACACCTCCGAAATGGAGTTCCACGAAGAATTTGTAGGAGAAAGCTTCGGCCGCATCAATAAACCGGAAGCAAACTTATTGTTGCAAGAACTTGAAGCATACATCCGCAAAATCGGCGAGAAGCGTGTATTGGAAGAGCGTATAGACTTCGGCCTTATCTCCCCTTACAAAGCGCAGGTACAGTATCTGAGAGGAAAACTCAAAGGCTGTTTATTCTTCCGCCCCTTCCGTAGCCAGATCACCATCCATACAGTAGATGGTTTTCAGGGACAGGAGCGTGATGTCATTTTCATCAGCCTCGTCCGCGCTAACGAAGATGGACAAATCGGTTTTCTCAACGACTTGCGCCGAATGAACGTAGCCATCACCCGCGCCCGAATGAAACTGGTTATATTAGGAGATGCGGTCACAATGAGCAAGCATGCTTTCTATAAGAAATTGATCGGATATATCCGGCACATCAGCCAAGGACTCTGATGCCGATCTCCTTATTTCAGTCGTAACTTCTGTTTCCATTTAAAACCATAAAACAAGGGGCTGTCGGATTTTCGGACAGCCCCTTGTTCTATAGCATAAAAACGACATCAACTTATTTCTTCAAATACCAATCCTTATCTGTCGTTCCGCCGGATTGTGCCCATGAAGCAAAACGAGGATACGACTTATCAATAGCTTCCTTCTCCGTTGTACTGAATGACTCGACATCAGACAGATGAATGGCAAACGGATAATTCTGATCGGACACATAATAGATGCCTTTATCTTTATCCGACAAATCCTGCTGGGTATTGAACAGATCCATATTTTCTTTAGAGGTTGGTCCGTGATTTACCAAATGCACCTCTGTACGGTTCTTGTCCGTATTCTGATGCAAGAAGATAAAAGGATTGTAGGGTGCCACTCCGAAAGTTTCATGATCGACTGGCTGTTTAAATTTGTTCTGAATCTTAAAAGTAGAAGTCTTAGTGTTCTCTCCCGTCTCTTCAATCGCATTGGCAAACACCGAAATGGTGGCCTGCTCCAAATCTTTGTCTAATCCTTGTTTGTCCCATCCCGACTTTCCTTCCAATATGCTGCATTCCACATTGTTTCTATCGGTATTCAACTGATAGGCAAAGCCATTCTTAAAGAGAGCTCCGGACCACATTGCTGTAAACGTATCTTCAGCGGAAAGCACCTGATTCTTGGTATTGAACTCTAATATAGAGCTATATTTCACAATTACATCGTTCAAATCGTAATCACCCTTAGAAGGCCAATTGTCTTCAAAAGCCAAAATACCTTTATAAGTCATGCGATAAGCAACCGACGCATCATCCGGATCTATCGGATCTACCGAAGGTACATCCGGAGCAATAGCTTCAATCGGATTAGACCAGATGTTAAACATCACATCATTGTAATCCTGACTGTTCCAATCTTCAAATGATAAAACTATAAAATCATTGATCTTGAATGCAGCCGTATGGGTACGACCATCCGAATTCAAGGCAGTGGTCGAATAAAACATTCCGAGTCCTTTACCAACACTGCCGGTCTTTTCACCCTGTTTCGTAAATGCATTATTACTGATAAACCAACCGATCTTGGTTCCTTTTGGAAAAGTAGTCCCTTGGTCTTCGCCATTTTCATCGATATAATGCAGCTTCACACACTCTCCGCCTTTTATGCCGACTCCGGTTTTCGTATTGGGAAACACCACATACTTCTTAGCATTCTCTATCTGTTTTTTAGCCGCTCCTTCCGGATAACAATAATATCCGAAAGCACTGTACGCAGAACTTGTACCTCCGACAAAACGTACCTTTACTTCGGCTCCCAATTCGTCGTTAATAACAATGTCAGCCGATTGCCGATATTTCTGAGGACAATTTCCACCTTCCGGAATTGTTTGATTAATCGTCTGATAAAACGAAGGAGTCAATTCTATTACCCCTTCACTATCCAGATAATTAGGCCGTCCCTTCACGTTCCAACTGCCTAAAGTATAAAATCCCTGAGGCACTGTCTGATACTCGCCTTCGGCACGTGTCTGAACAGACTCCTCTGCCACCGTATCCCAATTTATATCGGCTGTAATCGTATTCCCTACTATTTTAGTCTTATACAACATCGGCACTCCGACAGAAGAAGTATAGATATAAACCTCCTCCCCATAGGCCGGTACCGTCTCCTTGGCACGATATTTTCCGGTTCCATCAGTCATTCTCACAACTTTAGGAGTGACATCAGTACGTTTCACCACCTGCCCATCGGCATCTGTCGTCAACGGGTTTTCAAAGTAGAGTTCAAACAGAATCTGATAATCTTTCGCAGGAACATCATACTTTAGATCCAATTGGACATCCTGAGTAGTCGCAAAATCAAAAGAGTTAGGCACTCCTGATGTTTTATCGTCCGGTTTATAATGATCTTTTTCATCAATACAACCTGTTACTGCATACCCTAGTAAAAAAGCACCCAGTAATGTAGCCAGCATCCCTTTCATTGTATAAATACGATTTTTCATATTGATAATATTGTTTGTTGTTTGATCAGGGCACAAAGATATATATTTAACTTGATTTATCTATCCAAACAATCTATCTATTTTTCATATTCTACAACATACCATTCTAACAACTCAGACACAACACACTAATTACAAGCAAAATAAAAGGAGGAAACAGCAGTTTCCTCCTTTTACCACAAGTTGTATAATCTATTCAGATCAATTATTCTCCGGACGAAGTTTACGAACAGTTACAGCTGTCTGCCACATTTCGCTTTCACGCAATGCCTTCAGTTCGGCCTCCAGTTTCTCGCGATAATCCGGTTTTGAATTAGAGTCGATAGAGATCTGTGCCTCGTTACCGGTCTTTACACTATTATATAATTTCTGAACAACGGGTTTAATAGCATCGTGGAACGGGCCCATCCAGTCAAGAGCACCACGCTGAGCCGTAGTCGAGCAGTTGGCATACATCCAGTCCATACCATTCTTAGCAAACAGCGGCATCAATGACTGAGTTAACTCCTCAACCGTTTCGTTAAATGCCTCAGATGGAGTATGACCGTTCTCACGCAAAACCTCATACTGAGCCAACAGCAAACCTTGTATAGCTCCCATCAGCGAACCACGTTCACCTGTCAGGTCGGAAGTAGCTTCACGGACAAAAGTCGTTTCAAACAGATATCCGGAACCTACGCCGATACCCAATGCGATGGTTCTCTCCATAGCTCTGCCGGTAGCATCCTGATAGATGGCATACGAAGAGTTCAGTCCGCGACCTTCAAGGAACATCGTACGGAGTGAAGTACCCGAACCCTTCGGAGCGACCATAATGACATCGATATCTTTCTGTGGAACAACACCGGTGCGATCGCTCCATGTAATTGCGAAACCGTGAGAGAAATAGAGTGCTTTCCCGGCAGTCAGGTAAGGTTTGATAGTAGGCCATACAGACATTACGGCTGCATCTGACAACAGACACATAATAATAGTACCTTTCTCGCATGCCTCTTCGATGCCGAACAGTGTTTCACCCGGAACCCAGCCGTCTGCCACTGCTTTTTCATATGTTTTTCCCGGACGCTGACCAACGATTACATTGAAGCCATTATCGCGCAGGTTCAGTGATTGACCCGGTCCCTGCACACCGTAACCGATAACAGCGATTGTTTCATTCTTCAATACCTCACGAGCTTTTTCCAAAGGAAATTCTTCACGGGTTACTACATTTTCCGTAACACCGCCAAAATTCAATTGTGCCATTTTTCTTTTTTGTTTTAAAAGTCTTGTTCCGTTCGGACGAAAACAAAACCGATTATTAATAATTAAACTTATATTCTTTATCTTACAGTGCAAAACGCCAACCGACATTTAGCTGGACCACACTATTGTTTGCTTTAGGATTAGAGTCGCTTGCCCAAGATTTGTTTACGTTAATCAGTCCGATGTTATAGTTTAGAGAGATCAGCAGACCACGTTCAAACTGATAACCGGCTCCAAGCCCCACTCCACAATCAAACTTGCGAATCACATTCATGCCTATGACTGTGGTACCATAGTCGGAGGATGATTTGTTCTCTGAGTTCACATTGAAACTGAACTGCGGCCCTCCAAACACATACAGCCCCTTATATATAAATTCTTTCGCATATACCGGAACATTGATATAATCCAGTTTATCCGTATAAGAGACTCCGCCCCCTTTATATTTGCTTCCCTGCATGGAGTAATACACTCCTGTTTCTATTCCAAAGCGTTCGGTCAGCATGACATCACCTCCCAGACCGATATTGAGTCCGGGACGCACTTTAGAATCCACCTCCCCGGTAGTATTTGCCAGATTCAAACCGACCTTCGGAATCAGATGAAACTCCTGTGCATTCATGCAGCAAGCAACACAGAGCAGCAAAAGAAAAACAATCTTCTTCATTTTAATCACATTTTAAACTACACAAACTTCACTTTTGCCCGGCATACAACTTCACTGCCGTTTTTCTTAATCTCGACGTGATATTCATTCTCACTTACTTCCTCTTCAAAAAAAGAAAGCTCGTCGCCATAATAACTTTCTGCCACATAGGCCATTTCAAATCGCTGAATCCGTTTCGATTTATACAAATCGATCGGAAACAAATCGAGGATATGTTCTATATAACGAATGCTGTTCACATGACCATTGATGTCGATATCGCTGTATTTAGCTGTCAACTTAGCACAAGGTTGGTCAGTAGCCACTTTGATACGCGAAGGCTTTTCGATCGGACAAGGTTCGTCACATACATAGTCCACAATACTACCGCCATGCAACGTCAGCAAATCAGCCGGCTTGCGGGTATTTAAATTAATCATGGCCCATACCGAACGGGCATATCCGATCTTCTTGCCGTCCTTGTCTATAATGGCAAAATTACGATCAGTAAAAAGACGATATACATTCTCCACCCATGTCTGTACAGTAAACTCCTCATATTGATAAGGCATCTCTTCCAGATCGATGGCCAGACGAGACAATACCCATGTATAATTGTCCTCATTCAATGTAGCGATTCCAAAGCCGCGTTCACTGGCATGAAAGCCGGCACAGTTCAACAGATGGTTGCCAAGCACCCCCATTGTCAAACGTCCGTTGAAGTCTACATGAAAAGGCTCCGCAATAAACTTATAACTCCCTATCTTCTTATCGTCACTCATTTACTTTTCCTCTTTCTTGCTTAAGTTATATTTGGTCTCACGATCTGCCAGAAACTCGTTCACACGTTCAAAGCAACTGGTAGTGATTGCCACACGTCCCGAACGTACAAATTGCAACACACAATTCAATGCACTCAACTCTTCGTAGAGAGAAGTAATTTCTTCACTGATTCCATTTTTCTCGACGATGGCAAATACCGGATTCACTTCCACAATCCGTGCATTATAGCGACGAATCACCTTCGAAGCTTCCGGCTGTGACTGAAATTCGGGCATAGACACCTTATAAAGAGCTATTTCATGAAAATAGATTTCATCTTCAGTGAAATAATGTGCCTGAAGCACATCGATCTTCTTCTCAATCTGTTTGACAACCTTCTCTATCGTATCTTTATCGGTCCAAGCCGTAATAGTATATTTATGCACCCCCTTGATAGATGAAGCCGAAACATTCAGGCTTTCTATATTAATCTGCCGACGGGTAAATACTGCCGTAACCTGATTCAACAATCCGGCAAAGTTCTCTGAATGAACAATTAATGTATATAATGTCTTATCCATAATTCCTAACTTATTAGCATTCCAACAACATCTGGTTAACTGAACCTCCCGGAGGGGTCATCGGCAACACATTTCCCTCTTCAATCACACAAGCTTCCAACAGGAACGGACCGTCTGTCGCAATCATCTCGTCAATCGCATCAGCCAGTTCTTCACGGGTAAAGACTCTTTTGGCCGGTATATCATAAGCAGAAGCAATCTTAATATAATCGGGATTCAGCATGGGTGTGAACGAGTATTTACGGTTGAAGAACATTGCCTGCCATTGGCGTACATTGCCCAGGAAATTATTGTTTAATACGATAATTTTAACCGGTGCCTTCTGTTCCATAATGGTTCCCAACTCCTGAATGTTCATTTGCAGACCACCGTCACCCATAAATACACAAACCGTACGGTCCGGTCGGCCAAAGGTTGCACCGATAGCAGCCGGCAACCCGAATCCCATGGTACCAAGTCCTCCGGAAGTAATCATACTCCGGTCTTTTGAATATTTAAAGTATCGGGCAGACATCATCTGGTTTTGACCGACATCGGTCACCAATATCGCTTCATGATTGGTCGCATCGCTTACCGCACGCACCACTTCCCCCATCGAAAGCGTATCTCCCATCGGATGCAATTCCGGACGGATTACCTTTTCTTCTTCCACCTGTTCATAAGGCAGGAAACTATCCAGCCATTCTTTATGCTCGTTGGGCTGCAGCAATGCCGTAACAGCAGAGAGCGTCTCTTTACAGTTACCCAGAACCGCTACATCCGCATGTACATTCTTATTAATTTCAGCCGGATCGATATCAAAATGAATCACTTTCGCCTGCTTGGCGTACGTAGCCAGGTTTCCGGTCACACGGTCGTCAAAACGCATGCCGACAGCAATCAGGACATCACATTTATTGGTGTTCATATTCGGTCCGAGATTACCGTGCATTCCCAGCATACCTTTGTTCAAAGGATGCTCGGTCGGCAAAGCCGACAGTCCCAACAACGTACATCCGGCGGGCATATCTGCCTTTTCGATGAAAGCACGCAATTCCTGTTGTGCGTTGCCCAGTTCCACACCTTGCCCCACCAATACCAACGGGCGCTCTGCACCGTTAATTAATTCGGCAGCCGCTTTCACGGCCTCCGGGTCAGTCTCGGGTACAGGCACGTAACTGCGTATGAAATCGAGTTTCGCAGGCATATATTCGGCTTTCTCTACCTGGGCATTTTTTGCAAAGTCGAGCACTACCGGTCCCGGGCGTCCGCTTTTCGCTATATAAAAGGCGCGGGCCACCGCCCATGGCACATCTTCGGCACGACGGATCTGATAACTCCATTTTGTAATTGGCTGCGTGATGCCTACCAAGTCGACCTCCTGAAAAGCATCTGTCCCCAAAAAAGCTGTTCCCACCTGTCCGGCAATGACTACAATCGGTGTACTGTCGATCATTGCATCCGCAATACCGGTTATGGTATTGGTAGCACCGGGGCCGCTCGTCACCAGGCAAACTCCGACCTCACCCGAAGCACGGGCAAATCCCTGAGCCGCATGTGCCGCCCCTTGTTCGTGGCGAACCAAAATATGATTCAAAGTCTCTCTATGATCGTATAAGGCATCGAATACGGGCATGATAGATCCTCCGGGATAACCAAAGATCGTCTTTACACCATGATATTCCAAAGAACGCATTAATGCTTCACCGCCTGAAATTATATCTTTACTCATGTACTAAAATTTACGATTTTACGATTTACAATTTACGATTGAAACAACTCTGTGGTTAATCAATCAGTCTCACCGCTCCTTTATCGGCAGAGCTTACCATGCTGGCATACGCTTTAAGACTTTTAGGCACATAGCGTTCACGAGTGACCGGAGTCATCGGACGTGCAGCCAGTTCTTCATCGGTCAGTCGCACGTTGATAGTCCGTTCGGGGATATTGATTTCGATGATATCACCATCCTTAATCTTTCCGATATTACCTCCGGCTGCTGCTTCGGGAGAGATATGCCCGATGCTGAGTCCCGATGTACCTCCGCTGAAACGGCCGTCGGTTATCAGCGCACACTCCTTGCCCAAGTGGCGCGATTTGATATAAGAGGTAGGATAAAGCATTTCCTGCATACCGGGACCTCCCTTCGGACCCTCGTGCGTGATGACGACTACATCTCCGCTGACAACTTTTCCTCCGAGTATCCCATTGCAGGCTGCTTCCTGTGAATCGAACACCTTTGCCGGACCGGTAAACTTCCAGATGCTCTCGTCCACTCCGGCCGTTTTCACCACACAACCATCCTGGGCAATATTTCCTTTCAGTACGGCCAGTCCTCCGTCTTTGCTATATGCGTGCTCTATGTCGCGAATACACCCTTCGGCACGGTCCGTATCCAGCTCTTTATAATAGACGTCCTGAGAGCCGAGCACCAGATTGAACTTTCCGGCAGCCGCACTCTTATACTTTTTAATAGCCTCTTCACATACGTTCGGGCTAGTTATATCATATTTATCTATCGCCTCACCCAATGTCATCCCGTCGATACGCACTACAGACGTATCGATCAATCCGGCTTTGGCAAGTTGTCCCATAATCCCCATGATACCTCCGGCACGGTTTACATCCTGAATATGATACTTCTGTGTATTCGGCGCCACCTTACACAAGCATGGGCTCTTGCGTGAAAGCATATCGATATCGTCCATTTTAAAGTCCGCCTCCGCTTCATGGGCTATCGCCAGCAGGTGAAGTACCGTATTGGTAGATCCTCCCATCGCGATGTCCAGCGTCATGGCATTCAGGAATGCCTCACGGGTGGCAATGCTCCGGGGAAGTACGCTTTCATCACCGTCCCGATAATATTTATAGGTATTTTCTACAATCAGTTTCGCAGCATCTTTGAACAATTGGGTACGGTTGGCATGGGTCGCCACAATCGTTCCGTTTCCGGGGAGAGCCAGACCGATCGCTTCGTTCAGGCAGTTCATCGAATTGGCGGTAAACATTCCCGAACAACATCCGCAAGTGGGACAGGCCCGATTCTCGATCTTGGAGACTTCTTCATCACTCACACTTTCGTCGGCCGACTTAATCATCGCATCAATCAGGTCCAAATGCTGTCCATCCAGTTCACCGGCTTCCATCGGACCTCCGGATACAAATACAGTAGGAATATTCAGTCTCATAGCCGCCATCAACATCCCCGGAGTGATTTTGTCACAATTGCTGATACATACCATGGCATCCGCTTTATGGGCATTCACCATATATTCCACACTATCGGCAATGATATCCCGGGAAGGAAGGGAATAAAGCATTCCGTCATGTCCCATGGCAATACCATCATCAATGGCAATCGTATTGAATTCCGCAGCAAAGCATCCCAGCTTCTCAATTTCTTTTTTCACCAGCTGACCTATTTCATGTAGATGTACATGTCCCGGAACAAACTGAGTAAACGAATTGACGATGGCAATGATAGGTTTGCCTAATTGCTCTTTTTTCATACCATTGGCTGCCCAAAGTGCCCGGGCGCCTGCCATGCGGCGACCCTGTGTGCTGAACGAACTGCGTAACTGCTTTTTCATTTCAATATTCCTTTTAAGTAAAGAGCCTTCCTCACTGTAGTGAGAAAGGCTCTAAATCATATCTTCTATCTGTACGAATACATACATAACCTTTCTCACGCTCTTGATGGAATCACCACGACGCGAATAATATGCAGGACTGCCAGGTTAATTGATGTATGATTATTCATAACTTCTATTTTCTATTCTTTGATTGCTGCAAAGGTAAGTGCTTTTTTATAAACTCCAAACAAATTGAAGAAAAAAATCACCTAAAACAAAATAATTGTAAGCAAAGCCCATCTTTAAATATGTATTTATCATTCAAAATCCTATATTCCCAACTATTTCTTATTATAATGTACTAATTTAAAACGCCGGAATCTCAGTTTGTTTTCATCAAAAGACGGATTCTTGTAATGGCTGTCACTTAAATACAAGCCGTCTTTACCTATATAGTGCAAGGTAGATATATACGTAAAATCCGGAAAACGAGTCTCCCCGATAACATCAAAATCTTCATTCAGAATCATTATAGAGAAAGATTTACGCCCATATTGCCATATATTCAGATAATTTTTCTCCCCGTCCAAATCCGCTTTCAAGTATACAAAACGGTAATAGACTTTCCGATATTTATCATAAATCAGATTTCCGTAACAAGGAATTTCTGAGCTTGCTTTCATCGCCCCATCAAAATCCTGTGGAGGATTCTCCTTGATTGCAGGCTTATCGATATATCGACTCTTTACTTTGATTTTTTTCATTTCTCCATCTTGTAGAGAAACTACGTAAATATCTTCATCAAAAAAGAAAGAGAATACAAATTGATCCTTGTCATTTAAACAGCAACTATATGAGAGTTCATTACCTAAGGATGGTTTAATAACATCATCCGAAGACATAATAGGAGGAAACTTAATTGGAAAAGGACTGAGCACATTTTTAACCGTATCAACCACGACGTAGACAGGAGATTTTTCCATCACTTTGTTCCCTAAACGCATATTGACGGTTTGGGGTATATACATTTTCCCGTTATTAAAGTAAATAGGGCGATATGCAAAGGTTATGGCTCCGAAAGGCAATAGAGGTATCCCATCATCCGTTTTCTCAGTTATAATCTCACGTTTTTTCTTGCCCGACTCTTCCATCACAAACACTTTACTTTGTTGCAAACTGGGCAAATATATTTCATCAAAATCAATAATATGATATCCTCCGAACATACCAACACCATTAGCCCCCTCTCTATCAAAGAAGATGCTTTTCACAAACTCTCCCGACTGCAAATCATAAACACAAATCTCTGGTTCCAATTGATTCTGAAAAGTTAGGTATTCATGCCCATCTTTATCAATAAAAAGGAATAGAGCCTTTATTTCTAACGTCACATTATCGGCCAATAAATAAACAACAGAATCTTCTGTCAGTTCCAGACCGGCATCCGCAGACTCCTTCTTACTGCCGGAACAGGATATTGCCAATAAACAAACAGACATATTAAAGATGAAAATAAAATCCAAATAAGTACAAGT